>JAESFG010000216.1_pt1 | contig 154772 bp, 149 predicted proteins | sample 9269371 | NCBI WGS metagenome assembly JAESFG01 (sample SAMN14506227, study PRJNA617093) | algae metagenome | isolation source: Aetokthonos hydrillicola CCALA 1050 (B3-Florida) and co-occurring... | place: USA: South Carolina | collected 2013-01-01 | reverse complement strand
ACGCAGCTTGTCTCGGTTCAACTCTAATTTTTGCCGGTTTGGTTTAGCTGGGGCTGAACTGCCCTTAGCCCCGACTTCCCTCCTCCGCATTTCGCGGCGGGATAGGAGCCTCAAGTCTGGATGGGTCACCGACGCGCCAGGGCGCACAGTGCATCAGCTTGATCAACCCCATCAGGATCAGGTCGCTCGGCTCGGTGATGTGGTGAGAGATCCGCGCAAGTTCGTCGAGCACATCTTCGGTCGGCAGCTTCTTGGCTCTTGCCTTCTCGGCCTGGGCTCCGACCCTGACGCTCGCATCGGGTCGGGAGAAGGGGTTTTTCCATCGGAAAGAGAACTTCGTCACATGGTGCCGTGCAAGCGCATCGGATAGGTTCTCTAGGGCAACACCGAGACGATAGCGGCTGTCAGGGCTTTCGATCCTCCGTTTGATCGCCTCGCAGGCTTCATCGAAATCGGCTGGCACCAGCAGGCATGGGTCGTAATCGCGGCTCTCGAGCAAGGGCTCGAGGAAACGCGACGATCTCACGAGAATGCTGAGCGGGCCTTCGCCGATTTTGGGAGCATTTTCCTTCTTCAGCCGGATGATTGCCTTGATGACGGACCTGAAGGGTTCGTTGAGGGGAATGCGCCCTTCGACACCCTTCGCAGTCCCATTTGCGTGGTTGGCGAAATACAGGATGACCTTCTGGGCGGCCTTGCCGCTTGGTCTGGGGCAGTGCTTGGTAATGTCCCAGGCCAGCGCATCGAAATCGAGATCCTGACCGAAGGCCGCACATTCCTTTCGAGCCCGCCGGACAAGTTCTTCGCGGTTCGAAAGGGCGGTTCGCTCGCGACGTGAAGGAATAGGAGTGACGTTATTCATCGATCACTCCTCTCTCTGCTTTGATGTCAGCAATCCGCTTGATGACCTCGGCGACGTGGATGATCAGCTGATCCTCGACACTGACGAACCGGGGATCGAGGCCCATTTGCTCCCGCTCGGCACGACTTTCGATGAGCTTGTCCAGAACCAGTTCGTGCGGCCCGTCCATCCATGCCTGGAACTTGGGACAGGTGTAGCAGGCGTATGGGGCGACGACGTTGCAGAAGGACGTATGCCCACACGTTCCGATCGGCTCGTGGAGGTTTTTCTCCCGGTCGGAAACGTAGCGCCGGCTGCCCGGTCGCCCACCATTGATGGCGTCGTCCTCGCTTTCCACGATCTTGGCGAACTTGGCTGCACGGTCTGCCAGAACCATCGCCATCGCCTTGTCGAGATGCTCAATGATGTCGGAACTAATCTCGTAATAAACGCCTACATTCTGGAGGTCGGAATGATCGAGAGCAGCAGCGAGGGCATAGGGTGAGGCCCCGGCAGCTACCATTCTGGAGGCCAGAGTGTAACGCAAACGCCGAGTATTTAACTTGAGGAATGAACCATCACGTCCATAGACTTCTAAATTTTCGATCGCCTTTTTAAGAAGTTTGGTGAATTCTGGCGCGCGGAGATGCCACTCCCATTCTTCAAGCCCCGGTGAATGATCCCTTCTTGTTTTTCTTCTGAAAAGCGGCCTTGGCTCATTCGACGAACCTTTGGGAGCGCTTCTTTCATTCTCTTCAATAAGATCTATCAGCACTCGCCCGACGAATCTATTTGCCTTTCTGGTCTTGAATTCGGCTCTCGAATTTGTGTGTCCTTTTTTGTGCCTTGGCACCGATACGAGTGTCGTGACGAGCTGGCCGTCCACATACTCTGGGACGATATCGTTTTCCCGCATCAAGGCGAACTGGCTTGAGTTTGCCCCGAAAGCGAGGGCTAACCACAATGCTGCTTGCTGGTCGATAGGCATCGTCTTATCGATGTAAGCTGCTCGAAGAGCGGCAGTTAGCTCAGCGACCTCAAGTGCGGTAAGTGGCCCCTGTTGAGGGTCTGCTGAACGGACTGCTTCTCCTTTGGCATTGCCGCCAATGACGATTTCTTTCAGTCTCTCTACAACTTCCTCGCTAAAGAAAGGAAATTGTTGGCTCTCGCACCAGACATAAAAATCGCGTGCTGCGTGAAGCCGCCACCGGTTCTTCGCATCGAGCGACGCCATAGCCTGGCTGAACGCTAGGTATGGTATTTCAGAACGATTCTGGGCCGCCTCGACAAATGCCGGCGTGTTGAACATCGTGCAGGCGAACCAATAACCTTTGGCTGCGACTGAAACGCTTTTGCTCCCCAGATTGTGTGCCACCCATCGTTTAATGCTGTTGAGGTGAGGGCCTTCAGCGATGGCTAAGCGAGTCCAGTCGACGTAGAAGGTTTCCGAAGGCGTGTGAATTGTCCACCGGGAGGGATCGTCTTTTATTGTTCTGCCGTCTCGCAGCCTGATCTGTCCCGCTGGAGGAAGCCATTGCACCTCGTCATCTGCTGAGTGCAAATTGATTAGCGGCCTACTCATACGATCAACCTGTAATTTGACGCTGCATCGCGGTGAGCAATTCTGCGGTAGCCTGCTCGATCGCTAATTGATTATATTTTTCTGGCTGCTTCGACTGCACACTCCATCCCATACCGTATTTTCGGAGTTTGTTTGCTTCATCGTCTGATATGCCTTTTCCTTTGCACATCATTGAAAAGCGATAATTCCAAGTTCGACGTAGATGGTGAGGAGCAAAATCCGGTGGGAATACGTCAGGAAATCTTTCCCGAAGTATCACGAACATATTGTCGACAGCTGAGATCGAAAGCGGATTGCCAGTGTGTGAACTAAGCATGATGAATTCGGTATTCTTGGCCCCAGTGATAGTTTTTGGGTTGGATCTTCTCTGCCGAAGAAGTTCTTCGAACTTTCTGGCCATATGAGTATCCATAGGAAGGATGCGTGACTTTGTTTTGACGCTGGGCGCCTTAGTGCGTGGGTCATGTGGATCGTTTGGGGTAAACGTCACGTGCACTTTGGCCTTTGCGCCGGTGTTGAGATGCCTGCCCTTCAGGGTCAGGATCTCGGCCCTTCGTATTCCGAACTCGCCATAAGCCAGAATGATGAGATAATTTCTGAGTTGATTTTGGGTCTGGAACGGATTTTCTGGTGATCCTGGAGTCACTATTTCAATTAGACGAGCATATTGCTCAAGGCTCAGCATTCCCCGTTCCCGAGAAGTGCTCGAACCTCGTAATTTCTTCATCTGTTTTTCGAAAACTTTGAATTTGGCATTACAGTTGGCGACTGAAGGATCGTTCTTGTCCATCATCGATATCATTTTTCCTGATCTCCAGGAAAAATATTCTAGAATCGCGTCCATTCTGGCCCGATGATGGGCACCGACCACAGTCTTTGTATTTATTCCCGATTCGGTGACACGGAAGTTTCGATAGAGGAATTCAGAAAGACTGCTGATCTCATTGCTGCTCAGAAGCCTGAAAGATGCGAGCCGTTCCTCCAGATTGATATCGAGAGCGTTAGCCCAGCTTAGCAACAAAGCGATTGAGTCCATTGCACGGAGCGAGGTGTTGATCGGCTTTCCGCGAAGATTCACGATCGCATAATCGGTTGCAGAGCCATCTGGCAGTCCAGTGTCACGGTTCGTCACCAACGGGAATCGCTCACCGCCTTCAAGAATGATGGCCTTGGTGGTGTATAGTTTCTGGTGCATGAGGGACGATCCTTTGCGGAACATTATAAGAACAAATTTGAAATGTTCCAACGGAAAAGGGGCCTGTTCGACAATGGAACAGACCCCGTAGTCTGATGATTTAGTTACACTTTTGAGGTGCGATTCTACAGAAGGAAGGCTGAAGCTGTTAGTTACAGCTTTCCAGCAGAAAATTTTATTTTTTAATTATTTTTCTGAACCTTGCCTCTGTGATCGCTGTTACACCTTAAGGTCCGTCATTAAAACGGAATGTCGTCGTCGAGATCGTCGTAGCCGCCGCCGGCCGGAGCGCCGCCGCCGAAGCCACCGCCGCCGCCCGAGCCGCCGCCCTGGTCCCAGCCACCGCCGCCGCCCGCGCCGCCGAAGCCGCCCGAGCGGCCGCCGCCCGCGCCGCTGCCCATGCCGCCGCCACCCGAGCCGCCGCCCGGGCCGTCAAGCATGGTGAGCGTGCCGCCGAGTCCCTGAATCACGATCTCGGTCGAGTAGCGGTCCTGCCCGCTCTGATCCTGCCACTTGCGGGTCTGCAGCTTGCCCTCGACGAACACCTTGCTGCCCTTCTTGAGGTAGCGTTCGACCACGCTGACGAGGCCTTCGGAGAAGATCGCGACGGTGTGCCACTCGGTCTTTTCCTTGCGCTCGCCGGTCTGGCGATCCTTCCAGCTTTCGGAGGTGGCGATGCGCAGGTTGGCCACCTTGCCGCCGTTCTGAAAGCTGCGGATCTCCGGGTCGGCCCCGAGATTGCCGATCAGCATCACCTTGTTGAGCGAACCCGCCATCGAATACCCTTCCCGCCAATGTCTTGATCCCGCGAACGCCGAAGATGGCTCGCGAATCCGCTTCAGGCAATAGGCAAGGTCAGCCGCCGAAGCGACGCGGCCCGCTGCGGTTTTGCACCGATCAGCGCGCCGGGTAACGCAATCGCCCGAGGAAGCGGGTCAGGCTGGGCAGTTCGCGGTCGCTCCGCAGGAATTGCGCCTTGGCTTTCTCGAACTTCATCACACCGTCGATCCGTCGGTCGAGGAAGGCGTAGGTATCGGCCTTGCCCTCGCTGTCGTCGTTGACGAACACCGCCAGCGTCGCGCTGTATATCCCGGCGAGGATCGCGCGCTTGGTGTAGTGGTTGTAATCGGTCGCGGTGTCGCCCGCGAGCCGCCACATGATGTCGGCCGAGCGCCACCCGAGCTGCAAGCCGCGACGCACGTTCTGGGGCTGCGCCATCACCGCGAGCGCGCGGCGCACCGCCTCGTCGATATGCGCCACCGCCTCGAGCCGGAAGGCGACCAGCGTGCGGATGCGTTCGCGGACCTTGAGCGCGGCGAGGCGATCGGCGGGCCATTCGGCCTCCATGCCTGCGTCCACCGATGCGATCCACGCCGCGATCATGTCCATCGGCCGCGCGCCCGGAAAGGCGAGCTTCGCCACGTCGGCATCGACCCCCGCCATCTCGGCGGCGGCAAGGAGCGCCGTCTCGTTCCAGCCATCGAAGATCGCCGAGGCGGCAATGTCAGGGGCGAGCGCGAGGCGCAGCTCGTCGAGCGTCAGGTCGGCGTAATCGGTGGGTGTGTCGGTCATATCAGAAGGAAGGTCCGTAATCGCGCTTGGTTCCCGCCACGGCGCGCTTGGCATCGGCGGCAGCGAATTCCTGCATCAGCACCGAATTGCCGCTCATCAGCTCGACATAGGTGCGCGCCGAGCGGCCTGAATTGTCGTTGCGATCGGGGTCTGCGCCCTTTTCGAGCAGCAGCCGCACCAGGCCGATGTTGCGCGCGTGAACCGCCGCGATCAGCGGGGTCTCGCCCGTCTGGTCGGCGACATTGACGTTCGCCCCGCCCTTGATCAGCGCCTCGACCCCGTCGGTGAAGCCCAGCGCCGTGGCGAGCTGAAGCGGGGTCAGCCCCTTGCGGTTGCGGATGTTGGGATCGCCGCCGCGCTGCAGCAGGAAGCGCACCCACAAGAGGTCGCTGCGCTGCACCGCGATGTGGAGGCCCGTGTCGCCGCTGGTGACGTCACGGGTGTTGACGATCTGGGTGCCCGGCCGGCTCAGCATGTCGGTCGCCTTGTCGCCGTCGCGGTCCTTGACCGCTTCGAGGAACTGGTACCCCTCCGACTGGAACTGCGCACCCGCCGGAACGGCCAGCACCAGCGCCAGAGCGCCCGCGAGCGCACTGGCAATCGCGCGCCGAGCCCTTAACTTGCGCAAAACATCGCGGCCCAAGGTTTGATCCTTTCGCATTTCCTGCCACACCTTCAATGGTGACACCCGCCGGCAGGGAGCTGGCCCCGCCCGGCAATCGCAGTCCATCAGTTAGCAGAGCATGAACCTGATCAACAAGCCTTCCGCCATCCTCGCTCTCGCCTGTGCCGGAGCGATCGCGCTGGCGGGCTGCGGCGCCGCGACCCCGCAGGCCGAACCCCCGCTGGCGGGCGCAGCGATCGGCGGCGACTTCGCGCTCAAGGACAGCCAAGGCCAGACGGTGCGCTGGGGCGATTTCGCCGGCAAATACCGGATCGTCTATTTCGGCTACACCTTCTGCCCCGACATCTGCCCCACCGACATGCAGCGCGTGGCGCAGGGGCTGAAGGCGTTGAAGGGCAGCGATCCGGCCAAGGCGGCGAAGATCGCGGTGCTGTTCATCACGCTCGATCCCGAGCGCGACACGCCTGCGGTGGTGGGCGAATTCGCCGCCGCCTTCTCGCCCGACATCGTCGGCCTCACCGGCACGCGCGCCGAGATCGACGCCGCGGCCAAGGCGTTCAAGATCTACCACGCCAAGGGCGAAGCGCAGCCGGGGGGCGGCTATCTCGTCGATCATTCCAACATCGTCTACCTGTTCGGCCCCGATGGTGCCCCGCTCGCCACCCTCCCGGCCGATCAGGGCGCCGACGCCGTGGCGGCGGAACTCGAAAAATGGGTGAGCTGAGGGAGCGTTTCTGGGAGCTGCCGCTCGGCAGCCTCACCCGGCCCGAATGGGAAGCGCTGTGCGACGGCTGCGGGCGCTGCTGCCTGCACAAGCTCGAGGACGCCGATACCGGCGAGGTGCACGACACCAACATCGCCTGCCGCCTGCTCGACACCCGCACCGCGCAGTGCAGCGACTATCGCAACCGCAAGGCCTTCGTGCCCGATTGCCTGCGGCTCACCTTGCGGATCGTCGAGCAGGTCAGCTGGCTGCCCTCGACCTGCGCCTACCGGCTGCGCGCCGACGGGCGGCCGCTGCCGGGCTGGCACTACCTCATCAGCGGCGACCGAGACGCGGTGCGCCGCGTCGGCGTCTCGATCGCCGGCCGGGTGGTCGCCGAGGCCGAGGCGGGGCCGATCGAGCACCACATCACCCAGTGGCCCTCGCCCCGGCCCTATCGCCTCGCAGGTGCCCAAGACGTTGCGGCGGAGGGCGAGGCATGATCGACTGGCTGCGCGCGGCTCCCCTCGATCCCGAGATCGACCTCGGCGGCAAGCGCGTGCCGATCGTGCTCAAGCGGCTGCGCAACGCGCGGCGGCTGACGTTGCGGCTCGCGCCCGATGGCAGCGAGGTGCGCATCACCCTGCCCGCCTGGGCCGAGGGACGCGAGGCGATCGCCTTTGCCCACGCCCGCGCCGGCTGGCTGGCAGCGCAGATGGCGAAGCTGCCCGTGCGCGCCGCGCCCGAGCCGGGGGGCGAATTGCGCTATCGCGGCGGGATGCTCGAGCTTGCGTGGGACGCAAAGGCGCCGCGTCGCCCGGTGATCGCGGGCGCGGCATTGCGCCTCGGCGGCCCGCGCGCGGGGCTCGAAGCGCGGGTCCGGCGCTGGCTCGAAGGCGAGGCGCTGCGCCTCGCCGAGGCCGACATGCGCGACTATTGCGCCGCCGCCGGGCTCGATCCGGTGCCGCTCTCGCTCACCCGGGCGCAGCGCCGCTGGGGATCGTGTTCCGACCGCAGCCGCATCCGGATCAACTGGCGGCTGGTGCAGGCGCCCGATTTCGTGCGCCGCTCGGTGGTCGCGCACGAAGTCGCGCACCTCGTCCACTTCGACCATTCGCCCGCCTTCCATGCCCTGCTCGCGCGCATCTTCGAAGGGGAGGTCGCGGCGGCCGACCGCTGGCTCAAGGAGCACGGGCGCACGCTCTACGCCGCCTTCGGGTGAGCCGCCGCTTTCCTACCCGGCATCGCTCTGCCACGGTGGCGCGCATGACCGATCCCGCCGCCCGCCCGCTCGCCTGCCGCTGTCTCGACCGGCAAGCGGGGGGCGCGGTTTTCCTGTTCTGGACAGTGTCTCATTGTCTCCAACAGGGCCTGCGATGAACCGGCGGCGCGGGGCTTTGCCTTCCTCGGCCGCGCTCCCTATATTGCCGCCATGCGCATCCCCGCCCGCTTCAACCCCGTCTCCGGCCTCGGCGATTTCTGGAACGAGATCCGCCGTCCGCAGCAGCATCGCTGGCTGTTCCTCGCGCTCTCGATCCTGCCGGTGGCGCTGGGGCTCTACTGGGCCAAGGACACCACCGTCTATGTCGAGCCCGAGCGGCCCAAGGTGACCTACATCACCACGCTCGATGCGGGCCGCAGCGATGCCGAGATCGCGGCCGAGAACCGCGCCAATCAGGAAATCAAGGACCTGCGCGCTGCCGCCGAAGCCAAGGTCGCCGCCGAGAAGCGCGAGCTCTACAAGGCACTGGGCGCGGCCGCCGGGATGGATGTCGAGGAGATCGCGCGCAAGGCCGATGCCGAGCGCGCCGCCGCCGAAGCGGCCGAGGCCAAGCGCCGCGAGGAGATCGCGCGGCGGGTCAGACAAGGCGCCGGGCAATAGCCGGCGCGGCCCGCACGCCCGGGGATCACGACTGGATGGCCGCCGCCGCGCGGCTCGCTGCCCGCGCGCGCCCGCTGGCGCGTCCCAACCCCGGCGTTGCCGCGCTGGTGGTGCAACAGGATCGCATCATGGCGCGCGGCTGGACCCAGCCCGGCGGGCGACCCCATGCCGAGGCCGAGGCCCTGGCGGGCCTTACCCCCGGTCAGCTGGCGGAGGCGACGCTCTACGTCACGCTCGAACCCTGCGCCCATGCCTCGGAGCGCGGGCCGGCCTGCGCCGACCTCATCGCCGCCGCCCGTCCGGCGCGGGTGGTGATCGGCCAGACCGACCCCGACCCGCGCACCGCGGGGGCGGGACAGGCGCGGCTGGAAGCGGCCGGGATCGCGGTCACGCTGCTCGCGGATCTCGAATCGGCCGCCAGCCTGCGCGGCTTCCTGACCCGCCAACGGCGCGGCCGCCCGTGGGTGACGCTCAAGCTCGCGACCTCGCTCGATGGCTGCATCGCGCTCGCCGACGGGACGAGCCGCTGGATCACCGGAGAGGCGGCGCGCGCCCATGTCCATGCCCAGCGCGCGCGCAACGACGCCATCCTGGTTGGCGGCGGCACCTGGCGGGCCGACCAGCCGCGGCTCGACGTGCGCCTGCCAGGGTTGGAGAACCGCTCTCCGCGCCGCCTGGTGCTGACCCGCGGGGCCGCTCCGGCCGAGGATGTCACCGCGCTCGCCACGCCCGCAGCGATCGCGGGGCTCGAAGGGGTCCACTACCTCTATGTCGAGGGCGGGGCCAAGACGGCTGCAGCCTTCCTCGCCGCCGATCTGGTGGACGAACTGCACCTCTACACCGCCCCGATCGTGATCGGCGATGGCCGCCGCGCACTCAGCGCACCCGGCGTCGGCGATCTCGCCGCCGCGCATGGCCGCTGGCGCCGCGTGGGGCACCGCCAGCTTGGCAGCGACAGCTTCGAGGCCTATTGGCGCACCCGCAAACCCCTGAAGGATTAGCCTCCATGTTCACCGGCATCGTCACCGCCATCGGCACCATCGCCGCCGCCGAGCAGCGCGGCGACCTGCGCTTGCGCATCCATGCCCCGCTCGATCCTGCGCGGATCGACATCGGCGCCTCGATCGCGTGCTCGGGGGTGTGCCTCACCGTTGTCGAGCGCGGCGGCACGGCGGGGGAGGCCTGGTTCGACGTCGACCTTTCGGGCGAGACCGTCAGCCGCACTGTGCCGGGCATGTGGAACGCGGGCGCGCGGCTCAACATCGAACCCTCGCTGCGGCTCGGCGACGAGCTTGGCGGGCACATCGTCACCGGCCATGTCGACTCGGTGGGCGAAGTAGTGAAGGTGACGCGCGAGGGCGACAGCTGGCAGATCGCGATCCGCGCCCGCGCCGACCTCGCCCCCTTCATTGCCGAGAAGGGCTCGATCACCGTCAACGGCGTCTCGCTGACGGTGAACGACGTGCGCGACCGGGCCGATGGGGCCTGCGACTTCCTGCTCAACATCATCCCCCACACCGCCGCGGTGACGACCTTGGGCACGCTAGCGGAAGGCGACCGGGTCAACCTCGAGATCGACGTGCTCGCGCGCTACCTCAAGCGGATGCAGAGCCTCGCTGCGGCGGGGTGAGATGCACCGTGCCGCGATCCTCGCGCTGGCCGCGCTCCTCGTCGCCTGCGACCGCGCGCCTGCCCCTGCTCAGCCACCCAGCGAGGCTCCCGCCGTGACCAACCCCGTCGTCCACTTCGAGATCCCTGTCACCGACATGGACCGCGCGATCCGCTTCTACGAGGCGGTGTTTGCGGTGGCGCTCGACCGGCGCGAGACCGATGGCTACGACATGGCCTTCTTCCCCCGCGCCGACGGCCGCCCCGGCGCGAGCGGAGCGTTGGCGAAGGGCGATGTGTACCGACCCACCAGGGATGGCGCGATCCTCTACTTCGATGTGCCCGACATCGACACCGTGCTCGCCCGCGCCAAGGCCAACGGGGGCGCGGTTCTCTACCCCAAGACCAGCATCGGCGCGGCAGGCTTCGTCGCCGAGATCGCCGACAGCGAAGGCAACCGCATCGCGCTCAACCAATCCGCCGCCTGAAGCGCCGAACAAGGTCCATCCGCAGCCCGAGCACCGCCATGAAGCCGATGAGCGCGATGACGAAGCCCCCGACCAGCGCGTTCTGCGCGAGCCGTCCGACCGGAAACAGGAAGTTCCACTTGTGGACGAAGCTGAACACAAACCGTTCCGGCTTCTCGCCGTCGGCCACCCGTTCGACCAGCACGCCCGCGCCGGTATCGACGAACAGGCTGGCGTTGACCGGCGCACCATAGTCGACGCGCCAGGCCGGCAGGCGCTTGTTGCGGAAGTCGTATTCATGGCTGAAACGGGTGACCAGCTCGACCCTCGTCACCGCGCTCTCGGGCGCGCCGGTGAAGCGGCGGGCGATGGCACGGGCGAGGTCCTCGTCTCCTGACGGCACCACATCTCCGGTGGCAGCGTCGAGATAGATCGCCGGGCCATCGGGCTTGATCCCGGCAAAGCGCGCTTCGCGGATTTCGGCGTCGGTGGAAGGGGCCTTCGCCTCCGCCGCCATCATCGCGGCGTGGTCGTGGCCTGCCATGCCATGATCAGCCGTTGCCTTGGCTGAGCCGTGATCATGCTCGCCCCCGCCCATAGGGGCTTTCGGGGCGAGGCCGATGCGGTAGAGCGGTCGCCCGTCGGCGCCCTCGACCAGCGCAACCGAGGCGATGTCGCGGCCCTTGGCGATCAGCGCCCAATCGGACTCGACCGGCCACTTGCCGCTCGCGACATTGACGGGACGCCCCGGCTTGAGCTGGCTCACCGGCGGCACCAGCGCCGACTGGATCAGGTGGTAGATCCCCGAGGCCGAGAACATGATCAGCGGCAGCGCCAGCACATAGCCCGCGATCCGGTGCCAGCCGCGACTGCCGGGCAGCCGCTTCCTGCGCCGCACCGTCACCAGCATGGCAAGCCCGGTCAGACCCATCGCCAGCAGGCTCCCGACCATCACCGCGACCACCACCACCCGCAGCCAGTCCATGCCTTGCGGCACCCATTCCCAGGTGTGCAGCGTGCGGAACACCGCCTGAAGGCGGGTCTTGGTGGTGTTGTTCACCGCCGCCAGGCTCGACGTCTCCGTGTGGACATAGGCGACGAGGCCGTCGTCCCCGGCGAACTCCAGCTTCCACACCGGCAGCAGGCGATTGACCCAGGGATAATCGGCGTCGAATTCGGTCTGGAGCCGGGCCGAGGTGATGGCACGGGGCGTGGCGAGGTAATGTCGGGCGATGAACTCCGCCTGCGCCCGGTCGCCCCCCGCCACCTCGCTGCCGTCGGCCGGGCGAAAATATCGCCGCGGCCCATCGGCCGCAGGGATAACCTGCCACAGCACCCCGCCGCCGGGGGCGGGGACGGTCTTCACCGCCACCGCCTGCGCGATGCCGTGCTCGGCAAGCGTTGCGGCAATCGGCCGCGCCCCGGCGAGTGACACGTGCGCGGGAGGCGGCATGAATTGCACCTGCTGCGGGCCGAACAGCACCATGGCGATATGGGTGAGGCCGCTGAGGCCCCACACCAACAGGCTGATCCCGCCGATCCACCCCAGCCACCGGTGCTTGGCGTAGGACCAGCGCGCGGTCTTGGTCTTCATGTTCATCGCCGCCTCCCTCAGAACCGCGCCCGCAGGCCGCCGAACGCAGCGCGCCCCTGCCCGGGGGTGTAGATCGCCTCGTTGGTGAGGCGCTGGTTGGCGTTGGTGGTGACATTGGAGATGAACGTGCGATCGAACAGATTCTCGACCGATCCGAACAGCTCGATCCCCTCGTCGAGCGTCACCCCGGCCGTGATCTGGACGGTCTCGTAGCCGGGCGCGCGCTCGGTGTTGGCATAGTCAGCCCACGGGCCATCGGGGATCCAGCGCAGGGTGGTAGACAGGTAAAACTTGTCGAGCTGGTCGAACCGGGCTTCGGCGATCAGCACGTGGCGCGGCACCCCGGCAAGCTGGTTGTCGCCATAGACCGCGTCACCATCGAAGCTGAAGTCGTTGAAGGTATAGGCCGCGCTCAGCCGCAGGGCCTGACCGTTCTTCTCCAGCGCCGCCTTGAAAGGCCTGAGGTCGAGCCCGAACTCGAGACCCTGATGGATGGTGCGATCGGCGTTGGCGGTCACCGTCACCAGCCCGCGCGCGCCCAGCACGGCGAGGTCGAGGAATTCGTTCTCGAGCTCCGCCCGGTAGAGCGCGATGTCCCACGAAACCGGCCCCGCCTGCCCGCGCGTGCCCACTTCGAACACGGTCGCGCGCTGGGGATCGAGCGGCGCGAAGGGGAAGGCTCCGCCGCTGGTGAGATCGGCAAGGCTCGGCGCCTCGAAGCTGCGGCTGATATTGCCGAAGAACTGCACGTCGGGTGCAGCATCCACCAGCAGGCCGATACGCGGGTTGAATTGTTCGTATGTGCCCCGGCCCGTCACCGCATTGACCAGCGCCGCCACATCGCGGGTGGCGCGGGTATATTGCCCACCCGCGATCAGCGTGACGGTGTCGGTCAGCCCGAGATCGGCCTGGCCGTAAAGCGTCAGCGTGTCCGAGTCCTGATCGGACCGGGTGCGCAACGCCCCGCGCACGCCGGAATTGTTGGCGAAGGTCTTGGCATCGTTGGTGGCAAAGGCATAGATCGCGCCCAGCTGCCAGCGGCTCTGATCGGCGAGGAAGGGGAGGCTGCCCGAGAGGCGCGTCGAAACGCCGACCTCATCCTCGCCCTGCACGATGATCCCGGCAAAGCGGGTGATCGCGTGATCGAGATTGCGCCGCGCATACCAGGCGCCCAGCTCGAGATCGACCGCACCAAGATCGATCACGGTCAGGTTGGCGATGCGGTAGACATCGAGATTGCGGTCCCAGTCATCCGCGACCGGGCCGGGATCGAGCACGGTCACCGGCCCGCCGGGGAAGAACGGCCCCGCCGTCACCGGACGGCCCGCCGCACGCGGATTGGCGAGCGCGTCGGCGAGGCGCAGGCTGCCCGCCAGCTCGAAATTGTCCGACAGTGCGGTGACATAGAAGCGTGTCTCGATCGCATCGGAGATCCGCCAGCCGAGGTTGCCATGGCCATAGAGGCTGCGCACGTCGCTGTGCTCGCGATAGCCGTCGCTGGTGTGGCCGGTGATCCCGCCCCAGTAATCGACATCGCCGCTCTTGCCCGCGGCCGCGGCGTTGGCGCGGAACGTGTCGAAGCTGCCACCCTCGGCGCGCAGAGCGAAAGGCGCGCGGGCGGTGCGGCCCGTGGGGCTGACGATGTTGACCGCCCCGCCGAGCGAAGCCGCCCCGAAGCGCAAGCCGTTGGCCCCCTTGAACACCTCCAGGTAGCGGACGGTCAGCGGATCGACCTCCTGAAACTCGGTCGCACCGGACGCGCGGCTGATCGGCACCCCGTCGCGCAGGACGGTCAGCCCGCGGCGCTCGAAGCTGGAATTGAGGCCCGAGCCGCGGACCGAAATGCGGCTCTCGCGCTGGGCGCTGGTGTCGGCAAAGACGCCGGGGGTCAGCTCAAGCACGTCGCCGATCGACTGTGCGAAGATGTCGGCAAAGCCCTCGTCTTCGACCAGCCCGGTCGCGCCGGGCACCCGTTCGAGTTCGGAGCGGGCGGCTTCGGGGGTGGGAGCGGTCGGCGTACCTTGCACGCTGGCGGTGACGATGATCTCGTCCTGCCGCTGGCCGATGCCCTGAGCGCTCAGCGGAGCAGGGAACACGCTGCCCGCCGTAGCGAGCATGGTCGCGCTCAGCAGGGCGCGCTGCACTTTGTTGATTTGCATGATGTATCCTGAAGTTTCCCCAGCACGGCCCAAGAGGCGAGGGCCGCGCCGTCGATCCGGACGCGCCGGATCGGTCAGCACGATCGAGCCGCGCGCCGGCGTGTCAGGCCGGCGGGCGGATCGGAGCGATCAGACGGAAAGCGCGGGTGGCCCCCGCAGCGGGGGCCGCAGGAAGGGCAGGTCGCGCGCCGGCGGCGCACGAAGCGGCGCAAGGCCGACCAGCAGTATGAACGCGAGCGCGGCGATCAGCAGAACAGGATCGGCCCCGCCGAGCGCGGCATGGCCAAGGCCGGAGAAGGCACAAGGCTGGCTCTTGTCCGACTTGGTCTCCTCGCCGCGCGCATCATGCTTCATGGGAACGGCGATCTGCATGGTGCGCGGCGTGCCGCTCGCATCGGCGCAGATCGTGACGGTGAGGATACGATCGTGGCCGGCCGAGAGCATGAAGCCCGCCGGCAGCAACGCCTTGACGGCCAAAACGAGCGCAAGCAGCGCCAGCGTCAGGCGGGCATGGTCACGGGAGCGGGCGGCAAGGCGAAAAATTTGCGCGGGCCCTTAAGCCGTTGCCCTTTACGTGTCACTACGTCTTGTGGGCCAGCGGCCCTGCCGCAAAGCTCTCCCGCGTGATCACATAGGTCAGGTGCGGAATGATCGCCCCTTCCGCCATCACCCGCTCCTCGCGGCGATCGGTCAGCTGCGCGCCGATCCGCTCCAGCGCGCGGCGCGAGCGAATGTTGGTTTCGCCGACAACGAAGCGCACCTCGGCCACGCTTGCGAGCGCGTGGGCCAGCATCAGCCGCTTCATCGCGTGGTTGTATCGCCCGCCCCAATGGCTGCGGGACAGGAAGGTCCAGCCGATCTCGACCGAACCGCCACCCTCTGCGATCAGCCCTTGAAAGCGCGAGGAGCCGATAACCGCGCCGCTCGCGCGGTCGATCGCCACGAGTGCGCCCTTGTTGGCGAGGGCATCCGCGAAGAAGGCGCGGAACACTTCCTCGCGCCAGCGATCATGCGCGGGATGGACTTCCCAGATCAGCGGGTCCGACGCGACCGCGAACAGCGCATCCCAATCCTCCGCGCGCAGCGGGCGCAGGCGGACGACCTCGTCCTCGAGCACCGGCTGACGATCGAGCATCGGGGCGTGCTCAGACCGCGACCGCCGCCAGCGCGGCGATGAATTTGGGCAGGTTCGCCGGGGTCAGCCCGGCAATGTTGATCCGGCCCGAGGCGGCCATGTAGATCGCGTGCTCCTCGCGCAGCCGGGCGACCTCCTCCTTCGTGACCGGCAGCGTCGCGAACAGCCCGTTCTGCACGCCGAGTGGGGTGAGGTCGATCCGCCCCGCAGTCCCCGCGCTCGCCAGCGCCGCGCGCACGGAGCGCATCCGCGCGCGCATGGTGTCGAGTTCGGCCAGCCAATCGCGCGTCAGCCCTGCGTCCGCGAGGATGATCCGAACTGCCGCAGCTCCATGGTCGGGCGGCATCGACCAGGTCGCGCGGGCGAGCGCATTGGCATTGCTGAAGGCCGTATCGAGCGCGGCGGCATCCTGTCCGAGGATGTAGAACGCGCCCACGCGGTCGCGATACTGGCCGAAGTTCTTGTCGCACGAATAGGCGACGAGGGCCTCGGGCACCCTGGCGAGCACCTTGCGCATCCCGGCGGCGTCTTCCTCGAGCCCCTGTCCGAGGCCCTGATAGGCGGCGTCGATGATCGGGAAAGTGCCGCTGCTGGCAAAGGCATCGGCGATCATGTCCCAATCCTCGGGGGTGTAATCGATCCCGGTGGGATTGTGGCAGCAGGCATGGAGCAGCACTGCCGAATCCGGGCCGGTCTGCTCGATCGCGTCGAGCACCGCATCGAGGTCGGCGGTGCCGTCATGGCGCGCGTGCGGAAAGGTCAGCAGCTCGAGCCCGAGGTCGGCGAGGATCTGCGCGTGGTTGGGCCAGCTCGGCACGCCCATGTGAACCCGCTTGACGCCGGCCTTCTGCGCCAGCGCCAGCGCAAGCCGCACCGCGCCGGTGCCGCCGGGCGTCTGCATGCCTGAGAGGCGTCCACCCATGCTCGGGTCGGCAGCGCCGAACACATAGGGCATCAAGGCCGTAACGAAGCCCATGTCGCCCTCGGGGCCGAGATAGGACTTGCTCTCCTGTGTGTCGACCAGCCGCTGCTCGGCGGCCTTGATCGCGGCGAACACCGGGGTTGCGCCCTCCTCGGTGCGGTAAACCCCGACGCCGAGGTCGATCTTGTCGGCCCGCGGATCGGCGGCGAAGAGGCGGATCAGGGCGAGCAGCGCGTCGGGCGCCTGGGGGCTGAGTCGGTCGAGCATGGCGAGCCGCATGGCCCGCATAACGGTTCGTCGCAACCGGGATTTACGCCGGTCCGCTCAGAAAGGGACCCACTTCTGCTCCTTGGAGAACTTCATGTAGCCCGCATTGACCCCGAGCCGCAGCCCTGCGCCGACCCGGATCGGGATCAGCACCACATCGCCGCGCCTGAGATAGCTCGCATTGAGCCCGCCGACGAAATAGGCCTGCCCTTCGCCGGCGGGGAAACGGTTGAACAGGTCCTCGGTGTCGTAGAGATTGTAGACCAGCACGAAGGTGTTGGCGGCATTGGCGCCGACGTCGAAGCCCACCGAAGGTCCGGTCCAGTACACCGGCTGGGTGCCCTCGACCTTGTGGTGAAGCGTTCCCGAGCCATAGCGCGCGCCGACGATGAACGCGCCGCCCGCCTCGCGTCCGACGATGTAACCGTTGGGCTGACCCTGCTTCTTGAGCAGGTCCTGGATCAGCCGCGCGAGCCCTTCCGCGCCCTTGCCGAACACGCCCTCGGCCGCGCCGATGAGATCATCCTCGCCATAGGTCTGCCCGCTGGCCTGCGCGGCGGTGGTGACCGGCGCGACATCGCCCTGCTGCGGCGCGGCGGCGGCGGCGGAATCGCTCGCGGGCGGCGGCGCGGCGACGTCATCGAAGGTGCTGTCGACGGCGGGATCGGCAGGCGGCGTGGCCGCAGCGGGCGCGGTGGCGGCAGGCGCCTGCGGGCTCGCAAGATCGCCGTCGATCGCGCCGGCATCGCCCTGCGCGCTGTAGGCCGCATCGGGATCGAAAGTCTCGAGGTCCTGCGCCGCGACCGGTGCGGCCGTCGCCAGCGCCGCGACGACGCCGAGAGCCAGCCCGGTCAGCCGGCGGCCCAGATGGGGAAGGCGGGGGATCATAATGCGCATCATGCGGCCTCTCGCAAGCAGGTGTCAGCCCCGGATCAGTGCGGGGGTGAGCAGAATCCTCATTGGCCCCGTCTGCAACCATGCATCGCCGGAGCGAATCGGATTTGCGACGAGCAGAGGCGGGGCTAGCGACGCCTGCCTGAATGCCCCCCGAACCGCGGCGACGCGCGGCAACGCGGCTTTTTTGTCCAAGCCACCTTGCCGCTCGCCTGGAGGCCGACTATAGCGCCGCCTTCGCAGCCCAAGCTGATGCCCGGAGACGTGGGTGAGTGGCTGAAACCAGTTCCCTGCTAAGGAACCGTACTCTATCAGGGTACCGAGGGTTCGAATCCCTCCGTCTCCGCCACCGGCCCATGCAAAGATTGCGTTCACCGCTGCGGCGGGCTGCGTTCCCCTGACGCACCCCAAGAGTCCTTCCGCTGATCTCGCGGGCGATTGAAAGCGAGCGCGGCCGCGCGGGCCAAGAGCAGGAAGAGTACGCGCAAGGCGGCGTGCCAGTGCCCCTCCGGCCCGACGATCACCACGGGTAGTTGACTGAAATATCGTGGTCTCGGACCGGCTGCGGATGCATTGCCGCTTGACGATGGCGGGCTTGAGGAGGAAGCTGCCTTTCCTGACCTGTGACCTGCCCATCGAAGGTAGTGCCTGGCGGACAGATTTGGGGCGGATGGGGATCGTCTGCCGGACTGCTTGGCCTGGCACAGCTGCGCCTTGATTGCCGCTCGTCCTCGTCCCAAGGGAGGGAGAGGGACATGCTGGTTCAGGAAACACAGGAAACGCAAGAACCGGAAGGCTCGGGCGAGTGGGTTGCTTGCCTGACCTACAAAAGCATCGCCACCGCCACCCCCCGCGTCAGCGACATCGATCTGCTCGCCAGCAAGGCGCGGGCCCGCAACCGCAGCCTCGATGTGACCGGCATGCTGCTATTCGAGGACGGTTGCTTTCTTCAGACCCTCGAAGGCCCGCCCGCGGCCGTCAGCGCTGTGTGGTCCTCGATCCAGCGCGACGCGCGGCACGATCATATCGAGGTGCTCAGCGAACACATGGCCGCAGCCCGGCTGTTCTCGGACTGGAACCTGCTTCTAGAAGGCCGGTTGGCCGACCTCGCTCATGACACCCCGAAGCCGGCGAAAGCGCCCCCCGCCTTGGCCGAGCAGGTTGCCCGGCTGGTCGAACTGGCGCTGAATGCCGATGATCTGGCACTCAACACGTTGATGGCCGGCTTCTCCGAACAGGGCTGGACGAGCGATGCGATCCTCACCTTGCTGATCGAGCCGGCGGCACGCGCTCTGGGCGATGCCTGGCTCGACGATCAATGCAGCGAGCTCGATCTGACCATCGGCCTCAGCATGTTGCAACTGGCGGGACACGCCGTCCGCTACATTCCGTCGGCAAAGGCGATCCGCAACAGCCGCTACCGGATCCTCCTGGCAACCGCGCCGGGCGAGAAGCACATGCTCGGCACCACGCTGCTCGCCGATCAGTTTCTGGCGGGCGGGTGGCAGGTCGAGATGGCCTTTCCCGACAGCGCGGAGGCGCTTACTAACCAGATGAATGCGCAGCATCCCGATGCGGTCGACATCGGCCTTTCGGACGCCATGCCGCGCGAGCACGCGATCGAAAGGCTCCGTAGCACCATCGAGCACAGCCGGCTGATCGTGTCCGAGCACCCGACGGTCATTTCGGTGGGGGGGCGCTTGTTCGCCGAAGCTGCTGCGACCGCGCTGTCGGTGGGGGCGGATCACGCCCGCAAGGGGCTCGCCGGGACAAGCGTGCGCCTTGCCAAACTGGTGCGCCAAAGCCGGGCAACTTCGGGAACCGCCGAATTAACTTGAAATTTTAGAATAAAGAGCTAAGTCGAAATTGCTCTACGTCGCTTGCGACGGAATTTGATCGGCGCCTCGCGGCGTTCTTGCGCCCGGCGATGCTTTCGCAGTGGCAGCGATGAAACCGCTCTCTCAGGCGGCCACATGTTCCTTTTCTTGCACCATGGCCTCGCGGCGGGATTGGCCCGTCCGCGCTTTCTTTCTATTTGCAGAGACTTCATGAACTTCATCACGAACGGCGCATTCTTCGACCGCGCCAAGGCGATCCGCGCAGTACTGCCGCAGGGTCGCAACCTCGATTTGCCGCAGCAACCCTATGCCTTCCTGTCCGCCCGCGAATTGCGCGGGCTGGTGGCGGCCATGGTCGATTGACACGGCACCAGCACAAGCCAACCGGGCTCCGGCCCGCCAACGGGAGTCCGGACATGGACATCAACCACGAATACGCCGCGCACCAATCGGCCCTGATGCAGGCCGACGACGCCGCCTGCGCCGATCAGCGCAGGCGCCGGTTCGCCGAGGCATCGCGCATTGCCGGACGGATCAGCGCATTCCAGTTTGAACTGGGCGCTGCGGCTGCCTGCGCATGGAGCGCGGCCCATCTCGACGCTGCCGAGCAGAGCGGCGCGCAGAGCAATTAACGGCCAGAGCCGCGTCGCGCCTTGCGCCGTCCGGCAGGAGAAATCACGATGAACGGTTACAATTCACCCAGCTTTCAAGACAGGGCAGCGGCCTCGTTAAAGGCAAAGGAGAAGGCTTTGGCGGCCATGAAAGCGGCACCGCAGCTTTCCGAAGCGGCCCTGGCCGAGCGCGCGGCACGCCGCGCGGCGCGCGATGAGCGCGCCGAGATCAAGGCCGCCGAAGCGCGGCAGGCGAGGACCGACAGGCAACATCGGGCTGACGGGAAACGTGCGGCAGCCAAGGCTGAGAAGGTGAAGGCCAAGCAGCCCGAAAAGACCGAAGCCGAACTGAAGGCGGCACGCGATGCGCGCTACGCGGCACGCAAGAACCGCAAGTAAGCTCGCCGCCGGGCCGTTTTGTGATAAACCTTGCACCCCATGGCCCTGACGATCCGCGTTGCCCGAAGCGATGATTGTGCCGCCCTCGAGGCGGTGATCGCGCGGGCCGTGCACGAATTGCAGGCTGGCTTCCTGTCGCCCGATGAAATCGCGGCAAGTGCGGCGTTCATGTCGCTCGACAGCCAGCTGCTGCGTGACGGCACCTATCTGTGCGCGCTCGAGGGCGACACGATCGTCGGCTGCGGCGGCTGGAGCTGGCGCCGCACGTTGTTCGGCGGGGACGGGGCAAGCGAGCTGATCGACCCCGCACCGCTCGATCCGGCGCGCGAGCCTGCGCGGATCCGTGCGATGTACACGCATCCCGATCATGCCCGCCGCGGGGTCGGCATGGCGATCCTCACTGCGGCCGAGGAAGCCGCGCGCGCGGCGGGTTTCCGCGAGACCGAATTGATGAGCACGCTCTCCGGCGCGCCGCTTTACGAACGCTGCGGCTATCGGGCGAGCGGCGCTCGGGCGGTTTACGCCGGCGTTCCGCTGATCCCGATGAAAAAGCGGCTGGCGGGCTGAACCGGGCGGGCCGCAGCCCGCCCGGCACCCCCCCAAAGGCGGATCAGAAGCGCGCCGACACCCGCCCGTACCAGAACCCGCCCAGCCAGCCGATCGGCGCGAAATCATTGTAGATCGACCCGTTCGCCGCCCCGCCGGTGGAGGGGAAGATGTTGCGGGTTTCGCGTTCGGGCAGCGTGTCGAACAGGTTTTGCGCCCCCACCGCGACGCGGAAGCGGTCGGCGAAGGTCACGCCCACTTCGAGATCGACGCTCGCCTGCGCGCCGAATTCCTTGATGAAGGGCACGGGATAGAGCGCCTGCGCCTCGGCCTGGGTGTTGATGCCCACACTCGGGGTCGGCCCGATGCCGGTTGTGATCGGATCGAAGTAGCTGGTGTAGCTGCCGAAATAGCTCACCCGCGCGGTCGCGTCGAAGATGCCGCTGCGCCACGCGGTCGAGAGCACAGCGCGCCAGCGCGGCACGGCCTCCTCGATATTGCCGGCGACCACATCGTTGATCGGCTGGAAGTTGCTGAGCACCCGCCCGCTCGCCAATGTGCCATTGATGACCTTGCGGTCGGTGACCTCTGTCGTGTTGTAGTTGATCGCCAGGTTGGTGTTGAAGCGGCCGAGCCCGGTGTCGGCCTCGTACTGGAACACCGCATCGACGCCCTGGGTGCGGGTGTCGAAGGCATTGGTGAAGTAGCGCACCGCGCCAAGGTCCGCTGCCTCGGCCACGCCTTGTGAGAGCAGGAATTGCGCGTCGGTCAGCCCGTTGGGGTTGACGACATTGGGGTTGATCTGGCCGGTGATGCCGATGCGGTCACGCACCTTGATGTTGTAGTAATCGATGGTGAAGCTGAACCCGCCGCCCGGATCGAACACCGCGCCTCCCGAGAAGCTGGTCGCCTTTTCCGGCGACAGCGATTCGGCGAGGTAGAATTGCCCGATCGCACTGTCGGGGCGGGCGGTCACGATCCCCAGCGGCACCGTCGCGCCGAAGGGGAAGCCGGTGGTGAGGTTGTTGGTGAATTGCTGGCCCGGGGTCGGGGCGCGGAAGCCGGTCGAAGCCGCGCCGCGCAAGGCCACGCCATCGGTGATTTCCCACCGCGCGGAAATCTTGCCGTTGATGGTGTCGCCGAAGTCGTCGAAATAGTCGTAGCGGCCGGCGATGCCGATATCGAGACCCTCGACCGGCGTCGCATCGAAATCGATATAGCCCGAATAGTTGTTGCGGCCGCCCTCGATCACCGAGGCCGGGCCGAAGCCCTGAAAGCCGTTCGATCCCGGCAGCACGGTCTGGGTGCGCACGAACACCGGTGCCGAAGCGCCTGGAGTCGCGCAAGCGACCGGGGCGCCGGCGAGCGTGCACTGGAACAGGCGCTGCGAGGTGTAGGGCCCAACCTCCCACGAGGGGCGGTCACCCAGGCCGACCTCGAACGCCTCGCGCCGCACCTCGAAGCCCCATGCGATGAACAACGGGTCGGCAAAGCCGATCTCGGCCTCGGTCGTGAAGTCGGCATTGAAGTTGAATTCCCGCTGGACGAACTTGCCCATGTAGAAATCGGTCGGCGACGTCGGGCCGAGCGAGGCGTTGACCGTATCGCTCATGAAATAGCGGATCTGGTTGGTGCCATACATCAGCGAGAAATCGTAGGTGATCCCCCTTTCTTCGCCCTTGAAGCCGCCGACGATTCCGATGTCCTCGTTGGTCGCCTCGAAGAACGGCACGAAGCCGTTGCGGAAGCTGGCGAAGCGATCATCGTTGTTGAGGTTGAAGGTCGCTCCGTTGAGGTCCCATTGGGGCCGCCCCTGGGTGTCGAAGCCGATGCGGGTGAGGAACACCGGCGGAACCGATTGGCTGGTCAATGCCGTCCCCGGACGTCCCGGGATCGGATCGTGGGTCACGCCGACGGGAATGCGCAGATTGAAGTCGTTGCCCTGCCGCTGCCACCCGTAATTGGCGAAGGCATAGAAGGTGGTGTCGCCCGCCGGGATCTCGGTGTTGATGGTGGCGCGGTAGGCGCGGTTCTCGGGGCCGCCGAGTCGATTGCCGGTCGGCAGGTCGGTGATGATGCCGCGCGCGGCGAGCGCAGCGATGGTCGGACGCGGTACCGAGCGGTCGTAGATGTTCTGGTCGATGAATTCGGCGGTGACATTGACGAAGCCACCGTCCTCGCCGATTTCGGCGCCGTAGAACGCGGTCAGCTGGGTATCCTGCCCGTCGCCTTGATAGGATTGGCCGTAGCGCGCGGTCGCCTCGAACCCGGTATCGCGCCTGAGGCCGATATTGATCACCCCGGCAATCGCGTCCGAGCCATATTGCGCTGCCGCACCGTCGCGCAGCACTTCAACCTTGCCGACCGCGGCGCTCGAGATCTGCGAAAGGTCCGCCCCTTGCGCGCCGGCATTGAGCGCCCCGGCGGCGACTTGCACCAGCGCCGAGCGATGCATCCGCTTGCCGTTGAGCAGCACGAGGATCTGATCCGAAGGCAGCCCGCGCAGGGTCGGCGGGCGCACGAAGGCCGAAGCGTCGCCGAGCAGGTTGCGCTGCTGGTTGAACGAGGGGACGAGGGTCTGGAGGATGGTCTGCAACTGCGGGGCGGGCTGGGCGCGGAAATCGTCGGCGCTGAACACGTCGACCGGCACCGCGCTTTCGAGAGCCGTGCGATCGGTGCGGCGGGTGCCGGTGACAACGATCGCCGGCCCGGGCTCGGCCGCATCGGCCGGCGCGGCCGTGTCGGCGGTTTCGAGCGCGGTATCCTCGGCAAGAACGGGCGCGGACGGAAGGACGAGCGAAGCAAGGAGAAGGTAGCGAATGCGCATCGAAGAGCCCCTGTTTGTTATTGTTGCAGCGCAACATTAGCAAAACCGAGACGCCAAATCGCAACATTTTTGCGCTACGATGGTGCTTAAATGACGTAATGTTCCCAGAAACTGCACATCAGCGCAATTTTTGATCGCGTTGCGTTGGTCAGGAGCAGCGAAGTTTCGCCTCTGTGATCGATAAGATCAATCTTGGGCACATATGCGAATTTTTGTAATTGTTGCATATTGTGCGCCGCAATAAAGTGCTTGGCTAAATCGTGCCGCCGCGTATCAGTTTTGCGTGTGGCTACCTTGTCGACTTTCTCTCTCGCGATCCCCGCCCTGCTGGCGGCCGGTGCTGCGGCCGGATTCGCCGGCGGGCTGTTCGGCATCGGTGGCGGATTCGTCGTGGTTCCGGCGCTGATGTTCCTGCTCCCGCTGCTGGGCGTCACCGAGGCGGAGATTGCCCATGTCGCGGTGGGCACCTCGCTCGCTTCGATCATCTTCACCTCGATCCGTTCGACCCGCGCCCATGCGGAGCGCGACGCGGTCGATTTCGAGTTGCTGCGTGGCTGGGCGCTGTGGGTGGTGCTCGGCACGGCCGTCGGAACGATGATCGCCGGCCTGGTCTCGAGCCGCCAGCTGGCACTGATCTTCGGCTTCGGGGTGATCGGCTTTGCGGTCTATTTCCTGCTGCCCGCCCGCAAGGGCGCGCCGCTGTTCGCGGGCCTGCCCACCGGCCTCTCGCGGGTCGGTATCGCAAGCGCGCTCGGCGCCTTCTCGACCTTGCTCGGGATCGGCGGAGGCACCGTCACCACCGTTACCATGACGGTCTGCGGCGCACCGATCCACCGCGCGATCGGCACCGCAGCGGGCATGGGCGCGATCATCGCGCTGCCGTCGACGATCGGCTTCATGATCATCGGCTTTGGCGAGAGCGGCATCGGCTGGGGCTCGCTCGGCTATGTCAACCTCCCCGCCGCCGCCGCGCTGATCGCCACCAGCATGATCTTCGCGCCTTATGGCGTCGCTTCCGCCCACCACTTGCCCGCCCCCATCCTGCGCGCCTGTTTCGGCGTCTATCTTGCGCTGATCGGGGTGGTGATGATCACCCGTTTCTGATGACCTTGCCCACAATAGCAGAGAGGACCTGCCTCATGTTGACCAACCGCCGTTCTTTCCTCGCCGGAGCCGGTGTCGCAACCGGCATCGGAACGCTGCCCTTCCCCGCCTTGAGCGCCGCCACCGCTGCGGCGGCGGTCGAGCCTGATTTCGGTCCCAAGATCGGCCAGGCGCTGCTGAGCCGCAACGAGAACCCCTATGGCCCCGCGCCCAGCGCCCTCAAGGCGATCAGCGATACCGCGAAGATGGGCTGCTACTACAACGACCGCGGGCTCGCCAAGCTGACCGCGATGATCGCCGAACGCAATGGGGTGAGCCCGTCGCAGGTGGTGGTCGGCGAGGGTTCGACCGAGGTGCTGTGCGCTGCCGCGCTGGCGTGGGGCCGCAAGGGCACGGTTCTCGCGCCCGACCTGTTCTGGGATACCACCGTGCTCTATGGCGAGCGGCAGGGCGTCAAGGTCGCACGCGTTCCGATGCGTGCCGATATGGGCGTCGACCTCGCCGGCATGGCCGCCGCGCTCGATGACAGCATCGCGCTGGTGCACCTTTGCAATCCCAACAACCCCACCGGCATCCTCATCCCGCCGGCCGAGCTCAAGGCCTTCGCCGCCAAGGTGACGCCCAAGGCCACCCTGCTGGTCGACGAGGCCTACAACGAGCTGACCGACCGGCCCGAGGACAATTCCACCATCGATCTGGTCCGCGCCGGGGCCAACGTGGTGGTGTGCCGCACGTTCTCCAAGATCTACGGGATGGCGGGCCTGCGCGTGGGCTACGCCATCGCCAGCGAGGAGAACGCGGCGATGATCCGCGGCCACCAGATGAGCTTCGGTGGCAACCTCGCCGGGCTCGCCGCAGCGATCGCCAGCTACAACGACACGCCGTTCCTCGAACAGTCGCGCGCCGCGGTGCTGGAAGGGCGTGCGATGATCATCGACGCGGTCGCCAAGGCCGGGCTCGAGGCACTGCCCTCGCAGACCAATTTCGTGTTCGTGAAGGTGCCCGATGCCAATGCCCTGCGCGATGCGATGGCGCAGAAGGGGATCGCGATCCGCGGCGCCTATGGCAATCTGACCGGCTATTCGCGGGTCAGCACCGGAAAACTGGAAGATGTCGCGCGTTATGCGGCGGCCTTGCCGGTGCTGACCGAGAGCCTGTGGGGATAGGCCGCGCTGCGCGGCATCAACACAGCGCGCGTTCGCGGGCGATCATTGCAGCCTGGGTGCGGTTCTTCGCGCCCAGCTTGCGGCAGATCAGCTTGACGTGAAGCTTGATCGTCGGCTCGCGCAGGTCGAGGTCGCGGGCGATCTCCTTGTTGGCCTGCCCGGCGCACAGCCCGGCGAGCACCTGCCGCTCGCGCGGCGAAAGGCCGGCGGGTGCGGCACCGGTGTGCCCCTGCGAAGGGCGGTGCAGATCGAGGGGAAGATAGGTCTCGCCCGCGCCCATGAAGCGGATCGCGTTGACCAGCGAGCGCGCCGGCAGGGTCTTGGGCAGATAGCCCGCCGCCCCGCAGGCAAGCACGCGGTCGACCACGCCGGGCGGGGCAAGCCCGCTCATCAGCGCCACCGGCCGCCCCCCGCGCGCCGCCAGCGCCAGCTCCAGCCCGCGAAAGCCGTCCATCCCAGGCATCCCGTAATCGAGCACGACCAGATCATGCGGCAAGGCGGCCGTTGCAATGCGGTCGAGCGCGCCCGGCAGGTCGGCGACGGTATCGACCGCAAAGCCTCCTTCGGCCTCGAGATAGGAGCGCAGCACATCGCGCAGCAATTCGTGATCGTCTGCAATCAAGACACGCATGTCCGGCTCCTTTCGCGTGCGCGCATCATCGCGGCGACCACCGCATCGGCGAGGCGATCCGCGCTCACCGGCTTGCCGAGCACGGCGTCGAACGGCCCTTCGGGGCGCTGATGCAGCCGGTGAACGCGCGGCAGGGCGGTCAGCAGCACGATCGGCAGATCGGCGCGCAGGCGGCGCAGCGCGTGGGCCAGCTGCGCGCCGTTGATCGCGGGCATATCGTAGTCGGTGATGATGAGATCCCATGCCTGCGGGTCATGCCGGATCACCGAGATCGCATCGGCAGGATCGAGGCACGGGCCAACTTCGGCGCCGACCTGTTCGAGCATCGCGGCGAGCGTGTCGACCACGGCCGGATTGTCGTCGACCACCAGCACGGCCTTGCCGGCGAGCGCACCATTGCTGTCGCACCGTCCCGCCTCGCCAGCCTCCCCGCCGAGGCCGGCGCCAACCGGCTCGAGCGGCCACCAGATTTCGAACACGGTGCCGCAATCGGGCCAGCTCTGGATCGCGAGCGCGCCCTCGTTGCTGGCGATGATGCCTGCGACCACGGCAAGGCCAAGCCCCGTCCCGGCCTCGCCCTTGCGGGTGAAGAAGGGTTCGAACACCTGTTCGAATTCCTCCGGGCGGATACCCATGCCGGTGTCGCTCACCCGGATGAGCGCGGCGGGGCGTTGCGGAATGCTGCCGAACAGCAGCTGGCCGAGCGGCTGGTAGCCGTCCGCGCTCAGCACCTCGAGCTTGATCCGTGCTGTCTCACCCGGGCGCAGCGCGTCGCGCGCGTTGAGCGCGAGGTTGAGCACCACCTGATTGAGCTCGGTATCGTCGGCGAGCGCCATCAGCGGCACGGCCGGAAGCGCCAGCTCGATCCGGTGCAGTGGATCGGTGAGGCTGGGACCGACCAGATCGCGCACGTCCCACAGCGTGCGGCGCAGGTCGATGCGCTTGTGCTGCGGTTCGCGCCGGCCGAGCGTGAGCAGCTTCTCGACCAGCCCGGCGGCGGTGGTCGCGGCCGACTGGATGCGCAGCGCATGGTGGCGCACGCGGTTGTCCTCGATATGCCGCAGCAGTTCGGCCGTGCCTGCGATCGCGGCGATGAGATTGTTGAAGTCATGCGCGATCCCGCTCGCCAGCTGGCCGACGACCTCCTGGCGCTGGGCAAGCATCAGCTGTTCGCGCAGCCGCGCCTTCTCGCGCTCCATGCCGCGCCGATCGCCGACATCGCGGGTAACGCAGACGATCCCGCCCTCGGGCGCGAGCGAAAGCGCGATTTCCTGCTCGATCGGGCTGCCATCGGCCTTGCGGCCCTGCGTGTCGCCGCGCCACTGGCCGCGCTCGAACAGGATCGGCATCGCCTCGTCGTTGATGCGCTGCGCCTCGTGCGCCGGATAGAGCGTGCTCCACGGGCGCCCGACCAGCTCGGCCGGATCGGCATAGCCGAACATCGCAGCATGGGCGCGGTTCATGAAGATGAAGGTGCCTTCCGGGTCGGTCAGCGCGATTCCGTCGTCCGAGGCCTCGATCGCGGCCACCTGCCGCGCAAGCCGCGCTTCGGTGGCGATGCGTTCGGCCTCGGCAGCCTTGCGCGCCGAGATGTCGCGGATGATCGCGGCGAACCCGCCGGGCATGGCCGGATCGTCGCTGTCGGCGGGCCACATCGCGAGCGAGAGCTCGACCGGCAGCTCGCGCCCGTCCTTGCAGGCGGCGGGCACTTCGACGGTCTGGCCGACCAGCTTGGTCGGGGCGCGCGCCCGCAACCGCGCAACCCCGGCGTGGTGATCGGCCTGGTGGCGCGGCGGGATGATGAGATCGAGACTGGCGCCCAGCGCCTCGGCCGTGCTCCACCCGAACATCGCCTCGGCGGCGCGGTTCCACAGCGTGATGCGGCTGTGCGCGTCGGCGCAGACGAAGGCATCGGTGGTGGTTTCGGCGATAAGCTGCGCGATGCGGCGTTCCTGGCGCGCCTGCTGGCCTTCGAGCAATGCCACCGCCTGGCGCGCCATCAGTTGAAGGATTTCCGCCTCATGGTCCGAAAAGCCGGCACGCGCGGCCGGATCGATCACGCACAAGGTCCCGACCCGGTGTCCGTCCGCCAGCACCAGCGGGGCAGCGGCATAGAAGCGGATGTGCGGCGCGCCGGTGACCAGCGGGTTGGCGGCAAACCGCGGATCGGCGGCGGCATCGGGCACCACCATGACCGCCGCTTCGCCCGCGATGGTGTGCGCGCAGAAGCTGTGGCGGCGGCAGGTCTCACTGATCGCGAGGCCGTGGCGCGACTTGAACCACTGCCGTTCGGCATCGACCAAGCTGACCAGCGCGATGGCCGTGCCGAAGCGGTCGGCGGCGAGGCGGGTGATGACGTCGAGCTCGCTATCGGGCGGAGTGTCGAGCACCTCGAGCCCGTGCAGCGCCGCAAGCCGCTCGGGCTCGTTCGCGGGGATCGGCGGCAGGGGGCAGTCTTGCTCGCGCATCGGGGTGGCTGTCTCGTCTGGTCGGGTGTTCGCGTCTGTGTCGCGTGTGTCGCGCACAGGCGACAGGCGCAATCCGGCCTTATGGCGATGAAGTCTTATCCTTTCGTATAGGTAAGCCAGCGGCTCCGGGTCTCCCGCTAGCCGCCCGGGACCAATTCTTAACCTTGCGCGCGCGGCGCCCGCCCCTTCGCGCCGCCGCCTATCCCGCCGCGTCCGCGACAGGGCGATGATCGGCGGGCATTCGGGATCGGGCCACGGCAGTTCCGCCGCTGGATCACAACCGACCCGAAAGGACCCACCACATGAACAAGTTGTTTGCCGGAGCCGTCGTGCTCGCCTCGCTCGCCGCCGCCACCTCGGCGCAGGCCCAGTCGGCCGATGCCGGCGCGGGCGCCAAGATCGTCGCCCCGCTCGAGATCAGCAACGTGACCGATCTCTACTTCGGCACCATCGCGCCCTCGACCACCGTCGCGGACATCGTCACCGTCGCGGCCGATGGCAGCCGCAAGTGCGGCCCGGCGCTGACCTGCCTCACCGCCGACCACACCGCCGCCGCCTTCGCGGTGACCGGCGAGGCCGACGCCTTCTACACCATCTCGCTCCCGACCGAGATCAAGATCGTCAACGAGAACGGCAATGCCATGCTGGTGTCGAACTTCACCGGTTCGAAGGATGGCGGCCAGCTTCTCAAGGGTGAGGACAGCTTCACCGTCGGCGGAACGCTCGATGTCGGCATGCGTCAGGAAGCCGGCAAGTACACCGGCAGCTTCACCGTCGCGGTCGAATACCAGTAAGCGAGCCCCTGGCAGGGGGGAAGCGGGCCGCGCATCCTGCGACCCTTGCGCGGTCCCCGACCCCCTGCCCCTCCCCCTGCCAGATACGAGAGGTCACTCCTCATGCCCCGCTTTCCCTTCGTCGCCGCGCTCCTCGCGGCGATCGCCGTCCCCATGCCCGCCGCTGCCGAACTGCTGGTCGCGCCGACCCGCGTGGTGCTGACCCCCGAAGCGCGCTCGTCCGAGCTGGTGCTGGTCAACAAGTCGGCCGAAACCGCCGCCTTCCGCATCGCGCTCGAAAACCGCCGGATGCGCGCAGACGGGAGCCTCGAGGATGCGCCCGCCGCGCAGCCCGGCGAGCAGTTCGCAGACGACAAGCTGCGCTTTTCCCCGCGCCAGCTGGTGCTTGAACCCGGCGCGCGGCAGGTGGTGCGGATCATGCTCGCCGCCTCGGGCGAACTGGCGCAGGGCGAGTACCGCTCGCACCTGCGGCTGATGTCCGCCCCCGTCAGCGCGGGCGCGGCACGGGTCGCCGCGGACGCGCCGAACGACAACAGCCTCGCGATCGAGCTGGTCGCGATCCGCTCGATCACCATCCCCGTGATCCTGCGGATCGGCAGCCTCGATGCGAGCGTGACGATGGACAGCGCGGCGCTCGCGAAGGAAGACCCCGAACAACTGGTGGTGCGCCTCACCCGCGCGGGCACGCGATCGACCTATGGCGATGTCAGCATCACCCGCGAAGGCGAGAAAGACCCGGCATGGCTGGTGCGCGGGGTCGCCATCTACACCCCCAACACCGCGCGCGACGTGATCGTGCCGCTCCCGCCCGAAGTGCGCGCGGGGCTTGCGGGCAAGCGGGTGCGGATCGACTACCGCTCGACCGATGCCGGCGATCCGGCGAGCGCGGGCAAGCTGCTCGCCAGCCTCACCACCGCGCTTTGACGCGGGGGCCCACTCCGCAGGTGTCCGTGCCGTGTCGCGCCGCTGGCTGGCGCTGCTCGCCCTGGTGGCGGCGGCAAGCGGAACCCCCGCTTGGGCGCAGGACGAGGGGGTCTTCGACCGGCTGTTCGGAACGGATCCGGCCGCGGAGCGCGCCGGCAAGGCCGCCGACGGGCTCGCGCTCCCTGCGCTGATCGCCGAGGGCAGGCTGATTGCCGAAGCGATCCCGCTCCACGATCTGGGCACGGGCGGGGGCGCCTGCGTGGCGGTGCTTCCGCTGCTTGAAGCGCTCGAGATCGCCTACGAGGCAAGCGCTGCGGGCGACATCTCCCTGACCCTGCCCGAGCCGCGGCGCAGCGTCACACTCCCCGCCTCTGCGGTGCTGACCAGCCCGAGCGGCGCCTGCCTGCCGCTCGCCGGAATCGGCCACTTTCTCCCCCTCGCCCTCACTCATGATGCGGTGAGCCAGCGCCTGCTGCTGCGCGCCTCCGCCCCGCTGCCAGTGCTGATGCGGCTGGAGCGGGCGGAGCGGCAGGCGCGGCTGCGGCCGGAGACGGTGCGTCCCGACTTTGCGCTGCTCCCCCGCCCGCGGTCGCGCGCCGCGCTGTGGAGCGCCGATCTTGCCGCGGGGATGGCGATCACCGAACACAACCGCGCGCTCTCCGGCAGCGTGCTCGCGAGCGGCGCGCTGTTCGGGATGGCGGGTCGGCTCAGCCTCGCGCTCGCGGGCGAAGGCGGGCTGTCGCCCGGCTTCACGCTGTCCGACGCGCGCGATACGCCCGATCTCCTCGGGCCGCTGAAGGCGCGCAGTCTTGCCCTGGGTGACATTGCCGCGCCCGCGCAGCCGCTGATCGCCGACAGCCTGTCAGGGCGCGGGCTGGTGGTCTCCTCGCGCGCGCCGTGGCGCGGCAATCTGGTGGACACCATCACCCTCTCCGGCCCCCTTCCCAGCGGCTGGGAGGCCGAACTGTGGCACGAAGAACGCCTCGTCGCGGTCTCCCGCACCCCCGATGCGGCGGGACAGTGGCAGTTCGGAGACGTGCCGCTGAGGATAGGCGAAAACCGCTGGGTGGTGCGCCTCTATGGCCCGCATGGCGAGGCGAGCGAGCAGGTGTTCACGCGGCTCGTAGGCAGCGCCATGAACCCGGAGAACGAGGTCGGCTACAGCTTCGGCTTCCTCGATGGCGGCCGCCCGCTGCTCGGCTCCGCGCGCAGTGCCGAACCGGCGGGCCCCAGCGCTTTCGCCAGCGTCGACTGGGGCATGACGCAGGCGGTCACCGCGCGGCTCGATCTGCGCGCCGGCACGCGGGGGGCACCGGCGGTGGCAATCGGCTTCGACGGGGCGCTGGGCGGCGCTTTGTGGTCGCTGACCGGCGCGCGCGACCGCGACGGCGGGATCGGGGCGGCGCTGCGGCTGGCGCGGCGGATCGGGGCGCAGGATGTCGTTCTCGATCTTGCGCGGCACGGGCGCGACGAAGGTCCCGGTCTGCCCCCGCAGGCGCGCGAATTCGCTGAGGTCATGAGCCTCGCCGGACAAGGACGGATCGCGCTCGGGCGGCTCAGCCTGCCGTGGCAGGCACGCGTCGCGCGCGGGGAACTGCGGCGCGGGGGCTTGCGCGATCTCGCCGCTGCCCGGCTGGTGGTGCCGCTGCCCGACTGGCAGGCGAGCCTTGCGCTCGGCGCGGTGCGCGAGGGGGATGCGCGGTGGCAGGGCACGGCCGCGCTGGGGCTAACCGCGCGCCATGGCGAATGGCGGCTGCGCAGCGGGCTGACCGCCTCGGAGCGCGGCGGCTGGCGGATCGATGGCGCCAGCCTCAATGCGGCGCGGCGGATCGGCGGCGGGCAGCTCGCGCTCGATCTCGACTGGCAGGCCGAAAGCGGACGAATCGGCGGCGGGGTGACCTTCGCCCGGCAGTTCGGCCCGTTCGGCCTCAGCGCCTCGGCGGGCCGCTCGGCCGAAGGCTGGCGCGCGGGGCTTGGCCTCACCCTCGGCCTGTGGCGCGGCCCCGATCGCTGGCGCAGCGCGCCCGCGGGGATTGCGCGCGGCGGAGCAATCATGGCCGAACTGTTCGTCGACGAGAACGGCGACGGCGCACGCGGCAGAGACGAGGCGGGGGTTTCTGGCGGGCAGTTCATCGTGGGCGCGGCGCTCCGGCGCGAAGAGACCGATGCGGACGGGCGCGTGCTGATCGGCGGCCTCGCCCCCGGACCCGATGTCGATATCGAGACGCAGATGTCCTCGCTCGCCGACTTCACCTTGCGTCCCGCGCGTCCCGGTGATCGGCTGAGCCTGCGCCCGGGCGAAGTGCGCCATGTCCCAGTGGCGCTTGCGCCGACCGGAAGCATCGAGGTGCAGGTCCTGCTGGTTGCAGGCGATCGGCGTACCCCGCGTGCGGGCGTTCCGGTGGTGCTGCGCGATGCGGCAGGGCGCGAGGCGGCGCGCGCGCTCAGCGATTTCGATGGCTATGTGCTGTTCGAAGGCCTCGCCTTCGGAACCTATCGCGGCGAGGCGGCGGGTCAGGTGACGGGCACGCTCGCCGTATCGCGCGCCGCGAGCGAGGCGCGCACCCGCCTGCTGATCCCGCCGGCGCGGGGGCAATGACCGTGCCGCCGCTCAGGGGATGCTGCGGGCCAGCACTGCGGCAATCGCGGCTTGTGCCCGCGCCTCCGCCACGCCCAGCCCGGCGAGGCCCATCGCGAGCATCGCTGCGAGCCGCTCCGCTGCGCCATCGCGGCTGGGCCCGGTTTCAAGCGCGTGCACCATCAGCACCTGGCACAGCCCGAGCCAATAGATCAGCCCCGTCTCGCGCGCCTCGGACCGCACCGCGCCCGCCGCATGTGCGGCGTCGAGGTCCTCCTTGAGCCCGCGGTTGAGCGGGTGGGTCCAGCGCGTCGCGGGACCGAGACTGCGCATCAGCACCATCGTCCGGCGCGGCTCGGCCTGTGCGAAGCGCGCGGCCACCGCCATGCCGCCTGCGATCCGCTCGACCGGATCGGCGACGCCCGTGTTGAACCGCGCTACCCCGACCTCGAGGTCGGCGCGCACTTCCGCGCTGACCGCGGCCGCAAAGGCGTGCTTGTCGTTGAAGTGGTTGAAGAAGCTGCCTTTGGCGACGCCGGCGCGAGCGACGAGGTCGTCGATCGGGATGGCGTCGATCGGGCGCTCGACCAGCAGGTCGAGCCCCGCGGCGATCAAGGCGGCGCGGGTGCGTTGCGAACGCGGGGAGGGGACGGGAAGGGGGGGCGTGGTCATGCAATTTGCATAGTTGACCATATGGTCAATATCAAGCTATTTGACCAAACAGTCAGAAACGAATCGCAAGGCAGCAGGGGTCATGGCCATCATCCGGATCGAGGACATCGCGCATGTCCGCTTCAGTGCGCCCGATCTGCCGCTGATGCGTGGCTTCCTCGAGGATTTCGGCCTGACCTGCTTCGAAAGCGATGGCCGGCTCTATGGCAGGGGGCGCGATGGACGCCCCTTCCTCCACGTCACCGAGCCGGGGGAGCCGAGGTTCCGCGCTGTCGGCCTGCGCGCCGCCAGCTTCGCCGATCTGGAAATGCTCGCCGCGCATGAGGGCGTGCCGGTCGCGCCGCTTGACGAGCCCGGCGGCGGCATGGTGGTGCGCCTCACCGATCCCGATGGCTACGGGATTGAGGTGGTCGCGGGCCAGCATTGTGAGCTCCCCGCACCCTGCACCGCGCCGCAGTTCAACAGCGCCGCGTCAAAGCCCCGCCAGCGCGAAACCATCCGCCTGGAGCCCGCCCCCGCCCATGTCCGCCGGATCGGCCACGCGGTGCTCAAGGTCAGCGACTTCCGCGCCTCGGAGCGGTGGTGGAAGGAGCGCTTCGGCCTTCTCACCTCGGACGAGATCGAGGCCGCGCCGAATGTCCCGCTCGGCGCCTTCATGCGCTGCGACCGGGGCGACGTGCCGAGCGATCACCACACCATCTTTCTCGCGCAGCTGCCCGGCCCGCTCGGGCTCCTGCACGCCGCCTTCGAGGTCGAGAGCCTGGATGACCTGATGTGCGGCCACGAATGGCTCAAGGCGCGGCAACGGGAGGCCGCCTGGGGTGTGGGGCGGCACATCATGGGCAGCCAGATCTTCGATTACTGGAAGGACCCTTTCGGCAACGAACTCGAACACTGGACCGACGGCGACCTGTTCACCGCCGCCGATCCGCCGGCGAAGCAGACCATGCAGGCGCTGCTGGCGGTGCAATGGGGCGCAGCGCATCCGATGTTCGCCGGCAGGATGCCCCCGCCCCCCGGCCTCGTCGCCTTCGTCACCGCCATGCATCTACGCATCAAGCGCCTCTTCTCCCGCACGCCCAAGGAAGCCTGACCGATGAAACTCTGCACCTTCACCCATGACGGCAAGACCCGCACCGGCATCGTCGTCGGCGACACCGTGGTCGAAACCGGCGTGCCCGGCACCATGATCGACCTGATCCGCGCCTGGGACGACCTCAGGCCCGGGCTCGAAGCGAAGGCGGCCACGGCTGCGGGCATCCCGCTCGCCGCGGTGAGGCTCGAAGCGCCCGTGCAGCGCCCCGGCAAGATCTTCGCGATCGGCCTCAACTATGCCGATCACATCGCCGAAAGCGGTCTCGGCACGCCCGAGCGGCAGGTGTGGTTCACCAAGGCGCAGACTGCGGTGAACGCGCCCTATGACCCGATCCTGATCGCGCGCGGCACGATGACCGCGGATTACGAGGCCGAGCTCGTCGCGGTGATCGGCACGGGCGGCAAGCACATCGCCGCCGCCGATGCCCCGTCCGCGATCTTCGGCTATTGTGTCGGCAACGACGTGACCGAACGGATGTGGCAGCACGCCGTGCCGCAATGGTCGCTGGGCAAGAGTTTCGACACCCACGCGCCGATGGGCCCGTGGATCGTCACCGCCGACGAACTGGGCGATCCGCACGATCTCGGCATCCGCTGTTTCGTCAATGGCGAAGAGCGGCAGAACTCGAACACGCGGCACCTCGTCTACAATGTCTGGCAGCAGGTCGAGCATCTCTCGGTGGGGATGACGCTGGAGCCGGGCGATTGCCTGTTCACCGGGACCCCCGGCGGGATCGGCGCGGCGATGGACCCGCGCAAGTTCCTGCAACCCGGCGACGTGGTGCGCACCGAGATCGACCGGCTCGGCCACATCGAGGGCACCATGGTCGCCGAGGGCTGACCTATGGCCGAAGGGGGCTTCGACTGCGAGGTGCTGATCGTCGGCGGGGGCCCGACGGGCGTGACGCTCGCTGCGCTGCTGGCAAAGCGCGGGGTCGGGGTGATCGTGACGGAAAGGGAGCCGGGCATTCACCCCCTTCCCCGCGCGGCGCATATTGATCACGAGGGGATGCGCATCCTGCAGGATGCAGGCGCGGCCGCAGCGGTGATGCCGACCTGCCGAAGCGCGGATCGCTACGAATTCCGCAACGCGCGCGGCAAGGTTCTGATGGCCTTTAGCGGTGCGAGCGACATCGGGCCGGGCGGCTGGCCGGTTGCGAACATGATCCACCAGCCCTCGGTCGAAGGGGCGTTGCGGACCGCGCTGGACAGCCGCGCGCCCGCAGCGCTGCGCGCTGGCTGGGACATGGTCTCCTTCACCGATGATGGCGACGGCGTGACCGCGCGTTTCGCAACGCCTGAAGGCGCGCGCAGCTTGCGTGCCCGCTGGCTGGTCGGTGCCGACGGGGCACGCAGCCCCGTGCGCAAGGCCTGCGGCATCACGTTCGAGGATCTCGGATTCGAGGAACCCTGGCTGGTGGTCGACGTGCTGGTGGACGATCCCGCGCGCCTCCCAAGCGCCAACCTGCAGATCTGCGATCCCGCGCGCCCCACCACCTGCGTGCTGATGGGCCAAGGGCGGCACCGCTGGGAGTTCATGATCCTCCCCGGCGAGAGTCCCGAGGACCTGATCAGCGACGCCTCGGTCGAGCGCCTGCTCGCGCCGTGGCAGGTGGCGGGCGCGGTGCGAATCGAACGCAAGGCGGTCTACACCTTCCGCGCCCGGATTGCCGAGCGATGGCGCAAGGGTCGCGTGCTGCTGGCGGGCGATGCGGCGCACCAGACCCCGCCCTTTGCAGGACAAGGCATGTGCTCGGGTCTGCGCGATGCCGCCAACCTCGCGTGGAAGCTGGCCGCGGTGAACGCGGACGAGGCGGGAGCGGCCCTGCTCGATACCTACCAGCCCGAACGCGCGCCCAATCTGCGGGCCACCATCGACATGGCGGTGATGATGGGCCGGATGGTGTGCACCACCAGCCGCTGGGGCGCATGGTGGCGCGACCGCAAGCTCGGCCTCGCGCGGGCCCTCGGCCAGCTGCCCGATGGCCCGCCCGCCTATCCGCCGCTTGCACAAGGCGCGGTGCTGGCAGGTACCCCGGGGGCAGGGCGCTATTTTCCGCAGGCCTTGAGTGCCGCAGGCGCGCGGCTCGACGACGTCATGCCGCCGGGCAAATGGCTGATCGACCGGCGCGATCTCGCATCGGCGAGCCTTGCGCCCTTCGCCGGGCCGGTAGCGACATGGCTCGATGCCCACGGCGCCGAGGCGGTGCTGGTGCGGCCCGATCGCTACGTCTTCGGCACCGGCAACGCCGCGGCGCTTGCCGAAGCGTGGCGCGAGGCGCTCAGCGGCGCTTGAGGATGAGGTAGAGCGCGCCCTCGCCGCCGTGGCGGATATGCGCGCGCCGCACCGCGCTGATCGCCCCGGCATGGCGGCTCGCGGCGAGCCAGTCGAGCAGCTTGGCGCGGATCGCGCCGCGCTTCGCCATCCGGTCGGCCGGGTCGACCGGCCGCTCGCGCCCCGCCACCACCAGCACCACCCGCGCACCCATGCTGCGCGCCTGATCGAGCGCGCTCATCACCCGGTCATAGGCAGTGTCGAGCGTGTGACCGTGGAGGTCGAGCGTCAGGTCGGGCTCGAGCCGCCCGGCCTTGACGCGCCGGTCCCAGTGCGAATCGAGGCCGGGATCGGGCGGCGGTGCCACAGGCGGCGGCGGGCGCACCCCGGAGGATCGGCGTCGCGCCACCGCCCTTTCCCCGTCCTTCGCTGCAGGGTTTGAGGGAGGCGCAGGCTTGGCTTGTCTTTCCGGTGGTGCCGATAGCTTGGGTGCCGGCGCTCTGGGCAGCGCCTTGCCCGGCAGCGGCTTCACACTGGCGGCGAGGTGCGCCCAGGCGGCCTGCTCGCCCGCGGTCAGGCCGCGCGGCGCTCTCATCGCCGGCCTGCGACGAGCCGCGCGGCCGCGGGCTTGGGCAACAGGACATAGGCCTGTCCCCGCCCGCTCATGCCGCCCGCGATCCGGCGCGCGTCCTCCCCCGCGCCCCAAAAGGTATCGAAGCGGTTCGCGCCCTTGATCGCTCCGCCTGTGTCCTGCGCGATCCACAACCCGCCCGCCTCGGTCCGGTCGAGCGCCAGCCACACCGGAGCGCCGAGCGGCACGAAAGCGGGATCCGCAGCCACCGAGCTCTCGCGCCGCACCGGCACGCCGAGCGCGCCGAGAGGCCCGTCGCCCTTGAGCTCGGTGAAGAACACCCAGCTCTTGTTCTCGCGCATCAGCGCGCGGCCTTCCACGGGGTGCTCGCGAATATAGGCCATGATCCCCTGCATCGAGCCCGGATATTGCCCCGGCCCGCCGCCCAGCAGACCGCGCTCGCGCATTACGCCGCCGATCCCGGTATATTCGCGCCCATTCTGCCCGGCATAGCCGATGCGGATCACCTCGCCCTCGGGGGTGCGCAGCCGGCCGGAGCCCTGGATCTGGAGGAAGAAGAATTCGACCGGGTCCGCCGCCCAGGCAATCACCGCGGCCTTGCCTGCCAGCGCGCCGTCCTCGATCGCGGCGCGATCATGATAGAGCACGAAGCGGCCCTGATCGTCGTAGCGTCCGAGCGGCGGGCGGCCGCTGCGTTCGGATTGCGGGACGTCATCGGGCCAGCCGCGCACCAGATCGGACGGCATGGCGTAGACCGGCACCTCGAAACCGGGGCGGCGGGTGCGGCTGCCCGCGATCTCGGGCTCGAAATAGCCCGTGGCAAAGGCCTTGCCGTCGCCGATCTGCACGGCGGTGAACTGCTCGGCGAAAAAGGCGCGCGCTCTTGCCGCAGGCCAGCCGCGCGCGGCCTCGCAGGGACCCTGCCAATCGCCCGCGCGGGTCAGCCCGCTGGCATCCTCGCGCGCAAGGAGCTTGGGGCAGGATTCGACGAAGCTCGCGAGCGCCCCGCGCGCGTCGGCATCGGTGACGGAGAGCGCGGCCAGCGCCGGGCCGAGGGCCACTCCGGAAAGCGCAGCATTCGCGGCGGCAGCGACGGGGGGCACCGTAACGGGTGGCCGTGCGGCGGGCGGCGGGAGGCTACCCTGCGGAACGATCCGTCCGCACGCCGCCAGCGCCAGCAGCATCGCAACCACGCCGACCGACCGCATTGCAGCACCCTCCCCTCGGCATGATGCGCCGGCCGCTCCCCGGGGCGCGGATCAACCCTCGTCGGTTTCGTCGAGAAGCCAGTTGGGATCGCGCGCGGACGTGTTGCGCGAGAATGTCCAGACGTCGCGGCTCTCGACCGCATCGTCGAGCGAACCGGCGATGACATTGCCGTCCTTGTCGCGCGTGACCGCAGCGATATCGGCGACGAACAGCACCGCGATGCGGGCAACGCGGCCATCGAGCGCGGCCGAGTGGATGCGGGTTTCCTCGATCCGGATCAAGCTGTTCTCGAGCTTCTCGCCCGCCGCCTCGCGGGCATCGATCGCTGAAAGGAAGCCTTCGAGCACATCGGCATCGCACAGTTCGCGCAAGGTCTCGCGGTCGCCCTTCCAGAACGCCTCGAGGATCATCCGGTAGGCACCGCGCGCGCCGTCCATGAACTGGGCGAGGCTGAAATTGCCATCGGCCGCCGCGATGTCGCGCAGGCCGCGCTCGACCGCGGGCATCACCCCTTCGAATTCGACCGGGCGCGGCGCGATCACCGGTGCGGGGATCGCAGCGGGGCGCAGGCCCGACGGCTTGTCGTCCTGCTCGAAGCGCTGCACCGCAGGCTCCTCCTCCTGCTCGGCGCGGCGGCCGAGCACCGAGTAGAGGCGCAGGCCGAGAAACGCGGCCACCATGGCGAGGAGAACGATTTCGAGCACTGTGTCATCCGATCTGCGAGCGGGGAAGACGCGCGGGGAAACGCCGCCTCTCCCGGAATACATCACCCTGCCTTAAATGGGTATCGATTACAATTCGCCAACGGCCATTAGGTTGCCGTGCGGGTCGATTCTGCGGCAGGGCGGCCGCGGTTGCGGACGGCCCTTGCCCCTGCTAGGCGCGCCGCAGGCGGTCGGCGCGCTTCACGCGTGCATGGCGCGCACATCCCGTTACCCTTTTTGAAAGACCCGTGACATCATGGCCGACGACAATGGCGTCCTCACCGATCTCGACAATCCGAACGGCAATGTGCCGCAGCCCAACGGCGCCGACACCCTGCCGGCGATCGGGATCATCACGCAATATGTGAAGGACCTTTCGGTCGAGAACCCGAGCGCGCCCGACGTCTACCAGTGGCCCGAGCCGCCGCAGATCGACGTGCAGTTCAATATCGGCGCCGAGCCCAAGGGCAGCGATGTCCACGAAGTCACTCTCAAGCTCACCCTCACCGCCGCCTCGCAGCGCGGCACGATGTACATCGTCGATCTCGCCTATTGCGGGCTGATCGGGATGCGCAACGTGCCCGAGGATCAGGCGCACGCCTTCCTCTATGCCGAAGCACCGCGCCTGCTGTTCCCCTTCGCCCGCCGGGTGGTGGCCGATGCCGTGCGCGATGCGGGCTTCCCGCCGCTGATGGTCGATCCGGTCGACTTCAACGGGCTTTACGCCCAGCAGCTTGCCGCCCGCCGCGCCGAGGAAGCCGCCGGCGGCGAGCCGATCAAGCCGGTCACGGGCCAGGCCTGATCGGCGCATCCGGGGCCGGGGCACCCCGCATGAGCCTGCTCAGGAACGTTGGAACGATCGGCGGGCTGACCGCGGTCAGCCGGGTGTTCGGGTTCGCCCGCGACATCCTGCTCGCCCGCGTGCTCGGCGCGGGGCTCGCGGCGGACGCGTTCCAGCTCGCCTTCACTCTGCCCAACACCTTCCGGCGCCTGTTCGCAGAAGGCGCCTTCAGCGTCGCCTTCGTCCCGCTGTATAGCCGTGCGCTCCACGGCCGCGAGGGCGAGGCCGGGAGCGAAGCGGCAGCCGATGCCTTCGCCAACGACGTGCTCAGCGTCTTCGTGTGGGTGCTGCTCGCCTTCAGCGCGCTGTGCATGATCGTGATGCCGGGCATCGTGTGGCTGCTGGCGCGCGAATATGCCGAGGTGCCGGGCAAGTTCGAGCTTTCGGTGTTTCTCAGCCGGGTCACTTTTCCCTATCTCGGCCTCGTCAGCCTGGTTGCGATGCTTTCGGGCCTGCTCAACGCGCGTTCGCGCTTCGGGCCCGGCGCAGCGGCGCCGATCTTGCTGAACCTCTGTCTGATCGCCGGCATCCTCACCGGGAACCACCTGCGCGGGGAGGGCGGCGATGACCGGGTGGTGGTGGAGGTGCTCGCAGCGGCGGTCTCGCTTTCGGGGGTGGTGCAGCTGGCCTACCTCGTCTGGGCAACGCGCCGAGCAGGCGTGCGGCTCAGGGTTGCCTTGCCGCGCTTCACGCCCGAGGTGAGGAAGCTTGGCGTTCTGATACTTCCGGCGACCTTTGGCGCGGGGATCTACCAGATCAGCCAGTTGGTCGACACCTTCTTCGCGACCTCGCTGCCGCAGGGCTCGCTGACGCTGCTCAAGCTCGCCGACCGGCTCAACCAGATGCCGCTCGGGATCGTCGGCATCGCCTTGGGCACCGCGATCCTGCCGATGCTGAGCCGCCACATCCACACCGGCGAGGCGGGCGAGGCCCAGCGCCTGCAGGCCAATGCCTTCGAAATCGCGACGCTGCTGACCCTCCCTGCCGCGGCGGCGCTGGCGGTGTGTGCGCCGGCCTTCTGCACCGCCTTCTTCGTCGGCGGCAAGTTCACCCCGGCCGACGGCGCGATCATGGCGAACATCGTCGTTGCGCTGGTTGCGGGGCTGCCGGCCTATGTGATCGTCAAGGTGCTCAATCCCGGCTTCTTCGCGCGCGAGGACACGCGCACGCCGGTCTGGACCGCGCTCGCCTCGCTGATTTTCAACCTGGGGCTCAACCTCTACGTGGTCGAGCGTTACGGGATTGTCGGCCTTGCGGGCGCGACCGCGGCTTCGGCGAGCCTCAATTGCGTGCTGCTCTACGCCATCCTGCACCTGCGGGGATGGTTCCACTTCACCCCGCGGCTCGCCAGCCGCATCGCGCGCCAGGCGCTCGCGGCCGCGGCGATGACGGGCGCACTGTGGCTGCTGATGCCGCTGCTGGCCGACCGCTACGGCGCTTCGGCCTTCGAGCGGATCTGGTCGCTCGCCGCGCTGGTGGCCGGGGGGGCTGCAACCTTCTTTGTCGCCGCCTTCCTGTTGGGAGCGCTCGACAAGAACCTTATCGGCCAGCTACGGCGCCGCAGGCCGGCCCGCACCAAGGCCGACGACGACATTCTGGAGGCCTGAGTGACAATGCGCGTGGTTTCGGGCATCCAGCCCACCGGCAAGCCCCATCTCGGCAACTACCTCGGCGCGATCCGCAACTACGTCGCGCTGCAGGACGATGCCCACGCGGCGGGCGGCGAGTGCCTGATCTTCATCGCCGATCTCCACGCGCTCTCGATGCCGCACGATCCGGCCGAGTTGCGCGCTTCGACGCTCGAACTGGTGGCGACGCTGGTCGCCTGCGGCCTCGATCCCGACAAGGCGATCCTGTTCAATCAGGCGCAGGTGCCGCAGCACAGCGAGCTGCAATGGCTGCTCAACGGCACCGCCCGGATGGGTTGGCTGAACCGCATGACGCAATGGAAGGACAAGGCCGGCAAGAACCGTGAGGGGCAATCGGTGGCGCTGTTCACCTATCCCGTGCTTCAGGCCGCCGACGTGCTGCTCTACCAGGCGACCCACGTGCCGGTGGGCGAGGACCAGAAGCAGCATCTCGAGCTCGCCCGCGACATCGCCCAGAAGTTCAACAATGATTTCGCTTCGGAAGACGCGCCGGTCTTCACCCTGCCCGAGCCGATCATCCCGGCGGAAGCCGCACGGATCATGAGCCTGCGCGACGGGTCGGCGAAGATGTCGAAATCCGATCCCAGCGACATGAGCCGCATCAACCTCTCCGACGATGCCGACACGATGGCGCAGAAGGTCAAGAAGGCCAAGACCGATCCCGAGCCGCTGCCCTCGGAGGAAGCGGGGCTTGCCGAGCGGCCCGAGGCGAAGAATCTCGTGGGCATCTACGCCGCGCTCGCGGGCGAGCCGGTCGATGGGGTGCTCGGCCGGTTCGGCGGGCAGGGCTTCGGCGCGTTCAAGCCCGCGCTCACCGATCTGCTGGTCGAGCGGCTCGGCCCGATCCGCGATCGCTTCGTGGCACTGAAGGACGACACCGAAGCACTTGACGCGATCCTGGCCCGGGGTGCCGCCAAGGCCCGCGAGCGCGGTGCGCCGACCCTGACGACCGCCTATCGGGCGTTGGGGCTGGTGCGGCATTAACAATGCGTCCGGGCCGCGATGAAACGAGGCTGATGCAAGGCCGGTATTCAATTCCGGTTCATTCGATCACGCTAGGCTGGCGCTTATTGCCGCCGTTGCCATCATTGCAATGGTCACCGAACAAAGGTTGTGTCATGTTCCTAACCATGTCTCCGATCAGATCTCTCTGCCGGCTTGCCTTGCCTGCGGCGCTCGCGCTCGGGCTGGCTGCCTGCGCCACGCCGTTCAAGGCCGATGTCTCGCGCTTCGCCGTTCCGCTGCCCGCTGCACAAGGGCAGAGCTTCGCGGTCGTGGCCGAAGACCCGCGGCTGGCTGGCGGGCTTGAATTCGCCACCTATGCCAACGAGGTCGCCGCCGAACTCCAGCAGCTCGGCTACACCCGTGCCGCCTCGCCCGAGAGCGCCGACATGCTCGTGCGCTTCGACTATCGGGTCGATAATGGCCGCGAGCGCGTGCGCACCGACTTCGTCGGCACCGGCGCTGGCCGCTGGGGGCCGTGGGGTGGCTGGGCTGGCGGCTATGGGGCCTGGGGCTTCGGCTTCAACGACCCCTTCTTCGGCGGGCCGGAGGTGCGCAGCTACACCATCTACACCAGCGCGATCGAACTTAAGATCGACCGCCGCGCCGATGGTCAGCGCCTGTTCGAAGGCAAGGCCGAAGCGGTCTCGCGCTCGAACCGATTGACCCAGCTCGTGCCGAACCTCGTGGACGCGATGTTCACGGGCTTCCCCGGCAATTCGGGCGAGACGCTGCGTATCACCATCCGCGACGACGAAAAGACCGTGCGCCCTGCCGATTGATGGTGTAAGAGTACGGTCAATCTACCCTTGGACGGGAACAAGAAGGCGGCGCAGGGGATCGCGCCGCCTTTTTTGTTGTCCGCCTTTTTAGGCTCAGAGTTCAGCCTCTTGCCGCTCCACGAGTGCGGCCGGCACCCAAGGCAGACGGGCAAACCGCGGCCCCGGACGGCGATCCCACCCGCGCCCTTCGATCAGCGCGGACTGGGTCCGGCTGCGGTGCTCGCGGATCAACTGGGCGAGCAAAAGCTGCCCGAAGGCCCAGTCGTCGATCCCGGAATCGGCATTGATGTGCCCGATCGAACCCGCATAGGCGAAGGTCGCGCCCCAATCGCGCGCGAGGCCGCGGGCGTTGCGCAAGCTGCAGTAGTGATCGTTCTCGCTCGCGGCGAGGAAGGTCGGGAACGGCAGCGCGCGGCGCGGCGCCGGGGCGAAGCGGGCAAGCCGGGCGTCAACGCCCTCCCGCTCCACATCGGGCGGCGCCACCAGCAGCGCGCCGACCACCGGGTTGCCGTAGGCCGGCTGTTCGTATTCCGCCCACCACGCCACTGCCTGGCATCCGAGCGAATGCGCGACAAGGATCACGGGCCGCCCCGCACGGTGCACCGCAAGGTTGATCTTGTTCACCCAGGTGTTGCGATGCGGATCGTCCCACATGCCGAGCTCGACCCGCTCGCAATCGGGAATCTTCGCTTCCCACTTGGTCTGCCAATGGTCGGGGCCGCTGTTGTTGAGGCCGGGAATGATCAGGATCAGCGGATCATCGGCGAGCCGCTTGCTGTCGAGTTCGAGGGTGTGGGTCTGGGTAATGGCCATGTCGGCGCTCCTTGCAGGGCGTTGATGACCGTCCATTGGTATGGTCCGACTCTGGCCAATGTAACTCAACTGATTTGGTTGACAAGTGACTGGCGACGGGTGCGGGAGATTTTGCGGCGAGTTGTGGGGCGCAGTCAGGGTTTCTCGGGTGGTACCGCCTTGGCCTCGGCGTCCAAGAGGCTTTCCCTCTGCCAGATGGTCGAATCCAGCGGCATGCGCGCTTCCTCCTGCCACGCCAGCGCATCGAACGCGGCCGCGCGCAGGCGGGCGTAGTCATCGAATATGCACGCCTGCTGCTCCTTTCTCGCGGCATAGGCCTCGGTCGCCTTGGAGCACATCAGGCCAAACACCTCCAACCGGCTCGCCGATCCGTCTTCCGCGAAGTCGACCCGGGCGATGGCATAAGTGTAGGCGGCCTTGGCTTCTTCGCCCGACACTTCGATCTCCATGAGATAGGAGCGATCGGGGATGATGACAGGCGCCGGATGTTCCGCTTCCCGCTCGCCCGCCTCAGGCACGGCTTCTTCGGTCAGCGGCGGTCGGGGCGGCGCATCGCGCAGCAAGGCAAAGGCGATATCGCTCGGGGGCTGCTCGCCTGCGGGATCAGTGGCGCGGACGAAGCCCTGCTCGGCGGCCGAGAAGATGATGCGGCCATCATCCGCCACGAATGCCCCATTCAGCCCCAGCGTATCGCGGGCGCTGGCAGGGACTAGGCGCGTCTCGGACAACCAGCCGGTGCAGGCGGAAAGCAGCAGGGCCATGACAGCGGCAAGCAGCGAACGCAGGAACATTGGCCAGGCCTCCCTTGGGGACGAGGCTAACCTATTGGACTACAGACAGCAATCCGCCCGTCAGAGCTTCGCATGCCCCCCGGTCGAACCGAAGCCGCCCCCGCCCCGCTCGGTCGCATCGAGTTCCGCAGCCTCCTCCCACACCGCCTGCACCACCGGCGCGAGCACCAATTGCGCCACGCGGTCGCCGCGCGCGATCACAAAAGGCTCGCTGCCGAGGTTGACCAGGATCACCTTGAGCTCGCCGCGGTAGTCGCTGTCGATCGTGCCGGGGGTGTTGGGCACGCTGATGCCGTGCTTGAGCGCCAGCCCCGAGCGGGGGCGGACCTGGATTTCGTAGCCTTCCGGGATCGCCATCGCCAGGCCCGTGGCGACCGCGTGGCGCGCGCCGGGGGCGAGGGTCACGTCCTCGGCGCTGACCACATCCATGCCGGCCGCGCCATCGGTGGCATAGGCGGGGAGCGGCAGGCCCGCCCCATGGGGCAAGCGCTTCACGTGCACCGGAATGGTCACTCGGCGGCTTCCGCGCGCAGGGTCGCCGCAATCCGTTCGACCAGCGCCATCGCCACCGCCGCCTTGGGCATCTCGTCGAGCACCTCGATGCCCTCGCCGCTGATGATGGTGACGCGATTGCGATTGCCGCCCATCACGTCGCCGGAAACATCATTGGCGACGATCCAGTCCGCGCCCTTGCGTTTGCGCTTGGCCTTGGCGTGCTCGAGCACATTGCCGGTCTCGGCGGCAAAGCCCACCACCAGTTCGGGCCGCTTGTTGCCGGCGGCGAGGTTGGCGAGAATGTCGGGGTTTTCGGTCAGCATCAGCGCCGGGGGTGCGTCGGCGCGCTTCTTGATCTTCTCGGGCCGATATTCCTTGGGCCGCCAATCGGCGACCGCGGCGACCATCACTGCGGCATCGGCAGGAAGCGCGCGGCGCACCGCTTCGGCCATGTCGCGCGCACTTTCGACATCGATCCGGCTCACTCCGGCGGGGGTCTTGAGCGCCACCGGCCCGGCCACCAGCGTCACCCGCGCGCCGAGCGCAGCCGCTGCGGCGGCGATGGCGAAGCCTTGCTTGCCGCTCGACCGGTTGGCGATGTAGCGCACCGGATCGATCGCTTCCCAGGTTGGCCCGGCGGTGACCAGCACATGGCGGCCGGCGAGCGGTCGCTGGTTGAGCGCGACACCGAAATCCTCGCCCTCGGGCACCTCGCCCAGTTCGGCTTCGATCTCCTCGGGCACCTCGGGTGCCTGCGGCACCGGCGCGGCCTTGCGCGGGTCGATGAGGTGATTGAGCGCCTGCGTGTCGAGCGGAGGGGCGGCACCGGCCTTGCCTTTGCGCGCCAGCAACGGGCCTTCGAAATCGGGCTTGAACTCGGGCTCGGGCTCTTCCGGCAGCGGTTCGGGATCGTCCTCGGCGCCGGGTTCGGGCAACTCCTCGAATTCCGCCTCGATTTCCTCGTGGGTGCGCTTGGGGGTGGAACGCGGGATCAGCCGCGCGAACATCCCGCTGAGTCCGCCTGCCGGCATCGCGGCCGAGCCATCATCCTCTTCCTCGGGCTCGAGCGCCTCGACCGCGATCAACGGCTTGGGTTCGGGCAGAGCAATGCCGAAATGCGCGGCGATCTCGCGCCAGATCGCCTCGGGCTCGGGCAGGCGGCCATAGCCGAATTCGCCGCAGGCCATCGGGCCTTCATCGGGCTGAAGCACGATCACGCCCGCCGCCTCGAGCAGGCCGATGTTCCGCTGGGTCGCTTCGTGTTCCCACATCCGCACGTTCATCGCCGGCACCGCCATCACCGGCTTGTCGGTGGCGAGGATCAGGGTGGTGGCAAGATCGTCGGCAATGCCCGCCGCCATCTTGGCGAGGAGATCGGCGGTCGCGGGGCAGACCACCACGAGATCGGCCTCGCGCGAGAGCTGGATGTGGCCCATCTCGGCCTCGTTCTTGAGGTCGAAGAGGTTGGTGTAGACCTGATTCTCGGACAGCGCGGCGAGCGCCATCGGGGTGACGAACTGCTGGCCGCCCTTGGTGACCACGCAGGTCACCTCGCCCCCTCCCTTGCGGATCAGGCGCACAAGCTCGCAGGCCTTGTAGGCCGCGATCCCGCCGCCCACCACCAGCAGGATGCGTGGGCCCTTGCCCGCCGTCGCCTGCCCTTCGCTCATCGTGATCCTGCCTCTCGCGCCGTGCTCTCGGGAGTTAGACATAGTGCAAGCCGCATCCTTCGCAAAGCTTGGTTAAAGTTGCCTTGCACCCGTTCCGCCGCGCGCTGCCAGCAGCAGCTCGTACAGCGCGCGCGGCGCGAAGGCGAAGCCGATGCCATAGGCGGGAAGCGCCAATTGCACCCAATAGAAATTCTCCGGCCGCGCGAACAGCGCCGCCATCGTGAACAACCCGGCGAACCACAGCGCGGCGAACAGCCCAAGCCGGCCGCCGAGGCCCAGCCAACCGATCAGCGGCAGGATCGCGAGCGGCGCGGCAAGACTTAGGGGCAGCAGCATCAGCCCGGTGAGACGGGTCAGCGCCATCAGCGGCAGGCCGTAACCGATCAGCGCATTCCACCCCTGCGAGGCGACATCGCCCGGCAATCGCCCCGCCTCGACCGCCGCGGCGTGGAAGCCCATCCCGGCGGCGAACACCCCGAGCAGCGCCGCCACCGCCGCCGCTTCGCGCCAGCGCCGATCCGCCAGCGCGAAGGCGAGCCACAGCAGCACGAAGGGCACCGCGAGCTCGCGCACCATCAGCGCCGCTCCCACCGCCAGCAGCGCCGGCCACCAGCGATCCTCGCGATAGGCGAGCAGCGCCAGCGTCAGCCACAGCCCGGCCCACAGCTCGTGGATCAATCCGGCGAGCGGCACCGCCACCGCCGCGCCGCCCAGCGCCAGCGCGACCAGCGCCCCCGCGCGCTCGGAGAAAGCGACGAGACCTGCGACCCTGCGATCGAGCGCCCACAGGCAGGCGAGCACCAGCGCCATCTCGAGCCAGCGCACCCCGGCAACCCCGATCAGCGCCTGCAACCACGCGAGCGTCGGCTGGCGCACCGCAACGAAGGGCTTGGTCGGGTAGTTGCTGCGGCGTTGCTCATCCATCGCGGCGGCGTAGTAGTCTTCGCCCGCCGTAACGCGCGCGGCGATGCGGGCGTAAAGGGCGAGGTCGCCTGAGGGTTTGGCGCTGTCTTTATCGGCGGGCCGCGCCGCTGCCTTGGCGGCGATCCGCGCCCGTTCGGCCTGATCGACCGGCGCGGTTGCCACGACGCTCCATGCCATCGCCGCCGCGAACATTGCGAGCGCCAGCGCTGCCGCCCAGCGCGGCAGGTGGACGAAGGGTCGGCCCAGCGCATTCCAGCGGTCGAGCAGTGTCATCCCCCCCGCCCCCGCCCGTCAGGCTCAACCGATCCAGCCGGCGGCAAGCGCACCCCATGTCGCGCCCGCGCCGAGCGCGCCTGCGAGCAGGTAGCCAAGCCAACCGCGCCCTTCGCGCCGCTCGGTGATCAGCGGGATTTCCGGCAGCGGCGGCGGTTCGGGCGCGCCGCCCTTGGGCGGGAACATCTCCTCGATGCGCCGGACCAAACCGGGCAGGCGCAGCAGCGTTTCCGCATCGGTCTTGAGCCGATCGGCAAGCGCCGCCTCGGGCCCCAGCTCGTCGCGTATCCAGTCCCGCACGTAAGGCGCGGCGGTATCCCACATGTTGATGTCGGGATTGAGCTGTGTGGCGATCCCTTCGACCATCACCATCGTCTTCTGCAACAGAAGCAGGTGCGGCTGGGTCTGCATGTCGAAATCGCGGGTGATGGCAAACAGCCCGTCGAGCATCTGGCCGACGCTCAGTTCCTTGACCGGCTTGCCGCGCATCGGCTCGCCGACCGCGCGCAAAGCCGTCGCGAATTCGCCGACCGAATGGTAGCTCGGCACATATTGCGCTTCGAAGTGTATCTCGGCGACGCGCGCATAATTGCCGGTGGTCAGCCCATACAGGATCTCGGCCAGCCACTGCCGCGCGCGGCGGTCGATCCGGCCCATGATGCCGAAATCGATCGCGACGATGGTGCCGTCCTCCTCGATGAAGAGATTGCCCTGGTGCATGTCGGCGTGGAAGAACCCGGCGCTGATCGCCTGGGTCAGGAAGCTGATTACCAGCCGCTCGGAGATTTCCGCAAGGTCATGACCGCGCGCGCGCAGATCCTCGATCCGGCTGATCTTGATTCCGTCGATCCACTCGATCGTCATCACCCGGCCATTGGTGCGATCCCAGTCGATTGTCGGGATGCGGTAGCCGGGGACGCCGGCCATCTGCTCGGCGAGTTCGGATGCCGAGGCGGCCTCGCGGCGCAGGTCGAGCTCGGAATTGGTCCAGCGTTTGAAATTGGCGATGGTGAGCCGCGGGCGCAGCCGCGTCGCCTCCCCACCCATCGCCTCGACATGGGCGGCGGCCCATTCATAGGTCTGGATGTCGCGCGCGAACTTCTCGCGGATGCCGGGGCGCAGCACCTTGACCGCGACCTTGCGGCCATCGGTGGTCACCGCCTTGTGCACCTGCGCGATGCTGGCCGCGCCGACGGGTTCGGGGTCGATTTCGCGGAACAGCGCTTCGATCGGCTGGCCGAAGCTCGATTCGATCGCGGCGCGGATCTGCGCGAAGGGCACCGGCGGGAGCGAGTCCTGCAAGGAAAGGAGGTTGTTCGCCGCCTCCTCGCCGACCAGATCGGGACGGGTGGCGAGGCTCTGGCCGAGTTTGATCGCGGCAGGGCCGATGGCGCGAAATGCGCCCGCGTAATCGGGCTTGCCGCGCTTGCCGGTCAGCGTTGCCAGCCGCGCCAGCCGGACCAGCCGGCGCAGCGGAGCGGGCGCGTTGGGGTCGTTCTCGATCCCCACCAGCGCGCGGCGACGCGCCAGCGTCACGCCCCAGCGTGCGAGGCGGAGCAGGTGGACGGCAGGTGCGGTCACTGGCCTAGATCTTCCACCCCGAATGGATCGCCACGAGCCCCCCCAAGATCGGCTCGACCCGGGTGTTGGCAAAGCCCGCGGCGCGGATCATGCCCTCGAAGGCGGGCATCGGTGGGAAGCGGCGGATCGATTCGGCGAGATAGCGGTACGAATCCGCGTCCCCCGCGATCGCTTGCCCCATGCGCGGCAGGAGGTGTTCGGAATAAAGGTCGTAGGCCTCCTTGAGCCCCGACCACTCGACGGTCGAGAATTCGAGGCAGAAGAACCGCCCGCCCGGGCGCAACACCCGCAGCGCTTCCTTGAGCGCACGGTCGATGTGGGTGACGTTCCGGATGCCGAAGGCGATGGTGTAGGCATCGAAACTGTTGGAGGCGAAGCTGACCTCCTCGGCATTCTGGCGGGTAAAGACCAGCGCGCCGTCGCCCTCGGCCAGGCCTCGCTCCAACGCCCGCTCGGCCCCGACATCGAGCATGTCCTGGTTGATGTCGGCGACGGTGACATGCGCGCCGCGCTCGGCCATTCGGAAGGCGATGTCGCCGGTGCCACCCGCCATGTCGAGGATCTGTTCGCCGGGCTGCGGCTTCACCCGCTTGACGAAGCGATCCTTCCACAGCCGGTGCATCCCGCCCGACATGGCATCGTTCATGATGTCGTATTTGCGCGCGACGCTGGAGAACACCTCGCCGACCTTGCGGGTCTTTTCCTGCGGGGTGACCTGCTCGTAGCCGAAGGAGACGGTTTCGTCGGTGGTATCGCTCATGCCCGGTTCCCTAGAGGGAATTGAGCAGCGCGCAAAGGGTGATACAGGGCAGCCCATGTGCGAAGTTTGCAATGCCTGAACTCCCTGAAGTCGAAACCACCGTGCGCGGCCTTGCGAGATTCCTCGAAGGCGAACGGATCACGCGGGTCACGCTCAATCGCGCCGATCTCAGGCGGCCCTTCCCGGCCGATCTGGTGCAGGTGATGACCGGGGCGACCGTCACCGCGCTTTCGCGGCGGGCCAAATACGGGCTGATGCATCTCGATCGCGGCGCGACGATGATCTTCCACCTCGGCATGAGCGGGCGCTGGCGGATCGATCCCGAGACGGCGGACACCCATGACCACCTGCTGCTCGAGACCGCCGCGCACCGCTTCGCACTTTGCGATCCGCGGCGCTTCGGCTCGGTCGATCTGGTGGCGACCGACGCGCTCGGGGCATGGCCGCAATTCGCCGCGCTCGGGCCGGAGCCCTTGGGGCCGGGATTGAGCGCGGCGCATCTCAAGGTCGCGCTCAAGGGCAAGGTTCCCGCGATCAAGCTGGCGCTGCTCGATCAGCGGATCGTCGCCGGGCTCGGCAATATCTATGTTTGCGAGGCGCTGTGGCGGGCCGGTATCCACCCGACCCGGCCCGCCGGCAAGGTCACGGGGCCGCAACTTGCCCGGCTGGCGCCGGCAATCGTCGCGGTGCTCGAAGCCTCGATCCGCGATGGCGGCTCCACTTTACGCGACTATGCGCGGCCCGACGGCGAGCTCGGCTATTTCGCCAGCTCCTTCGATGTCTACGGGCGCGAAGGCGAGCCCTGCCGGCGCGCGGATGGCGGCGTGATCAGGCGCATCGCGCAAGGCGGCCGAAGCACCTGGTTCTGTCCCGTCTGCCAGAAGTAGACGGCGGCGATAGGCGCCAGGCCGGAGAATCGTTGACCTCGGAGCCCTTGGCGACTATGTGCGCCGCTTTCCGGCGGTTGGGCCCAGCGTCCGCTCGCCTCTTTTCGAGCAAACCGTCACCCTTTTTCCCGGTCGTTTCGAGCGGCCTGAACCAAACGCGAGACACACACGAATATGGCCAATACGCCGCAAGCCAAAAAGCGCATCCGCCGCAACACCGCCCGTGCCGAAATCAACGGCGCGCGCATCAGCCGCATCCGCAGCTTCATCAAGAAGGTCGAAGCCGCGTGCGAAGCCGGCGACAAGGACGCGGCCGCGGCGGCGCTCAAGGCGGCCCAGCCGGAAATGGCCCGCGGCGTGGCGCGCGGCGTGCTCCACAAGAACACCGTGGCCCGCAAGCTCTCGCGCCTCACCCGCCGAGTCGCCACGCTCTGATTCGCTTTCCCCGGTAGCTTGTGAATCGCCCGCTAGGCGAGATTACGGGTTGAAACCGGAACGCATGTGAAACGGGCCGCGCTGCACAAGCGCGGCCCGTTTCTTTTGCGACAATTGCGACAAGCTACGTAGCAGCAAATGTCAGGATTCTCCGCGATTCGCGTACCCTTGAGAGTGTTTTTCAAGTAAAAACAACGCTTTCAACGAAAGTCTGCGGCACAGAGGCGAGTCAACAGGAATATTTCACTTTTTTTAAAACTCCCCGCTTGCGCAAAGCGGCGATGCGTTCTTTACAGGAACTCCACCCGGCGCGGGACAGTCCGGGTGCTTTTACAAACTGGCCGACAGGGGGGTTTCCCGAAATCTTCGATTTCGGGGAGGGAAAGGCAGTGCCTGTCGCAATGGGGTATAATAATCTGCGAGCCATGCGCTTTGCAGAAGCAGTGTGAATTGGGGATTTGCTTGTGCACAGGACTGACAAGGCGCGCACCACTGGCCGCCAGGCCGATGAACATCTGATGGAAGATGCCGAAGCCGTAAATCTCGCCGCCGATTGGGCCGACATTAGTCAGGGCCTGCGCAAGGACTTGGGGCATCAGTTGCACAGCCAGTGGATCAAGCCGATCCAGCTCGGCAGCCTCAACCGCGACACCGGCGCGCTCGATCTCTACCTCCCCACCGAGTTCTCCGCCAACTGGGTGCGCGACCGCTTTCACGATCGGCTTCAGCTTGCCTGGAACATCGCCCGCAGCGAAGTGCGCAAGGTCAACATCATGGTCCACCCGGGCCGCCGCCAGCTGCCCGAACTGCGCATCGACGATGGGCGCCGTCCCGCCAATGACGGCGCGAGCGCGATCGCGATGGCCGCGGGCGCGCTGGGCGATGCGACCTTCACCTCTTCGGTCGGGCTCGACCCCTCGCTGACCTTCGCCGCTTTCGTGACCGGCGAGGCCAACATCCTCGCCTGCAACGCGGCGCAGCGCATGGCCGCGCTCGAACAGCCGCAGTTCTCGCCGCTCTACCTCAAGGCGGCGACCGGACAGGGCAAGACCCACCTGCTCCACGCAATCGGCCACGGCTACCTTCAGGTCCACCCCCGCGCGCGGATCTTCTACTGCTCGGCCGAGCGGTTCATGGTCGAGTTCGTCCAGGCGCTGAAGGCGAGCCAGACGATCGAGTTCAAGGCGCGGCTGCGCAGCTTCGACCTGCTGCTGGTGGACGACATCCAGTTCATCATCGGCAAGGCGAGCGCACAGGAAGAACTGCTCTACACGATCGATGCGCTGCTGGCCGAGGGCAAGCGGCTGGTGTTCGCCGCCGACCGCGCGCCGCAAGCGCTCGACGGGGTGGAGCCGCGCCTGCTGAGCCGCCTCTCGATGGGCCTCGTCGCCGATATCCAGCCGGCCGATATCGAGCTGCGCAAGAAGATTCTCGTCTCCAAGCTCGTCCGCTTCGCGCCGCTCGCGGTGCCGGAAGACGTGGTCGATTTCCTTGCCCGCACCATCACCCGCAACGTGCGCGAACTGGTCGGCGGTTTGAACAAGCTGATCGCCTATGCCCAGCTGACCGGGCAGGAGGTCTCCCTCCAGCTTGCCGAGGAGCAGCTTACCGACATCCTCAGCGCCAACCGGCGCCGGATCACCATCGACGAAATCCAGCGCACGGTGTGCCAGTTCTACCGCATCGACCGAGCGGAAATGAGCTCCAAGCGCCGCGCGCGGGCGGTGGTGCGGCCACGGCAGGTGGCGATGTATCTCTCGAAGGTGCTCACCCCGCGCAGCTATCCCGAGATCGGGCGCAAGTTCGGGGGCCGTGACCACTCGACGGTGATCCACGCGGTGCGCCTGATCGAGGACCTGCGCCAGCGTGACGCCGACATGGATGGCGATGTGCGCAGCCTGCTGCGCCAGCTCGAAAGCTGACCGCAGTTAGTTAATTCGCACATAGTTTCCACATATCGGCCCGCGCCTTTTCGACAGGCCACTGCACAGGCCCCTTCACAGGCTTGTGCACAGGGCTGTCGACAGGCGGTCCACAAGCGGTAAACAGGCGGCCCATGCCCGCTCCACCGCTTTCTCCCGACCACGTCGACCTGCCGCATAGCGCTCTCGAGGCACTGGTGCGCGGCGCGCGCGGCGGCTGCCCGCGTTGCAATGCCGCACGGCTGTTCCGCGCCTGGCTCAAGCCGGTCGATACCTGTCCGCATTGCCGGCAGGACTGGTCGGTGCAGCAGGCCGACGATTTCCCCGCCTATATCGGCATCTTCGTGGTGGGCCACCTGCTCGCCCCGGTGGTGATCGCGATGATCGGGACCTTCGGCATGTCGGCATGGCTGACGCTGGCGATCATTCTGCCGGTGGCCGTGGCGATGCTGCTCGCCATGCTCCAGCCCACCAAGGGCGCGGTGATCGCCTTCCTGTGGTGGCACGGCATCGGCGCCTTCCGGCAGGAACGGCGCAAGGACCAGCCGGAGCCATGAGCCTGTCGCCCGCGCGGCTCGAGCGATTCGCCCGCCATATCGTGCTGCCCGAGGTCGGCGGCGCGGGACAGGTGCGACTTGCCGGCGCGCGGGTCGCGATCATCGGCCTCGGCGGGATCGGTTCGCCGGCCCTGCAGTATCTCGCGGCGAGCGGGATCGGGCAGCTGGCGCTGATCGATGACGACGTGGTCGATCTCGCCAACCTCCAGCGTCAGACCATCTTCACGCAGCGCGATGTCGGACACGGCAAGGCGGTCTCGGCGCGGCGCTGGCTCGCCAATTTCGACGAAGCCCTCAAGGTCGACGTCTCGGATGCGCGAATCACCGCGGCAAACGCCGCGGGGTTGATCGCGGGCGCCGACCTCGTGCTCGACGGCACCGACAACTTCGCCACCCGCCTTGCCGTCTCCGACGCCTGCGTGGCGGGCGGCATCCCGCTGCTCTCCGCCGCGGTCGGTCGCTTCCAGGGGCAGGTCGGGGCTTTCGCCGGACACCTGCCGGGCGAGGCCTGCTACCGCTGCTTCGTCGGCGATGCCTTCGACGCCGAGGACTGCGACACCTGCGCCGATGACGGCATGCTGGGCGCGATGGCGGGGTGGGCAGGCACCTTCGCCGCGCTCCAGGCGATCAAGGCCCTGCTGGCGGAAACAGCGCTGCTGGGCGATCCGCAATGGGGCCGTCTCCACGTGCTCGATGGCCTTGCGCCCGGACTGCGCACCATCCGCATCGCCAAGGACCCTGCCTGCAAGGCCTGCAGTTAGCCGCTCGTTCCGCCGTGCAGCCGCCACGGCGCGCCACGAAACCGCTGCCCTCCGCGGAACAAGCTGCACCTTCGCTCGGTCGCTCCTGCCCCTGCCATGCAAGGAGGCCAAGGAATGAACTTCGAATTCGATGCCGTGATGTTGCTGGCGCTGTTCACGCTTGGCGCGGTTCTGGTGTGGGGCATCCTGTCTTACCTGCGGGCCAAGCGCGCGAAGGACCATCACCACGATGCGGCCGTCGCACAGCGCCAGCGCACCGAGGACGCCGAAGTTTCGCTGAGCACTGCGCCGGGCGACGATCTCAAGGGCCCCAACGATTCGGGCCGCAGCTGGAGCGAGGAGCGCGGGGTCAACCCGCCCACCCCTATGCCGCCGCCCGACTGAGCACCTCCTCGACCCAGGCTGGCACCAGCGCGCTTGCCGGGCCGAGCCGGGTTTCGTGGAACAGGCGCGAGCCTTCGCTCGGCTCGAGATTGAGCTCGAGGCAACGCGCCCCCACCGCGCGTGCCTCGGCAACGAAGCCCGCAGCCGGATAGACCGCACCCGATGTGCCGATGCTGACGAACAGGTCGCAGGCCTCGATCGCGGTATAGATCCGCTCCATCCGGTAAGGCATCTCGCCGAACCAGACCACATCGGGCCGCAGCGCAGGTGCGCGGCACATGGGACAGGGCGGGCGATCCAGCATGGTCGCCTCCCAATGGGCGCGCATCCCGCAGGCAGTGCACAGCGCGCTGTTTAATTCGCCATGCATGTGAAGCACCTGCCGCGATCCGCCGCGTTCGTGGAGATCGTCGACATTCTGCGTGACTAGCAGCAACTCGCCGTCGAATTCGCGCTCCAGCCGGGCGAGCGCTTCGTGCGCGGCATTGGGCCGCACCCGCGTGAGCGCCTCGCGCCGCATATCGTAGAAGCCGAGCACCAAATCGGGATCGCGGGCAAAGCCTTCCGGCGTGGCGACATCCTCCACCCGGTGCTGCTCCCAAAGTCCGCCGGCGCTGCGGAAGGTGTCGATCCCGCTTTCTGCCGAGATGCCTGCGCCAGTGAGGATTACGATGCGTTGTATTGCGCTCAAAGTTCTGCTCCGTCCGGGCGCGCTTGTCGAAGCCCGGTCCATTGTCCAAAGGGTTTGGCGAAATTGCTATTCTGCGACAACCGCGCGGGAACGGAAAAGAGCATATGCTAAAGTTCGGGGTGATCGGGCACAAAGGAAGGATGGGTCGCGCGCTGGAATCGGCGATAGACGATGCCGGCCACACGCTGTGCATCGGGGTCGATGCGGGCGGGAGTATCGGGCCATTCGCCGCGCAATGCGATGTGCTGGTCGATTTTTCCGCGCCCGACGCACTCGCGGGCAATCTCGCCGCCGCAAGCCAGGCGGGCAAGCCGATCGTGGTGGGCACCACCGGGCTCGACGAGCCGCAATTCGTGCTGCTCGCCGAAGCCGCGCGCGCCGTGCCGGTGCTGCAATCGGGCAATTTCTCCTTGGGGGTCACGCTGCTTGCCCATCTGGTGCACGAAGCGGCCGCAAGGCTCGGGACCGAATGGGACATCGAGGTGCTCGAAATGCACCACCGCATGAAGGTCGATGCACCCTCCGGCACCGCCAAGCTGCTGGGCGAGGCGGCGGCCAAGGGACGCGGGATCGCGCTTGCCGACAACATGGAAAGCGGGCGCCACGGGATGACGGGCGCGCGGGGCCATGGCGCGATCGGCTTTGCCACGCTGCGCGGCGGCACCGTGGCGGGCGAGCATTCGGTGATTTTTGCCGGGCCGGAGGAACGCATGGTGCTATCCCATTCGGCCGAAAACCGCATGATCTTCGCCCGCGGAGCCGTGAAGGCAGCCGAATGGCTCGTGAGCCAGCCGGCAGGGCGCTACACCATGAACGACGTTCTGGGGCTGTGAGGCTTGACCGCCAATCGGCCAGGCCTATGCCGAGATAACAACACGATAAGACGGGAGCGATGACAATGTCCGCCAACCTTACACCCGCTCAGCAAGCCGCGCAGATGGTCGATGGCCTCGGCGTCGAGGCGCTGGCCAAGGCTGAGGCATATACCACGGGCGGCCATTGGATCCTGTTGGTCAACGTGCTCGTTTCTGTGCTCGTCGCGATCATCATCGTAAGGCTCAAGCTGCTCGACCGGATCGCAGCGCGATTCAGCAGCTCGCAGCGTTTCGTGCCGACCGTCACGGTCAGCGCGGCCTTCCTGCTGCTCTCGACCCTGATCGGCCTGCCGTGGACGATCTACACCGACTGGTATCGCGAGCGTGCCTTTGACCTCTCGAGCCAGCCGTTTGGCGATTTTCTTGTCCAGTTGCTTATCAGCCAGGCGCTCGCGACCGCGGTTGGCGCACTGTTCCTCGCCGGGGTCTATGCGCTGATCCGCCGCACCGGACGGCGCTGGTGGCTGTGGAGCGGGGGGCTTGCCGGGGTAGTGACGGTGCTCGGCCTGCTCGCCGTGCCGCCGCTGATCGAGCCCCTGTTCAACACCTACACCCCCGTGCCGCAAGGCGAGGTGCGCACCGCGCTGGAACAGATCGCCGACGATGTCGGTATCCCTCACGACCGGATCTTCATGTACGATGGCTCGCGCCAGTCGGACCGCTTCACCGCCAACGTCTCGGGCATCGGGCCTTCGGCGCGGATCGCAATCGCCGACGTGGCGCTCAAGGAGGCGAACCTCGCCGAAGTGCGCGCAGTGACCGGCCATGAAGCCGGGCACTACAAGCTTGGGCACGTCTGGCGATACGTCATCGTCCTGCCGCTTTTGGCACTGCTGCTTTTCTTCCTGCTCGATCGCCTGTTCGCTCCCATCGCGCGGTTGCTGGGAAGCGACGCCCGGCTGGACGAGGCGCGCGGCCTGCCCGTATTCGCGGTCACGGGCGCCGTGCTTGGCCTGCTGGTTACGCCGATCACCAACACCATCACCCGCGTTGGCGAGACCGAGGCGGACCAATACTCGCTGACGACGGTGAACGAGCCCGACGCGATGGCGACCGCGCTGATCAAAACCGCCGAATACCGTTACCCGCGCCCCTCGGCTTTGGAGGAGATCCTGTTCTACACCCACCCCTCGGTCGAGCACCGCGTGTTGATGGCAATGGAATGGAAGGCTGCGCATCCCAAGCGCGCGCCGCTCGGCCCCAAGTGACGGCGAGGCGATGAACAAGGCCCAGATCTTCGAATTCTTCCGCCGCCTTGCCGAAGACAACCCTTCGCCGCAGACCGAGCTCGAATATGGCAACGCCTATCAGCTGCTCGTCGCGGTGACCCTGTCGGCGCAGGCGACCGACGTCGGGGTCAACAAGGCGACCCGCGCGCTGTTCGCTGAGGTCGAGACGCCCGCGCAGATGGTCGCCCTCGGCGAGGAAGGGCTCAAGGAACACATCAAGACGATCGGGCTGTTCAACTCCAAGGCGAAGAACGTCATCGCGCTCTCCGAAATCCTCGTTGCCGAGCATGGCGGCGAAGTGCCGGACAATCGCGACGAACTCGTGAAGCTCCCCGGCGTGGGGCGCAAGACCGCGAATGTGGTGCTCAATTGCTGGTTCGGGCAAGAGACCTTCGCGGTCGACACCCACATCTTCCGCGTCGGCAACCGCACCGGCATGGCCAAGGGCAAGACGCCCGAGCAGGTCGAAGCCAAGCTCGAAAAGCGCGTGCCCCAGCCCTTCCGCCGGGATTCGCACCACTGGATGATCCTCCACGGCCGCTATGTCTGCAAGGCGCGCACCCCCGAATGCTGGCGCTGCAAGGTCGTGGACCTGTGCTCGTTCAGGAAGAAGGTGCTCGCGCCACCGAAGGCGCGGGGCAGAGCCGATTAAGGCACGGTTCAAGCGCGCGCGCCATTATCCGCAAACCCCAGGGTGGAGAGAGACGCCATGACCCCTCGCCGCATCGTCGCAATCGCATTGACCGCTCCGCTCGCGCTCGCCATCGCCGCTTGCGCGCCCAACCCGGAAGCCCGCGCCGATTTCAACGAGGCGCGCACTCCCAAGGTGAGCGTGCTGGGGCCGGGCCAGAATTGCATCGACCGCTCGCAGGTGCGCAACACGGTGGTGCGCAGCGACACGGTGATCGACTTCGAGATGAACGGGGGGAAGGTTTACCGCAGCACGCTGCGCAACCGCTGCCCGGGTCTCGGCTGGGATCGCGCGATCACCTACGAGACCTCGATCAATCAGCTGTGCACCCAGCAGATCGTCTATTCGCTCCAGAACATCGGCGGCGTGCCGCAGCGCGGGGCGGGCTGCTCGCTGGGTGAATTCGTGCCGGTGCAATACGTGAAGGACTAGGCGCGCTGGCAGTCTAGCGCGCGCCGCTCTCGAAATTGCTCGGGTCGAGCTCGAGCCCCGCGCGGCCGTCGGCGGCGGTGTTGGCGGGGGCGGGGGGAAGGTCCATCTCCTCGGGCTCTTCGACCTCAAGCATCCCTTCCCACTTGGTGATCACCGCGGTCGCCACCGCATTGCCCACCACGTTGGTGGCGGTGCGGCCCATGTCGAGGAACTGGTCGATCGCGAGGATGATCGCGACGCCCTCGACCGGAAGGCCGAACATGGCCAGCGTGCCGGTGATGACCACGAGGCTGGCGCGCGGCACCGCGGCAATCCCCTTGGACGAGATCATCAGCGTCAGCAGGATCATGATCTGCGTGCCGATGCTGAGATCGATGCCGTAGGCCTGCGCGATGAAGATCGTCGCGAAGCTCATGTACATCATCGAGCCGTCGAGGTTGAAGCTGTAGCCCAGCGGCAGCATGAAGCCCGAGATGCGGCGCGGCACGCCGAAGCGATCGAGCTGCTCGAACAGCTTGGGCAGCGCGGCTTCCGACGAGGCGGTCGAAAAGGCGATCATCAACGGCTGGCGGATGTAGCGGATCAGCGCCCGGATGCGCGCGCCGAGGAACACCGCCCCCGCCGACAGCAGGATCACCCACAGCAGCACCAGCGAGAAATAGAACTCGAGCAGCAGCGTGAGATAGGTGCCGAGGATCGCAAGTCCGCTCGCCGCGACCACGTTGGCGAGCGCGCCGAACACCGCGACCGGGGCATAGCGCATCACGTAGCCGGTGACCTGCAGCATCATTTCGGCGAGCGCGTCCGCGCCCCGTACCAGCGGCGCGCCGCGCTCGCCGATGGCCGACAGCGCGACCCCGGCGAAGATCGAGAAGACCAGGATCTGCAGGATGTTGTTGGTCGCCAGCGCGTCGATGGCGTTCTTGGGGAAGATCGAGAGGATGAACTCGGTCGCCTTCAATTCCTTGACCTCGCCGACCTGCTTGGCGGCTTCGGCCACATCGGGAATCGGCGCGCCGACCCCGGGCTGGAACAGGTTGACGAGGATCAGCCCGAGCCCGATCGAGACGAGGCTCGCGGTGATGAACCAGGTGAGCGCGCGCACGCCTATTCTGCCCAGCGCCGCGCTGTCCCCCATATGCGCAATGCCGACCACGATGGTCGAGAGCACCAGCGGCGCGACCAGCATCTTGATGAGGTTGAGGAAGATGTCGGAAAGCAGCTTGAACCACGGCGCGATGTCGGCCTTGATCACGTCGGCCGGCACGGTCTGGTTGAGCACCTGGCCGACGATCACGCCCAGCACCATGCCGGCGAGGATGTAGAGGGTAAGCTTGCGATCCATCGCCTGTGTCTATCCTTCGAGCGTGTCCAGCGCCAGCGCGGCAGCGGCGATGCGGGCGTAGATGCGCGCCAGCACAGCCAGATCGGCAATCGCGACCGCCTCGTCGCGCTTGTGCATGGTCGCGTTGCAGAGCCCGAACTCGATCACCGGGCACACGCTGCGCAGGAAGCGCGCATCCGATGTGCCGCCGGTGGTGGAAAGCTCGGGGGCGATGCCGGTTTCGGCCTCGACCGCGGCGGCGACCAGTGCCGAGAACGCGCCGGGCTCGGTCAGGAAGGGCTCGCCCGAAATCACCGGCCGCGCGCTGCCGCCGTGCTTCTCGGCGATGGCGCAGACCCGTTCGGACAGGCTGTGGCCGGAGTGAAGGTCGTTGAAGCGGATCGAGATGCGCGCGGCCCCGCGTGCCGGGATGACATTGTGCGCCGGATTGCCGACCGTAATGTCCGTGATCTCGAGGTTCGAGGGCTGGAACCACCTTGTCCCGGTGTCCAGCGTCAGGGCGTCGAGCTCGGAAAGGATCGCCACCAGCTTGGGCAGCGGATTGTCGGCCAGGTGCGGGTAGGCGACGTGGCCCTGCGTGCCCTCGACATTGATGAAGATGTTGACCGAGCCCCGCCGCCCGATCTTCACCATGTCGCCGAGGCGATGGACGCTGGTAGGCTCGCCGACCAGACAGAGATCGGGCTGGTGCCCGGCGCTCTCCATCCACGCGATCAGCGCGCGGGTGCCGTGGAGCGCGGGGCCCTCCTCGTCGCCGGTGATGATGAAGCTCACCGTGCCCGCCTCCTGCGGCACCTCGGCAACGGCAGCGACCATCGCGGCGATCGCCCCCTTCATGTCGACCGCGCCGCGCCCGTGGAGCAGCTCGCCGCGCACCTCGGGCACGAAGGGATCGGAGGCCCAGCCCTCTCCGGGCGGCACCACATCGAGGTGCCCGGCGAAGGCGAAGTGCCGCGAGCCCTCGGGACCGCGCCGGATCGCGAAGAGGTTCTCGACCGGCGCTTCCTCGCTGCCCTCCGGCCCGTCGCCGCGGGTGAAGCGGTGGACGGCAAAGCCGAGCGGCACCAGCATCGCCTCGAGCGCATCGAACACCGCGCCGGTCGCGGGCGTCACGCTGGGCGCGGCGATCAGGCGCTTGGCAAGGTCGAGGACGTCGCTCATCGGCGGCAAGGGTTAGCAGGCCGGGGCCGCAGCGCAAGCGGGGCAGCAGGCGCTGTCCCTAGTCGCCGCGGCGCACCTCGTCGGGCACCAGCGGGCCGGGCGCGAAGGCCGCCTCGAGCAGCCCCGCGATCCTGAGCCCCGCCTGCACCACGCGTTTCCGCGCGATCGGCACGCCGCGCACGATGTCGTCCTGGCTCAGCGCCACCGTGTCGGGCAGCGGCTGGCTGCACAGGTCCTCGGTATCGAAGGCGGTGGGGTAGACGAAGCTCCTCGCGATGTCCCAGCTTTCGCGGCCCCAGTCATCGGGCGTGCCGCCGGCAAGCTCGGCGCGCTCGGCGGGCGTGTAGCGCCGCACCACCGGGTCGGCCGGATCGCTGATCGCGCGTTCGGCCAGCGCCCCGTCCCAGATCGAATGCAGGTTCAGCCCCGGTTTGATTCCGTATTCGGCCTTGCGCGCATTGCCGCCCTGATCCTCGTTGTCGCCCGAGTGGAGCGGCATGTGCACATCGCCCGCGAAGTGCACCATGAAGGCGAGCGCCTCCAATCGCACCGCGGCAGGCAGGCGCTCGTCGGCGAGGATACGCTGCGCGCGCACGATCTGCGCGGTGACGCAATTGCCGCCCGGGCAGTTCGCCTTGGGGTCGAACGCCTTGCAGATCGGCGCGGTGCGATAGTGCCAGGCCGCGGTATAGCCCCAGCGCCAGCCCTCGCGCCGCACGCAATCGGCCCAGACGGCCGCGTCCTGCAGCGTCTTGAGGGGACAGTTGGGCGTGCCGAGGTCCTTCTCGTGCGCCAGCAAGCGCGCAACCTTGGCGCGCGCCGCGGGCGAGACATTGGCGAGCGCGATGGTCGCGGTCTGGCGGTGGGCATATTCGCCCCATGCCAGCGCCGGGGCCGGAAGGAGCGCCAGCAGCAGCGCCGCAAAGGCCAGCAGTCGCCGGATCATCACCGCACCATCTCGAACTGTTCGATCACCCATTCCTCTTCCTCTGCCGCGCCGATCCATTCGCGCATCCAGTCATGCTCCCAGATCGCCTGCATGTAGGCCTGGGCGAACCCGGGCACGCCGATCCCGTAGGTGACGAAGCGGGTCACCACCGGAGCATAGAAGATATCGGCCGCGCCGAAGGTTCCGAACAGGTAGGGCCCCGCGCTGCCATGGCGCGCGCGGGCCTCGGCCCAGAGGCCAAGGATGCGCACGATATCGTGCCGGGTCTGGTCAGAGACGCCCTCCAGCGCGGCGCGGCGCCGGATGTTCATGGGGAGTTCCTTGCGCAGGCTCTGATAGCCCGAGTGCATCTCGGCAACCATCGCGCGCGCCATCCCGCGCGCGGCCTCGTCGCGCGGCCAGAACCGCTCGCGCCCGACCTTGTCGGCAAGATATTCGAGGATCGCGAGGCTGTCCCACACCACCGCTTCGCCATCCCACAGGATCGGCACCTTGCCGCTCGAGGGCTGGACCTCGCCCATGTCCTGCTTGAGCCGTTCCCACTCCTCGCCGAGGATCGAAACGGTCAATTCCTCGAAGGCGAGGCCCGACTGCTTGGCCGCGAGCCAGCCGCGCAAGCTCCAGCTCGAATAGTTCTTGTTGCCGATGATAAGCTTCATGGGCCCCTTTGCTCCACCTTGCCGGGCATGTGTCGGGGCCTCCCCTAGTCGTTCATCCCTGCGCTGTCGACGCTGAACGGTGAGACACGGGAGACACTGTCCAGAAGGTGAAACCCGCCTTTCGACAAAGCGCGCGAGCATGTCCTCGAACTCGGCTTGGGTGATCCGCTTCGGCATGGGCACAGCGACGCTGGCACAACGGCGGCGGGTAGGAAAATGGTTTTCCATTCTTCATCATGTCCGTTAACCTTGGGACATGAACCTGCCCCCGTTCCACCTCGCCTTCCCCGTCGACGATCTTGCCGCCGCGCGCCGCTTCTACGGCGAGGTGATGGGCTGCGCGGAAGGGCGCTCGTCCGAGGAGTGGATCGACTTCGATTTCCACGGCCATCAGATCGTCGCCCATCTCGCGCCCGGGCAAGCGGGGGATCGGGCCAGCAATCATGTCGATGGCCACGGCGTGCCGGTGCCGCATTTCGGGCTCGTGCTGCCGATGGCGGATTGGAAAGATCTTTCGGAGCGTCTGATCCGCGCTGGCACAGAATTCGTGATCGCCCCGACGATCCGCTTCAAGGGCCAGCCGGGGGAACAGGCCACCATGTTCCTGCGCGACCCATCCGGCAATGCACTGGAATTCAAGGCATTTAACGATCCGGCAATGCTGTTTGCGACCTCATTAAGCCCCTAAGCGGCCCTACGTAAGATTCGGGTGGCCGATCGAAACTATGATCGGATGGCTAACCGGTTGCTAACCTATCATCGGTAATTGCCCGGGGCATGACTACTTATGCCCAGAGCAAGAACCTGTTTGCCAAGACCGCGGTTGCCGCCCTGCTGGCCGGTGCCGGCTTCGCCGCGCCCGCCTCGGCCGGCGGCGTCACGGCAGGCACGCTGATCGAGAACACCGCCGTCGCCAGCTATGACGAGGGCAGCGGCCAGCGCAGCGTCAACTCGAACACCGTGACCGTCCGCGTCGACGAGCTGCTCGACGTCACCCTCACCTCGCGCGATCCCGGCCCGGTTACCGCGCGGCCCGGCAATGCGGTGCTCACCTTCGAGCTCACCAACCAGGGCAACGGGCCCGAGGCATTCCGCCTCACCGCCAACCCGGCGGTCGCGGGCAACCAGTTCGACGTGACCATCACCGGCATCGCGATCGATGCGAACGGCAACGGCACCTACGAGCCCGGCATCGACCTCACCCTCCCCGCGCCCGAGACCACCGCGGTGCTCGCGCCCGATGCGGTGCAGACCGTGTTCGTGCTGGTGCGCGTGCCCGACGGGGTGACCGATACCCAGCGCAGCGCGGTCGACCTCAAGGCCGAGGCGGTGACCGGCAGCGGCGCGCCCGGCACGCTGTTCGCCGCGGCAGGGGTCGATGGCGGCGACGCGATCGTCGGCGCGACCGGCGCGGCGGCCACCGCGCGCGGTTCGCTGGTGGCGGGGATCGCCAGCGTCCAGCTCGTCAAGTCGGTGTCCCTGCGCGATCCCTTCGGCGGGACCGGCGCGGTGCCCGGCGCGATTGCCACCTTCACCATCGCAGCCAGCGTCAGCGGCAGCGGCTCGGTCGCGGCGCTGACCGTCACCGACGCCATCCCCGCCGGCACGACCTACGTTGCCGGATCGCTCAAGCTCGATGCCGCCGCCCTCAGCGACGCCGCCGATGGCGACGCGGGCACGGCCAGCAACGCCGCCGGCATCCGCGTGGCGCTCGGCACGGTGCCCGCGGGCACCAACCGCTCGATCACCTTCGACGTCGTCATCAACAACTAGTTTCGCACTCAACAACCAGCATAATCAGGGGTTTGCACAAGATGATCATCCGGAACACTCTCGCGGCAATCGGGGCCGCGCTGCTGCTTCCGCTGACGCCGCTGGCGGCCCAGCAGGCGCCCAGCCCGGTCAGCCTGAAGGGCGATGTGATGGCGGTGAAAGTGATCACCGCGCCCGACGGCAGCACCCGCACCGAGCTGGTCGAGCCGGGCACCATCGTGCCGGGCGACCGGCTGGTGTTCGGCACCGACTATGCCAACACCGGGGCCGAACCGGTCACCAACTTCACCGTCACCAACCCGCTTCCCGCCGCGGTCCGGCTCGCGCCGGATGCCGATCCGGCGCTGACCGTCTCGGTCGATGGCGGCAAGACCTGGGGCACGCTGGCCGCGCTCAAGGTCGCCAATGCCGACGGGACGACGCGCGCCGCCACCCACGCCGATGTGACCCACGTGCGCTGGGTGCTCGCCAGCATCGCGCCCGGGGCCAAGGGGCGTCTCACCTATCCAGCCATCATCCGCTGATCAGCGGGCGATAACCGCCACGTCCTGCGGGCGGGATTTCTCACGCGGGGCACACGCAGAGGACCACACCAATGAAGACCACCACCCAGTTGCTGGGCGCGGTGAGTGCGTTTGCACTCGTTGCCGTTTCCAGCGCACCGGCGATGGCCGCGGGGACGACCCAGGGCACCGTCATCACCAACACCGTCCAGGTTGATTACCAGGTCGGCGGCGTCAACCAGAACCAGGCGACCGCGAGCGACAGCTTCACTGTCGACCGCCGCGTGAACCTGACCGTCACCAACATCGGCCCCGCCACCACGGTGAACCCGGGCCAGCAGAACGCGGTGCTCGCGTTCGACGTCACCAACTCGTCGAACGATGCCGCCGACCTCGTGCTGACCACGGCGCTGACCAGCGGCACCGCGGCCAACATCTCGAACTATCGCATCTATCGCGATACCAACGGCAACAGCACCTACGATGCCGGTGACGCGCTCGTCACCTATCTCGATGACGTCGCCGCCGATACGACCGTGCGCGTGTTCGTGCTTTCGAACATCAGCACCAACGCGGCCAACGGCAACGCCTTCAACGTGACCCTCACGGCGCGCGCCCATGCGGCGGGTGCGGTGGGCACGCAGGGTGCGGTCATCAACGCCACCGCTGGCGCCAACGGCGTCAACACCGTCGACAACGTGCTGTTCGACGGCGCGGGTGCGACCGACGCGGCCAATGACGGCGCCTTCTCGGCGACCGGCATCTACAACGTCGCGGGTGCGGTGCTGACCGTGCTCAAGACGAGCCGCGTGGTGAGCGATCCGGTCAACGGGATCACCAACCCCAAGGCGATCCCGGGTGCCACGGTCGAATATTGCATCACCGTCGCCAACGCGGCCGGTGCCGCGACCGCGACCGCGATCAACCTGACCGACGACCTGCCGAACACGGTGACCTACTCGAGCGCCTTCGGCACGTTCATCAACGGCAACGCGACCTGCACCTCGGGCACCGCGGGCGGGACGTTCTCGGCCGGCGGCGGCGCGGGCGGCACCGACCGTGTGCGCGGCACGCTCAGCGACATCGCGGCCGGGCAGACCCGCTCGCTCTACTTCCGAGTGACGATCAAGTAATCCACGCCGGAAGCGGGCTTTGCGTGTAACCCCCTCTTTGCGGCGCGTGGCAGCAGCATTCCTCGGAATGCTGCTGCCTTTCGTCGTGCCGCAAGAGGGGGCCACCGCCCAGACTGCGGGCATCCGCACCATTACCAACATCGCCGAGGCGACCTACACCGCCGACGGCAGCAGCCGCTCCACAGCGAGCAACCCGGTGCGCTTCGATGTGAGCCTCGCGCCGCTAGCGCCGCCCTCGATCCGCGTCTACCGCCTGCGCCCCGACGGCGGCGTGACGCTCACCTATCTTCCGCCGCGCTGCAGCTCGGTCACCGAGCCGGTGCAGCGCGCCAGCACCCAGTCCAATCCGCCGACCGCGATCGGCCCGCAGGGCACGCCCGCGACCGCCACGGTCGAGCAGACCGGCAAGCTGCGCGGCGGCGAGACCCTGTTCTTCGACGTTCGCGCGCCCTCCGCCAATCGTGATCCCACGGTGCGCGAGGAGCTCACCGTGCGCCTCACCAATGCCAGCGGAGACCGCGAGACCGTGGTGGTGTTCGAAACCGCCCCCGACAGCGGCGTCTTCGCCGGGCGGATCGACACCCAGCGCATGCCGCCGCCGGTGGTGGTCGAGAACTGCCGCCTCAGCGTCGGCGAAAGCACCCGCATCGCGCTGGCCGCGATGGCGCCGGGCAGCGAGACCACGATCGTCGAGACCGAGGTCGACGTGCTGGTCGATCCCTTCGGCGTGGTGTTCGACAGCGAGACCGGCGAGCCGGTCGACGGCGCGCAGGTCACTCTGGTCGATGCCGACACCGGCGCGCGGGCCACCGTGTTTGCGCCTGATGGCGTCACCTCGTGGCCCTCGCGCGTCATCTCGGGCCAGCCGATCGTCGACGGGGCGGGCAACACCGTGGTGATGGGCCCGGGCGAATTCTGGTTCCCGCTCACCAATATCGGCCGCTACCGCCTGGTGGTCGCGCCGCCCGATCCCTACACCGCGCCCTCCGCCGCGCCGCGCGAGGTGGTGAGCCAGCTCGCCCGGCCCGACGGGCGGCTCTACGTGATCCGCGACGGCTCGTTCGGCGATGTCTTCGTGCTGACCACGCCCGAGCCGTTCGAGGTCGATGTGCCGGTCGACCGCCCGAGCGGGCCGCTGGCGCTGCGCAAGACCGCCTCGCGACCGCGCGCCGCGCCGGGCGATGTGGTATTCTACACGCTCGACGTCACCAACCCCGATGCGGCGCGCGCCAAGCGCGGCGTGACGATCACCGACACCCCCTCGCGCTTCCTGCGGCTGCGGCCCGACAGCCTGCGCATCAATGGCGCCGCCGCCCCTGCGGGTTCGGTCACCATCGCCCCCGATGGGGGCACAGTGACGATCGCGCTCGGCAATCTGGCCGGCGGCGCGACCGCGCGGATCAGCTATGCCATGACCGTGCGCCCCGATGCCCCGCCGGGCCGCGCGCTCAACGAGGCAAGCTTGCGCGATTCGCTGGGCCGCACTGCGCGCGCCAGCGCCGCAATCGATATCGAGCGGGAAGGCATTGCCGACCGCATGACCATCATCGGCCGCGTCACCGCCGGTTCGTGCCGGGTCGAAGAGAGCCAGCGCATCGGCATCCCCGGGGTGCGGGTGATGCTCGAGGACGGCAGTTTCGCGATCACCGATGCCGACGGGCGCTATCACTTCGAGGGCGTGGTGCCCGGCACCCACGTGGTGCAGGTCTCGGCCATGACCCTGCCCGAAGGCGGCAAGCTGATCGATTGCCAGCGCTCCACCCGCAATGCCGGCAGCGCCGGGTCGCGCTTCGCGATCGGCCAGGGCGGAAGCCTGGTGGTGGCGGATTTCCATGCCGAACTGCCCGAAGGTGCGCTCGCTCTGCCCGTGGCTCCTGTGGCCGAAGCCCCTGCCACCGCTCCCGCCGCTGATGCCCCTGCCAAGGACGAGGCCGCCGAACTCGCCGCCGCACAGACCGATTGGCTCGCGCTGGGCGACGGCGAGGACGGCTTCATCGCTCCCACCGCCAACGCCAACCCCCGCGCGCCGGCGATCCGCGTCGCCGTGCGCCACCGCGGCGGCACGAGCGTGATGCTGTTCGTCGACGGCAAGCGCGTCGACCCGCTCGCCTTCGATGGCACCCAGACCGCCGCCAGCGGCGCCTATGCCGTGAGCGCGTGGCGCGGCGTGCCGCTGATCAACGAACGCACCACGATCGAGGCGCGCGTGCTCGACGGCACCGGCGCGGTCACCCAGACCTTCACCCGCGAGGTCTATTTCACCCGCAATCCGGCCAAGGTCGAATTCGTGCCCGAGCTTTCCAAGCTCGTCGCCGACGGCCGCACCCGCCCGGTGATCGCGATCCGGGTGCTCGACCGCAACAATCGCCCCTTGCGCGAAGGCCTGACCGGCAGCTTCACCCTCAATGCGCCCTATGAAAGCGCCGAGCAGATCGACCGCCAGCAATTGAACCAGCTCACCGGCATCGCCCCTTCGGGCGCGCGCTGGGAGATCGAGGGCAGCGAGGGCATCGCCCGGATCGAACTTTCCCCGACGATGGTCAGCGGTGCGCTGCGGCTCGCCTTCGATTTCAACGACGGCACGATCTCGCGCCGGCAGGAGCTCGAGGCATGGATCGAGCCCGGCGACGTCGAATGGACCATCATCGGCCTTGCCGAAGGCACCGTGGGCGCCCGATCGGTGGCCGACAACATGGAACGCGCCGGACGCTTCGACAGCGACCTTGGCGACGATGCGCGCGTTGCGCTCTACGCCAAGGGCCGGGTGCTGGGCAAATACCTCCTGACCCTCGCCTACGACAGCGCGAAGCAACGCGACGACCAGCGCGCCCTCGGCGCGATCGATCCGCAGGCCTATTACACCGTGTTCGGCGACGCCTCGAACCGCCAGTTCGACGCTGCCAGCCGCGAGAAGCTCTATGTCCGCATCGAGACCGCGGCCTTCCACGCGCTCTACGGCGACTTCCAGACCGCATTCAACCAGACGCGCCTCGCAAGCTACAATCGCACCGCGACCGGCGTGAAGGCCGAAGCGCGCGTCGGCCAGTTCACCGCGCAAGGGTTTGCCGCCGATATCGCCAGCCGCTTCCAGCGTCAGGAGATCCAGGGCCAGGGCATCACCGGACCCTACGAGCTCGCCAGCCGCGACATCCTCGCCAATTCCGAACGGGTGACGATCGAGGTGCGCGACCGCTTCCGCCCCGAGCTGATCCTGTCGACCCGCGAGCTGACCCGCTTCACCGATTACGACATCGATCTGCTGGCCGGCACGATCCGCTTTGCCGCCCCGGTGCTGAGCCGTGACGAAAACCTCAATCCGCAGTTCATCGTGATCGAGTTCGAAACGCAGGGCAATGGCGAGGCGGCGATGAACGCCGGGGTGCGCGCCGACTGGACGAGCGAGAGCGGCGCGGTCCGGATCGGGGCAAGCGCGATCACCGATGCGGGCACGGCCACGCGCAACGGCGTTGCCGCGCGCACCGACATCGGCGCGATCGACCTGCGCGCGCGGATCGGCGAGGACACCGAGATCCGCGGCGAAGTGGCGGTCAGCCGCAGCGCCGGCGAGACCGCGACCGGCTGGCTGGTCGAAGCGCAGCATCAGACCGAGACCCTCGACCTGCTTGCCTATGCCCGCCAGATCGATGCCGATTACGGAATCGGCCAGCAGAACGCGGCCGAGCGCGGGCGGCGCAAATTCGGTGTCGATGGCCGGGTGCTGCTGAGCCAGGAGCTGAGCTTCGTGGGCAGCGTGTGGCAGGATGAGAGCCTGATCGATGCCGCCCGCCGCCGCGCCGCGCAGGGGCAGGTGGTGCTGACCCGCCAGAACACCGACCTGAGGCTCGGCATCGTCCACTTCGACGACCGCCTGACCGACGGCACCAGCGCCGCCTCGACCGTGCTCGAGGTGGGAGCGACCCAGCGCCTGTTCAACAACAAGCTCGAAATCTCTGCCGGCACCGCCATCGCGCTCGGCCAGGCCGAGAGCCTTGATCTTCCCGCCCGTCACCGGCTCGGGGTGCGCTATGCGATCACGCAGGACGTGCGGCTGGTCGGCACCTACGAGATTGCCGACGGCGAGACGCTCGATGCGCGCCAGCTTCGTGGCGGGATCGAGGTTTCGCCGTGGCGCGGCGGGCAGGTGGTGACGACACTCGGCCGCGACAGCATCGGCGAGAACGGCACCCGCAGCTTTGCCGCCTTCGGCCTGCGCCAGAGCCTGCCGGTCACTTCGACCCTGACGATCGATGCGACCGTGGATGGCAGCCGCACCATCGGCGGCGCGCCCGCCGCGGTCGGCATCATCAACCCCGCCCAGCCCTCGGCGAGCGGCGGGCAGCTGACGGACGGGCTGCAGTTCGAGGACTTCACCGCCGTCACCTTCGGTGCCGCGTGGCGCAAGGATCGCTGGAGCGCGACCGCGCGCGGCGAATATCGCGATGGCGAACAGGCGGACCGCAAGGGCGCGACCTTCGGCGCGATCCGCCAGCTTGGCGAAGGCAGCATCGTGGGCGCGGGCGGCACCTGGACCCGTGCCGAGGCGCAGGGCGGTGCGGCGACCGAGATCCTCGATGCCAGCATCGCCTTCGCCCACCGCCCCGACACCTCGCCGCTGGCGATGCTGGGGCGGCTCGAATACCGCAGCGACCGGGTGCAGGCCGGCGTCGGGGGCGAAGTCGAAGGCGCGGGCCGGACCGCGCTGGTGGTGGACGGCAACGCCGTGTCGCGCCGCCTGATCGCCAGCCTCTCGACCAACCTCTCGCCGCGCCGGATGGTTGATGGCGAGGGCGTGCGCCGCGACGAATACACGCTGTTCCTCGCCGCGCGCTACAGCCTCGACCGGCTCGAAGGGTTCGCCATCGAAGGCACCACCCTGCTTGCCGGGGCAGACGCACGCATCGGGCTGGGCAAGCGGTTCGAAGTGGGCGCGAGCGGCACCGTGCAGAGCAACCTCACCGATAATGTCACCCGCTTCGCCTTCGGCCCGACCGTCGGCATCGTGCCGCTCGACGGGATGCTCATCACCCTCGGCTACAATGTCGAAGGCTATCGCGATCCCGATTTCAGCGCGCTGCGCAACACCGATGAAGGCGTCTTCGCAGCCGTGCGGTTGAAGATCGATGCCGACAGTTTCGGCTTTCTCGGCCTCGGGAGGCAGAACCGGTGAGCCGCTTGCGGCGCACGTTGGCTAACCGCGTGTTTACCGTGTTTTCCTACACACGGGACATGAGCGGTTTTGGTCATGCCCTGCGCCTCCTGATGGTGATGGCGGTTGCCGTGATCGGCCTTTCGTGGGGCAGCGCGGCTGAGGCGCAGAACTGTGGCCAGGCGACCACCCAGGGCACCGCGCCGGCGAGCTGGCAGACCTATTGCTGGCTCAATCTCACCAATTACGACGATGCCACCGCGCGGTCGGGATCCGGGCAGAACCTGAGCTTCACCCTCACCGACGGCTCGACCCTCGCCTTCAACATCCGCGTCGACGGCACGACCGCTGGTTACGCCGCGGTGGCCGCGCCTTCCTGGAGCGGCGCGGCGGTGGGCAATTCGGCCTTCATCGGTATCCCGGGCCGCCCGGCGCTTTACACCGTCAATTCGGGCACGCGAAACATCACCATCTCGGGGATCACGATCACCCCGCCTGCAGGGGCAAGCGCATCGGTGTTCTCCTTCATCGTTGCCGATGCGGAAAGCTCCAACGAAGGGGAATCGCTGCGCATCACCACCAATGGCGGCTCCTGGCAGCTGCTCGACAACGTGCCACCGATCAGCGGCAGCACGATGCCCACCATCAGCGGCGTCGGCAGCGGCACAGTCAACATCACCGGCGTATCGGGAACGGTCGGAGCACATATTCTCGGCAGCAACAGCCCCGGTTCGGTTACCATCCAGACCACCGCAAGCGGCCTGCAGGGCGTGATGTTCGCGGTGCGCTTCGCCACGATCCGGGTGCAAGCCAGCATCAGCGGCTCGCGCGTCAGTGCCAGCGATCAGTTCAACTACCAGATCGCATCGACGGGCACCGGCGCCACGGTTGCGGGAGGCACCACCAGCGGTTCGGGCAACGGCCCCTTCACGATCGCTCCGCTGGTGATGTCGGCGGGTCAGCCGATCACCTTGCGCACAGCGATGGCAAGTGGCAGCGCCAACACGCTGGCGGCCTATGCGAGCACCCTCACCTGCGTCAACACACAGGGCACCACCCGGCCCAGCCTGCCCAACAATGCTGTCACCAGCGATTTCAACATCGGCCAGCTCGAGTTCGGCGAATCGCTCGTGTGCTCCTTCGTGATCGGCGCGCAGCCGCGGCTGACCCTGCGCAAGGCGCTGGGATCGGGCGGACGGCGCTTCAGCACCGACCAGTTCACCGTGCGCATCATGCAGGGCGCGACCGTGACCGCGTCGTCGACCACCACCGGCACCGGCGGGACCGTCAATGCCGGCAACACCGGCGCAGTGCAGCTCGTCACCGGGACGGCCTACACGCTCGACGAGATCGCAGCCGGCAGCGCCAACCTCGGCAATTACACTGCGGTGTTGTCCTGCACCAATGCCACCAGCGGGACCGGCACCGTGCTGCCGACCGCGGTGGGCGGCATCGTCACGCCGCGACCAGGGGATTCGATCACCTGCATCATCACCAACACCCGCCTCAGCACCGCGGTGCTGGTGATCGAGAAGGTCAGCACGCTGATCTCCGATCCGATAAACGGCACCAGCAACCCCAAGGCGATTCCCGGGGCGATCGTCGAATATGCGATCACGGTGCGCAATGAAGGCAGCCGCGCGGTCGATGCCAACAGCATCGTGATCTACGACCAGATGCCCGACCAGATGGCCTTCATGCCCGGCACCCCGGTGACCTTCACCAACGGCAGCACGACCAGCGGGCTCAACGCCTTCAACGCCAGCACAATGGTGCGCTATGCCACCACGGCGGGCACCGGCGGCCCCTTCACCTACACCCCGACCGGAACCGCCGACCCGGCGGTCAAGGTGATCCGCATCATTCCGAGCGGAACGATGGCCGCCGCCACCAGCGCAACCGCCGAGCCGAGCTTCACGATCCGCTTCCGCGCGCAAGTGGAGTGAGGCGCCCCCCGATAGGGAAAAACCCTAGCCGCCCGCCCCCCTGTTTCGCAGGGCGTTAACCCAACCCAGGTTAAGGACCGTTCCCGCCGGAACTCCCGTGGGGCGCGCCCGAATGAAGCATCTCGATCTCTCGAGTCTCGACGACCCGGCGTTCTGGGCGGACCGGGGAATCATCGCCTTCCAGCCGATCGTGAACACCAAGTCGCTGCGGGTCCACGGGCTCGAGGCGCTGACCCGCCTGCCGGTGGAGGCACCCTTCGCCTCGATCTTCGAATTGCTCGATTGTGCCTATGCGCGCGGGGAGATTCATCTCGTCGAGCGGCTGCTGCTCAGGAATTCGATCAGCAAGTTCGCCAGATGGGAGCACGCGCACCGCGTCAGGCTGTTCTGCAACGTCGACAATCGCGTCTTCGATCACAGCGCTGCCTCGCCGGTGCACGTCATCGAGCACCTCAAGGACAACAACCTGATGCCCAGTAACCTGTGCATCGAGATTTCCGAGCGGATGCCCCCCGAATCCGAGGAAACGCTGGCCAAGCTGATCGCGGTCTATCAGCAATTCAACGTGCGCATCGCGATCGACGATTTCGGCCGCGGCTATTCGGGGCTCGAGACGCTCACGCTGGTCAATCCGCATTATGTGAAGATCGACCAGTTCTTCATCCGCGACATCGCCGCCCATCCGCGCAAGTTCGCGATCGTGCAGAACGTCGTGCGCATGGCCCACTCGCTCGGGCTTCTGGTGGTTGCCGAAGGGGTCGAGACCCCTGCCGAACTGCGCGCGATCCGCGATGCAGGCTGCGACTTCGCGCAAGGATTCCTGATCGCCCGCCCGACCGCCGATCTGGCCCAGCTGCGCCCTGCCTACCGCGACGCCGATACCGGACGGATGGCAAGCCCCAAGGTCAAGCAGCGCATCGGCGATCTCATCGTGAAGCCCGCACCGCTCGTCAGCGGCGACCCGATCGCGCGCGCGGTCGAACGTTTCAAGGAGGGCCACGACATTCCCTTCATCCCCATCGTGGACAGCGCCAACCTCGTCCTGGGCGCGGTGCGCGAGGCGGATATCCGCCACCTGATCTTCGGCGATTATGGAACGGCGCTGCTGCGCAACAAGGGCATCGACCAGCGGGTCGATGCTTTCATGACGCGTCTGCCGGTTGGCGAGGTGAGCTTCTCGCAGGAAGAGCTGGTCGATGCCTATATCGTCGCCGCCTCGGACACGGGGCTGATCCTGGCAAAGGACGAACGTTATGTCGGGGTGCTCACCAATGTCGCCATGCTGCAACTTGCCTCCGAACGCGCGGTGGCGATCGCGCGCGATCAGAACCCCCTGACCGCATTGCCGGGCAATCAGACCATCCAGAACCACGTTGAAGCCTGCATTGCCGAAGGGCTCGATCGCACTTTCGTGTTCTTCGATTTCGACAACTTCAAACCGTTCAACGACAAATACGGCTTCGAGGCGGGCGACCGGGCACTGCTGATGTTCGCCGAACAGCTCGGCAAGTTCCAGCACGCGCACCGCGCCTTCATCGGCCATGTCGGGGGCGACGACTTCTTCGCTTCGCTGCCCTGCCCTCCCGACGAAGCGGCCGCCGCGGTCGAGGCGCTGGTGCGGCGCTTCCAGTGCGACGTGCAGAGTCTCTACCACCAGCGCGATATCGCCGCGGGCGGAATCTGGTCGCAGGACCGCTTCGGAAAGAAACGCTTTTTCCCCTTGCTGCGCGCCTCGGCGGTGGTGATGCCAGTGGAATTCGCGCTGTGCCACTGTGACCTGGCAGGCATCCTGCGCCGGCTGAGCAGCGGCAAGAGCGCCGCCAAGCTGACGGAGGATGGCGTATTCCTCCACTCTCCTTGCGGGCAGTGCGATGCGGCAGAAAGCGACAGCGAGCCGCCCGCGCCGATGGTCTCGCCGCGCAGTCGCAACACCGCGGCCGCCGGCTAGCCCATCCACCCCTCGCCGAGCGCGTCGGCAATCACGGCAGCGCGCAGGGCGGGAATGCCCATCCCCTTCTCGCTGCTGGTGAGATGAATCTCGGGATGCGCGGCGACATGCTTGCGGGCCTCGGCGGCGGTACGCTCGGCAACCGCGGCCAGCTCGCTCGCCTTGATCTTGTCGGTCTTGGTGAGCACGATGCGATAGCCGACCGCAGCTTCGTCGAGCATCTTCAGCATCGCCCGATCGACCTCCTTGAGGCCGTGCCGGCTGTCGACCAGCACCAGCGTGCGCGCCAGCACCTGCCGCCCGCGCAGGTAGCTGTTCACCAGCGCCTTCCACTTCTCGACCACCTTCACCGGGGCCTTGGCAAAGCCATAGCCGGGCATGTCGACCAGCCGGAACAGCGGCAAGGCGCCGTCCGCATCGGGCCTGCCGACATCGAAGAAGTTCAATTCCTGCGTGCGGCCGGGCGTCACCGAGGCGCGCGCGATCGCCTTGCGCCACGTCAGCGCATTGAGCAGCGAGGACTTGCCGACGTTGGAACGGCCGCAAAAGGCGATCTCTGGCACCGCCGGTTCGGGCAGGAATTGCAGCTGCGGCGCCGAGCGCAGGAAATCGACCGGCCCCGAAAACAGCTTCGATGCCGCCTCTTCGCGCGCGGCCTGATCCTCGGGATCGGTCATGGCCTGCGCTCTAGACCTTGGCCTTGTCCGCAGTCGCCGCCTGCTTCTCCGCCGCTGCCGCCGCCTTCAGCTGGGGATGCTTGGAGTAGAGGTAGCTCTGTTGCGCCAGCGTGAGAATGTTCGAGGTCACCCAGTAGAGCAGCAGGCCGGCCGCGAACGGCGCCATCACGAACATCAGCACCCACGGCATGATCGAGAACATCTGCTGCTGCACCGGGTCCATCGCCGCCGGATTGAGCTTGAAGGTCAGCCACATCGTGATGCCGAGCAGCACCGCCAAAGGACCGATCGCGAGGAAGCTGTGTTCGGGCAGCACGAAAGGCAGCAGGCCGAACAGGTTGAGGATATGCGCCGGATCGGGCGCGGAGAGGTCCCTGATCCACAGGACAAACGGCTCGTGGCGCATCTCGATCGCCAGCACCAGCACCTTGTAGAGTGCGAAGAATACCGGAATCTGGATCAGCATCGGCAGGCAGCCCGAGAGCGGATTGACCTTCTCGTCCTTGTAGAGCTTCATGATCTCCTGCTGCTGGCGCTGCTTGTCGTCCTTGAAGCGCTCCTGGATCTCCTTCATTTTCGGCTGCACCGCCTTCATCGCCGCCATCGAGGCGAAGCCGCGCTGTGCCACCGGGAACATCAGCCCGCGGATCAGCACGGTGAGCAGGATGATCGCGAGCCCGAAATTGCCGACCAGCCCGTTCAGGGTGCGAAGCAGCCACAGGATCGGTTTTTCGAAGAACCAGAACCAGCCCCAGGTGATCGCCCCGCCAAACTGGGCGACCCCGCCCTGCTCGTAGCGATCGAGCAGCGCGCTCTCCTTGGCGCCGGCATAGAGGCGGGTGGTCTGTGTCACGGCCCTGCCGGCACCCACGGTGAGCGGCTGATACAGAACGTCGGCGCGGAACAGCTTGCCGGGAACCGAGCGGAACTCGGCCGCAGCCGGCTCGCCGCCCGGCACCAGCGCGGCGAACCAGTACTGATCGGTGAAACCGAGCCAATTGGCCTTGCCCTTGACCGGGAAGCTGCCGTCCACGGTCAGATCGTGACAGGTGCTGAACAGCGTCCAGCCGCAGGTGTAGCCGACATCATAACTCGTGACCGCATCGGCGGCGAAGATCGGGCCGGAATGGGCGATCCACTGGCTGAGGCTGGCGTTCTCGCTGGTGCGCTTGATCAGGGCGAAGGGCTGCACCACTGCCGCTGCCGCGCCGCGGTTGGTCACGCTCTGGGTGGCGGTGATCATGTAATCGGCATCGACCGCAAAACGGATCGCATAGGTGATGCCGCTCGCGTCGGTGCGGGTGAGGGTGACCGGGGTGGCCGGGGTCAGCCTGGCGCCGTCGGCCTGCCACAGGAGGTTCGAGGCCTGACGCTGCCCGCCGGCAACGAACCCGAACTCGGCGAAGTACTGCCCCGGCGTGCCTTCGGGCGCGAACAGGCGCACGGGGCCGGAGTCCTTCTTCACCGTCTCGCGGTAGTCCTTCAGCTCGATATCATCGATCCGCGCACCCACGAGGTTGATCGATCCGCTGAGGCGCGGGGTGTCGATCACCACGCGGTTGCCGCCCGCAAGCGCAGCCTTCAGCGCGATTTTCTGCGGCTGTCCGGCGGCCGCCTCGGTCGGGAGGTTGCCTGCCCCCGGCGCCACAGGCGCCACCCCGGGCTTGGTGCCCGCCGCGGGATTGTCCTGCGCGGTGATCGCCGCCTCGGGGTAGAAGTAGCGCACGCCCACATCCCATCCGAGGATGAGCAGGCCCGAAAGCACGACAGCGAGCAGCAGATTGCGATTATCCAAGTTGAGGCGCCCTCAAGCAATGATGGGTGGCGGGGTGTATTATGGAGTTAGAACGGTCCGGTTTAAAGCCCTAGGGCACCGGATCATAGCCGTGCCCGCCCCAGGGGTGGCAGCGCATTAGCCGCTTCGCCGCCATCCATCCACCCTTTGCCGCACCATGCTTGCCGATCGCCTCGATCGCATACTGGCTGCACGAGGGCGAATAGCGGCACGAAGGCGGCAGGACGCGCGAGGGTCCGAGCTGCCACGCGCGGGCGATGAGGATGAGGAGGTGCTTCACCGCTTGCGGTTACCACGCCGCGGGCGCCGTCCGCCAGCCGGATCGCCCTTGCCCTGCCGCGCCCGCTCGAGCGCCTGGGCGAGTTCGCCCGCCATCAGATGGAAGTCGCGCTCGATCCCGCCAGCGCGCCCGATCAGCACATGATCGTGATCGGCGAGGCCCTGCGCGGGAAGCGCCGCGCGCAGCAACTCGCGAAACCGCCGCTTCATGCGGTTCCGAACCACCGCATTGCCGATCTTCTTGGTGACGGTGATCCCGTAGCGGATGCCTGCCCCGCCATTGGCCCGCGTCAGCAGCACGAAGCCGGCCCGCGCATTGCGGGTGCCGGAATTGGCGGCAAGGAAATCGGCGCGCTTGGTGAGAACGGAAATCATGGCAGGATTTCTACGGCAAACGGGCTCCCAGGGGGAGCCCGCAAGGCCGACTGGCCGCCCGCAGCGGAAGCGAAGCTGGGCTTCCGCAGGAAGCCCACCCGACCTTCAAGTCGCATGAGCGAGGAAATCGCACCCGCGGATGCGGGTGCGCAAAGAATCAGGCGCAGAGCTTCTTGCGGCCGCGGTTGCGGCGGGCGCGCAGCACCTTGCGGCCGCCCGGGGTCGCCTTGCGCGCGAAGAAGCCGTGGCGACGGGCGCGCACGAGATTGCTGGGTTGGAAGGTCCGCTTCATGTGATCCTCGAAAAATTGACCGGCCGGGTCGACATCGGCTTGCACCCACGCGCCCGCCGGGGCCGCCAAGCGACCTCGAACAGACCGGCGCCGTTATGGGAAAGCGGGCACAGAGTCAAGCAGCCCCGAGGCCGCATCGGCATAGGCAAGCTGGGGCGCAAGCGCGTCACCCGGCGCGGCAAAGCTGACGTGCGGCACGGCAAGTGCTCCGCGCAAGGCCGCGGCAAGCGCGCTCCCCGAGCGTGCCAGCGCGTGACGCAAGGCAGGCTCAGCTTCGCCCGGTGTCACGCCGTGCGGGGCAGCTTCGGGCGCGATCCAGCGCGCCATTTCGCGGCCGTCGAGCCACAGCGCGCCGGCATGGGGCACCGAATTGGTCATCGCATAAAAGGCGCGCGCCTCCGCAAGGCTCATGCCCATTTCGGTGAAGTAGTCGATGTAGAGCCGGTTGGCGGGCGCATCGGGGGCGAAATCGCGAGGCTCGCGCCCGGCCTCGTCGCGCCACGAATGGACCGCGAAGAGCGCGCCCGGCGCAATGCTGCGGCGAGTCCCGGCGAGGAACAGCTCGACCGCGCCCGACCGCGCCGAGCCGCCATCGGGCACCGCGGTGGCGAGCCCGGCCTTGCGGATCGCGCGGCCCACCGCGAGGTTGGCGAGGTCATTGCTCGTCCCCGGCGCATCGGCGAATTCGAGCACGTCGAGCTGCGGGAAAGCGGCGAGCATGGCGGCAAAGGCGGCAGGGCTGGCATCGTCGGTCGCGCCGACGATCGCAGCGCGGTGCGCGTCGAGCACCCGGAAGGGGCCGAAGCGGGCGACCCCCGCCTCGGCCGCGGCCCTTCGCGGTGCGGCGGCGATGAAGCGCACCGGCTCGGCGCGCGGGGTCTCGGTCACGATCGCCGCGGGCTCGTCCGCGACGCGGATCCATTGCTGCGTCGCCGGGTCCCATTCCTCGACCCAGCTCACGGTAGAAACCACCCGCGCGCCCGGCTGCGCCAATGCCGCGGTGCCGGGCAGCACCAGCGCAAGAGCGGCAAGCAGCAAGGCGGACACGCGGAACATGCGCCCGACAATCGCCCGCGCCCCCTTCCGATTTCGCCAAGATTTATCCTTTCGAATGTCCTGCGCAGCCGTACCTAGCGGCGCGCAAGGGTTCGGAAGGAAAGGCTTGCGGCGCGCTTGCGAAGCGCTCGACAAGTCCCTTTGCAGCCTTCACAATCCACCCGGGCGGGATGAGGGGGTCGCACATGGTCGCGCTGGTGAGGACGGTTGCCTATCTCGGGCTCGAGGCGCGCGCGGTGGAGGTGCAATGCCACATCGGCCCGGGCCTCCCGCGCTTCAACGTCGTCGGCCTGCCCGACAAGGCGGTCAGCGAAAGTCGTGAGCGGGTTCAGGCCGCGCTCGCCGCGATGGGCCTCGCGCTCCCGCCCAAGCGGATCACCGTCAACCTTTCGCCCGCCGATCTGCCCAAGGATGGGTCGCATTACGACTTGCCCATCGCCCTTGCGTTGCTTGCGAGCATGGGCGTGACCGATGCCGAACAGCTCGGCGACTGGATCGCGGTCGGCGAGCTTGCGCTCGATGGCCGGGTGGTGGCGAGCCCGGGCGTGCTGATCGCCGCGCTCCATGCGAGCGAGGCGGGCGCGGGGCTGATCTGCCCGGCTGAGCAGGGCCCCGAGGCGCGCTGGGCGAGCGGCGTGCCAGTGCTCGCCCCGCGCGATCTGATGAGCCTGCTCGGGCACTTGAAGGGCTCGCTGGTGCTGGACGAACCGCCGCGCGGCAGCGTCGCCGAGGGGGCGAAGGGCAACGATCTCAGGCAGGTCAAGGGGCAGGAGACCGCCAAGCGCGCGCTCGAAATCGCGGCTGCGGGCGGGCACAACCTGATGATGGTCGGCCCGCCCGGTTCGGGCAAGAGCCTGCTTGCCTCGTGCCTGCCGGGTATCCTTCCGGAACTCACCCCGGCCGAAGCGCTTGAGGTCTCGATGGTGCAATCGGTGGCGGGAACGCTGGAGGCCGGGCGCATCAGCCGCGCCCGCCCCTTCCGCGCGCCGCACCACTCGGCCAGCATGGCGGCGCTGACCGGCGGCGGGCTCAAGGTGCGCCCGGGCGAGGTCAGCCTCGCGCATCTCGGCGTACTGTTCCTCGACGAGCTGCCCGAGTTCCAGCGCCCGGTGCTCGATTCGCTGCGCCAGCCGCTCGAAACGGGCCAGGTCGATGTCGCGCGCGCCAATGCCCACGTCACCTTCCCCGCGCGGGTGCAGCTGGTGGCGGCGATGAACCCGTGCCGCTGCGGCTATGCCGGCGATCCGGCGAGGAACTGCAACAAGTATCCGCGCTGCATCGGCGACTACCAGGCGCGGCTGTCCGGGCCGCTGCTCGACCGGATCGACCTGCATGTTCATGTCGGCGCAGTGAGCGCGCTCGACATGACGCTTCCCCCGCCGGCCGAGGGGAGCGCCGAGGTCGCCGGCCGGGTCGCGGCGGCGCGTGCCCGTCAGACCGCAAGGGGGGTGCGCTCCAACGCCGAACTCGAAGGCGAACGGCTCGAACTCTACGCCACCCCTGACGAGGCGGGGCGCACACTGCTGCTCCAAGCGGCCGAAAAGCTGCGACTTTCGGCGCGCGGCTATACCAGGATGCTGCGGGTCGCGCGCACCGTCGCCGACCTTGCGGGTGCCGAGACGGTGGGCCGCGCGCATGTTGCCGAGGCGCTATCCTATCGGCTGATGACGGGGTAAGGGGCGCGATTAGGGCCGCTCCTGTTCGCGGCACGGTCAAAGGCCCCCAGCGATTTCGGACGACATTTCAGCATTGGCGATCGAGGAGCCGCGGGGGCTCGCCGCGGTGGTGGCAGCCGTGCGCAATGCGTCGCGCCGCCGCAAGCTGGCGAGCCTTGCCATCGCGCTTGCGCTCGAGCTGCTGATCGTCCTGCTGCTGCTCACGCTCGGCGCGCAATTCGCCGGGCGCGAGGATGCGAAGGAGGAAGTCACGACCTTCAAGTCGGTCGAGTTCGCTGCCCCGCCCGAGCCGCAGCCGGAAACCCCGCCGCCGTCGGAAAGCGCGGCCGAAACGCCGCAGCAGCCCGTTCCGGTGCCCGAAGCGCCGCCGCGCCCTTCGCCGCTGGCGCTCAACCCTCAGCCGGCACCCCCGCCGCCGCCGCCCGCGCAGGCCCCGCCGCAGACCCAGCCCTCGCCGCAACCCCAGCAGCGCCCGGCGCCCAAGATCGGCGCGCGGATCAATCCCAACCAGGTCTATGGCCCCGCCGATACCGGCAATCCGCGCACTGCGGGCGACAGCGAGCGGGTCGGCACGGCATCCAATGGCGAGCCGCTCTACGCTGCGCGCTGGTACCGCGAGCCGAGCGACCAGGAGCTTGCGGGCTACCTTTCGACCGCGAAGGGCCCGGGCTCTGCGCTGATCGAGTGCCGGACAGTGCCCGATTACTACGTCGATGATTGCAAGCTGCTGGGCGAAAGCCCCCCGGGATCGCTGATCGGGCGCGCCGTGATGGCGGCCGCTTGGCAGTTCCGGGTGCGGCCCGCGCGGATCGGCGGGCGTGAGCAGGTGGGGAGCTGGGTGCGGATCCGGATCGACTATTCGATCAGGCGCGGCAAGCCCTAGCCCTTCAGATGCTCGCGCACCACCGCGACGAAGTCCGCCCCCCAGGTCTCGAGCTTCTTCGCCCCCACGCCCGGTATGCTGCCAAGCTCGCCCAGCGTTTCCGGGCAGCGGGTCGCCATGTCGCGCAGCACCGAATCATGGAAGATGACATAGGCGGGGAGGCCATGCGCGCTGGCGAGCTCCTTGCGCTTGGTTCGCAGCGCCTCGAACAGCGGGTTGCCGATCGGGTTGGGCGCGCCTTCGCCGCTCCGCTCGCGGCGGCTGCGGCGGGCGGGTTTGGGCGGCGGCGCAGCGATTGTCACCCCGGCCTCGCCCTTGAGCACCGCGCGCGCCTCGGGCCCTAGCGCCAGCCCGCCATGCTCGGTCGCCGCCAGCATCCCGCGTGCCACCAGCGTGCGGGCGAGCGGGCGCAGCAGCGCAGCCTCCTCGCCGGTGACGATGCCGAACACCGACAGTGAATCGTGCCCGCGCGCGACGATGCGCTCGTCGGACTGCCCGGTCAGCACCTTTTCGACATGGCCAATCCCGAAGCTCTGCCCGGTGCGATAGACCGCCGAGAGCAGCTTGCGCGACAATTCGGTCGCATCGATCACCCGCGGGGGTTCGAGGCAGTTGTCGCAATTGCCGCACTGCGGTTCGGGGTCCTCGCCGAAGTGCCGGAGCAGGATCGCGCGGCGGCAGGAGGGCGCCTCGACCAGCGCGGCCAGCGCGTTGAGGCGGGCTTGCTCCGAAGGCAGGCGCTCCGGCTCCACCTCGCCGAGCCATTGCCGCGCGCGCGCGAAGTCCGAGACGCCCCACAGCAGATGCGCCTCGGCCGGATCGCCATCCCGCCCGGCGCGGCCGGTTTCCTGATAATAGGCCTCGATCGACTTGGGCAGCCCGGCATGGATCACGAAACGCACGTCGGGCTTGTCGATGCCCATGCCGAAGGCGATGGTGGCGACCATCACCATCTCGTCCGAAGCGACGAACTGCGCCTGCACGCGCGCGCGGGCGGCAGGATCGAGCCCGGCGTGGTAGAAGGCGCTCTCCCGCCCGGTGCGGGCGATGTGCGCGGCAAGATCTTCGGCTTGCTTGCGGCTCGGGGCGTAAACGATGCCGGCGCCGGGGAGGCGGCTCAGGATATCGGCGATTTGCCGCGGTCCGTTGTCGCGCCCCGAGCCTCTGGGGGTGATGGCATAGCGGATGTTGGGCCGGTCGAACCCGGCGACAATCATCCCCTCTTCGGAAATGCCGAGCTGGCGCAGGATGTCGATGCGGGTCGCGGGATCGGCCGTGGCGGTGAGCGCGAGCCGGGGCACCTCGGGAAAGCGGTCGAGCACGGGCCGCAGGGCGCGGTAATCGGGGCGGAAATCATGTCCCCACTCGGACACGCAATGCGCCTCGTCGATGGCGAAGAGCGCGATCGGCGCACGCTCGAGCAGGCTTTGAAATCCGGCGGTCGAAGCGCGCTCGGGGGCGATATAGAGCAGGTCGAGCGCGCCCGAGCGAAAGGCCTCGGCAGTGGCGGCATTGTCGCTGTCGGCCGAGGTCATCGAAGCGGCACGGATCCCCGCCGCCGCGGCGGAGCGGATCTGGTCGTGCATCAGCGCGATCAGCGGCGAGATCACGATCGCGGTGCCGGCCCGTGCGAGCGCCGGGATCTGGTAACACAGGCTCTTGCCCGCACCCGTCGGCATCAGCGCGAGGGTGTGCGCACCCGCCATCACCCGCGCGATCACCGCCTCCTGCTGGCCGCGAAACCCGGCATAGCCGAAGGTGCGGTGAAGGATGTCGTGACATTCGGGAGGGGCGGACGCGCTCATGCGCCTGCGCCCTTAGCCGAGCGTCATGCGCGAGGTCACGCCGCCATTGCGCGCGATCTGCGGATTACCGGGCGGCGGCCTTCTTGGCGGCTTCGATATCGACGATGTCGCCCTTGCCCAGCCCGGCGCCCGGCGTGGCGGTGCTGCCATCGGCGCGCTTGCCAAGGTTGGCGGGGCGCACCAGCCACAGGTCCTGATGGCCAAGGATGCGGCCATCGTGGGCGAGGATCGACACCGGGCCGATCGGCAGGCGATCACGCTCGTCGACCAGCACCGGGTCTTCGACCACCCGCTCGCCGCCGTAGCGCTGTCCCCATTGCCGCAGCGCCAGCATCGCCGGGAGCAGGTCATAGCCCTTGTCCGTCAGGCGGTATTCGATCTTGCGACGGTCATCGGCGCAGGGTTCGCGCTTGAGGATGCCGTGTTCGACCAGCTTGGCGAGGCGGTTGGACAGGATGTTGCGGGCGATCCCGAGCTCGCTCAGGAATTCCTCGAAGTGCTTGAGACCGTTGAAGCTCGCGCGCAGGATCATGAAGGACCAGCGTTCGCCCATCACCTCCAGCGCCTGCGGCAGCCCACATTCGATGAGTTCGCGCAGCGGTTCTCTCAATTCACCCATCTCGGCTCGTTCCTTCCCCCGTGGGGCGCAATGTAGCCGCTTTTGCAAAAGCGTCACAAAAAAATTTCAGTTTCAGGTTGCAACTCACAACCTAGTAGGTTAGGTAGCGAATAGCAACCGGTTTCGAATCGAAATGTTGCGTTGCAAAATTCGACGATTGAGGCCACAGGGGCCCCGGGCCCTACAAGGATAAAGGATACCCCGATGACCAACACCCTCTCCCTCCCCCGCACCGGCAAGTTCGCCATCCTCGCCAGCGCGCTGGTCTACACCGGCCTGACCTTCGGCATCGCCACCGGCGCCGCTCCGGTCGAAGCCGCCGGCACCCCCTACTACACCGCCACCCTCGCCGCCCCGGCGAGCGAAGCCCGCTTCGTCGCTGGCGGGGTTGCCTGGACCTGCGAAGGCACCACCTGCGTCGCCGGCAAGGCGAGCGCGCGTCCGCTGCGCATCTGCCGCGGTCTCAACCGCAAGTCGGGCGAAGTAGCCACCTTCCGCGTGCTCGGCCAGCCGCTCGAGGCTGAAGAACTGGCCAAGTGCAACGGCTGATTTCGGCCTGACCACCGCGTCCCCCTCTGTCCGACCCCCTCTCCGGCCGGAACAGAGCTCCACGGCCCCCGGCACGCCCATCCCAGGCGTGACCGGGGGTTTTGGATTGGAGAGGCGGGCTAGAGAAGCCCGGCTTCCACCAACCGCGCCTCCAGGCTCACCGCATCGGTGAAAAGGTGCGCATCCCAGCCGCGGGCGCGGGCGGCGGCGATGTTGGCGGGAAGATCGTCGGTGAAGAACAGCGCGGCGCCGCTCCGGCCGGTGCGGTCTTCGAGGATCTCGTAAATGCGCGGATCGGGCTTGGCGACCTGCTCGACGCCGGAGACGACGATATCCTCGAACAGGTCGAAGATCGGCTGCCCGCGGCGGAACTGTGCGAACAACTCGGCGCCGAAATTGGTGAGGCAATAGAGCGGCACCCCGCGCGCATGGAGCCGGTACAGCAGCTCATGCACGCCCGCGACCGGCCCCGGCAGGCTCTCGTTGAAGCGCGCGGCATAGGCGGCGATGTTGAGTGCGTGCTCGGGGAATTGCGCGATCCGCTCGGGCAGCAGCGTCGCCATGGCCTCGCCGCGGTCGGTGCGGAAGTGCCATTCCTCGGTGATGACGTTGGCGAGGAACCACGCGCGCTCGGCGGGATCATCGATCAGCTTGGCGAACAGCGCCTCGAGGTCCCACTGGAACAGCACCCGGCCAAGATCGAATACCGCCGCCTTGTCCATCGCGCCCTATCCCCCAAAAGCCGGCGGCCCGCACTCCAACCAAGGAGGCGGGCCGCTTGTTCCGTCAGCACCCCGCTTTGCCGGGGGCTGCGCGCCGAATCAGCCCTGGCGGGCCTTGAAGCGGCGGTCGGTCTTGTTGATCACATAGGTGCGGCCGCGACGACGGATCACGCGGTTGTCGCGGTGACGGCCCTTCAGCGACTTGAGGCTGTTGACGATCTTCATGGCACTTTTCCAAAAGCAAAGCGCGCCGGATCGGACCCGACGCGCGGAAATTGAAGGTCGCCCCTAGCCGCGCCGCGGGCGAAGGTCAATGCGAGACTGCCCGGTTCAGCCGCGCAAATCGCTCAATTTGCGCTCCCAGGCGAGCGCGTGGGCGATGATCGTGTCGAGATCGGCGTGGCGCGGCTCCCAACCGAGCGTCGCCTTGAGGCGCGCGGGGTCGGAGATCAGCGAATCGGGATCGCCCGCGCGGCGGCCCTCGATGCGGCGATCGAGCTTGCGGTTGGTCACGCGGTCGACCGCGTCGAGCACCTCGTTGACCGAAAAGCCCCGGCCATAGCCGCAGTTCATCGTCAGCGAGCGCGCCGGCTCGGCAATCAACGCCTCAAGCGTCAGCACATGCGCGGCGGCAAGGTCGCTCACATGGATATAGTCGCGCACCCCCGTGCCATCGGGCGTCGCATAGTCGGTGCCGAACACGCTCACCGATTCGCGCTTGCCCAGCGCCGCCTCGATCGCGACCTTGATGAGGTGGGTCGCGCCGGCGGTCGATTGCCCGCTGCGCGCTGCGGGGTCGGCGCCTGCGACATTGAAGTAGCGCAGCACGCCGTAATTGAGCGGGTGTGCGGCGGCGACATCGGCGAGCATCTGCTCGGTCATCAGCTTCGACCAGCCATAGGGGTTGATCGGGCGCTGCGGCGTGTCTTCGCTGACAGCGGGCACATCCGGGATGCCGTAGGTCGCCGCCGTCGAGGAGAAGATGAAGTGCCCCACCCCCGCCGCCACCGCCGCAGCGATCAGCGCGCGGCTCTTGGCGGTGTTGTTGTGATAATACTTGAGCGGGTCGGCCACGCTTTCGGGCACCACGATCGAGCCGGCGAAGTGCATGATCGCGCCCGTCGCCTGCTCGGCAAAGATGCGCGCCAGCAGCGCGGCATCCTCGATATCGCCCTCGTAGAGCGGCACGCCCTCAGGCAGCGCGAAGCGGAAGCCGGTCGAAAGGTTGTCGATCACCGCCACCGGCCAACCCGCATCGGCCAGTGCGAGCACGGCATGGCTGCCGATATAGCCCGCGCCGCCGGTGACGAGCACGGAAGGTTTGCCGGTGGGGATCGTCGTCATGCTGGCAGCCCTATCGCACAACTCGCTTAGGAAATCTCAACCTGGGTGAGACACACGCAGGCCTGTGCACAGTCCCGGGTGCGGCCTATAACCATCTGGCCACCAAAGGAACCCGCCATGTCGTCAACCCGCCAATTCGCACCGCTCCTCCTTGCTGCCGCCGCGCTTGCCGTCTCGGGCTGCGCGACCACGCCCTATACCGGCCCGGTCGAGGTCACCCGCTTCGTCGCTGCAGCGCCCGAACGCGCGGCGCTGGGCCAAGGCAGCATCGCGATCGCCTTTCCCGAGGAGATCACCAACGAGGCGGCGCGACGCGCCTTTGCCACGGCGGTCAGCGCCGAGCTGGCGCGGCTCGGCTATACTGTCGTTCCCGAGGGCGCAGGTGCGGGCCAGACCGCTGCGGTCCGCACCAGCCGCCAGCCGATCGTTGCCGCCCCGGTCGACCGCCGCGGGCCTGTCAATGTCGGAGTCGGCGGGTCGACCGGCAGCTACGGCTCGGGCGTCGGCCTCGGGGTCGGCATCAACCTTGGCGGCGGGCGCGAGGATCCGCAGGCCATCACCGAGCTTTCGGTGCGGATCGCACGCACCGGCGGGCCCACGCTTTGGGAAGGCCGCGCCCAGATCGCGACCGGGGTGAAGTCGCCGTTCTCGCAGGTCGAGACCAGCGCCCGCACACTTGCTGCCGGGTTGTTCCGCGACTTTCCCGGTGGCAATGGCGAGACCATCAGGATCGACGCGAAGAAACTCCAGGGAAGCCAATGACACTATCCATCGACGCCGGGTTCGACAGCGGCAATATCGAAGTCCTGTCGGTCGAGGGCAGCACCGCCCGCCTCGCGATCCGGCGCGACAACCAGTCGGATTTCTTCCAGTGGTTCCACTTCCGCGTCGCCGCCAGCGCCGGCGAGGAGGTGGTGCTGAAGCTCACCGGCCTCAACGCCAGCGCCTATCCGGGCGGCTGGCCCGATTATGACGCCTGCGTCTCGGAGGACCGCGCCTATTGGGCGCGCGCAGCTTCGACCTTCGACAAGGCCGAAGAGAACGGGACGCTGACGATTCGCTATTTGCCCGCCTCCGACCTGTTCTGGGTGGCCTATTTCGCGCCCTTTTCGATGGAGCGGCACCACGATCTCGTCGCCGAGGCGGCGGCGAGCGAGGGGGTGGATTACCTCCGGCTCGGCACCACGATCGATGGCCAGCCGATCGATTGCCTCGAAATGGGCGAAGGCGAGACCCAGGTCTGGCTTTACGCGCGCCAGCACCCGGGCGAGACCCAGGCGGAGTGGTGGATCGAGGGCGCGCTCGAATGCCTCACCGATCCGGCCGATCCGGTGGCGCGGGCGCTGCGTCAGAAGTGCCGCATCCATGTCGTGCCCAATTGCAACCCCGATGGCTCGCGGCGTGGCCATCTTCGAACCAATGCGGTTGGCACCAACCTCAACCGCGAATGGGCCGAACCGACCTCGGAACGCGCGCCCGAAGTGCTCGCGATCCGCAACCGGATGGACCAGACCGGGGTCGATTTCGCGATGGATGTCCATGCCGACGAGGCCATCCCGGCGGTGTTCCTCGCAGGGTTCGAGGGCATACCATCGTGGAGGGAGGAACAGGGCGAGGGCTTCTACCGCTACCAGCGCATCCTCGACCGGCGCACGCCCGATTTCCAGACCAAGCTCGGCTATCCCAAGGCCGCCCCCGGCAAGGCCAATCTGTCGATGAGCACCAACCAGCTTGCCGAGCGCTTCGGCGCGGTCGCGATGACGCTGGAGATGCCCTACAAGGATTTGGCCGACTTTCCCGAGCCCGAACAGGGCTGGTCGCCCGAACGCTGCAAGCTGCTCGCGCGCGACTGCCTCGCGGCGCTGGTGGAGTGGCTCGAGGGAGGCGAGGGCTAAGCGAGATGCCCCGGCCCGAAGGCGTGCGGCAGCAGCGCTGACAGGCGCACGCGCCGCACCCCGTCCGCGCCCACGCACAGCACCAGCGGATCGGTGTTACCGAGCGCGGCGACTTCGTTGAGGGTCTGGCGGCAGCGCCCGCACGGCGTGATCGGCTCAGCGCCCGACTTGAGGCCGATGACCGCCACCGCCTGCAATCCCCCGCGCCGCCCTTCGCCGAGCGCCTTGGCGACCGCGACCGTCTCGGCGCAGAGCGACAGGCCGTAGCTGGCGTTCTCGACATTGCATCCGGTGATCACCGCGCCGTCAGCAAACAACAGCGCCGCGCCGACGGGATAGTCCGAATAGGGCGCATAGGCCTGCTCGGCCGCAGCAAAGGCGGCGGCGATCAGGGCCTGTTCTTCGGTCTGTTCGAGCGTCATTTCTGCACCACCACCCATTCCACCGGCTCTTCCGCCGCTTCGGTCACAAGCTGGCTGTTGGCGCTCCACAGCAGCCAGGGCCGCCCGGCATAATCGGGCCGCGCGCGGTCGCGCACCAGCCACAGGTCGCGGGTCAGCGCGGTGGCGGTGCGGTGGCGCTCCTGAAAGCCGCGCGACAGCCGCAGGATCACCGGCCGGCCGGCGTGGATCTCGATCTGGTTGATCAGCGTGGTCAACTCGCTCTCGACCGCAGCGTCGCTGACCTTGGGGGTGCAGGCATCGGCCATCCGGGTGAGGCCGATCGCAGGCGGCAGCAGGTCGGGATCGCGCGGCACCATCTGCGCGAACAGGCCGCTCTGCGCATCGGCCCCGGCGCAGGGGTCGAACTCGAGCATCACCCCCACCCGCAGCCCCGCGGCGCGTGCCGCGCCAAAGCGGGTGGCAAAGCCGCCGGGGGCGTTCGCCAAGGGCCCGGCAGCGAGTGGCAGATAGACGAACTGCGCCCCGATCGCCTTCAGCGTCGCGAACTTGACCGCGCCGGTGCCCTCGGGGGCAAGCGCGCCCTGCTCGGGATAGCGTGCCTCGTCGGGCCGCCACGAGCGCATGTCCCACCACAGCCAGACGGCAAAGGCGAGGCCGGTCAGCACCGCAAGCGCCGCCAGCCGCAGCAGCCACCGCCGCGCGCCCCTGCGGGGCCTCGTGCCGCCGCGCCGCGTGCGGGCGCGTGCGCCCTTCGCGCTCCTTGTCGCCATGCCCCGGTTCCTTTGCGCCCCGCGTCAGCCCTTGATATGCAGCACGCAGATCAGCGTGAACAGCCGCCGCGCGGTGGCGAAATCGGTTTCGACCTTGCCCTCGAGCCGCTCGAGCAGCAGTTCGGCAGCGTCATTGTGGATGCCGCGGCGCGCCATGTCGATGGTTTCGATCTCGGCCGGGGTCGCCTTGCGGATCGCCTGATAATAGCTGTCGCAGATCGCGAAATACTCGCGGATCGGCCGGCGGAAGCGCGCCATGCCGATCAGCAGCGTCTCGAGCAGCTGTTCGCCGGTATCGCGGATATCCATCGCCAGCCGCCCGTCGGTGACCGAGAGATGCAGGTGATAGGGCCCGCCCGCGCCCCGCTCCACCGATCGCAGCGGTTTGAAGCTGTTTTCCTCGATCAGGTCGTAGATCGCGACCCGCCGTTCCTGTTCGACATCGGCGTTGCGCCACAGGATCGTTGCTTCGTCGAGCGTGATTTGCGCAATGCGGTGCGCCCCCGCGGCGCCGGCAGCGGGGGAAAGCGGGAGGGAATCGGACGGCGGCGGTGCCATGTCCCCTGCCTTCGCAGATGCAGGGCACGCACTTCAAGCACTTCGATGGGCTTGGGGACGCACTCTCCCCACTATCCACAGCGCCCTAAAAAAATATCGGGCGCGCTTCCCCTTGCACTTGCCGGCCGGTGCGGCGCATCAGGACCGGATGGCCGAGCCCGACAAAGTGACCCCGATCAAGCTCCCTCTCGCTCCCGAAGGCGAGCCGGCGATGCGCAAGCTTCCCTCCAATCTCGAGGCCGAGGCGGCGTTTCTCGGCGCGGTGCTGATCGACAACCGGGTGCTCGAGGAACTGCCGGTGCCGATCCGGCCCGAGCACTTCTTCGAGCCGCTCCACCAGCGCATCTATGCCCGCGTGCTGGCACTGCTCGATCGCAACGCCACCGCTTCGCCGGTCACGCTGCGCCCCTATTTCGAGGCCGACGAGGCGCTCAAGGAGCTGGGCGGCACCAGCTATCTGGCACAGCTGACCGCAAGCGGCGCGGGCCTGCTGGCCCCGCGCGAGCTGGCGCAGCAGATCTATGACCTGGCGCTGCTGCGCGAGCTGGTGAGCGTCGGGCGCGGACTTGTCGAAGGCGCGCTCGACACCTCCGAGGACACCTCGCCGCAGGAGCGGATCGCGCAGGCCGAAGCCGACCTGTTCCGGGTCGCCGAGGGCGCGGCGACGGGCCGCGAGGCCGCGACCTTCCGCGATGCCGCGCTTCAGGCGATTCGCATGGCCGAGGCGGCGATGAATTCGGGAGGGGGCCTGTCGGGCAAGACCACGGGGCTCGAGTCGATCGACCGCAAGACCTCGGGCCTGCACAATTCCGACCTCGTGATTCTCGCCGGGCGTCCGGGCATGGGCAAGACCTCGCTGGCCACCAACATCGCGTTCAACTGCGCCGAGAAGCATCTCGAGTGGCAGCGCGAGGGAGGCGAGTTCAACTATGGCGCCCCGGTCGCCTTCTTCAGCCTCGAAATGAGCGCCGACCAGCTCGCCACCCGCATCCTGGCCGAGCAGGCCGAGATTTCCTCGGAAGCCCTGCGCAGCGGCAAGCTGACCCGCGAGGATTTTCAGAAGCTGTCCTACGCCAGCCAGCGGCTGGCCGAACTGCCGCTCTACATCGACGATACCCCCGCGCTGACCATCTCGGCGCTGCGCACCCGCGCGCGGCGGATGAAGCGGCGGCACGACATCGGCCTCATAATCGTCGATTATCTCCAGCTGCTGCAGGGCTCGGGCCGCGCCAACGACAATCGGGTGAACGAGATCTCCGAGATCAGCCGCGGCCTCAAGACGCTCGCCAAGGAACTGCAGGTGCCGGTGATCGCCCTCTCGCAGCTCAGCCGTGCGGTCGAAAGCCGCGAGGACAAGCGCCCGCAGCTCTCGGACCTGCGCGAATCCGGCTCGATCGAGCAGGACGCGGACATGGTGTGGTTCATCTTCCGCGGCGACTACTACCATCTGCTGGTCAAGCCCGACACGCCCGACGCGTCCTCGCCGCCCGACATGCAGGAGAAGTATCGGGCGTGGGAAGAAAAGTTCGAAGGACTGGTCGGCAAGGCCACCCTTATCGTCGCCAAGCAGCGTCATGGTTCGACCGGCAATGTCCCGCTGCATTTCCAGAGCGAGATCACCAAGTTCACCTCGCCCAATTACAAGGACTATTCCGACTGGGGAGTCGAATGACCTTGGCGGACGGCCGCGTGACCAAGCGGGGCCCGGCCGGGTCGAAGCGCGCCGCCCCTTAACGCAGGATAGGCGCGGCTGCTCTTGCACCTGTCACAGTCCGTCCGCTCCCCTCCACCCTCCGGCGGTCGGAAGAAATGCAAAGGACAGATCTCATGGCACAGGCACGCAAGTCTATTGTCACGCGGCCCGCGCGCACCCCGGCCCAGATGGGCGAGGCAATGCAGGTCGATTACAGCTGGAACGAGTGGCGCTATGCCCAGATGCAGCAGCTCGAGCGCAATTACAGCGCGCTGATGGAGCGCGAAGGCCAGATGCAGAGCGACGCCGAGGCGGCGTTCGCACAGTAACCGGCAAGGGGCGGTCAGGATCGGGCCGCCCCTTCCCTTGTCAGCCCGAAACGGAACATCAGCACGTGGCGATATTCCTCGCCCGGGTCGAGGCGGATCGAACCGAAGGCGGGTTGATTGGGCGTATCGGGAAACATCTGCGGCTCGAGCGCGATGCCGTCTCCCATCCGGTAGCATTGCCCCGCCTTGCCGATGCTGCTGCCGTCGAGGAAATTCCCCGAATAGAACTGCACCCCCGGCTCGCTCGAAATCACTTCGAGCTTCCGGCCCGAGGCGGGATGCGCGAGCCGCGCCAGCAGGTGCGGCTGCGCGCTGCGGGCGCGCCTCACCACCCAGCAATGATCGTAGCCGCGCCCGATGCGGATTTGCGGGTGCGAGCCGTCGCGGACCCTCGCGCCGATGATGGCGGGTTGACGGAAGTCGAACGGAGTGTTCGCGACGGCGGCGAATTCGCCGGTGGGGATGGCGGCAGCGTCGGTCGGGATGAAATGCTCGGCCGGGATCGTCAGGACGTGGTGCATCGCTCCTTCCGACGCGCCCTCGCCCGCGAGGTTCCAATAGGCGTGGTTGGTGAGGTTGACGAGCGTCGGCCGGTCGGTCGAGGCCCGGTAGGTGACGCAGAGCGCGCCATCCGTGCCGAGCGCGTAGGTGACGCTGACGACCAGCGTGCCCGGAAAGCCCTGATCGCCATCGGGGCTGGTGTGGGTGAGCGTGACGCTCGGGACGGGTGCGGATCGCACCACGGCGATATCCCACAGGGCCGTGTCGAAGCCGCCCGGGCCGCCATGGAGCGCGTTGGGGCCGTCATTCGCCGGAACCTGAAAAGACTGCCCGTCGAGCGTGAAGCGCCCCTTCGCAATGCGATTGGCGACCCGCCCCACGCTCGACCCGAAGTATTGGGGCTGATCGATATAGGGCGCGAGGCTCGCATGGCCGAGCGTCACGTCGGCGAATCGTCCGTTGCGGTCTGGCACCCAGAGGGCCTGCAACGTCGCCCCATAGGCAAGGATGGTGGCCCGCATCCCGGCCCGATTGGCCAGCGTCACCGCTTCGACCGCACGGCCATCAGCGAGCTGGCCGAACCCGTGGCGGGCCGCGCCGGGGGATGGATACTGGGGCGCGGCTTCCTTCATCTCCCACTCATTTATATGATAATAAATCGACGGCAAGCGGCCCCGTGTGCGGGGATCGGATCGACAGGGAGTTTTTGTGCGCAGATCTTTGGCAGCTTTGGGCGCGGCAGCGGTGCTGGCTTTGCTCGCTCCGGCTGATGCGTCCGACCGGGAGGAGCCGTTCGTCCCGGTGTACACCGCCGACTTCCCCGATCCCTTCATCCTCGCGCATGACGGCCGCTACCTTGCCTATGCCACGAATGCGCCGCGCGATCAGGCCAACGTGCAGATGGCGGTCTCGCAGGACCTGGTAAGCTGGTCGCCCCTCATGGACGGCGGCAAGCTCCACGATGCGATGCCGGTGCTCCCCGCATGGGCGGGCCGCGGGCGCACCTGGGCACCCGAGGTGATCGAGATCGATGGGCGCTACCTGCTGTTTTTCACCGCGCATGAGAAGGCGAGCGGGCGGCAATGCACTGGCGTCGCCGAGAGCGGTGATCCTCTGGGCCCGTTCGCTTCGGCTGCGGCGGAGCCCCTGATCTGCCAGCGCGAACTCGGCGGGACGATCGATGCGAGCCCCTTCCGCGACGCCGACGGGCGGCTCTATCTCACCTACAAGGCCGATGCCAATGCGGTGGGCAAGCCGACCGAGATCTTCGTTCAGCCCATGACTCCCGACGGGCTCGCGCTCACCGGGGAGCCGGTGGCACTGCTCGCGAACGATCAGCCGTGGGAAGCGCATGTCATCGAATCCCCCACGATGGTGCGGCGCGGGGCGAGCTATGTGCTGTTCTTTTCCGCCAACCATTTTGGTTGGGAAGCGCACCAGCGTCTGTCACCCTATGCGATGGGCTATGCCACCTGCGACGGACCGATGGGGCCGTGCCGCGATGCGCCCGAGAACCCGATCCTCCACAGCTATGCCGACCGCAAAGCCGGGTGCCTCAGCGGTCCCGGTCACCAGGCCGTGTTCGAGGCGGGCGGGCGTCAATACATCCTGTTCCACGCCCATATCGCGCGCGGCGGGTGCCAGAACGCCAAGCGGGGCCGGCAGATGTATATCGCCCCGCTGGGTTGGGAGGGCGCGCGGCCGGTGATCGGTCCGAGCCTGCGCCCTCCCAAGGCGCCCTAGCGTCCGAAGCGGAACCGTACGCCGAGCGAAACGGTGCTTTCGTCGTCGCGATAGTAGCGCACGAAATCGGCAGGCGGCGCGCTGTTGCGGGCCGAAGTGAAGTCCTGCCGGAACCGTTCGCGGGTGATGTTGGTCCAGTCGCCGAACACCGCGAACCGATCGTTGATGTCGTAGGCCAGCGACAAATCGAGGCGGCCTGCGGGCCGCGCGTTCTCGACATAGATGTCATCGCCCCGGAACTGCTGGGTCGCGCGGTAGCTGGAGCGGTCGTTGTAGGCGAGCCGCGCCGACAGGCCGTAGCGTTCGTAGATGCCGACGACATTGGCGTTCCACTTGGACACGCCGTTCAGCTGGTCGGTGATCGGCTGGAAGCTGAGGCCGCCCTGCCCGTCGTTCTGCTCGGTCTTGGCGTCGATATAGGTGACGTTGACTTGCAATCCGAAGCCGCGCGCCCAATCGGGCAGGCTGTCCCAATCGGCGAAGACCTGCCCCTGCAACTCGGCCCCGGTGATGCGCCCCTTGCCGGTGTTGACCGGCCCGGTGATCTCGATCGTCCCGAGCACCGGGTCCTCGACGCGGAAGGTATTGGGCTGGATGAACCCGTCGAGCTCGCGGTGGAACCCGGTCAGCGAGACGAAACCGGCCCCGGTGAAGTAGTATTCCACCGCCGCATCGAAGTTCCACGAGGTGAAGGGCTGGAGGAACGGGTTGCCCCCACCGCCGCGCCGCGGGTCGCTCGGGGTGCCGACCCCGCCCGGGGGCGGCGGGCCGAGCACCAGCGCGGGGTTCAAATCGGCGAAGGTCGGCAGGGTGCGGGTCTTGGAAACCGCCGCGCGCAGCTGGATGTCCGGGGTCGCGCGGAACCGGATGCTGGCATTGGGCAGCCACGAGGTGTCGCTGCTGCCTTCGTCGATCTCGGGAATGCCGGTGGGCGCGGGGCCGGCGACGCGGGTTTCCACCCGGCTCACCCTGAGGCCGAGCGTGCCTTCGAGATCGCCGCTGCCGAGATTGAGCTGGCCATAGCCCGCCAGGTTGGTTTCCTCGGCGGTGTAGAGGAGTGCGCGGTCGACCGGATCCGGGCCGAAGCCCACCAGCTGGCGCAGCGCCGCGACGTTCTCGCGGATGCTTTCGTAGGTCGGCGCGGCCCAGCGGAAGGTGCCGCCGACATCGACGCCCTTGAACACGTCGAATTCAACCGGGAGGCTGGCGGCGTTGGTGCCGGCCGCGGGGCGCGAGAAGCGGTTGGCATATTGCCGCACGGCGCTCCTGTCGGTGTAGCGCACCCCGGCCTGGATGGAACGCAGGAAGCTGCCATCGACGAGGTACTCGAAGTCGGCGCGCAGCTGCCAGTCATCGCCCGCCGAGCGCTGGTTTTCCTCGAACAGCCCATCGAAGAACTGCTCCGAGGGATCGAAGAAGTCGATATTGGTGATCTCGAATTGCGGCGCCTCGGTGTTGAAGTTGATCACCGGCGCGGCGCTCCAGCGGCGGTCGACGCTTTCGGTGGAACCGGTGAAGGTGCTGTCGGTGCGCGCGATGTCGACATGGACATTGAGCCGGTCGAAGGTCGCGCGCACGCCGCCGGCGAACTGGTAGGTGTCGGTCTTGTTGAGCGTCGCGCCCTGGAACGAGAACAGCGATCCCGGCGGTGCGTTGACGGTGCCGGCGCTGACGATGTTGGTGCCCTCGCGGAACACGAGGCTCGAGACCTGCGCCCCGTTGAACAGCTCGGCCGCGAGCAGGCGGTCGTCGATCTTGTTGCGGAAACCCTGCCAGAGCCCCTCAAGATAGAATTCGAGATCGGGGTTGGGCTTGTACTGGATCGCGCCGTTGACCGAGGGCCGGACGCGGTTGCCCGAGCGATAGAACAGCCGCTGGATATCGGGGAAGCGCGCCGCCGTGCCCGCGCCCGCATCGGGGATCAGGGTGCCGGTGCCGCCGTTGCGGAAGGTCTGGAGGAAATCGGTGTTCGAGATTTCGGCATCGAGATAGGTCATCTCGACCCGCGAGGCATTGAGCAGCACGCCGAACTCGCCGCCGTCGCCCACGTCCCAGCGCTTGGTGACGAGGAAATTGAAGTTGGGCGTGATCTCGTCGCCCTGGCGCGTGTAGAGCCCCCACACCGAACCGGCGACCTGGCCATCCTCGAAGTCGAAGGGCTGGCGCGAACGGACATTCACCAGCCCGGCAAGCCCGGGCTCGATCAGATCGGCCGCCGAGGTCTTGTAAACCTCCAGCGCGGCCACGTTGGCTGCCGGAAAATCCTGCAGCGCAACGATGCGCGTCTCGGCGGTGAAGATCTCGCGGCCATTATACGTGGTGGTGAAGTTGGGAAGGCCGCGTACCAGCACGTTCGAGGCCTCGCCCCCCTGGCGGTAGACCTGCACGCCCGGGATGCGCGCAGCGATCTGCGCGGTGTTGAGATCGGGCAGCTTGGCGATGTCCTCGGCGACCACGGCATCGACAATCTCATCGGAATTGCGGCGGATGGCACGGACCGATTCGAGTGCTTCGCGAAGACCGGTGACGACGATTTCGCCGTTTGCCGGCGCGTCCTCGCTCGCTGGCGGCGAGGCGGGCTGCTGTGCTGCAGCGGCGGTTGCGGACGAAGCCACGGCAATCGCCAAGGCCGAGCACCAGATCGTGGCGGACGTTTTCATCATTCCCTCCCCTTTTTGTTTTCTTGCCGTGCGAGCGGCGAAAGGTGCGAAGGGAAATACAGAAAAAACGCGGCGCGAAACCATTAAATAGGATAAATCCGCTTTATTATCTCAGGTTCCTAACGCAGATGATGAGAGCGCGCGACATGGCGGCTCACCATTCCGCGAAACCGCCATCCGTTTCGCGCCACACCGGATTGCGCCAGCGGTGCGGGATGGCGGCGGCAGCGCGCACCCTGGTTTCGTCGATTGTCACCCCAAGGCCCGGACCGGACGGAATGGGAAGGTAACCGTCGATCGGGGTGAGCACCGCCGGATCGGTCACGAAGCTCAGCAGATCATGGCCCTCGTTGTAATGGATACCGAGCGACATCTCCTGCAGCACGACATTGGGCGCGCAGGCCGCCAGTTGGAGGCACGCCGCCAGCGCGAGCGGCCCGAGCGGGCAATGCGGCGCAACCGCGATGTCGTAGGCCTCGGCCATCGCCGCGATCCGGCGGCATTCGCTGAGACCTCCGGCATGGCTCAGGTCGGGCTGGATCACGTCGACCACGCCGGCAGCCAGCAGCGGCTTGAAGTCCCAACGCGAATAGAGCCGTTCGCCGAGCGCGATCGGAGTGGCTGTCAGCGCAGCGATCTGGCCAAGTGCCTCCGCGTTCTCGGACAGCACGGGCTCTTCGATGAACAGGAGGCCGAGCGGCTCGAGCGCGCGGGCGAGCTGCTTCGCCATGGGTCGGCGCACCCGTCCATGGAAGTCGAGCGCCACCTCCATCCCCTCGGCCTGCGCAGCCCGCACGCGCGCGACGACGTCGCCAAAGTGCGGCGCAGCGAGCATTGCCGCTTCGGCGGTCGCATTCATCTTGACGGCCGAGAAGCCTTGCGCCCGGCGTGCCGCGGCCGCCGCAGCGATATCGGCGGGGCGATCACCCCCGATCCAGGCATAGGCGCGCACCCGATCGCGCACACGGCCGCCGAGCATCTCGTGCGCGGGCAGGCCATAGTGACGACCCTTCCAGTCCCACAGTGCCTGATCGAGCCCGGCAATCGCCGACATCAGCACCGGCCCGCCGCGGTAGAAACCGCCGCGGTAACAGACCTGCCAGATGTCCTCGATCGCGCGCGGATCGGCCCCGATCACCCGGTCGCGTATCGCCTCGAAGGCACCGATCACCGCCTCGGCATGGCCCTCGAGGCTCGCCTCGCCCCAGCCTGTGCTGCCGTCATCCGCCTCGATCCGCACAAACAGCCAGCGCGGCGGCACCAGGAAGGTCTCGATACGGGCAAGCTTCATCGTCGCACATCACCGCTGGCTTTTAACAAAGTCGTATTTATAAGATTAATAGGGGGTGGCAAGCGATCTTCGCTTCCGAACAAGGGAGAATGCGGTTTGGCCCAGCTTGGCCCCTTCATTGCTGTCGACTGGGGCACCACCAACCGCCGCGCGTGGCGGATTGCGGGCGATGGCGCGGTGGAGGATTCGCTCGCGGACGGTGCCGGGATCACGGCCGTGCGGCCCGGCGGCTTCGTCGAGGAGGTGGCGCGGCTGCGCGCCCGGCTTGGCGACCTGCCGATGCTGCTGGGCGGGATGGTCGGCTCCAACCGCGGCTGGGTCGAAACGCCCTATGTGCCCTGCCCCGCCGGACATGCCGAGATCGGCGCGGCAATCTTCCGGATCGATGCGCGCACCGGGATTGTCCCGGGGGTCTGTCAGCGAAACGGGGGCGCCCCCGAGGTGATGCGCGGCGAGGAAGTGCAGATCCTCGGCGCGCTCGCCAGCGGGGCGATGCCGGAAGACGCGCTGGTGTGCCTGCCGGGCACCCATTCCAAATGGGTGCGGGTGAGCGGCGGGCGGATCACCCGCTTCGGCACCTGGATGACCGGCGAGATCTTCGCGCTTTTGCGCGCGCACAGCATCCTCGCGCCGCAGATCGAAGGGGACGCCCAGCCGGGGCCGGGCTTCGCCCGCGGACTTGCGGCCGCCGAGGCAGGCGATCCGCTTTCCCGGCTGTTCCGGCTGCGCGCGGCGGCGGCGCTGCACGCCCCGCTGGCCGATGGTGCGGGCTATCTCAGCGGATTGCTGATCGGCGCGGAAGTGCGCGCCGGCCTTGCCACCGTGCCGGGCACCTCGCCCTTCATCATCGGCCGCTCCGATCTTGCCGCGCTCTATGTCGCCGCGATTGCCGCGGCCGGGCAAGCGGCCACCACCATCGACGGCGACGCCGCCTTTCGCGCCGGTGCCCGCGCGCTTCAGGGAGCCCTGACATGACCACCAATCCCCAACGCTTCACCGGCTTCCTCGCCGCATGTCCGCTGGTCGCGATCCTGCGCGGGGTCCGCCCGGACGAGGTCGAGGCCATCGGCGAAGCGCTCATCGCGGCCGGGGTGCGGGTCATCGAGGTGCCGCTCAATTCGCCCGATCCGCTTGCCAGCATTGCCCGCCTCGCCGCACGGTTCGGCGAGGAGGCGCTGATCGGGGCGGGCACCGTGATCGATCCTGCCGATGTCGCGCGGGTCGCCGGGGCGGGCGGGCGCCTGATCGTCTCGCCGGGGACCGATCCGCAGGTGATCCGCGCGAGCGTTGCGGCAGGGTTGGTCGCGGCCCCCGGGTACTTCACCCCGACCGAAGCCTTCGCTGCGCTTGCCGCCGGGGCCCATGCCCTCAAGCTGTTTCCGGCCGAGGCTGCTTCACCCGCCGTGATGAAGGCGCAGCGCGCCGTATTGCCGCGCGATGTGCCGCTGCTCGCGGTCGGCGGGATCACGCCCGATGCAGTGGCCGCATGGTGCGCGGCCGGCGCCGACGGCTTCGGCCTCGGCAGCGCACTTTACGCGCCCGGCATCACGCCTGCCGCTGTCACCGAACGGGCGCAGGCCTTCATTGCCGCGCTGGCAGCCGGGGCGGCGCGGGGATGACGATCCGCATCGCCATCATCGGCTATGGCACGATCGCCCGCGCGCAGCATCTGCCCGCGATCACTGCCGACCCGGCCTTCGAGCTGGTGGCAATCGTTCACCGCAAGCCGGTCGAGGACGCGCCGGCGCCGGTGTTCGATAGCCTTGGCGCCTTGCGCGCTGCCATGCCCGGCGCGCTCGACGCCGTGAGCCTCGCCACCCCGCCCCGCGCGCGCCGCGCCATCGCCGCCGAAGCCATCGCGGCAGGCCTCGCGGTGATGCTCGAAAAGCCTCCGGCCGCGACGCTCGGCGAGCTTCAGGAGATCGAGGCCCGCGCGCGCGCTGCGGAAACCTGCCTGTTCGCCGCCTGGCACTCGCAGCACGCCCCCGCGGTCGCGCCCGCCGCCGCGCTGCTGCGCGGCCAGCGCATCACCCGGCTCGCGATCGACTGGCGCGAGGATGTGAGGAAATGGCACCCGGGTCAGGAATGGATCTGGCAGCCCGATGGCTTCGGAGTGCTCGATCCCGGCATCAACGCGCTGTCGATCGCCAGCGCGATCCTGCCCGAGCGGCTGTTCGTGGAGGAGGCCGAATACGCCATCCCCGAAGGCCGCGATGCCCCGATCGCCGCGCGGCTGAGGTTCGCGGGCGACAACCGCAGCGCCCGGTTCGACTGGCGCGAGACGGGCAGGGAGGTGTGGTCGATCGAAGTGGAGACCGCCAGCGGCCACCACATCGCGCTGCACGAGGGCGGCGCGCGCTTGGTGGTCGACGGCGCAGAGCAGACGATCGGTCCGCATGCGGAATATCCCGCGCTCTACGCCCGCTTCGCCGAACTGGTGCGCGCGCGCCAGATCGCGGTCGACAGCGAGCCCCTGCGCATCCTTGCCGATGCCGCGCTGATCGCGCGCCGCACCCGCACCGAACCCTTCGCGTGAGCGGGGCCATTGCAGCCTTGCCCGTTATCTGCAAATCGACGGGAAAAATCGGGGAAAAGGGCGGTGCAATCATGACGAGGATGGATCCCGTGGGGGCAGGCCGCAACCTGACCTACGCGCTGCTCGACGCGGTCGGCAAGGCGATCGTGGTCGGCCATTATGACGACAGTCCCTTCCCCACCGAGGCCGATCTCGCGCGGCAATATGCGGTAAGCCGCTCGGTCACGCGCGAGGCGGTGAAGATGCTGACCGCCAAGGGCCTGCTGGTGGCGCGCCCGCGCAAGGGCACCAGCGTGCAGCCGCCCTCGGCCTGGAACCTGTTCGATCCCGACGTGCTGCGCTGGATGCTCGAGCGCAAGTTCTCGCTCGATCTGCTGCGCCAGTTCGGCGAGCTGCGCCTTGCGATCGAGCCGATGGCGGCGGCGCTGGCTGCGCGGGCGGCTGACGCGGCGGGGATCGCCGCGATCGACGCGGGCTATGAGCGGATGGTCGCCGCCGAGGCCGGGGATGATGACCCGCTCGAGGCCGACATCGCCTTCCACATCGCCATTCTCGAAGCCTCGTCCAATCCCTTCTACGCGCAGTTCCGCGACGTGGTGTCGACCGCGCTGCGCACCTCGATCCGCTTCACCAACCGCTTCAAGGGCCGTACGGCCAGCCTGTCGCAGCACCGTGCGGTGCTTTCGGCGATCGAGGCGCACGACCCCGAGGATGCCGCCGCCACCATGCGGGCGCTGATCGATGACGTCATGGCGCTGATCGCGGATGCCGAGCGGGCGGCCTGACATGGCGATTGACGTGGGGTGCATTGCCGACGTTCGCGCGACCCTCGGCGAGGGGCCGGTGTGGGTGGCGGCCGAAGCGGCGCTCTACTGGCTCGACATTCCCGCGCGGCGCCTGTTCCGCTGGTCCGCAACCGAGGGCGCGCGCGAGGTGGCGCTGGAGCGCCATGTCTGCTCGCTGCTGCCCCGCGCACGCGGCGGGTTCATCGGCGGCGGATATGACGGATTCGTCGCGATGGATGCCGGTTTCTCCGTCACCCCCTTGGCCGATCCCGAGCCCGAGCTTCCCGGCAACCGCTTCAACGATGGCAAGATCGATCGTGCCGGGCGCTTGTGGGCGGGCACGATGGACCGCGCGGAGCGGGAGGCAACGGGCGCGCTCTACCGGCTCGACCCGGACCTTGCATGGACGCGGATCGACAGCGGCTACCGGGTCACCAACGGCCCCGCCTTCAGCCGCGAGGGGCAGGTGATGTATCACACCGATTCCGCGCTCCAGACGGTCTATGCCTTCGACCTCGCCCGCGACGGCAGCGTGGGCGAGCGGCGCGTCCACCTGCGTTTCGGCGAAGGCGAGGGCTATCCCGACGGGATGACGGTCGATGCCGAGGACTGCCTGTGGATCGCCTTCTGGGACGGGTGGTGCGTCCGGCGGTTCGCGCCATCGGGCGAGCTGCTCGCCACGCTCACCGTGCCCGTCCAGCGTCCGACCAGCGTGGCTTTTGGCGGGGAAGGTCTCGACCGCCTCTTCATCACCTCGGCGCGGCGCGACCTGTCGCAGCAGGATCTCGCCGGACAGCCTCAGGCCGGCGGGCTGTTCGTGGCCACGCCGGGCGTGACGGGGATCGCCGAGCTGCCCTTCGCAGGCTGAGCGCTCCGCTCACATCATCTGCGCATAGAGCCGGTTCACCCGCCGCTCGGCATCGCGCAGCGCAGCCTCGACCGGCTTGGCCCCGGTGATCGCCGCCTCCAGCTCCTCGCCGATCAGCCCCTGCACCGCGCTCTGGCGCTGCACGGTGGGAGGAAGTTGCTTGCCGATCCGGGCCAGCGCCGCGATCTCCGCGCGGTGCGGCAGGCGGCGGAAGGCCGCGCTCTCGACCACCGGGGTGAAGGCCGGAAGCTGACCGGTGCGCGACCAGTCGTAGTTGTAGCGCGCAAGGAAGCCGAGGAAGCGTGCCATGGCCGCGCGCTCTGCCGGGCTGCGACGGGCGGCGGGGACGACCCAGGCGTGGCCATCGACAAAGGCGGCCTGTTCGCCCCACAGCCGCGGGAAAGGCGCGACCGCGTAATGGCCTGCGAGCGCAGAGCCGGGCCGGGCCGCCTCGGCCTGATAGGGCCCGAGCATCCATGTGCCGACCGGGAAGATACCCCCTTCCCCCTGCACGAAGCTGGCAGTGGCGGCAGGGAAATCCTGGTTGCGGGTGGTCAGCCCCCCGGCATTGATCTGGCGGAACACGCTGACGATCGCGCGCGCCTCGGGCGTGTCGAGCCGGATGTGACGATCATCGGGGAAGATCACCGCGCCTTGCGCAAGCAGATAGGTGTAGAGCAGTGCGACATGGAAATCGGGGGCGCTGACCTGGGCCTGGATCAGATAGGGCTTGCCGGTGCGTTGCCGGAACTGGCGCGCCTGCGCGAGCAACTCCTGCGGCGATGTCGGGAGCACCGGTGCCCCGTCCTTCATCAACCCCGCCTCGGCCATCAGCGCGGTGTTGATATGGAACAGGCGCCCGATCGTGTCCCAAGGCAGCGCGTAGATGCGGCCTTCCTTCTCCACCCCCGCGCGCGCGGCCGGAGTGAAGCTGGCGGCATCGATCCCCGCCTGATCCAGCAATCCGCCGACCGGCTCGATCAGCCCGCGTTCGGAGTAATCGGAAATGACCGACTGGTGCATGGTAACGAGATCGGGCGGGTCGCCGGCCGCGATCTGCGCAGCGAGCTGCGGGTAGCCGGGCCAGGCGACGACGTTGACCTTGACCCGGATGTCGGGGTTCTCCGCCTCGAACCGGTTGATGAGCGTGGTGAGGATGCCGCACTCGGTCTCGGCCCGCGCGACATCGGTGCTCGCGCCATAGGCCGCGCCGCATTCGCCGAAGAAGCGCTGCACGACGATTTCGGGCCGGTCGTCGGCAGGTGCGCAGGCCGCCAGCAGCAGTGCCGGCACGGCGGCGATCAGGCGCTTCATCGCACCGCCGTGCCCGCCATGGCGCGCACGATCTGCTTCTGGAACAGCATGTAGACGATGAGGATCGGGATCGAGGCGAACACCGCCTGCGCCATCAGGAAGCCCAATCCGCTGGTTTGTGCATAGTTCATCTGCGCCGAAGCGAGCCCGACCGTGAGGGTGAAATAGTCGCTCGTGGTTGCCGAGATCAGCGGCCACCAATAGTCGTTCCAGGCAGCCAGGAAGGTGAACACGCCCAGGGTGGCCTGCGCCGGCAGGGTCAGCGGGAGCAGCACCCGCCAGAACAGCGTGATGCGCGACGCCCCGTCGAGCAGCGCCGCCTCGTCGAGCTCCTTCGGGATGGCGCGGAAATACTGGGTCATGAAGAACACCCCGAAGGAACCGGTCAGGCTCGGCAGGATCAGCCCGGGGTAGGAATTGTGGAGCCCGAGCAGCGCGAACAGCTGGTGGCGCGGCAGGATCACCGCCTGTTCGGGCACGGCCAGCCCCAGCAGCACGATCACGAACAGCGTGCGGCGCAGCGGAAAGTCGAGCCGCGCGAAGCCGTATCCGGCAAGGCTCGAGAGCACCAGCACGCCGATGGTCGCCCCGCTCGCGACGATCAGGCTGTTGAGCAGCCACTGTCCGGTCTGCGACCCGGCGAGGATCGCGCGGTAGTTCTCGAGCGTCCACGGCGGGCTCAGCGCCGCGACGCTATCCGCCATCAGCGCGGCGTTGCTCTTGAACGAAAGCAGCAGCGTCCATCCCATTGGGGCGAGCATGACGAGCGCGCCGAGGATCAACAGCACCATCGCCAGCGGCGAGAGCGGGCGCGCGGTCATGCCTCGCCCTCGCGCCGCGTGACGAGCCAGTATTGCAGCAGGGTCACGCACAGGATCAGGCTGAACAGCAGCTCGGCGATGGCGGTGGCGTAGCCCAGCTCCCAGCGCCCGAAGGAAACCTCGAAGATATACAGCACCACGGTGCGCGAGGCCCCGCCCGGACCCCCGCCGGTGAGGAGCTGCGCCTGGCCGAAGAGCTGGAGCTGCGCCGCCGTCTGGAGCATCACCACGAGCAAAAGCGTGCGGCGGATCGAGGGCAGCGTGATCCGCCGCAGCACCGTCCAACGTCCCGCCCGGTCAAGCGCAGCGGCCTCGTAGATCTCCGCTGGCACTTGCTGCAGCCCGGCGAGGAACAGCATGATCGGAAAGCCCAGCGACCACCACAGCGTGGTGATCGCGATCGCCGGGATCACCAGATCGGGATCGGAGAGGAACGGCAGCGGCGCCCGGCCCGCCGCTTCGAGCCCCTCGGCGATCAGGCCGGCATCGGGGGTGAGAATGAAGCGCCAGACCAGCGTCACGATCGTCACCGACAGCACCAGCGAGGAGAAGAACACCCCGCGCAGCACCGCCGCAAGCCGGGTGGGTCGGTTGAGCGCGAGCGCCAGCAGCAGGGCGATCACCGTCAGCGGGGGGACGATCAGCAAGGTCAGCACGAAGGTGTTCGCGAAGGCCTGGTGCAGCACCGGATCGGCGAGAGCCTCGGCATAGTTGCCGAGCCCGATCCATTCGCGCCGCCCGAACAGGTCGGCGCGGTGGAGGCTGATCCACAGGCCCATGACAAGCGGGACGACCAGCACGGCGGCATAGACCAGCAGGAAAGGCGCGACGAAGGCAAGGCCCGCAACGCCGTCGCGCCGCGCCATGCTCATGCGCGCGGTTCCGGGTGATGCGCAGCGCCATCAGCGGTGAAAAGGTGCGCCGCCGCGCCGTCGATCGAGAGGTTCACGCCGTCGCCCGGTCGCACCGTGCCGAAGCCCGCCTCGTGCGCGATGATTTCGAGCCCGTCTGCAAGGCGCGCGTAGACGAAGGTGCGATCGCCAAGGCGTTCGACCAGCTCGACGCGCGCCGCAATGCCGGGAGCGCCCGGGGCCGCGAGAGTGAAATGCTCGGGGCGCAGGCCGAGTTCGACGGGCTGGCCATATTCAAGCCCCTCGGCGCTCACCGCCGTCGCGATCTCCTCGCCGCAGGCCAGCCGCACCCGCGCGCGCCCGGCCTCGCCCGCCACGACCACGCCGGGCGCAAGCACCATTGCCGGCGAGCCGACGAAGCGCGCGACAAAGGCGTTGGCAGGGCGGCGATAGACCTCGGCGGGTGTGCCGACCTGCTGCACGCAGCGTTCGTTCAGAACCACGATCCGGTCGGCCAGCGTCATCGCTTCGGCCTGGTCGTGCGTAACCATGATCAGCGCCGCATCGACCCGGGTCCGTAGCTGGGCAAGTTCGATCCGGGTGCGGTTGCGCAAGGCCGCATCGAGGTTCGAAAGCGGCTCGTCGAGCAGGAACAGCCGCGGCTGCTTGACGATCGCGCGTCCGATCGCGACCCGCTGGCGCTGCCCGCCCGACATCTGTCCCGGCTTCTTGTCGAGCTGCTCGGCAATCTCGAGGATGTCCGCCGCCTGCGCGATCCGCAGGGCAATCTCGTCGCGCGGGACCTTTGCGTTGCGCAGCCCGAAGGCCATGTTCTCGCGCACCGTCATGTGCGGGTAGAGCGCGTAGTGCTGAAACACCATCGCGATCCCGCGCGCGCCGGGTGCGAGGCCATCGATCCGCTCCCCGTCGAGCCGGATCTCGCCGCTGTCGGCGGTCTCGAGCCCGGCGATGATGCGCAGCAGCGTCGACTTGCCGCTGCCCGATGGGCCGAGAAAGGCGACGAACTCGCGCGGGGCAATCGCGAGCGAGACACGCTCGAGCACCGGGGTGGCACCATAGGCCTTGCTGACGTCGATCAGTTCGAGACCGGACAAGGGTGATCCTCATTTATATTATTTATCTGACTGTGCTTCATCGCCGCCTGCAGGTCAACGCATCCTGATCGATTTTATAGCGGGGGCCTGCCCCGGGTTCGATAACATGGGCTTGGGCCGGCTCTGCCGGGCGCATGATCGTTCGCCGGGGTCCCGCACCGCAAAAGCGCTTGCCTTCGTCGCGCCGCTATTTATCCTATAAATCACATTTGATGCAGGAGGCAGCCTTGGCGCAAGGCAGGCAGGAACACAGCGTGGTCAGGATTGAAACCAGCGACGCGGAAGACTTCATCGTCGAGGCGGAGGCCGAAGGCATCGCCACGCGCTTCACCGTGACATTCGGCGGCGAGACCCGCAGCTATCGCATTCCCACCGGTCAGCACAATCACTACGCCGTGTTCTTCAGCGAGCTGGCGCGCGATTTCGGCACCCGCGCCCAGGGCGGGCACCGTCCGGTTCCGCTCGATGGGCCCGAGCCCGATTGGCGCCCGCTCATCCTCGAGAACCTCAGCCCGCGCACCACCGCAGGCTATGGGGATCCGGCGGTGCTCAAGACCGACGAAGGCTATTACCTCGTCGCCACTTCCAACGATGCGCCCGATGCCTTCCCGATCCTCCACTCCGAAGATCTCGAAAGCTGGAGCCACCGCGGCTTTGTTTTCCCGGAAGGCGAGGCCCCGGCGTGGACCGCGCAGGGACGGTTCGTGGGCGACTTCTGGGCGCCCGAAATGGCCAAGTGCGGCGATGAATACTGGCTCGTCTACACCGCCCGCCAGAAATCCAACGCGCTCGCGATCGGACTCGCCAAGGCCCCGCACCCGACCGGGCCGTGGCAGGATCTCGGCCATCCGCTGGTCGACGGCTTTGCCATCAACACCACCAACTACCCCGACGACCCTTCGCAGCCGATGCTGAGCGGCGGGGTGATCGATTCGCACATCTTCATCGACCAAGGCGGCGAGTGCTACCTGTTCTGGAAGCGCGACACCAACGGGGTCTGGCCGCGCCCGCTCGCGGGGCTGATGCGGCGCAACCCCGATCTGGTCGAGCGGCTGTTCACCCACGAAGCCGACCGCCGCACCGCGCGTTTTGCTGCCGCAGTGCAGCCCTGGGCCAACGGGCGGCGGCCGATGGAGCGCTTCTTCCTGATGCAGCCGATGATCGAGGCGGTTCTCGACAACTGGGAACACGTCCGCAACGTGCTCGCCGAGATCCCCGAGGCCGATTTCATCTATGACGCGATGAGCACCCCGATCATTGCCCAGCGGCTCGACGAGCACGGCGGGCTCGTCGGCAACGACACCATCGTGCTCACCAATGACCAGGAATGGGAAGGCCATCTGATCGAAGGGCCGTGGGTGACGCGTCAGCAAGGGCGTTACTGGATGTTCTATGCCGGCAATGATTTCGGCACCCCGGCCTATGGCATCGGGGTTGCGGTCGCCGATCATCCGCTCGGACCCTATGTGAAGCAGGACGGCCCATTGCTGAAATCGGTCAAGACCTGGTGGGCGCCGGGTCACGCTTCGGTTGCTCCGGGACTTGACGGCCAGCCGCAGCTGTTCTTCCACGCCTTCTTTCCCGGCACCGGAGGCTACAATGCCTTCCGCGCATTGCTGACAACGCGCCTGACCTTCGCGCCGGACCAGGTCACGTTGTCGTAGCGGGGATCAGCGCATGCCGGCCCGGCTGAGCCGGTAGTCGGCGAGCGATCCCCAATAGGCGATCCGCCAGCGCAGCCGATTGAGGAAGGTCGCTTCGCGCAGGTACCATGCGGGCGTGACCGCCATGCTCCCCGTCTCGAGGTGATCGACGAGCCCGCGCAGCGCCGCGGCAAGCTCTGCGTCCTCGACCCTGACCATCAGCTCGACGTTCACCCGGAACGACCGCTTGTCGAGATTGGCGCTGCCGACATAACTCACGTCGTCCACCACCAGCAGTTTCATGTGCAGCTTGCACGGCGCAAATTCGAACAGCCGCGCGCCGGCCGCGAGCAGCGGCTTGTAGAGCAGCCGCGCCATGGAGATCGCAGCGGCGATATCGGACTTGCCCGCCATGATCATCCGCGCCTCCCCGCGCTGCGCGATGCGGGCGAACAGGCGGCGGAAACTGCGCGGCGGAGCAAAATAGGCCGACACCGTGTCGAGCCGCTTGGCCGCGATCAAATCCTGCCGGAACACCCAGGCCCAGTGGCCTTTCCTGACCAGCGGGCCGCCAACCAGCAGGCGCACCGGGCCGTCACCGCCGTCCCACTGCTGCACGATCCGCCGCAGCCGCCGCAGCTGCGGGCTGCGCCCTGCCGCCTCGCCCGCAACCCATCCCGAGAGCAACGCGAACCAGCGCACGAACTGTTCGACCACCGGCCCCTCGATCAGCACTGAAAGGTCGCACCAGCCGTTTTCGGCGGGCGCGGCGAAATAGTGATCCGATACGTTGGCGCCGCCGGTCATCACGCTGCTGCGATCGACGATCGCGAATTTCTGGTGGTTGCGCACAAGGTAACGCAGGCCCCACTTGGGAGAAAACACCGCAAATCTGGCGCCCGCTTCGATCAGCGGATCGAAGAAACTGCGTCCGGCGTCATTGCCGAAGGCATCGACGATCAGCGAAACCGCCACCCCGCGCTGCGCTGCATCGATCAGGGCACCGCGCACCTTCGTGCCCGAGGTGTCGCCGTCGAACAGATAGTAGAACGCCTCGATGCTTTCCCGCGCCGATGCGATGTGCGCGATCAGCGCAGCAAGGCGGTCCTCCCCGTGGGGATGGAATGTGAAGGCATGACCGGCTGCCACAAGTCTGAAGCTGCCAGGGTCGCTATAATCCTCGGCAGCTCGCTGGGCAGGGTCGGCTACGGGGGCGGTTTGAGCGGCTGCATCCATGCCGGATCGTTAGCGCGGCCGCGCGGGAAGCGAAACCGCCGCGCGCCAAGTAACTGGATCGGCAAGACTTATCGAATGCGAGGCGGCTCTACTGTCACCCCAAAGGACGCTCGATCATCCAAATCGAAATAAGATAGCGCGTTCAAATCAAATCTATGTTACAGATACGTCCCAACTGGACATTGCTGCGCCCGCTTGGCTGAGAGTTCTCATGTGCTCCCGCGCATGTTGATTACGGGAGCCCATATTATCCATCACCCAGCACTTGTCCGCATGTTGCGAAAACTCGAGACCCGCGCGCAACTTGACGACGCGGATCGCGCGGCGCTTTTGGCGCTGCACTTCACCGAGCGGGCCTATCCGCCTGGTTCCTGCCTGACCCGTGAAGGGATGATGGTCAGCCACTGCGCGCTGATTCTGGAAGGCTTCGTCTATCGCGAAAAGGTCACGCTCGACGGCGGGCGACAGATCCTCTCCATTCACGTCGTGGGCGATGTCGTCGATCTTGAAGGCGCTCTGCTCGCGGTTGCCGACCATAACGTCCAGATACTCACCCGCTGCCGCATGGCAGAAATCCCGGTCAGCGAAATCGCGCAGCTGATCGAACGCCATCCCAAGGTGGCGCGGGCGCTGTGGGTCGATACGCTGATCGACGCCTCGATCTACCGCGAATGGCTGCTCAATATCGGCCGCCGCCCGGCCCGCCAGCGCCTCGCACACCTGTTCTGCGAATTGGCCAAACGGCTGAAGCTGGCCGGGCTCGGCGATGAACACGGCTACCGGATGCCGTTGACCCAGGAACAGCTCGCCGATGCGACCGGGCTGACCCCGGTGCACGTCAACCGCTGTCTCAAGGCGCTGGAGGGTGACGGGCTGATCGTCCGCAACCGGCGCTTTGTCACAATCCCCGACTGGGACCGGCTGAGCAGCGAGTCCGGGTTCAGCCCGCTTTACCTGCATCTGGATCAGGCGGCCTGAGGACGCCTGCTTGACTCTGCGCGCCGTCATGCGTAGCTGCGCGCTTCCCCCGTTTCCCGCGAACTCGAGAAGGCCGCCCATGGCACGCGTTACCGTTGAAGATTGCGTCGACAAGGTTCCGAACCGCTTCGACCTCGTCCTGCTCGCCGCGCAGCGCGCCCGCGAGATTTCGGGCGGCAGCGAGCTGACCATCGACCGCGACCGCGACAAGAACCCGGTCGTCGCCCTGCGCGAGATCGCGGAGGAAACGATCACGCCGCAGGGCCTGCACGAATCGCTCGTGGTCGGCCTGCAGAAGATCCTCCCCGACGACGAGGACGAGGCTGACGAAATCGGCTCGCTCAGCCAGTCGGCCGAGGCGCTGCGGATCACCGCTTCGGCGCCGGCGCGTACCTCGTCGCTGGGCGGCGATTACGACGCCTGATCGTCGCGGCGGCATGGCACCCGCATCCGCGGGTCATTGCCGCTTCATTGCCATTCCGTCCGAGCGCTTGACCGCTTCGTGACCCGCCGCGCGCGGCCCTTGCCATTGCGCGGCGCTGCGCTATGCCTTGTTGCTGTAACCAAACTGTAACATGATGGGGCAGCACGTCGCATGGCATCGATTGCGGTCTACAGCGTCAAGGGCGGGGTCGGCAAAACGACCCTTGCGGTCAACCTCGCGTGGTGCGCGAGCGCGATTTCACGGCGCAGGACATTGCTGTGGGATCTCGATGCGGCCAATGGGTCGGGCTTCCTGCTCGGGATCGACCCTCGCAAAAAGCGTAGCGCAGACAGCGTGTTCGCCGAAGGCAGCGATCCGGCCAAGCTGATCCAGTCGACCGGTTGCGACGGGCTGGACCTGCTGCCGGCCGACGAAAGCATCCGCGCACTCGACCGCCAGCTTGACCGGATGGGCAAGAAGCGCCGCATCGCCAAGCTGACCGAGGCGCTGAGCAAGGATTACGATCGGATCGTGTTCGATTGCCCGCCGGTTCTCAACGAGTTGAGTGCGCAGATCATCCGCGCTGCCGACCTGGTGATTGTCCCCCTGCCCCCCTCCCCGCTCTCGGCCCGCGCCTTCGAGGTGGTGGTCGAGGAGGTGCGCGGGGCCGGCAAGGGCCACCCCCCGATCCTGCCGGTGCTCTCGATGCTCGACCTGCGCCGCACGCTTCACCGCGAAGCGCGCGCAGCCAACCCCAACTGGCCGGCGATCCCGTTGGCGAGCGCGGTCGAGCAATGCGCGGTCGAGAGAAGGCCCGTCGGCGCCTTCGCCCCGCGCTCGCCGGCAGCGCGCGCCATCGCGCAGCTATGGACCGCGATCGAGCGCAAGCTGGCGGCAAAATAGGGCTGCATTTGGCGGCTTTTGCGCTGTCGCAAAATCGGCCTATACCTGTCTGAACTGGGCAGAACGGGTTGGCGGCGCATGAACAGTCTGGGTGAAGGAATCGGCACGGCAATCGAGGGCGGGCTGATGGCCCGCGTGGCCGAGCCGCGCACTGGTGCGGCCAGCGCCCACCCCGCCGGTCCGGTGACCTGCGCCAACTGCAAGACGGTGTTCTCCGGCCATTTTTGCCCCGAATGCGGGCAAAGCGCGCATATCCACCGCACACTTGCCGCGATCGGCCACGACATCATGCACGGCGTGCTGCACCTCGACGGGAAGCTGTGGCACACCCTGCCGATGCTGACTTTGAAGCCGGGGGAACTCACCCGCCGCTATATCGCGGGCGAACGCGCCAAGTTCGTCAGTCCGATGACGATGTTCCTGTTCAGCGTTTTCGCGATGTTTGCCGTGTTCCAGATCGTCGGCATCTCCGCCCCCACCGACCTGCCCTCCGACATGTTCGAGGGCGGCACCGGCAATCCCTTCGCCACCGAAGTCAAACAACAGATCGCGGCGCTTGAGAAGGAGCGCAAATCGCTGCCGAAAGACAGCCCAAGGCGCACCGAGATCGACAATGAACTCAAAGGGATGAACACCGTCCTCGGCAAAGGCGGGGGAGTTTCGGTCGAGCCGGCCGATAGCTTCGAATTCAACGCCACCGGGATCAGGTGGATCGACGAGGGGATCATCCACAAGTGGAAGAAGAACCCGGGTCTGATGCTCTACAAGCTCCAGTCGAACAGCTACAAGTTCAGCTGGCTGCTGATCCCGCTGTCCGTCCCCTTCCTGTGGCTGATGTTCGCGTGGCGACGCAAGTTCAAGGCCTATGACCACGCCGTGTTCGTCACTTATTCACTGTCGTTCATGTCGCTGCTGTTCATCGTGATATCGGTCATCAGCACTGTCCCCGAGGGGGGTGGCTGGGCCTTCCTGCTGTTTGCCATTGCCGCGCCCGTGCACCTCTACAAGCAGCTGCGCTATGCCTACGGGCTCAGCCGCTTTTCGGCGCTGTGGCGGTGGTTCGTGCTGCAGATCTGCATACAAATCGTGCTTGTGCTGTTTCTGCAGGCCTTGCTGCTGCTGGGGGCCTTTTGAGCTCCTGCCAGTCTACGCCGGACAAGGCGTCTCTTTCCGGGAACGGCGATCGCTCGCCGCTTGCCCGCCGCGCCGCGAAAGCGCAGGAGCGGCGCAGGAGAGCGCGATGGCGGTGGTTGCGGTCTACAGTGCCAAGGGCGGCGTCGGAAAAACGACCATCGCGACCAACCTCGCGTGGTGCTCGGCGCAGACCCCGCAGCGCCGCACCCTGTTGTGGGACCTCGACCCGGTCGATGGCGCCGGCTTCATGTTCGCGCTCGAGCCGCGCCGCAAGCGTCAGGCGCGCAGCCTGTTCCTCGGCGACATCCAGGCCCACGCGCTGATCTGCCCGAGCCCCTATGCCGGGCTCGACCTGCTGCCCGCCGACAGCAGCCTGCGCGAACTCGATTCGCTTCTGCTACGCCTTGGCCAGCGGCACCGCGTTGCGACCCTCGCCCGCCAATTGACCCGCACCTATGACCGGCTGATCCTCGATTGCCCGCCGATGCTCAACGAGCTCAGCGCGCAGGTGATGCGCGCAGCCACGCTGGTCATCGTACCGCTTCCGCCCTCGCCGCTGGCGAGCCGCGCGTTCGACATGGTGGTGGAGGAAATCCGCCGCCACACCAAGCGACCGCCGCCGATCCTGCCGGTGCTCTCGATGATCGACCGGCGCCGAACACTGCATCTCGAAGCGCTCGCGGCGAACCCCGATTGGCCGTCGATCCCGATGGTCAGCGCGCTCGAGCAATGCGCGGTGCAGCGCCGCCCGGTCGGAGCCTTCGCGCCGCGCTCGCCCGCCACCCTCGCCTTTACGCGGCTCTGGACCGGGATCGAGCGCAAGCTTGCGCAAATCGCCGCACGCAGTCCTGCGCCGGCCTGATCAGCGGCAGGGAAAGCGTTCAGCGGCGTAGCGAGCAATCACCGTGTCGAGCAATTCGCCGCGCTCGCTCGCCGGACGTGCGTAGAGCCAGGCGGCAATCTCCCGCGACGTGACCTGCGCCTGACCGGGCGGCGGAAAACAGGCATCAGGCTTGGCGCCTGCGGCCTGCTTGGCTTCGGCTGCGGCGCGTGCCGCGCGCAGCGCTGTGATGATCGGCTCGCCGAGCGCCGCGTTCTGCGCGTCGCGCTCCGGCCCGGGGGCACGCATTGCGACGCCCTGATCGCGCGCAATCCACTCGCCGAGGGTCACGGGGGCGGGTGACGGGGCTTGCGCAGCGAGCGGTGCGAGCGGGCTGAGCAACAGGGCGGTGGCAGCACTGCAGATACCGAGATGCATCAACGTCCTCCTTGGTCCGCGCTCTCGCTTGCCGGCGCTGAACCCCAAATGAAAGCGAACACGAAGCGGGCGCCGGAACTGGTCCGGCGCCCGTATCGGTTCGTCCATCAGCGCAATCCGTCAGGCGCTCTGCGGGGCCTCGTCGCTGCCCGAATCCTTCTGGCCGCCGAAGCGCTTGCCGGCCTTGGGGATCGCGGAGCCGCGCACCTGCGCCGGAACGCTCAGGCCGCGCGGCGCATCGGGACGATCGATCTTGCCGTTATCAAGCAGCGACTTGATCTCGTCACCGGTCAGCGTCTCGTATTCGAGCAGCGCCTGGGCGAGCAGGTGGAGCTGTTCCTCGTTGGTCTTGAGGATATCGGTGGCGCGCTGGTGGGCGCCTTCGACCAGCGCCTTGATCTCGGTGTCGATCAGCTCGTTGGTCTTGCCCGAACGGAAGGTTCGCTGCGCTGCGCCATAGCCGAGATAGCCTTCGGATTGCTCTTCGTACTGGAGCGGGCCGAGCTTGTCGGACATGCCCCACTGGGTGACCATGTTACGCGCAAGATTGGTCGCATACTGGATGTCCGACGAAGCGCCCGAGGACACCTTGTCGTGCCCGAAGATCAGCTCTTCCGCCACGCGCCCGCCCATGCTGACCGAGAGGTTCGCGTGCATCTTGTCGCGGTGGTAGGAATAGCTGTCACGCTCGGGCAGGCGCATCACCATGCCCAGCGCCCGGCCGCGCGGGATGATCGTCGCCTTGTGGATCGGGTCCGAGGCAGGCTCGTGCACCGAGACGATCGCATGGCCGGCCTCGTGATAGGCGGTCATGCGCTTCTCGTCGTCGGTCATCACCATCGAGCGACGCTCGGCCCCCATCATCACCTTGTCCTTGGCGTCCTCAAACTCCTGCATCGCCACCAGCCGCTTGTTGCGGCGCGCGGCGAGCAGCGCGGCTTCGTTGACGAGGTTGGCAAGGTCCGCGCCCGAGAAGCCCGGGGTGCCGCGCGCGATCACGCGCGGATTGACGTCGGGGGCCAGCGGCACTTTCTTCATGTGCACGCCGAGGATCTTCTCACGCCCGTCGATATCGGGGATCGGGACGACCACCTGGCGGTCGAAGCGGCCGGGGCGCAGCAGCGCGGGATCGAGCACGTCGGGCCGGTTGGTCGCGGCGATGATGATGATGCCCTCGTTGGCCTCGAACCCGTCCATCTCGACGAGCAGCTGGTTCAAGGTCTGCTCGCGCTCGTCGTTCGAATTGCCGAGCCCGTGGCCGCGCGAACGACCGACCGCGTCGATCTCGTCGATGAAGACGATGCAGGGCGCGTTCTTCTTGGCCTGTTCGAACATGTCGCGCACGCGCGATGCACCAACGCCGACGAACATCTCGACGAAGTCCGAACCCGAGATGGTGAAGAACGGCACGCCCGCCTCACCCGCGATGGCGCGGGCGAGCAGGGTCTTGCCGGTGCCGGGCGAGCCGACCAGCAGCGCGCCCTTGGGGATCTGCCCGCCGAGCTTGGAGAAGCGCTGCGGATCGCGCAGGAACTCGACGATCTCCTGCAGCTCCTCGCGCGCTTCGTCGATCCCGGCGACATCGTCGAAGGTGACGCGGCCCGAGCGTTCGGTCAGCAGCTTGGCCTTGGACTTGCCGAAGCCCATCGCACCGCCGCCGCCGCCCTTCTGCACCTGACGCAGTGCGAAGAAGGCGATCCCGAGGATCAGGATGAAGGGGAGCGACTGGAGCAGAATGAACAAAAGCACGTTCTGTCCCTCGCGCGGCTTGCCCGTGAAGCGCACGCCGTTGTCTTCCATCAGCTTGGTGATCTCGATGTCGTTGGGAACCGGCACCGTGCTGAAGGTCTCGTCGTTCTTGTAGGTGCCGGTGATCAGATCATCGCTGATCTGCACATCCTTGACCTCTCCTTCCGCAACAGCCTGGCGGAAGTCGGAATAGCGGATCGCGGTGCCGGGGCTCTGGCCGGCATTGCTGAACATCGTCACCACCAGCAGCAGGGCGAGGAAGATGCCGCCCCAGATCATCAGCTGCTTGACCCAAGGGTTGGGGCCATCGCCGTTCTGCTGGGGATCGTTGGCTTCGCTCATTGCACCGGATTCCTTTCGTCGCCTGTGCAATGTAGGACGCAGCCGGTGAATGGCAAGATAATGCGCCTGATCCGTAGCGGTTGCTAATTATCGAACAGCAGGGTGCGATTTATCGATCAGTCGCGGTGCCATAGGCGGCCAGGAATACGCTCACCGCTCCGGCGATCCGCTGGCGGCTGCCTTCCGGCGAGCCCGACGCACCGAAGCGACGCTCGAGATCGCCCATGCCCTTGCACATCGCAACGAACTGCTCGGCGGCCAGCAGCGGGTCTGCGATCACGAGTTCTCCCGCCGCGGCGGCACGGGCGAGCCACGCCCCGAAATCGGCCTTCATCCGCCATGGCCCGGCTTCGAGGAAGGCCGCGCCGATTGCCGGTTCGTCCTCGGAATCGGCAGCGATGCGGCGCTCGAACTGCATCATCTCGGGCCGCGAGAGGAAGGCGACGATAGCTTCGCCGATCGCAGTCAGCCGCTCCTCGATCGTGCCTTGCGGGGTGGTCTCGAGCGAGAACAGTCCGCGGATCTTCTCGCATTCCCCGGCCACCGATGCGCCGAACAGCGCGCGCTTGTCGCCGAAGTGATTGTAGATCGTGACCTTCGAGACCCCGGCATCGGCCGCAACCTGCTCGATCGCGGTCGCCGCATAGCCGTGCGTGAAGAAATGCTGCGCGGCGGTTTCGACAATCAGCGCGCGTTTCGCGGCGTCGAGGGGCCGCCCGGGTTTGCGGCCCGGCGATCTTTTTCCGGGTTCGGATGAACCGGAGATTGACAAAATGAACGGCTCCGTTCAATAAAACGCGACCGTTCACTAATGCGTCGATTCGTCGCTTCGTGCAACCCCGACCGCGCTCAAAGGTTCCTGCCCTTGCTCTGGATCGCCATCAGGATGCTCACCGGGGATGCCCAGAAATTCTATGGGCTGCTGTTCGGTATCGGCTTTTCCACCTTGCTCATCACCCAGCAGCTGACGATCTTCGTCAATCTGATCGAGCGCGGGGCGAGCGGGGTCTACAATGCTCCCGAAGCGCAAGTCTGGGTCATGGACCCGGTGAGCCGCACCACCGATGTAAGCTACGCCATGCCCGGCACCGCGCTCGACAAGGTGCGCGCGGTCGAGGGGGTCGAATGGGCGGTGCCGCACCTGCGCGCGCAGGCAAACGTCCGCACCAAGGACGGCGATCTTGAAGGCGTGGCGGTGATCGGGGTCGACGATGCGACACTGATCGGTCTGCCCAAGCGCATGGCCGAACAGGACAAGGCGGTGCTGTTCGCCCCGGATACCGTGGTGATCGACGATGTCGGTGTCACCCGCCTGTTCTCCAACGGTGCCAGCCCGCTCGGCGAACGGCTCGAGCTCAACGACCAGCGCGCGATCATCCGCGGCATCGCCGACGCGATCCCGAGCTTCACCAGCACGGTGGTGCTCTACACCCGCTATTCCAACGCGCTCAATTTCGTCCCCGGCACGCGCAACCGCCTCTCCTTTGTGCTGGTCGGCATAAGCGAGGGCCAGACGCCGGAGGGCGTTGCTGCACGGATCGAGAAGGAAACCGGGCTCAAGGCGGAAACCCGGCAGGAATTCGCCCGCGCCGGGGTCAACTTCATCATCGAGAACACCGGAATCCCGGTCAATTTCGGGATCACCGTGTTCCTCGGCTTCGTCGTCGGGGTGGCGATCGTGGGCCTCACCTTCAGCCTGTTCCTGCGCGACAACATCAAGCAGTTCGGTGCCTTGAAGGCGATCGGCGTGACCAACGGCAAGATCATGCAGATGGTCGCGGTGCAGGCGGGACTGGTCGGCATCATCGGCTACGGGCTTGGCGTGGTCGGCACCGTCGCATTCATCAAGGGATTTGGCGCCAACCCGTTCTTCAAGGGCTTCTACATCCCCTGGCAGATCCCGCTGATCAGCCTTGCAGCAGTGGTGGTGATCCTTGCCATCACCGGCTTCATCGCGATCCGCTCGGTGCTCAGGACCGAACCGGCGGCGGTGTTCCGGTGAACGAGGCAGGCATCTCCATGGACACCACCACGATCGGCGGCTGCGCGCCCGAAGCGGCAATCTGCGCGCGCGGCATCGCCCGCGATTTCGAGGCCGGTCAGACCACCATCCGCGTGCTGCACGGGATCGACACCGACGTTCAGCCGGGCGAGCTTACCTACGTCGTGGGCGAGAGCGGATCGGGAAAGACGACGCTGATCTCGATCATGTGCGGGATCCTCTATCCGACCGAGGGCGAGGTGAAGGTCTTCGGGACCGACATCTACAAGCTGTCGGACACCGAGCTGGTCAAGTTCCGCCTCAAGAACATCGGCTTCATCTTTCAGCAGTACAACCTCATCCCCTCGATCGACGCCGCCGCCAACGCCGCGGTGCCGCTGATCGCGCAGGGCGTGCCGGTGGCCGAAGCACGCGAGCGGGCCAAGGTGCTGCTGGAGAAGCTCAATATCGGAAACCAGGCCGACAAGCTGCCTCGCCAGCTTTCGGGCGGGCAGCAGCAGCGCGTCGCCATCGCCCGCGCGCTGGTGCACGAGCCGCGCCTCGTGGTCTGCGACGAGCCCACCGCTGCGCTCGATGCACGTTCGGGCCGCCGGGTGATGGATCTGCTGCGCGAAGTCGCGGTTGCGCCCGATCGGGCCTGCATCATCGTCACCCATGACAACCGCATCTTCGATCTCGCCGACCGGATCATCGTGCTCGAGGACGGGCGCATCACCCATGACGGCACGGAGATGCCCGATGATCACTGATCCGTTCGTCGCTTCCCTTCCCCCCTCCCTTTCGAACCCGCCGAGGACGCCATGCTGCGCAATGTGAGCTTTGCCCGCCAGATCCTGCCGATCATCGCCGTGATCGGCGTCGCCATCGCCGCTTGGCTGATCTTCATCGGCCTGCCCGACCGTTCGATCGCGCAGCCCGCCGAGCAGCCCCCCAAGGCGGTCGGCAAGCTGGCGGAAGGCCCGCGCGTGGCAGGTGCCGGGGTGGTCGAACCCTCGAGCGAGGTGATCGACATCGGCTCGGCACTCTCGGGTCTTGTCACCGAGGTGCGGGTGCGCCCGGGCGACCGGGTGGGCAAGGGCGATGTGCTGTTCATGGTCGATGCCCGCGCCGCCCGCGCGCAGCTCGACGAGGCCAACGCCGCCATCAGCGAGGCGCGCGCCGCCATCGCCGAGGCGAGCACCGCGCAGAAGACCGCGCGCCAGCAGCTCGCGCTCTATCGCCAGCTTTCCGATCCCGCAGCGGTCAGCCGTTCCGAGGTGATCCGCGCCGAAGGCGAAGAGGCCGCAGCATCCAGCCGGCTCTCTGTGGCCCGTGCGCGCCTCGCCTCCGCCCAGGCGTCCGCCGCAGCCGCGCGCACCGAAATCGAGCGGCTGGTAATCCGCGCACCGATTGCGGGCGAGATTCTCGCGGTCAACATCCATCCCGGCGAATTCGTCGCCACCCAGGGCGGCGGCTCCAGCCAGCCCTTTATCCAGATGGGCGAGACCAACCCGCTCTATGTGCGGGTCGACATCGACGAGAACGAGGTGGGCCGGGTCGCACTCGGCCAGCCGGCGGTGATTTCGCCGCGGGGCGCCGCCGAGCTCCATGTCAACGCCACCTTCGTGCGCGCCGAGCCGCAGGTGGTTCCCAAACGCTCGCTCACCAATTCGGCGGCCGAACGCGTCGACGTGCGGGTGCTGCAGCTGATCTACGCCCTGCCCAAGAGCGACGCGTTCCGCGTCGGCCAGCAGATCGATGCCTTCATCCCGGCCAAGACAGGCGCCGCAGCCGCGCAGGAGAATTGAAGCGATGCGCCGCTTTCGCACCCATGCTGCCGCCGCATTGCTGCCGCTGACGCTGGCCGCTTGCGTGATGCAGCCCGCACCCGAGATCGCGACCCCCACCCCCGATCTGCCGCCGGCGTTCTTCTTCCAGCCCGGGGCTGCGACCGAGGCCCAGCTCGGCGCGCTCCTGCCGCAGGACGATCCGGCCTATCGCACTCTGTCCGACGCCGCGATCGCCGGCGCACCCAACCTGGCCGAGGCGCTCGCGCGAATCGACAGCGCACGCGCCGGCGCACGGCGGGTGGGGGCCGAACGGCTCCCCAACATTACCGCCGATGCCAGCGTGGTGCAGAACCGCCAGAACCTCGCGCGCTTCGGCCAGGCGGGCCAGCAGGGCTTCATCCCGCGCGAGCAGACCTCCTACGGTGCCAACATCAACGCCAGCTGGGATCTCGACCTCTTCGGTCGTCTGAAAGCGCAGGAGCGCGCCGCGCTGGCGCGGATCGATGCCGCCAGCGCGCAGGCGCAGGGCGTCCGACTGGCGCTGCTCGCCGAGATCGCCGCCAGCGTGACCGACTGGCGCGTGCTCGACGCGCGGGCCGCGGCGATCGAGGCCGATGCCGCCGCCGCGCGCCAGCTCGCAGGGCTCGCCAAAGTGCGCGAAGACGCTGGCATCGCCCCAGGGTTCGACCGGGTGCGGGCCGAGGCGACGGCGACCTCCTCGGCGGTGCGTCTCTCCGCCCTCGCCAGCGAGCGGGCGCGGCTGATCGGCCGGCTGGTGACGCTGACCGGCCAGGATGCCGCCACCGTGCGCGCCGCGCTCGCCGCGCCCGCGCCGGCGCTCGCCACCGCGCCCGCGCCGGCGGCGCTCCCGTCTGACCTCCTCGCCAACCGGCCCGATGTCGTCGCTGCCGCGGCCGAGCTTGCCGCCACCGACGCCGATCTTGCCGCCGCCGCCCGTGCGCGCTTTCCGCGCGTCACGCTGTCGGGGGTGATCGGACTGCTCGCCTTTGACCCCGAGGACTTCTTCGACGACTCGCTGGTGGGCACGCTGACCGGCGCGATCGCCGGGCCGCTGCTCGATTTCGGCCGCGTCGGCGCCCAGATCGATGCCGCCGCCGCCGACAAGCGCGCCGCCTTCGCCGCCTATCGCGGGGCGGTGTATCAGGCACTTGGCGATGCCGAGGCCGCTTACGGCGTGGTGACCGCCGCCGACGCCGAGGCCGCGCTCGCCGTCACCCAGCGCGACCAGCTGACCCGCGCGGCGCAGATCGCCGAGACCCGCTACCGTGCGGGCCTCGCCAGCTTCCTCGAAGTGCTCGAAGCCCGCCGCGCGGCGGATTCGAGCGGGGAGAACGCGGCCGCAGCGCTTGGCCGCGCGGCGCGGGCGCGGATCGTGCTGTGGCAGGCCTTGGGCGGCGAGCCCGCTCCGACGGCTCAGCCCGCCGCGAACCAGTAGACGCCGTAGCCGAGCGCCGCGACCGCCACCGCTCCGCCGATCAGCATCACCAGCCCGTCGCGCACCAGCATCGCGACGCTCAGCATGGCGATCGCGAGGAAGGGCGCGGCAGCGGCAAAGGGCACCAGCTCGAGCACGGGCAGGGCTAGACACAGCACCACGATCAGCCCGGCCACGACCCGCCGCGCAGGCCCGCTGGCGAGCCCCTTCAGCCGCCCCTTTGCGATGGCGTCCATGATCCTTGCAATCTTGTCGAGCGCGCCCTTGTCCTTGGTGAGCCTGTCCGACTTGACCCCGCGCTTTGTAATGAAGCCCGGCAGCCACACGTGCTCGCGGCCAAGCATCATTTGCGCGGCCACGAGCGCGATACAGAGCGCAAGGATCGTAGGCACTGCCGGGATCGCCCCGACCGGCGTGATCCCGATCAGCGCGAGGATCAGCATCAGCGGCGCGAACGAACGGTCGCCGAACTCGTCGAGCAAATCGTCGATCGAAACCTCGTCTTCCCGATCCGCGATCTCTTCGACCCCGTCGACCACTTCGCCGATGCTGTCAGCCTGCTTGCCCTTGCCCACGCGCGCCTCCTTTGGGAGGCGGAACCTCCAGGCACGCCCGATTGTTCAGCCGCTGCGCTTGAGCAGCGCCGTCCGGTCGCAGCGGCACACCACCTCGTCGCGCTGGTTCCACATCTCGTGGGTGAAGGTGACGATCCCGGCGTCGGGCCGCGACTTGCTCTCGCGCAGAGCGGCGACCTCGCTGACCGCGCGCAGGGTATCGCCGATGAACACCGGGTTGGGGGTCACCACCTTGTCGAACCCGAGGTTCGCCACCAGCGTCCCCAGAGTGGTGTCCCCCACCGACAGCCCAACCAGCAGGCTGAAGGTGAAGGTGGAGTTGACCAGAATCTGGCCATAACCGCTCGCCTTGGCCGCCTCGACATCGAGGTGCAGCGGCTGCGGGTTATGCGTCATCACCGAGAACAGCAGGTTGTCGGTCTCGGTCACGGTGCGGCGGATCTCGTGCGCGATCCGCTCGCCGACCTGCCATTCATCGAAATACTTGCCCGCCATCATGCCGCTCCCTGCCAGCGGGCCACAATTTCCGCGCCGTCGTCCGCGCTCGAACGGACGGCACCCGGCGTGCGGCTGAAGCGCGGGGCCGGGGCAGTGTGCCATGCGCCCTCGTGCTCCACATAGGCCCCGCGCGCCTTCATGTGCGGATGCTCGCGGGCCTCGTCGATACCGAGCACCGGGGCAAAGCAGGCGTCGGTGCCTTCGAGCAGCGCGCACCATTCGGCCTGGGTCCTGGTAGCGAACAACGCCGCCAGTTTGGCCGCATAATCGTCCCAGTTGGCAGGGTTCATCTGGGCTTCGGCGAGCTCGGCCGGGGCGCCGCTCCGTGCCAGCATTTCGGCATAGAACTGCGGCTCGATCGATCCCAGCGAGATCTCCTTGCCATCGGCGCAGGTGAAACAGCGGTAGAAATGCGCCGCCCCGCCGAGCATCCCCTTGCCCCGCTCGGTGGAGAGATGCGGCAGGTGACGCACCCCGAAGAAGAAGCTCATCAGGCTGGTCGCCCCGTCGACGATCGCGGCGTCGACCACCTGCCCCTGCCCCGAGCGCTCGCGTTCGTAGAGCGCGGCCATGATCCCGAAAGCGCAATACATCGACCCGCCGCCGAAATCGCCGACGAGATTCTGCGGCGGGGTGGCGGTTTCGCCCGCGCGGCCGACGGCGGAGAGCGCGCCGGTGATCGCGATGTAGTTGATATCGTGCCCGGCCGCCTGAGCGAGGGGGCCCTCCTGCCCCCAGCCGGTCATCCGGGCATAGACGAGCCGCGGGTTGAGCGCGAGCAGCGCCTCGGGCCCCAGCCCCAGCCGCTCCATCACGCCCGGGCGGAAGCCCTCGATCAGCACGTCGGCATGGGCTGCCGCAGCGAGCACCTCGGCCTTGCCCGCCTCGCTCTTGAGATCGACCGCGAGCCGGTGCCGCGCGCGCTCGACCACCGGGTTGGTGACCCGCGCGCCGGGCCGATCGATCCGCACCACCTCCGCGCCCAGATCGGCGAGCAGCATCGCGACATGCGGCCCCGGCCCGATCCCGCTGAACTCGATCACTCTAAGGCCCGAAAGCGGCCCTGCGGCTTGGCTCATGTCTCTCTCCCTTTTGCTCGGTCTGTGGCGCGCCGGGGCCGCGAGGGCAAGGCCGGCCATGCGCCTGCAAAGGCAAAATTGCTTGTCGGTAGAAGTCCAGTCTTTACCTGCACGCCATGCGCACGCTGACCCATCTCGAACGGCTCGAGGCCGAAAGCATCCACATTTTCCGCGAAGTCGTCGCCGAGGCCGAGAACCCGGTCATGCTCTATTCGGTGGGCAAGGACAGCTCGGTGATGCTGCATCTTGCGAGGAAAGCCTTCCACCCCGCGCCGCCGCCCTTCCCGATGCTGCATGTGGCGAGCGGGTGGGATTTCGCCGACCTCCTCGCGCACCGCGACCGGACGGTCGCCGAATATGGCCTCAAGCTGATCATCGCCCAGAACGAGCACGCAGAGGAGCAGGGCATCAACCCCTTCGACACCGGCAGCGCGCTCTATTCGCAGGCGCAGCTCACCGATCCGCTCAAGCGCGCGCTCGACGCGCACGGTTTCGACGCGGCCTTCGGCGGCGGGCGGCGCGACGAGGAGAAGGCGCGCGCCAAGGAGCGGATTTTCAGCTTCCGCACCAATGCGCACCGCTGGGATCCCAAAAACCAGCGCCCGGAACTCTGGAATCTCTACAACGCCAGGAAGCACAAGGGCGAGAGCATCCGCGTCTTCCCGCTCTCCAATTGGACCGAGCTCGACATCTGGCAATACATCGCGCTCGAGAAGATCGACATCGTCCCGCTCTATTTCGCCAAGCCCCGCCCGACGGTGGAGCGCGACGGGATGCTGCTGGTGGTCGATGATGACCGCTTCCGGTTCGAACCCGGCGAGGTGCCGGAGACCCGTTCGGTGCGTTTCCGCACCTTGGGCTGCTATCCGCTGACCGGCGCGACCGAAAGCACGGCCACCGCGATGAACGACATCATCCAGGAAATGCTGCTCGCCACCGGCTCCGAACGCGAGGGCCGCGCGATCGACAAGGGGCAATCGGCGAGCATGGAAGACAAGAAGCAGGAGGGCTATTTCTGATGGCCGACCACCCCTCCTTCGCCGCCGATGCCCTGATCGCCGAGGATATCGTCGCCTATCTCGATGCGCACCAGCACAAGAGCCTGCTGCGCTTCATCACCTGTGGCAGCGTCGATGACGGCAAGTCCACGCTGATCGGGCGGCTGCTCTACGATTCCAAGATGATCTATGCCGATCAGCTCGCTGCGCTGGAAAGCGACAGCCTGCGCCACGGCACGCAAGGGGAGGACATCGACTTCGCGCTGCTGGTCGATGGCCTCGCCGCGGAGCGCGAGCAGGGAATCACGATCGACGTCGCCTACCGCTTCTTCACCACCGAGAAACGCAAGTTCATCGTCGCCGACACGCCGGGGCACGAGCAATATACCCGCAACATGGTGACCGGCGCCTCGACCGCCGATCTCGCGGTGATCCTCGTCGATGCGAGGAAGGGCGTGCTGCCGCAGACACGGCGCCATTCCTGGCTCGTCCACCTGCTCGGCATCCGCCACATCGTGCTGGCGGTGAACAAGATGGATCTGGTGGGCTATGATCAGGCAACCTTCGACGCGATCGTCGCCGATTACCGCGCCTTTGCCAGTGCCATCGGGATCGAGGGCTTCACCGCGATCCCGATCTCGGGCTTCAAGGGCGACAATATCACCGCCGCGCCCTCTGCCAGCACGCCGTGGTATGGTGGCCCGGCATTGATCGCGCATCTGGAGGCGGTCGAGGTCGATGGCGCCGCGGCGCAGGCAGCCCCGTTCCGGATGCCGGTGCAATGGGTCAACCGCCCCAATCTCGATTTCCGCGGCTTTGCCGGGCTGATCGCGAGCGGCACGATCCGCCCGGGCGATCCGGTGCGGATCGTGCCATCGGGCAAGACCAGCACGGTCAAGGCGATCACCAGCTTCGCGGGCGATCTGGAGGAGGCGGTGGCGGGACAGTCGGTCACCATTACCCTTACCGACGAGGTCGATTGCAGCCGCGGCGACGTGATCGCGGCCGCGGGCGACCCGCCGCAGGCCTCGGACCAGTTCTGCGCCACCTTCGTGTGGATGGACGAAGCGGCGCTCAAACCCGGGCGCGGCTACTGGCTCAAGATCGGCACCCAGACCGTGACCGCGACGGTCCAGCCACCCAAATACGAGATCGACGTCAACAGCCGCGAGCACCTTGCGGCCAAGACGCTGCGCCTCAACGCCATCGGGGTCGCCGAATTCGCCACCGACCGGCCGATCACCTTCGAGCCTTATGCCAAGAGCCGTCAGCTCGGCGGGTTCATCCTGATCGACAAGTTCACCAACGCGACCGTCGCGGCCGGCATGATCGAATTCAGCCTGCGCCGCGCGGAGAACGTGCATTGGCAGCCGGTCGCGATCACCCGCGAGGATCATGCCGGGATGAAGAACCAGCGCCCCAAGGTGCTGTGGTTCACCGGGCTTTCGGGATCGGGCAAGTCGACCATCGCCAACGAGGTCGAAAAACAGCTGTTCGTGATGAACCGCCACACCTTCCTGCTCGATGGCGACAATGTGCGCCACGGACTGAACCGCGACCTCGGCTTCACCGAGGCCGACCGGATCGAAAACATCCGGCGGGTGGGGGAAGTCGCCAAGCTGATGGCCGACGCTGGCCTGATCGTGCTCACCGCCTTCATCAGCCCGTTCCGCGCCGAGCGCGAGATGGTGCGCAAGATGCTGCCCGAAGGCGAGTTCGTCGAGATCTTCGTCGACACTCCGCTCAGCGTTGCCGAGGCGCGCGACGTCAAGGGGCTCTACAAGAAGGCGCGCAGCGGCCAGCTCAAGAACTTCACCGGCATCGACAGCCCCTACGAACCGCCCGAACACCCGGAAATCCGGGTCAACACGGTGGACATGACCCCCGAGGAAGCGGCAAGCTACATCATCAAGCAGATCCTGCCCCTCAAATGACGCTTTCGCACCTCGATGACGCTGAACTGGCCGCGCGGCTTGCCGATGCGGCCGGGCGTTTGCTGCTTGCGGTGCGCAAGGAGAGCGGGCTCACCGGAAAGGCGCTGGGAGCGGCCGGGGACGCGGCGGCCAATCGGCTGCTGTGCGACGCGATCCGCGCTGCGCGGCCGGGTGACGGCCTGCTCTCCGAAGAGGAGAAGGACAACCTCGCGCGGCTCGACCAGCGCCGGGTGTGGATCGTCGACCCGGTCGATGGCACGCGCGAATACAGCGAAGGCCGCGCCGACTGGGCGGTGCATGTCGCGCTCGCGGTCGATGGCGCCGCCACGCTCGGAGCGGTGGCGCTGCCGGGGCTGGCGGGCGACATCGTGCTGCGATCCGACCAGCCGCACCCGCTGCCGCCGCTCGCGCCGCGCCCGCGCTTTCTGGTCAGCCGTACCCGCCCTGCCCCCGAGGCGGAGGCGGTCGCGGCGGCGCTCGGCGGGACGCTCGTGCCGATGGGCAGCGCAGGGGCCAAGGCGATGGCGGTGGTGCGCGGCGAGGCGGAGGTCTATCTCCACTCCGGCGGGCAGTACGAATGGGACAGCTGCGCGCCGGTCGCGGTCGCTGCGGCGCATGGCCTGCACTGCTCGCGGCTCGATGGAACACCGCTTGTCTACAACCGGCGCGACACCTTCCTTCCCGATCTCCTGATCTGCCGCCGTGAATGGGTCGAACGCATTCTTGCCGAAGTCATGAAGTTTGCCACTTGAGTAGCTCCGCAGCCAGATCAAGTTATGGCGGCTTCGCGTGGGTATCGCCTTGGTAACGATCACGAAAGCACGTCAGATTGCTGTTCGGCTAACTGGAATTTGTGGGTTCGCAACGCATCAAGGAAGTCACTCCACCACTGCGCCATGCGAATTCTCTCCCGCCACCTATCGGCACTTACTCTAGGCAACTTTGAAATTTTCGTTGATTCGGCTGTGCTAAGCGCCAGCGCCCGTTCGATTGCATCAGGGTTCCACAGGCCCGATTCGTTGAGGAAGGTGGAGGCAGTGGCCCTGAGGCCATGTGCGGTCAGCTCCTCCTTCGAATAGCCCATGCGCCGGAACGCTGCATTGAGCGTGTTCTCGCTCATCGGGCGGATGCCGCTGCGGGCCGAGGGAAAGACGTAGCCTTCGGTCCCCAGCATGGTGGCAAGCTCGGTGAGGTAGCCGACCACCTGCTTGGAGAGCGGCACTGCATGCGGCCGGCGAGCCTTCATCTTCCCAGCGGGGATCTTCCAGACTCCATCCTCGAGATCGATCTCGCGCCACTCGGCGTGGCGTAGCTCGCCCGGCCGCACGAAGACATGCGGCGCTATTTGGAGGGCGTATTTGGTGACCAGGTAGCCGGTGTAGTCATCGATGGCGCGCAACAGGCCGCCGAGCTCCTTGGGCTCAAGGATCGCGGCATAGTGCTGCGCCCTCGGCGTCACGAGCGCGCCCTTCAGCATCGCGGTGGGATCGGATTTGCAGCGGGTGGTAGCAACGCCGTAGCGAAACACGCGCCCGGCGAACGAGCGGCACTTTTTCGCGGTCTCGTGCTTGCCCGTCGCCTCGAGGCGCTTGAGGGGCGCCAGCACTTCAAAGGGTTCGATCTCGTGGATCGGACGCTTGCCGATGGCGGGCGCCAATTGTTCGAGGAAGAAGTTCGCTTTGACGAGGGTAGCCTGGGCAAGCCCGTTCTTGACCATCATCTGCTCGATGTACTCCCGCGCCACTGCCTCGAAGGTCTGGGCCGAGAGAAGTTCGTTGCGGATCTTCCTCTTGCGCTTTTCAAGCGCGGGGTCACCGCCTGACGCGACAACATGTCTCGCCTCGCAGGCGGCATCGCGCGCCTCCTTCAGGCTGATTTCGGGGTAAGGGCCGATCGACAGCTTTTTCTCGGTCTTGCCGACCCGGTAGCGGAATCGCCACAGCTTGCCGCCCGACGGGGTAACCTCGATGTAAAGACCGCGCTGGTCAGCGACCTTGTAGGGCTTGTCTTTGCTCTTGAGCGTGCGAAGCTTGGTTTCGGTCAGAGGCATGTGGGCCTTCTCCCAATGTGGTTTTCGCATGAGCCCACATAAGGCCCGCAAAAACGTCTGGAACGCCTGGGAATTGCTGGGACGATCCGAGACTATCCAAGGGGCAAATCCCTTGGATTTCTGCGGATTAATACAATGTCTGGTGAAACAAACAAAGAACATTCTGCGATGGAGTGGGCGGCCATGTTCGATTGCTCCAGGGTCGGCTGCACGACTTGGACGCTGCGCCGCTAGGCCCGTTATGAAGTCGACACGCGCCTCGACTTTATTTGACCCAGCATGCTCAAAGCGGGGAGGCGCAGGGGCGGGTGAACGGATTGCTCGGCCTGCCGGACGTCCCGACTTCAGGCTCGAGAACAGGCTCAAAAGGCGACGGGCGCACAGCTCATGATGGATGAGTTCGTGACGAAATAGCCGCTCGCCATTATGAGATCCACCGGTATTGCATTAAAAAAATATGACAAAAATTCTGATTTCCGCTGAGTTTCTTAGTCAATTAATGAAATATAGTCTCTAATCAATCAGAATCTTCATTCGATGAAATTTGAATCAGGACTTCGGAGATTCGCTTGCTTGCCAACCCATCGCCATAGGGATTGTGCGCCCTTGCCATTTTTTCGTAAAACCGAGGTTGATCGAGCAACTGGTTTGTCTCGGCAATTATGGCCGTGGCGCTCGTACCTACCAGGCGAGCGGCTCCGGCAGCGACGCCTTCCGGGCGCTCGGTCGTATCGCGCATCACCAACACAGGCTTCCCCAGGCTGGGGGCCTCTTCCTGGATCCCGCCGGAATCGGTGAGGACAATATCTGCGGCATCCATCATCGCCACGAAATCGAGGTAGTCGAGCGGGTCGATCAGGGCGATGTTGTCGCAGCCTGCCAGCGCAGGACGCATCACGGCGGCGACATTGGGGTTGGGATGGAGCGGGTAAATGATCGCAACGTCATCGCGCGCGGCAAGACCCTGCAACGCTGCCGCGATCCCGGCCATGCCTGCGCCGAAGTTCTCGCGCCGATGCGCGGTCACCGCGATGATCCGCCGTCCCGCGAACCGCGCCTTGAGCGGTGCGATCGCGGGCGCGAGCGACGGGTCGGCAGCAAGCCGACCTTGCGCGAACAGCAGGGCATCGATCACCGTATTGCCGGTCACATGGATTGCGGCCGCAGCCACGTTCTCGGCGCGCAGGGCATCGGCCGCGGTCCGGGTCGGGGCGAAGTGGAGGTCGGCGATAACCCCGGTGACCTTGCGGTTCACCTCTTCGGGCCAGGGCGAATAGTTGTCGCCGCTTCTGAGGCCCGCCTCGACATGGCCCACCGGGATACGGCGGAAATAGCACGCGAGGCTCGCCATCATTGTGGTCAGCGTGTCGCCGTGGACCAGCACGCGATCCGGTCGCAGGCTGTCGAGCGCCTCGCCGAAGCGGGTGAGGATGCGCGCGGCGAGACTGTCGAGCGACTGGTCGGGGCGCATCAGATCGAGGTCGCGGTCGGGGGTCAGCGCAGCGAGGGCCAGCACCGAATCGAGCAGCTCGCGGTGCTGTGCCGTCACCACCACCTTGACGTCGAACCGCCCGGTTTCGCGCAGTGCGGCGACCACCGGGAACATCTTGATCGCCTCGGGCCGGGTGCCGAAGGTGACCACGATCCGCGGGAGCGTGCCGCTCCCGCTCATCGCCGCAGCATGCCCCGTGTATCGCACACCAGCTTGCCCGCAAGGTCGGCGGCGGTGAGATGCTTGAAGGCGGTGTGATCGACCAGCACCACCACAATCTCCGCTTGCCTCAGGGCCGCGTCAAGCGTCACCAGTTCGGCCCCGGTGCCGGCAAAGGCGGCGGGCAGTTCCTCGGTGAAGGGCTCGACCACGAGGATCCGTTCCCCGTGGCTATGCGCGAGCTGCTCGGCGATCTCGAGCGCCGGGCTTTCGCGGAAGTCGTCGATGTCGGGCTTGAAAGCGAGGCCGAGCAGCGCGACCTTGCCTTCGGGCGCCGCCTCCAGCAAGGCGCGCACCTTGGCTTCGGTGTGCACGGCCTTGTGATCGTTGACCTCGCGCGCGGTGCGCACCAGCCGCGCGGCCTGCGGTGCGCCCGCGACCAGAAACCACGGGTCGACCGCGATGCAATGCCCGCCCACGCCGGGGCCGGGCTGGAGGATGTTGACCCGCGGGTGCCGGTTGGCGAGGCGGATCACGTCCCACACGTCGACCCCGATCTCGTCGGCGATCATCGAAAGTTCGTTGGCGAAAGCGATGTTGACATCGCGGAAGCTGTTTTCGACCAGCTTCACGGTCTCGGCCACCCGCGCAGTGGTATAGAAACAGTCGCCCTTGACGAAGCTGGTGTAGAGCACCGCGGCACGCTCGGCGCAGGCGGGGGTGACGCCGCCGATCACACGATCGTTGTGAACGAGTTCATTGACGATCCGGCCAGGCAGCACCCGCTCGGGGCAATAGGCGAGCGCGATGTCGGCATCCTCGGTCGATCCGTCGCGCGGCAGCACCAGATCGGGCCGCGCCTCGGCGATGATCGCGGCGACGCGCTCGGTGGTGCCGACCGGCGAGGTGCTCTCGACGATCACGCAGGCGCCCGGCAGGATACGCGGCGCGATCGCGCGTGCCGCCGCCTCGACATAGGAGATGTCGGGGGTTTTGTCGGGCCCAAGCGGGGTCGGCACGGCGATCATGTAAAAGCTGGCAGTAGGAACCTCGGTCGATGCAACCAGCGTCCGCGCTGCAATGGCATCCCGCACCAGCGTGTCCAAGTCACGCTCTTCGATGTGAACGCCTCCGGCATTGACCGTGTCGACCACCTTCTGCGAAACATCGACCCCGCAAACACTCCAGCCATAGCTGGCAAGAAGTGCGGCTGTCGGCAGGCCGATGTAGCCCAAGCCAATCACGGCGACCTGGTGATCAGGCGCTGGATGACCATTCGCCTTGTGCCCGAGCACGGCGGCAGCATCGAAGGGTGCGTTCATGTGGACATCGTCTCGCTCATCGATGACGATGGTGACGAAGATCGCTTAAAATCGCGTTAGCCTTGGCGATCCCCGCGAACAGCTGGGCGCGTTGGGCTGTGTGGGACTACCAGCATCGGATGGCAAGGCAGCTACCAATTCATCGGCTTGCCGACATGGCCCATTGATTGCCAAAAGCCGCAAGGGCGTTTGCCAGGCGGGCCGCGCCAATTCAATCAAGACAATTGCTGAAAACACCTATAATTCTGCAAGCTTATTCGACATGAGCAGCAATTGACTTTTCTGTCAGCACCCGGCCTTTATGCGTCAATTCCAGGAAGAACCTTCGTTTGTCATCGGGATCGATGGTTCGTACAAGCAAGTCCCTCTCTTCGAGAACCTTGATCCACCTGAGGCCAGTGGTCACGGGACAGCGAGCTGCAACACAGGCATCGGTTACCGAAACGTGCTTCTGTAGCTTCTCGTTGTAGAAGATATCGAGCATCATGTCCCAGGCAGGACTTGCGGAAAACCCGTCGAAATTGAAAAGGTCGTCTACGGACCTTCGTCCACGGTACAGCCTCTCGGCAAGCCTCACGCGGGATTTGGAAGGCAGCCATTCACGATTGCCGGTGGCTCGCAATTCATCGAGCTTGTCGATGAGGTTGCTAACCTGTTCCAGCAATGCCTTCACGTCTCGGCTTTCCGAGAGCGCGGCAGGTGAATTCGATCGAGCGGGTTGGCCAAGGTGCATTGCGTGCCTCGTTCGGTCTCCGGTCGATTCACGACCGGGATGGGGAACGCAAGCGCAAGTATATAATTTCAAGTTAATCGTCAAATATTACGATAGAATGCAATATTATTGCTTCATCGATCCTCATCGGCTGATGTTGTATCGATGCATTCGTATGTAGTCGGCGGGATCTTCCGAGCGCGGGCGAATCGGGGCCGTCATGCTCGTCGCAGCCAGCCGATACCTCGCGGCTATTGCGCAACGTTCGCCGGTTTCCTCGAGCCAGCAACCTCTGCACAACAGACCGCCACGATCATAGCCACGTGCATTGATCGAGAGCTGCGGCGCGCCCATCAACCTCCATCGCTTGCACAAGAAGATCACTTTGGCAGAGCGATACGCCGCACCTTAGATATCCGGCAGCGTCTCGTAGGCGCGGGTAAAGGATCATCATCGACAAATGATAATGCCAACTACTCAAGGCGCCCTGCGTGATGACCGACACACTGTGCTAAAACAACAAGCCTAGCATCGCATTGATCATGGCACGCCCTTCAAGACGCCTCAGCCAGAAAAAGGGGACGCAAGCTATTGAAAATTGTTGTCGGCTTGACCCCAGTCATGTTCGTCGATCCGGTCATATTGGTTGGCATCCAAGCCGGCGATCGTCTCAAAGTAACGCAACATCTCCTCAAAGCCCGCGCTCGTGAGCCCAACCACCTGGCGTTTTCTGTCGGCGCGATCAGGAATGCGTCGCACGAGGCCCTTGTGTTCGAGGACCTTCAACCAGCGCGAGGCAGTGCTTTCCGGAGCAAAACAGTTGGCAGCCACAGCCTCTGGCGTAAGGAACCTTTCCTCAACCTGCCGGACAAAGAGATTGAGCAAGATGTCCCACGCGGGGTCTCCGTGAATATCTTGGTGGCCGATGAGCCTAATCCGGCATTGTCGTTCCTTTATGGCGCGATGAGCACTCTTCGCTGCCAGTTCGACCCGGCTCACAAGGCTGGTCTGCCGCGGCGCAGCGGCTGCACAACCGGTCGTAACGCGGATGTTATCCAGGATGTGCTGTGCGGCATCCAATTGTGCCGCCAACCTCTTTCTGTTGATGTCCATCACTCCCCCATTTTCTGCCCCGCACAGCGTGCCCGCATTCTCAGAAGGTTTGGCCGAGGCCCGTGAAGATCCGACGAAATGATGTCGGTTCTGCAAACGCCGCTCACCGACCTGGCGGTGCATCAAGCTTGCGGATCACCGATCGCGATCGAAGCGGCGCCGTGCGTGCAATCTAGCCCAAGCTGTCACCGCGGCGCGACTAGTGAGATTGATCAGTCGGTAGTGCGATCGGGAGATCTTGCGCTTCGACGCAACTCACTCAGTTATCGCCTCGACCAGGCGCCTGGCAAACAGCGATAGTCCGGTTAGCGATGATTTCACACGTTCGCCCGCAACGTCATGACCAGAGGCGGGCGCGCGCGTGTTACGTTACGGCGCACGGTCATCCGCCTCTGCGGCGTCACATAGAGCCGCTATGCCGAACCCGCGACCCGCAGGGGCTGGCTCGCCCCAGCCCTGACACCTTGTAGCCCCGCTGACGCAGCGGGGCTCTTTTTTCGCGATTACGGTGGCGTTGCGGCACATTGCGCATTCAGGGTCTCGATGCCCGCTTTGCTGAAGACCCGTATTGCAGGCACGACCGAGTTGCCTGTCAGGGGGTCCGCAGCAATTTTTCGCACTGATATTGCGCAAGCCTGTACTGCAGCGTAATTTGCTCAAGGCCCGTTGCGTCCCGAACCAGGCGGGCTTGGGCGGTGGCAACGCGACACCCCTGCCACCGCCCTAATTTCCCGATCGTTGAGTGAAATTTGCTGTCGCCGGCCAGCTTGGCGCATGCTGCCAAATGGTGAGAGCTTGAAGCTTGCAGTGCCGCGCTCTGCGCCGTGCTGATGGCTCAACATGAGACCGGTAAATCTGCTGCGATGCTGACGATCCCAGATCGATGTCGCGTACACGCACAGCGCTGGCGACCTAGCTATAGATCACGCGTGGAACAATGACTGGCAGGTCCATTCAACTCCAGAAAAGGCTCGTCAAACCGAGAACCGCACTAACGGCGAAGATCACGAGGATCATGTCAATCTCCCACCAAAGGCCCGCACGCGCTTCGTCGCACGCGATACCGAGACGCGTGGCAATTACATCGCGTGCCCAAAAGAGGGGATTCTTGCGGCGCACTCTCAATACCTAGCCATGTTGGTGATCTTTGGCCAGACCTACACATCACGCGCTCGCTTGCACTCGGATCATGATCGGCAAAGCGTGTTGCTCACTTCCCCTATGCGCTCGCAGGAGCCACCGACGGCGCAGTTGCATGCGCTCCCGAACTGTAAGGGGGCAGACAGACCCTCGTGTGCAAGGCAGGCTTGGCGCCATTCGCTTGCTTGTCGAAGGTGCTAAGCCGGAGCCGAGTGCCGGAGCCGTCCGGAATGACGGGCGACATTTCGAGAACTTTTTGAGCACTGTGACTGCGCACGCTCGCGCGAACGTTTGACTTTCTATGCTCGGGGAGCATCGTGCTGACGCCGGATTTTGTTCCAAATCGGGACATTCCTGCCGGGCCATGCGAAGGCTCTTTGACGAATCGCCGTGCGTGGTTAGTTAACGATTGGTACGATTGTATACGGTATGGTGCTGAAGCGCCGGGGGGGGAGTAGGTTATGAAGCTGGGCTTGGTTTTTGCAGGCGCCTTCACTGCGGTGGCCGCGCTCGTTTCCACGCCTGCACAGGCTGCTCATCTTTTCGACGAGAACGGCGACAGTGCCGATATCTTGTTCGACGGCTTCACGGGCAACGCCGGAAACACAATCCCCGGCTTGTCTGCCAGCCTGCGCCTCACCCTTCTCGCAGGCGCTCAGTCGCGCGGGTACCTGTTCTCCTATGTGCTGCGAAATACGTCCACTGCAGGAGGCCCTGCGAGCAGGGTTTCCGGTTTTGCGTTCGATTCGAATCCGGATGTCAGACTGGTCGCCACCCTGGGCGAGCTTTCGAATGTCATCCTTGATGGCCGCTATCCCAACGGCATCGGCGACGTCGAAATCTGCCTTAGCGGCGGACGTACCTGCCAAGGCGGTGCCGGCTCGGGTGCGACGCACGGCGATCCGGCTAGCGGCGTGTTCCTGCTCGGCTTCGACCGTCCGGCAACTTCAGTTACTTTGAGCGACTTTTTCGTCCGCTATCAGGGCCTGTCGGGCCTTGGCCGGATTACCTCGGCGTCAGGGCAGGAAGTTACGACAGCCGTTCCGGAACCCGGCACTTGGTTGATGATGATCTTTGGCCTGGGCGCAATTGGGGGCGCCATGCGTAAGCGCTCGCGTGCCACTATGCAGTGGCACCTTGCCTAACGCCGCCCGGCTACGGCGCTTGTTGTAGCGGCACGGCGGCTCGCTTCGGAGCTTCGTGCGGTAAGACCAGTCTGTCTTCGGACCCCGGCTCCAAACGAAGAAGTAAATGTGATCGCAACAATTTTGTCAGTCGGCGTTGACGGGATGATGTAGTCACCCGCGTTTTGCCGATACGGCTCGGCGCGAAAATACGCTGCTAAATATGGCCGCGTTTTTTGTCCGGCATAGGAACAGATTACGTTTTCGCACTCCCGTTGAATCGTCGCACCGGCTAAAGACAGCATCTGGCAGGGGGAAATGCTAGGATGATTGATGAACAGAGCACACGCGAAGAGATCAGGTACAATTGGCAGATGCCCGACGGCACGTCTTGCCGTATCACCCTCTTCGACATCACGGTCTCCGAGGCCGAGAGCGTAGCCAAGGCTTATGGATGGCCAGGTCGAGCACCGTTGCAAGCATGATGGCCCCTAACCTAAGCCGCGGGACTGCGTTCAAGGGGAACCCGGTAGCGGGTTGATTTACGGCTAAATTGCTCCCCCACTTAAAAGGTGTAGCGTCCTCTTTTCTTCGAGGCGGTGAGACCTCAATGTCGAAGGTGAAGGCAATTGACCGGATCTCGCGCCGCCACGAACGGAGACGCCCCAATATGCAGAACCGGACCAACAACTTATCAGTTCCAAACAGCCGGATCTGGGACTTTGCGGTCCTTCCCGAACGGCATACTGAATGGCTGGGTTCGCCAATACCGGTCAGTCCACTTCGGCCCGGGTTCTGCTGAAAGCCGAAATTCAGCAAGCGACCCCATTGCGGGCAATCGGACAATTCGGCATGCTATCGGCAAATTTGATCTCTAGCATTGCCATTGACTTCAAACCGTCGGTATCGCGAGCGCAAATTTATGCAAGGATCTCGAAGGTGATACACGCCCCATACACACTTTTTTCAAGAATTCCAATTTATGTTGATAAAGATGGCAGCCTATTCGCAGAAGATTTATGGCGTAAGGACCTTGAACTTCATCTTGACTATATCGATGATTTCCGGCTCTGCTGTCCTGTTCTGCCGCTCGCGCTGGCTCCGGAAGGAGCTTCAGCGATAAATGGTCTATCATTATCGCAAGTTATTTCAATCCGAAAGGATTACGGTTGGGTATCGGTTGTAAAGAACCTAGTCCCAAATTTTTATAAGGTAGCTGTTGCACTTCGGAAGACACGAATTGCTCATTCCGGAGGGGCCGGTTGGGCATTCCCTCTTACTTTTTACATTTTAATGCTTAGACCGTTTTTTCAATTCCAGTGGATCGTGATTATCGAGTCATCGTTTTGGATGAAACCCAAAGGAAAGAGGGCGAGCATAAGGGAGTTGTTGTCTCACCATATTCATTCCAAACTACTTGGTGCAGCGCTTCGCCGAGCGGACGCGCGGATCTTTACCCAGCGCGGTTACCAAACGTTTTTTGATATCGAGAATGAGCGGTCTCTAATCGCTCCTGCCACATGGGTGGACGAAGAGCGTATTATTTCCCGAGATGCCAGGCAGAAGCAGGTCGAGGCACTGGGTGTCGACGAAATCCGTTTGCTATTTCCCGCTCGTATGATCCCTGATAAGGGGCCCGACATCGTTATGCGAGCGATCGAGATCATCGATGAGAAGTGGGGGCGGGACGAAGCGTTGCCCTATATTTCGATCGATCTGATCGGTGATGGTCCAATGGCCGATAAATGCCGTAGATTCGTCGAGAGGCATTCCGGTCCGGTAAACCTCCGCTTTCTTGATCCTGTTCCTTATGGGGAGCCCTTCTTCGATCTTCTAGGCCGTTATCACGCAATAATCCTCGCGAATAAACAAGACGAACAACCTCGCGTGGTATTCGATGCTTTCAGTCAAGGCGTCACGGTGATATCAAGTGACACAGCCGGAGTGCAGGATGTGACCACTGCGAATGAAAATGCCCTACTTTTCCCAATAAACGATGCTGAGGCACTTGCAAGTCATTTAATTCTTTTTGCAAAAGACAAAAATCTACGCTCAAATCTTACCAATGCCGCTCACGCCGCCTCGTTTGGTAAGACGCATTCAGAGATGCATCGAAATCGATCGGAGTTTCTCAAAAAAGTTCTTCAAACCGATTGTTGATATTTTGCAGATCGGTATTTTTAATTATTAATTCTTTGAGAACCAATAAGGTTCGTTCAATTTTTCGATTTTAGCACACTGCGATTAGACTCGTGTGCCCTGCCTAATTCTGGAAGTGGGGCGAGGAATGACGACCGGCGGCTAACCACCCTGTTCCAGCCATGAGCATGGCCAGTGCGCGATCCTGGAAGCTCCATGACGGCTTCCGGCGGGATTAGACATTGCCGTTGATGCTCGGGAATGACGTGGTCTGGTCGGAAGCCGCCGAAACTGGCGGTTCGTGAAGCGACGATGATGGCTCTTGCAGAGCATATAAGTGATTGTTGCCGGCAAGGAGCCGACTAGCGGCGCTTTGGCCAAATCGGCTGGCGAAGATCTACATCCCAAAGAGGATGGCTTCGTGCAGCAGTCACTTCACCTCGAACGTCACGGTCCCACTCATTGCGTGCCCGGCGGCGGCGGCGGCTTGCCAGCGGACGTCGTAGGTGCCCTTGGGCAGGGGCTTGGCAAGCGTGAGGGTCAGCGTCTTGCCGTCCGCCGACCAGCTCGGGGTGAAGTTGCGGATGGCCATTTCGCCATGGTCCTTCATGCCCGGCATCGCCGTCATGATGATCGCCGCGCTCGCGGTGCCCTGATTGACCGGCATGCTGAAAGTCAGGGTGACTGCCTTGGGCGCCTTGGCCTCGGTTCCGGCTGCCGGGGTTGAAGTGGTGAGCTGGACGTGCGCCGAGGCCGCGCTCGGCGCGAGCAACGAGAGAGCGAGGGCAGCGAAGATAGAGGAGATGCGCATGGGATATGTCCTTCGTGTCGATCAGAACCAGAAACGGATGCCAGCGATAAGGCTGGTTGTGGACGGGTCCTCGCCCCGCAAACGTGCGAAGTCCGCGCTCGTGCTCGTCCGCCATGCCTGCTCGATGCCGATATATGGCGCGAACTCGCGTGCGATCTCGTAGCGTAGCCTTGCGCCAATCTCGATCTGGTCGAGTCCTGCGCCGATCTCCAGTTCGGGCACGTCCTGCGCCGCAAGGTTCGCCTCGATCCGCGGCTGGAGGATCAGGCGCTGGGTGATGCGCTGGTCCACTTCGGCTTCGATGCGCGCGGTCAGATCGCCGCGATGGGAGAGGAACAGCGCGGCATCGATCTCGAACATGTAGGGCGCAAGGCCCTGCACCCCGATCACAGCATGCGTGGTGTCGGGCCCCGCGATGTCGTGGCGGATGCCCGCCTGGAAGTCCCAGAAGGGGCGGATCGCCTTGGAAAACAGCGCCTGCACATCGGCATCATCAGGAGCTCCGCCCCATGCGCCTTCGGCCTCGGACTTGACCCACAGCCGTTCTGTCGGCCCGCCGTAGTAGCCTTGAATGTCCCACAGATAGGTGTCCGCGCCGTCGCGGATCTGGGTCTCGATCCGGTCGCCCTGGAACCAGAACACGGGAAAGTCGCCGTGGGTGCGCTGAAGGTCCTTACGCGAGGCGGCCATCGCCTCGGCGCCCCAGATCGCATCGGCGGCGCGCGGCGGCCCGCTGCCGGCCTCGGGCGGGGGCGGGGTTTCCATTGTCGGCCCGGGAGACGGATCGGCCTCGGCCTCGCCCATATCGTGCCCGGCGTGAGGATCCTCGGCGGGCGCCGGCATGGCGTGGCTCGCGTGCGGGTCCTGTGCGGCGAGCGGCGCGGCGGCGCTCAGCGCGAGGATCGGCAGGAGCATTCTCATGCGCCCTGCTCTGGCCCCATCACCGTCACGGTCTGCATCATCCCGCCGTGCATGTGATAAAGCAGATGGCAGTGGAAGGCCCAGTCGCCCGGCTCGTTCGCGGTGAGGTCGAACTGCGCGCTTGCCCCGGGCTGGACGATGACGATGTTCTTCCTCGGCTGGTGGGCCGGCTCGTCGCCATTGACCAGTTCGAAGAACATGCCGTGCAGGTGGATCGGGTGCGCCATCATGGTGTTGTTGACGAGCTTCACCCGCACCCGCTCGTTCCAGGCGAAACGGATCGGCTTGTCGTGGACCGCGGAATACATCTCGCCGTCGAAGGACCACATGTAGCGTTCCATGTTGCCGGTGAGGTGCAGCTCCAGCAGGCGCGACGGCGTGCGGGTGTCGGCATTGGGCTCGAGCGCAGAGAGCATCCGGTAATTGAGCACGCGGTGCTCGGCATCGCGCAATCCGAGACCGGGATCGCCCAGCTTGTCGACCGGGGCCATGGAGACCATGTCGATCCCGGGGCCGACCTTCACGTCAGGCGGCAGCAGCAGCGTGTCGCGCATTGTCATGCCGTCCATGCTGTGCCCGGCTCCCGTGTCGCCGTGGTTCATGCCCATGTCGCCCATGTCGAGCAGCGGGGGCTTGCGCGGCGGCGGGATCGCGGTCCGCGCGCCGGGGCGGCTGGCGAGCGTCGCCAGCGCCATGCCGGAGCGGTCCATGCTCTCGGCGACGATAGTGTAGGCCTCGGCGGTGGGCGTGATGATGACGTCGTAGGTCTCGGCGGTGCCAATCTGGAACTCGTCGATCTCGACCGGCTTCACGTTCTGGCCGTCCGCCGCGATCACCGTCATGGCGAGGCCGGGGATGCGCAGGTTGAAGAAGGTTTGCGCCGCCCCGTTGATGACCCTGAGGCGCACCCGCTCGCCGGGGGTGAAGAGATATTCCAGCCCCTCCTTCGGCCCGCGCCCGTTGGCGAGATAGGTGTAGGTCGAGCCGGTCACGTCGGCGATGTCGGTCGCGGGCATCCGCATCTCGGCCCACATCCGCCGATCTGCGGCAGTGAGCGGGTATTCGTCGGCCCAGCTGGTCTGCTGGTAGTTGAAATACCCCTCGCCCTTGCGCAGCCGGTCCATGATGAAATGGGGATGGTGCGGGGTGAACTCGCTTAGCAGCAGGATGTATTCGCGGTCGTAGGCGTGCGGCTCCGCGCCCGCCGGATCGATGATCAGCGGGCCGTAATGCCCCTGCTGTTCCTGAAGGCCGGAATGGCTGTGATACCAGTAGGTGCCCGACTGGCGGATCGGGAACGCGTAGCTGAAGGTCTGCCCTGGCTTGATACCCGGGAAGCTGATTCCCGGCACCCCGTCCATGTGGAAGGGAAGCAGCAGCCCGTGCCAGTGGATCGAGGTGTCCTCGTCCAGGTGGTTGGTGACGTTGAGGCGGACGTCTTGTCCCTCTCTCAGGCGGATCAGTGGCCCGGGGACGCTGCCGTTGACCGCGATGCCGTGGCCCTTGCGCCCCTGCACCATGCGCGGGCCGTGGCCGACGGCGAGATCGATGACTGCCCCCGAGACCTCGTCGAAGCCGACGCGGATCGGCGCTCCGCCTTTCATGGAGTGGAGCGAATGGCCCTGCGCCCAGGCGGGCAGCGCGGCAAAGCCTGCCGCAGCGCCGGCGGCACGGACGAAACCGCGGCGGGAAATCGGGAACATGGTCACAGTTCCTATACGTTACGCGCGCGGCGAAGGTTTCTCTGGGCGCCGTGATCGGCGGCGGGAGCGAAGGATGCGAGAATCGGGCAGGGCCCCTCGCCGCCCTTCGCGCAATCCGCGGCGAGCGACTTGAGCGCGGTGCGCATCGTCTTGAGCGTCGCGATCTTCTCGTCGATCGCCTTGATCCGCGCCTCGGCCAGCGCGCGCGCGGCGGCGCGGTCGTTCATGTCGAGGTCGAGCAGCGTCGCGATTTCCTCGAGCGTGAAGCCCGCGGTCTGCGCCGCCTTGATCGAGCGCAGGCGTTCGAGATCGCCCTCGGTGTAGCGCCGCGCGCCCTCGGCCCGCGGCGGCTCCGTCAGCAGCCCGCGGCGCTGGTAGAAGCGCACCGTCTCGACCGAAACACCGCCCGCACGGGCCAGATCACCGATTTTCATTTTCGCCTCTTGAAACCGTACTACAGTACGGGACTTATATACGGCTCATCCGAAATCTTTCAAGGGATGAGTCACCATGAATAACGAACCCCGAACAGCCGTCCTCCACCGCATGGTGATGCCCGAGCACATCTGTCCATACGGCTTGAAGGCGCGCCACCTGCTGCGATCGCGCGGCTACGCGGTCGAGGATCGCCACCTCACCACGCGCGAGGAAACCGACCGCTTCAAGGCCGAGCATGGCGTGGCGACCACGCCGCAGACCTTCATCGGCGGCGAGCGGATCGGCGGCTATGACGACCTGCGCCGCCACCTCGGCCTGAAGGTCACCGATCCGGGCGCAACCAGCTACCGCCCGGTGATCGCGTTGTTCGTGATGACCGCGCTGATGGCTATGGCTGCGGCCTATGCCGCAGACGGGACGGCCCTCAGCATCCGCGCCGCCGAGTGGTTCATCGCCTTCTCGATGTGCGTGCTGGCGCTGCTGAAGCTCCAGAACGTCGAGAAGTTCGCGACGATGTTCCTGAACTACGACCTGCTGGCGCGGCGCTGGGTGCCCTATGGCAGGATCTACCCGTTCGCCGAGGGCCTCGCCGGGGTGCTGATGGTGGCCGGGGTGCTCCACTGGATCTCGGTGCCCGTCGCCTTGTTCATCGGCACGGTCGGTGCGGCGTCGGTGTTCAAGGCCGTCTACATCGACCGCCGCACGTTGAAGTGCGCCTGCGTGGGCGGCGACAGCACCGTGCCGCTCGGCTTCGTCTCGCTGACGGAGAACCTGATGATGGTCGCCATGGCGCTCTGGATGCTGGCGCGAACCGCCGGTTGATCCCTGTGGGTGCGCACAGGGTTCCACCTGCCAGGAACAGGCCCGTTGTCGGTATATGGCCGGCCACTGGCGTAATCCATGTGCGCTCGTGGAGACGGGTGTCGGGTTCCAGTCAAAGCAGACGTTCGATCGGGCGAGATCGAATGGCCAACTCTGGGGCGGCAGCTGCCGGAAGGTCCTAGGACAATCCGTCCGTCCATCAGAAAAGCTATACGACGGCGGGTTGTGCCAAGAGCCGACAATTCTTGATTATCGAGAAGGATCGCCAGAAAGCTGCGGATTGATTATCGATGATCCCAAGGTCGTAGAAGGCTGTCTGCGTACGGCAGGCATCCTTGCTTTTGAGGCGCGCCGCACTTGGACTGCAGTTCCTTTAAGCCTTCTAGGCCAAGCGATTGTCTCGACCGTCTAGACGCAGTGAGCTCTAGGAGGCTGCGCTGCAATGAGCAACTTCGGGCCGATCTGCCCGGAGCGCCCAGATCTTGATTCTTGATCGAAACATAAACATATTCCGCAAATGGCAAGAAACCGCGAATTTGATCTCACCGCTGCGCTCGATCAGGCGATGCGCGTTTTCTGGCGCAAGGGATATGCGGCAACCTCGATGTCCGACATTTACGCCGCCACGGGCCTCAAGCCTGGTAGCGTCTATGCCGCGTTTCGCGACAAGGAAGGACTGTTTCAGCAGGCGTTCGAACATTACGCTGGCTTCTTCCGCGCCACGCTCCCTACGGACACCGAAGGTCTGGCGGCGATCCGCGCCTGGATCACGCTTCAGGCCAAGCTCGCCTCGGAAGATTCCGATCGTGCCGGCTGTCTGATCATCAACACCGTGGCCGAACGCGAGGTCCATTCGGCTGCCACCCAGGCGCTGGCGCAGGGCCGCATGCGCGAGATCCGCGATTTTTTCGTCCGCAATCTGGTCATCGCGGAACAGGCGGGCGACTTGCCCCCGTCCACCGACCTCGACCTTCGCGCCGATGCGCTAGTGGGCGCTGTCGTCAGCATCATGACGTTGGGACGTGCGGGTGCCGATGCGGCGATCATCGGTCACGTCGCACAGGCGGCGCTGGAGCCCTTCGCGCCCATAAAATGATCGATTGATCAATTTATATCTTGATCGTTCGATCCTGAATGCCTAGATGGGTGGCGCGGCGATTGGCCGCCTCGCTCGCGAAGGAAATCATCATGCAAGGACAGAACGTCGTCGTGATCGGCGGCAGCAAGGGTATCGGGCTGCAGGTCGCCCGCCAGGCATTGGCGCGCGGCGCGCGCGTCACCATTGCTGCACGCGGAGAAGCAGCGCTTGCGGCGGCCGCCGCCGCCAATCCGGGCCTCGAGACCGTGTTCGTCGACGTAGTCGATCCCGCTTCGATCCACGCGCTGTTCGCGCGCTTTGAGACGGTGCATCACGTCTATCATTCGGCCGGCACCTTCGTCGGCGGTCCGGCAAGCGGAGACGTCGCCGCCTACCGCGCCGCGATCGAGCCGCGCATCTTCGGTATCGCCCATCTTGTCGCGGCGACCGAGGGCAAGATCCCGGCCGGTGGCTCGATCACCCTGACGGGCGGCGTGTCGACCGACCGTCCGGCCAAGGGCGCTTGGATCACCAATGTCGGCACCGCTGCCGCCGAACAAAGCGCCCGCGCGCTGGCGCTCGATCTCGCTCCGGTGCGGGTCAATGCCGTTGCCCCCGGATGGACCGACACGCCTATGTGGGAAGGCCTGTTCGGCGAAGACCGCCACGCCGCCTTTGCCGAGGTCGCGGCCAAGCTGCCGGTGGGCCACATCGCCGCTGCGGCGGATGTCGCGGATGCGGTGCTCTTCCTGATGAACAACCGCTCGGTCACGGGCGAAGTCGTCCATGTCGACGGTGGCCACCGGCTGATTTGACGCTGCATCGCATCAACGCTGAGGATGAAGAACATGCGTTACCGTTTGCTCGGCCGCACCGGCCTGTATGTCTCCGAACTTGCGCTCGGGACGATGACATTCGGCGGTGGGGATTTCTGGCGCGCCATCGGCGAGCTCGACGTTGCGGCCGCCATGCCCATACTGCGCGATGCGATCGATGCGGGGATCAATCTGATCGATACCGCCGATGTCTATGCACATGGCCGCTCGGAAGAAATTCTCGGCGCCGCGATCCGCCAGCTTGGCCTGCCGCGCGACGAGCTGATCCTCGCGACCAAGGCCTATGAGCGGGTCGGCCCGGGCCCCAATGCCGGGGGCTCCACCCGCCGCCACCTGATGTGGAGCGTGGAGCAGAGCCTCAGGCGGCTGCAAGTCGATCACATCGACCTGTTCCAGCTGCACGGGGTCGATCCGGTCACCCCGCCCGAGGAAATCGTCGATGCGCTTGCGGCGCTGGTCCGGTCGGGCAAAGTGCGCGATGTCGGCCTGTGCAATTACCCCGGCTGGCAGGCCGAGCACCTGATCGGCATCGCCACGCGCACCCATGCACCGGCGCTTGCCGCCAATCAGGTCTATTATTCGCTGGCCGGGCGCGATGCCGAGCGTGAGGTGCTGCCGCAGGCCGAGGCTGCCGGGCTTGGAATCCTTGTGTGGAGCCCGCTCGCGGGCGGGCTGCTGTCGGGCAAGTTCGATCCGTTCGCGCCCGAAGCGGGGCCGGCCGATGCGAGGCGCACGGCTTTCGACTTTCCGCCGGTCGATCGCACCCGCGCTGCCGCGGTGATCGCTGCTGCCCGCCCGATTGCGGCGGCGCACGGAGCCAGCATCGCGCAGGTTGCGCTCGCGTGGCTGCTCACACGACCTGCGGTCACCAGCGTCATCATCGGTGCCAAGCAGCCCGCACAGCTGCGTGACAATCTGGGTGCCGTCGAACTCGCGCGCGCTCTAACTGCTGAAGATATCGCAGCGCTCGATCAGGCTACGCAGCTGCCGGACGAATACCCCGGCTGGATGGTCGCCTATCAGGCCGCAGGCCGCGCGCCCGATGGCGAACGACCGCAAGCCTGACGCAGCGCCCCCTATCCCTTCCGCCGTTCCGGTGCGCGTCCGCTCCCGCGCGTGCCGACTGTCCCCGAGGGAGCGCCCCCTAGGAGAACCCACATGAAAGACCTCTACATCGCCCAAGTCAGCATTGCCCACGGGCGTGACGGAACCGCGAAGTCGGCCGACGGCAATCTTGACGTTGCGCTTGCCTTCCCCAAGGAACTCGGCGGCAATGGTGCGGGCACCAACCCCGAACAGCTGTTCGCCGCGGGCTTTTCGGCCTGCTTTGCGAGCGCGATCCGCTTTGCCGCCGGGCAGATGAAGCTTGATGCGGGCGAGGTCATCATCGACACCGCCGTCACGCTCTTCGTGCGCGAGGACGGTCGCTATGGCCTGCGCGCCGACTTCGATGTCAGCGTCCCCGGCCTCGCAGGCACGGATCGCGACGCGGTGATCGCGGAAGCCAAGCGGATCTGCGCTTACACCAACGCCACCGCAGGCAATGTCGAGACGCGCTTCACGATCAAGGGTGCGTGACGCAGTCCTGTCATTGACCATCAAATATGGCTAGTTACTGCCAGCCGGCGCGCGCAGAGCGTCCCGCGCCGGCTGGCAGCGCCTTACAGACGAGGTTTCCCGATGCCGATCACTGCCCCTTTGCGCCGCGCCGTCCTGCTTGCCGCGATGATCCCCTCGCTGGCGATCGCGCAGGAACCCGACACCATGCGCCTCGAGGCGGCAACCGCTGACATCGGGATCGAGATCGACGGCAATCTGCTCGGCAACTGGCAGCTCGATCCGACCAACTATCCGCGCGATATCGCGCTACCGGTCGAGAAGGCAGAGCCTTCGACGATTTGTTTCCTCAACGAAACGCGGCGCGCCTGTGCCGACTTCATCCCCGACCAGTCCCGACCGCTCGAAATTGCGTTCAAGGGAGCACAGATCGCCACGGTCATCCGCGCCCAGCGCAACACGCCGCCTGCCGTGTTCGATGCCGCCTATCAGGCGGCGCATCGCGGAAAGACCGTGGTCGAAGTGCCCGAAGTTTATGAGCTGGTGAACATCGCCATCGCCATCTCCCCCTTCGGGCAGGGAGATCGCGACATGGTCTATCACGACAGCCCATACTACGCGGCGGTCCAGACCCATTTCGCGCCCTATGTCGATCATCCGCTGATCAAGCGCGTCGATGTGATGCTCCGCCAGGACCGGATGGACTATTTCACCTTCAAGATGAACGGCTATGCCTTCGTTTTCGACGCCGAGGGACGCATCGTGCGCAGTCCGGTCTATGACCGCACCGGCTTTGCCGGATCGCTCGACAACGCGGTGCTGCCCTATCTCGAAGATCTTCAGGACTTCGCGAATGTCAGCGGCTTCCGCGCCTTCTATCGCGAGCATCAGGATCTCTACCGGAAGCAGATCCGGTTCTTCGAGGATGAGGCGCAGGTCGCAAGGATCAGCAGCTGGCTGGGCGAGCGGTTTCCCTCGGTGAAGCCCTATGACGGTGTGAAGATCGTGTTCTCGCCGCTGGTTGCCTACAACCAGTCACTCACCACGCTGGAGGCCGATGGCTACCGCGAGCTGCAGCCGCATGTGAACTACCCATACAGTGCCAATCGTGGCCTTTCGTCGCAGGGCGCCGCGATCGAGCGCTCGGCCATCCTGTTCACCGAGATGAATCACGGTTTCATCAACCCGGTCGCCGAAAAGTATCGGGAGCGGATCGCGAAGGTCCTCACCGATCGCGCCGCCTGGGCCGACGATACCAGAGCCCCGGGCAATTATCCCGGCGCCGAGGCGCTGTTCAACGAATACATGAACTGGGCGCTAGTCAGTCTCTACTACCGCGATCTGATGTCGGACGATGATTTCGCGATTTCGCACGCTGCTGTCGTCGACAACATGCAGAACGGGCGCGGTTTCCTGCGCTTTGCTGCCTTCGATGCCGAGCTTCTGCGGCTCTACGCTGCGCGCAAGCCTGGCCAGACAATCGAAGACCTTTATCCGGCGATGCTGGACTGGCTTGCCGCACAATAGGCGTGCGACAAGGATCTTGCGCCTTCACGCGGTCTCAGTGCTGGCTCTCACCTGCTCGGTACGCGCATGGCGGCCATGCCGAGTTCGTCCGGAAAGATCCTCCGCTGCGGAAGCGCCCCGGAGCGGGTCTGGCCTCTCAAGCGCGCTCCAAGCGGAGGAAGTCCACGAAGGCTCTGAGCGGCGCGGGGACATAGCGGCGGTCATGATAGAACAGGAACGGCCCCGAAAAGGGAGTCGACCAGTCGGGCAGGATCTCCACCACGCTGCCATCGGACAGCAAGTCAGCGTAAAATCCCTCGAAGGTGCAGCCGATCCCGAGGCCTGCGGCAACCGCGGCGCGTTGGACTTCGAGCGAATTGGTCATGAGCCGCGCAGGCGGTGAAATGTTGATGACCTCGCCATTGCGCTCGAACTCCCACGGCAGCATGGTGCCGTGCAGGAAACGGTGCCTAATGCAGCTGTGATCCATGAGATCGCGCGGATGCTGAGGTATGCCACGCAGCGCGAGATAGGATGGCGCCACCACGCAGACATAGCGCTGGTTGCGCGGGCCGAGCGGGACCGCGATCATGTCCTGTTCGAGGCGTTCGTCATAGCGCACGCCTGCATCGAAGCCTTCGCCCAGCACGTCGATGAAGCGATCCTCGGCACGCACTTCGACCGTGATGTCGGGATAGGTGGCCATGAACCGGGACAGCAAGTCGGGCAGCATGAGCCGCGCGACCACGCCGGGAACATTGAGCCGCAGGGTGCCGGTGGGCCGATCGCGATAGGCGTTGACGCTGTCGAGCGCTTCGCTGACCCCGGTCAGCGCCGGACGCAGCCGCTCGAGCAACCGTGTGCCCGCCTCGGTCGGCTGGACGCTTCGGGTGGTGCGGTTGAGCAGGCGCAGGCCGAGGCGCTGTTCGAGCCGCCGCACCGCTGCGCTCAGTGCCGAGGCCGAAACGCCCTGCCGCGCCGCCGCTGCCCTGAAACTGCGCTGTTCGGCAACTGCCGAGAAGGCGAGCAGATCCTGAAGGTCGGCATCGCGCATCGTGCGGCTCCCTGCACAGTCTGTCCAATTAGATGCAGCTTATCGCACAATAATCCGCAACGTAAATGGCGAGCCTCACACGCGACAAGGAGTACCGCCATGCAGCACCGCCGCCTCGGCCAGAACGGCCCTCTCACCTCCGCCCTCGGCCTTGGTCTGATGGGCATGTCCGATTTCTATGGCGCCGCCGACGAAGCCGAGAGCCTCGCCACGATCCACGCCGCGTTGGAGGCGGGCGTCACCCTCTTCGACACCGGCGATTTCTACGGGGTGGGACACAATGAAAGCCTGCTCGGCCGTGCGCTTGCCGCAAGCAGCCGCCGCGATCAGGCGATCGTCAGCCTCAAGTTCGGGGCGCTGCGCGATCCGGCGGGCGGGTTCATCGGCTACGACAACCGGCCCAAATCGGTGAAGAACTTCTTGGCCCACTCGCTCCAGCGGCTCGGGCTCAACCATGTCGACATCTACCGCCCCTCGCGGCTCGACCCGGAGGTGCCGATCGAGGACACCATTGGCGCCATCGCCGAACTGCAGCAGGCGGGCTATGTCCGGCACATCGGCTTGTCGGAGGTAGGCGTGGAGACGATCCGCCGGGCCGCAGCAACCGCGCCGATCAGCGATCTGCAGATCGAGTATTCGCTGTTCTCGCGCGGTATCGAGGACGCGATCCTGCCTGCAGCCCGGGAACTCGGCATCGGGATCACCGCCTACGGCGTCCTCTCGCGGGGGCTCATCACCGGAGACTGGCGGCAGCCAAAGGCGGGCGAGTTCGATTTCCGCGCGATCAGCCCGCGGTTTCAGGAAGGCAACGTGGAGCGCAATCTTGCCCTGTCCAAGGCCTTGGGCGAAGTGGCTGCGAACCGCGGGATCACGCTGGCGCAAGCGGCGATCGCCTGGGTGGCGGCGCAGGGCGAGGATATTGTTCCGCTGGTCGGCGCGCGGCGGCGTGACAGATTGCAGGAATCGCTCTATGCCCTGGACATCTCGCTTGCGGCCGAGGATCTGGCGGCGATGGAACGCGCGGTGCCCAAGGGCGCGGCGGCAGGTGGGCGGTATCCGGACCAACAGCTCGCTTTCATGGACAGCGAACGCTGAAGTGCTGAAGGCGACCCGTTTGCACTGACGCGGGAGCTTCCCATCCAGAGCTGGCGATCAGGCGGACCTATGCTTTCGTAACGGTCATTTGGCGGCTTCGAGTCGAGACTGACGATACTTTCGCGGACAAGTACGTCCAAGGCTGGGACGCTATCGGCCAATTGCATCTAGCGTGACCTTCTCGCTTGGCGGATTGAGTACGATGTGGTGCATCCATCTGCTTAGCTAGGTGTTGAGCGTCCTTTAATAAGCCATCGGCGATTGGCGTAACGGAGCAAGGTGAGCCGTAATGCCGATTTCTGCAGTAATGATCCGCGAGGAGCAGGTGGATCGCCGCAAAGAAGAGCGGTGGTTGGTGCTCATCAGCGCGCGGTGGCTTGATGCTCGGCCAGATGCGCGGGCTCTTACCATAATCGACCTGTCAGCATCCGGCTTTCTTATCGAGATGGTAGACCCTCTGCCAGTCGGGACATCCATGATTATCGAACTGCCGACCGGCGTCTCGAAGATCTCTCGAACAGTATGGAGCTGCGGCTCTTATCATGGTGCCCAGTTCTCCGAGCCGCTCAATGATCAAGAACTGAGCGGCCTTTTATCGCCAGTGCCTGCAATCTGGCCAGAAGTCGAAGAACGCGACGGAGCTTTTGAGTGCAGTCACCCTGGGGCCGGAGTGGATAGACATGCCGAAGATGGCGAAACGAGTCTCTCACCCGGTGAAAGGGCGAGCCTGATCATCATTGCAACCGCGTCGCTTTGGGTGCTCATCGCAGCGGGCGTGTCCCTAGCGATTTCCTAGCTGGCAGCACGGGGGGATATCAAACGTCCGAGAGAAGTTCGCTCCGCGCCGGCAAGCTCGGTCATGACCAACCAAGCGACCAGCTCTCCCTTAAGAGTTTGCTACTTGTAATATGAGCCGTATCCGTCGGCATAGCCGTAAGGGTCGCCGAACCCACCCGCGAAACGGTTGAATACGGTTCCTATCAATTTGACCGGATGAAGAAGCTGCAAGGATGCCTCGAGTTGCTTTTTCGTCGTTACGCCCTGCTCGACGACAACAATCACACCATCGAGGTGATTGGCGATCAGCATAGCGTCGTCGCTTACGAACAGGGGTGGAAGGTCGCAGATAACCGTAGGATGGACTGGGTCTGCCTTCCAGGTCTCGATCAGACCTGCAAACCGATCTCCCGCCAACAGCGCTGCAGAGTCCAAGGGGCTGGGGAGCGCAGGAACTATCGCAAGGTTGGTTTCGTCCACGCGGCGTATCACCTGAGAGAGGGGCACAGCCTTATCCGTCAGGTAATCGGCAATGCCCGGCGGCTCGTAAATGCCGAAAAGCTCGGCAATCGATGCGCGCTGCAAGTCGAAGTCCGCAAGGACCACTGTTTGGCTGGCAATGCGACTCATCGACGCGGCGAGGTTCGACGCCGTGAATGATTTGCCCGCATGCGGCGACGCCGACGTTATGCCAATCAGGTTGGCTTTGCCCTCCTGCAGCTGCCGCCCGAGCATTGTGCGCAGGAGCTTGAATGGCCGCGCTCTGATGTCGCTTTCGGCGAAGCCGATCAGCTTTTCGCTGGGTTGCGGCATGGCAATTGCGGACATCGTAGTTTGACCTTCCAAAGAATGCTGCTCCAGATACACCAAGGCTTGCTTCAGATCTTGGCGGGCTCGCCATGGGATCGACTATTCCAATTCTTCATCGACCGATCGCTTTCGTCGCCGCGGGATCAGCGCTGCAAGCCGGCTCCCAAGCGTCGGTTTTGGCGCTCCAATGGTGGGAATGGAAACCAACGGCATTGCGCCCGTGACAAGCCAAATATCGGCCATGTCCCGAATAGGCCGGAAGAAAAGCTCGACAGCCAGCGCAAGCACCAGGCCCGCTCCGAGCCCCGCAGCGAGGCCACCGACAATAAGCAGCGGACGATTTGGGGAGATCGGGTCGTCAGGTACAACCGGTGGATCAATCACGGAAAGCCGTTCGCCCTTTTGCTCGCTTTCGGCGCGTGCCGAGCCTTCTGCCTGCATGAGCCGCGTCGACACGGTTTCGTATTGCTGATTGAGAAGGTCGAGCTTTTGCTGTTCCTGCGCGATTTGCTGTTCGACGAGCGGGGCCTGCGCCATCGCGCTCTGAGCGGTCGCAAGTCGCCCCAGTTCTTGCGCACGCATTGCACGCAGGGCCTCAATTTGCGCATTGTTGGCTGCGATCTGCTGATCAACCGTGTCTGCGGGCTGCTTTGCCTGGTTGCTAGCGGCAAGGCGTTCGGCTTCCTTGAGCCGGCGCTTGGCAATTGCGATGTCGGGATGATCCTCTGAGTATCGGGCTTGTGCCGCTGCGAGTTCTGCTTCCGCGGCTGCGACGATGGGGTCGCGCGTGGCGGCCGTGTCGCGTGCCGCACGTTGGGCCTGCAGTAACGCGTTGTCACGCTGGAGGGCAATGATCTGGACGTCATAGCTCCCTGATGAGCCGTTCATGGCCATCATGCCGGGGTTGGAAAGGGCCAGGCCATTCTGAGCCTTGATTTGCTCGATGAGGTTTTCGGCCTCACTGATTTGGCTTCGCAAGGCAGTGGCCTGATCGGTCAGAAACTGCACCGTGCTGCCCGCCTGTTCGGAACTTTTCGTCGCA
>JAESFG010000215.1_pt1 | contig 155804 bp, 118 predicted proteins | sample 9269371 | NCBI WGS metagenome assembly JAESFG01 (sample SAMN14506227, study PRJNA617093) | algae metagenome | isolation source: Aetokthonos hydrillicola CCALA 1050 (B3-Florida) and co-occurring... | place: USA: South Carolina | collected 2013-01-01 | reverse complement strand
GATGCGTCGGATCGCGACGCGTTACGAGAAGCTGGCCGGCAACTTCGCGGCGATGATCACGCTGGCCATGGCCGTCCTCTACTTCAGAATCTTGACGTGAACCGTGAGACAGTGCCTAGGGTGAGGGTCTTCTCTTGTCGTCGCAGCGTTCGGCCCTCACCCCATCCCTCTCCCCGAGTACGTGGAGAGGGGGCCAGACCGGCGCGCTGTTCATCACTCGTTTCGTTCTCACGCGCCGCGGATCGCCCGAGCGAAGGCGTCGAGCTTCGCAGGATCGAGTCGGCCCGCGGTCCGGACGCCGCTGCAGATGTCCACGCCGAAGGGCTGCACGGTCGCGATCGCCTCGGCGACGTTCTCGGCGCGCAGTCCGCCCGCGAGCCAGAGCGGCACCGGTGCGATCGCGTCGCGGATGCGCCGGCTGATCGCCCAGTCGTGTCGCCGGCCAGTTCCGCCCAATTCTTTGATCGCGAGCTTCGGGTTGCCGCTGTCGAGCAGAATCGCGTCCACGTGCGGCGCGACGGCTAGCGCTTCGTCGATCGACGATTCATCGCAGACGTGGATCACCTGCACGATGCCAACGCCGGGAAGCGATTCACGCAGTTCGGCATACGTTCCCTCGGCGAGCGCATCGACGATCTGCACCACGTTAGCCCGAAGCCGGCGCTGCTGTCCGATGATCGCCCGCGCGGATGTCTCGCACGTGAGCAGAAACGACGCCACGCCCGGCGGGCACGCGCGGGCGCAGGCGGCGATGGTTGTGTCGTCTATAACGCCCGGCCCAGACGGCATCCGCGACACCAGACCGACCGCCGACGCGCCTGCGCTGACGGCGAGCCGAACTTCTTCGCACGAGGCGATGCAACAGATCTTGAAGCGGGTGACGGCGGCCATGTTTAAAGTGGCGAAACGATCGCAACTCTACAATGAAGCGGCAGTCGAACGACACGTTGGATGTCCGTAAGTTCGGTCAATGGTAAGGCAATATCTCATACAGGCAGATGAATATTTTTGTAGCCTCGGCGGGGCCGGTGTGTTAGGACGTCGGCGTTCGAGCTTGCACGGCGCGCCGTTGTGACGCGCGTCCTTCGCAGTCGCTCACATTTTGTGCCTCGGTTGCTTTCCATTCCCGGAGAAAATCTCATGCAGCGTTCGTCTTCGTCGTCGCCCGCCGTCGCGGGCCGGTCTTCTCGTCGCGCGCGTCGTGTTGGTCTCTTCGTGGCGCTGGCCGCAGCGAACGTCTCCGCCGTTCGCACGGCGTCGGCGGCCGACCTCGCCACCTTGTTCGGCATCGGCCGCGGCGATTCCATCATCAACGATCGCATCGCTGTTCCCGTCTTCGACGACTCCCGCGTCAGCGATCACCTCGGCGGCTCGTTGAAGACGTCGCGTCCCACGCTGCACTCTGACGGCCTCGAAGCCACCCTGACCTGGGACGGCACCACGGGCACTTGGAGCGACAGCACCAAGTGGGGCGGATCGCTTCCCGCCGCGAGCGACACGCTCAACTTTCCGAGCAGCGCCGCCGCCTACACCACCACCAACAACCTCATTCCTCTCGCCAACCTCACCGCTGTCAACACGACCGGTTCAGGCACCGGAGCGATCACGTTTGCGGGCGGATTCGCCAGCGCGTCGGTGAACCTCGCCACGGGCACGACCGGCACGAACGTCGCCTTCACGAACGGCACGTACCAACTCGGCAACGCGCTCGCTACCCGGCCCACATTTCGTGCTCGCGGAACGAGCGTGGTCACGTTCGGCGCAGGCGCGGTCATCACTGACCCGGTGACCAATCTTGAGCCTTACCTGTGGGAGAGCAGCGTGCTCAACATCAACGCAGGCAGCGCGGTCAACCTAGGCGTGGAGGACTCGTGGTTCAGCGTGGACGACGACGCCTCGCTAAACGTCAACGCCGGTGCCACGGCTCGCATCGACTGGCTCACCTCGGGCAACGACGTCACCTCGGGCACGCGAAAGATCAAGGTGTCTGGCATCGGAGCCACGCTGAACACCGAGGCCGTCTTCGTCACCAACCTAAAGCTCTTTTCAAACGTCGACACGGCCTGCGCGGCCTCGACGGAGGTCAGCGCGGGCGGCATCTTCAATTCCGCGTCAACGTACCTGAACTACTCCGCGCCGGCGGCGGGTCTGAATGGTTCCTCCACGCTCACCGTCAACGGTGGCACGGTCAACGTCCGTGACCTCACCGCTGCCGACAATGCTGTCCTCACTTCCGGCCGAGGCGGTGCACGCACGACCTCGACGATCGCCGTCAGCAATGGCGGCAAGGTCAACATCGTCTCGACCGGCACGACCAATTTCGGCTTCTCTTCGCTCGGCGTGACGGCTGGTTCCGTCACCAATATGACCGTCGGCGGAACCGGCACGGGCGGCGTCCGCTCGAGCTACTACTCGCAGGACGCCATCTTCCTGGCCGCCAACGACAGCGACTTCTCTAGTGCCACCACCGCGACGGTCACCGTCACCAACGGCGGTGATTTCGGCGTCGGGCTCGAGGGGTTCATTCAGACCAGTGCGGACAACCTTGCCGTCACCACGCTCAACGTCTCCGGCACCGGCGTCATCGACTCTGGCGCTCAGCTCAGCCTGAACGGTGGCAACCAGGGCAACAACCCCGCGTCGCCCACCGATGCCGGCGCTGGCACGACCAACGTCAACGTCACCGCGGGCGGCACCTTCCGCGCCGACGTCCTCGAAGTGATGGCCGACCCCGCGTTCTATGACACCGAGGGTGGCGTCACCAACATCACCGTCGACGGCGCAGGTTCGAAATTCCTCGTCGATGGAACTGACAACCCCGCCACCACCACGCTCGAGAGCGGCTTCCTCCTCACCAGCTTCGGCATTACCGATGCGAGCAACGTCTTCATCCCCGGCACCGACACCGGCAAGTTCGGCAAGGTCAACTACACCGTCACCAACGGCGGCCTGTTCGACGTGAACGAGGTCGCCTTCGCGGGAGACCTGCTCGAAGGTACGACGACCATCGCCGTCAGTGGCGTAGGCTCGAAGTTCGACGCGGGCGGCGGGCTCATCGTCAACAGTGCGGGCCTCGCCAACTCCAACGTCACCATCACCGTCAGCGGCGGCGGCGAACTCGCGGCGTCTGCCGACTCCAGCGGCGCGCTCGGCGGCATCGTCCTGAACGGCACCGCCGGCTCGGGCACGCTCGCCGTCAACGTCACCGGCGCGGGTTCCACGCTCCGCTCGGCCGACGTTGTCTTCATCGGCGGCACCGCCTTCGAGAACGCCACCACGGGCGACCTCGACCTCGTCGCCGGCACGCCCGCCACCGTCACCACCGGCGCGGGCACGAACTTCATCGCCGGCGGAAACGTTTACGTCGCCGCGGGCTCGTCCCTCACCACGGGCGGCCGCTACGAGGCGCTCAACACCATCGTCTCCGGTTCGTGGACGATCAACGGCGGCAACGCCTCCCGCATCGTGAAGGCGGGCGGTCTGTTCCTGGACGGCACCGCGACCGTCAACGTCACGCCGACCAACGCCACGGCGCCCGTGCTGGTGACGACTGGCAACATCGATGTGCCCACCGGTGCGTCGATCGAACTGCATAAGAACGCGTTGCAGATCACGCCGTTCGGCTCGCCGGCGACGACCGTCGCGGACGTGAAGGCGCTCATCGTCGCGAGCAAGATCAAGAGCGCCGACCTCACCGCTAACACCGCCCTCGGCATCGCACTCGTGAGCACGCCCGGCACGTTCCTCGGTTCGCCGACCGCGGCGGGCGACATCCTCGTCCGCTACACGCTGCTCGGCGACGCCGACCTCAGCGGCAATGTCAACTTCGACGACCTGCTGAAGCTGGCCGCCAACTACAACACGCCGAGCGGCACCTACTGGTACCAGGGCGACTTCACCAACGACGGTGCCGTCAACTTCGACGACCTGCTGAAGTTGGCCGCCAACTACAACCAGAGCCTGACCGGCAGCTTCGCCGGCGACTGGGCGCTCGCTCAGTCGGCCGTCCCCGAGCCGACCAGCCTGCTGGCGATCGGCCTCGGCGGCGCAGCCCTGCTCGGCCGCCGGCGTCGCCGCTGATCGCGACGAGGTACGCCTGATCCGATCGCACATCCCGCGTCCGCGCGAGCAACCGCTCGCGCGGACGCTTTCGTTGAACGACAGAAATCCGCCACAATCCTTCTCGCATCGCGCTGGGCGTGCCGCTACCGTCGGCCGGCGATGGAACTCTCTGCGCTTACGATTGTCGTGCTCCTCATCGCGGGCGTGCTCATCGGAAACATCAGCGCAATGGTCGGCATCGGGGGCGGCCTGCTGATCGTTCCGCTGCTGGTGTACGTCTACGGCTTCAAACAGGTGCCGGCGAGTGCGACGAGCCTCGCCGTCCTGCTGCCGCCCGTGGGCATCTTCGCCGTGATCGAGTACCACCGAGCCGGCCAGATCCAGTGGCCCTTCGTGGTCTGGCTGGCGCTCGGGTTCGTCGTCGGCGCGCTCGTCGGCGCGCGACTCATGACATCGGGCGTCATCCCCGTGAACGCGATCCGCATCGTGTTCTCCGCGCTGCTCATCTACACGGCCGCGCGAATGCTCTTCCAGGTGTTCCCATCGACGTATGCGACCACAATGTGCCTCGCGACGGTCGCGGTCGTGTTCGTTGCTTTCTGGCTGCTCAGGCTCGCGCGCGGCAAGTTCGCAGAATCGACACGCCTTGGAGGGCTCTACCGCAGTTACCTGAAGACGCCCAACGCCAAGCAGGGCGACTACGCGATCTAGCCGAGTCGCTATACTGAGTCGCACATGGAAGTCGCCCAACGAGCCCGGATGTTCGCCCGCAAGCGCTGGCGCGTGATCGACGCCGAGGATACGTCGGCCAGCGATCGCGCCGCCGAATTGGCGCGAGCCATCGGCACAAGCCCGGTCACGGCGCAGCTCCTCATCAATCGCGGCCTGTGCGAGTGCGAGGCCGCCCGCGCGTTTCTCAAGCCCACGCTGAAAGACCTCGTCGAGCCGAGCCTGATTCCGGGTCTGACCGATGCCGCGCGGATCGTCGCGCAGGCCGTCCGCGACAAGAAGAAGATCGTCATCTACGGCGACTACGACGTCGACGGCATCACCGGCTCGAGCATCCTGTGGCACGCCCTGAAGCTCATGGGCGGCGACGTCCGCTGCTACATCCCGCACCGCATCGACGAAGGGTACGGCCTGAACGCCGACGCGGTGCGCCAACTCTGCGACGAGGGCACGCAACTCCTCATCACCGTCGACTGCGGCATCACCGCGATCGATCCGGTCCGCGTCGCGCGCGAACGTGGCGTCGACGTGGTCGTGACGGATCACCATGAGTGGAAGAACGCGGTGAGGGACGAGGGTCGAGTGACACGGGACGAGTCGGCGGACGCCGCAACCTCGTCCCTCGTCCCTGGTCCCTCGCCACTCCTTCCCGACGCCAACGCCATCGTCCACCCGCGTCTGCCCGGCACGCAGTACCCGAATCCGCACCTATGCGGCGCGGGCGTCGCCTTCAAGCTCGCGTGGGGCGTCGGCCAGCAGCTCGGCGGCGGCGCGGGGAAGGTGTCGCCGGCGATGAAAGATTTCCTGGTCGAGGCGACCGCGCTCGCCGCGCTCGGCACGATCGCCGACGTCGTCCCGCTCGTGGGCGAGAACCGCGTCCTCGCGCGGTTCGGCCTCGGCTGCGTCAAGGCGAGCAAGCTCAACGGTATCCGCGCCCTCATCGCCAGCGCCGATCTCGACGGCAAGAACATCGACAGCTACCACGTCGGTTTCCTCCTCGGCCCCCGCTTGAACGCGTGCGGCCGGATGGGCCACGCCCGGCTCGCCGTCGAAATGCTCACCGACGCGAACGTGATGCGGGCCGAGGAGATCGCCAGCTACCTCGAAGGTCAGAACCGCGAGAGGCAGGCCGAGGAGAAACGCATCCTCGATCAGGCGATCGAACAGGCGACCAGCCTCGGCATGCACAACGCGGACCACCACGCGATCGTGCTCGGCGCGGAGGGCTGGCACCCCGGCGTGATCGGCATCGTCGCGAGTCGGCTCGTCGATCGCTTCCACAAGCCGACCGTCGTCGTCGCGTTCGACGGTGAAGGCCACGGCCATGGCTCGTGTCGATCGATCGCGGGGTTCCATCTCGCCAGGGCGCTCGACGCCTGCACGACGCACTTAATCAAGCACGGCGGTCACGAGATGGCGGCCGGGCTCGGCGTGACGCGGGAAAACTTCGAAGCGTTCCGTGCCGCGTTCCTCGTGCATGCGAAGGAAGCGATCGCGCCCGAGCAACTCGTCCCGGAGCTGCGCATCGACACCGTCGCCGGGCTCGAACACGTCACGCACGCGCTCGTCGACGAGATGTCGCGCCTCGGCCCCTTCGGCAACGGCAATCCTCGGCCGGTCCTCGCATGCCGTGGCGTCACGCTCACCGCCGCCCCGAAAGTGGTTGGGAAGAAGGGTGAGCACCTCCAACTCTTCATTCGCCAAGGCAATCGTTACATGAAGGCGATCGCATTCAACGCAGCGAGCATGCTGGACAAGTTGAAACCCGGTAAGCCAATCGACCTTGCGGTCGAGCCGCAACTGAACGAGTGGAACGGACAGGTGAACGTGGAACTTCAGGTGCGTGATATCGCTATCCCTGAGTGATCTGTGTGCTATCAGATGACCAGAACACGAATCCAGCGAATCATTCGAATCGGCACGAACGAATCGCAAATGGGGGGGCGAGGCTCCCGCCGAGCCTCTGCGGATGCGCGATCGAAAGCGTTCTCGGTCGCGCACCCGCTGGCTCGGCGGGAGCCTCGCCCTCCCACTTTGCATTGGTGGTTCACCACCGTTCGTGCCACCACTTCACCAGTGCATCCTTCGACTGGTGGGCGATGTCGACGAGCCGGGCCTGCGCCTCGGGGGCCTTCTCGCGGATGTAGCGCTGGCCTGAATCGGCGTAGTCGCGTGCTGACGAGCCGGCGGACTCCAGATAGCTCCGGGCCGAGTCGAGGTAGCCGCGCACGCCGGGCCGCGGGCGTTTGCTTTCGACGTACGCCGCGATGCCGTTGAACGCCGAAAGGGCTGCCGCGCCGGCACCGATCGCGAGCCACGTCGTCTTCGGGTGCGTGCGGAGCCACGTGTACACGCTCGGCACGCCGCGCGATCCGGTTCGGCCGTCGTCGCGCTGCACGTTGCGGTTCGGGGCGTAGAGGTTGCCGTCGTCGCTCGGGCTGCGCGGCCGATTCGTCTGCTGTTGCGTGTAGCCCATGTAGGCGCTCACGCGGTCCATCAGCTTCGGCGCGATCGTCTGCGCCGCGAGCATCAGCCGACCCGCACCGCCTACCACGATGTCGCGCGCCGGCACCTCGGCCGCGTAGAGCAGCGCCTCGACCACGTCGGCCGGGTCGTATACCGGGCTCGGGCCCTTCGCTTCGACGCCCATCTTGCTCTTGCCCACCTCGAAGAGCGGCGTGTTGATCGCGCTCGGCATCACGTTCGTCACGCTCACGTTCGCCTTCTGATGGATCAGCTCGGCCCGCAGCGCGTCGAGCATCCCGCCCACCGCGTGCTTGCTCGCCGCGTACGCGCTCTGCCATGGGAAGGCGACCTTGCTCTCCACCGAACTGATGCTGATGCACGCCGCCCCGCCCCACGTGGTGGCCGTCTGCTTCAGGTGCGGCAGCGCGGCGCGGATGCCGTTCACCTGGCCTAGGTAGTTCACCTCCATCACTTGGCGGAAGTCGTCCGTCGTGGTGTTCTCGAACTCCGACCACAGCTCCACGCCTGCGACGTGGATGTACGTGTCGATTCGTCCGAACCGTCGAGCCGCGTGCTCGACGAGTGCCTCCATGTCTTCAGGCTTCGTCACGTCGGCGACCTTTGTCTCGATCTCGGCGCCGAATCGCATCGCTTCTTCGGCGAGCGAGCGGAGCCCGTCGTCGTTCCGAGCGGCCGCGACGACCTTCGCGCCGCGTTCGGCGAACGTCCTCGCCGCAAGGCGTCCAATGCCGCTCGACGCACCGACAATGACGACGACCTGGTCCTTGATCTTCCGCAGTTTCATAGTCGCACCTCGTGTGTTGTGAAGATGCCGAGGATTGCCGCCCGAGCACGGATGAGACATCGGGGAAACGGTGCGAACGGGCGTCGGGGCGGACGCGAACGCGAGGCAGGCCCGTCCCGTGTCGATCGGCAGGCACGGGCATTTCCGCGGGGAATGTCGTACACTACGCCGTTCGACCAACCAGAAGACCGCACCCATGTCCCTCCTCAACGACAAGAACTTCCTGAAGTGGTGGCTTACGCGCCTCGAGCCCTTCGTCGACGTCCCCGAGCCCAAGCTCGCCGCCGAGCGGGAGGCCGTCGAGCGGATGCAGGAGTTCAACAACAACTACCAGACGTTCCTGCAGCAGGCGGTCATCCCCGCGGTCGACCAGCTCATCAAGCTGATGGCCGCCAACCGCGTGGTGCACCGCGTGACGACGTGGGGCAACCAGCTGAGCGTGCGCATCCACCTCCAGTGGCGCTGGGCCGAGCTGATCATCAGTCAGAGCCATGAAGATGCGGTCACGTTCGAACATCACATCATCACCGAGGGCGACCGTCGCGGCGACGACCAGAGCGAGGACCACAGCCACCAGTACGACCTCCGCGACCCCGTGCCCGCCGAGGTGGCGAACTACGAGCTGATGTTCTTCATGACGCGCCTCGCGATGGATTTGGTCGAGCCTCCGCCCGAGCCGGAACTGCCTCCGGGCGAAGGTGAAGAGGACGACGACGAAGACGGTCCGCCGAAGCCGAAGAAGAAGAAGTGAAAGAGCAGGCAAGAGGCAAGCGGCAAGAGGCAAGAGCCAACTGACTCTACCCTCCTGCCTCTTGCCCCTTGCCCCTTGCCTGTATGTCCCGACGCATCCTCATCACCGCCGGCTCGTCGCGCGAGATGATCGACCGCGTGCGCGACTGGGGCAACATTTTCACCGGCAACACCGGGTTCAACATCGCGCAGGCGTTTGTGGAGGCGGGTGCGCAGGTCGATCTCATCACGAGCAACGCCGCTCACCTCGTCCCTCGTCCCTCGTCCCTCGCGACTACGCCTTACCGCTCGCACCGCGACCTGATCGACGCGATCGCGACGAAGCTGCGCGAGTCGACGTACAACGCCGTCTTCATGACCGCCGCCGTCGCCGACTACGCGCCGGCGGGAGCGTTCGAGGTGGTAAGCCGCGAGCCGCAAGCGGACGGTACCGAGCGGTGGATCGTCCGCACTGCGGACAAGCCCAAGGTGACGAGCCAGCTGAAGCAACTCGCCGTGCTCGGCGATCCAACCGAGAAAATCGTCGACAAGTTTCGCCGTGACTGGCATTACCGCGGCCTCCTCGTGAAGTTCAAGTTGGAAGTCGGTCTCTCGCGCGAACAGCTCGTCGCGGTCGGACAGAAGTCGCGCGTGCATTCCGGTGCGGACTACCTCGTCGCGAACACGCTCGACATGGTGGACGGGGCGAATGCGGGCGCGATCCTGTTGGGTGATGGTGTCGAAGAGTTCGTACCGCGTTCAGAGCTAGCGACGCGACTCACGCGTCTCCTGTAGGGTGCATCTCTGATGCACCTCCCCTGCGAAGATTGAAAACGGTGCATCGGAGATGCACCCTACGGGAATGTCCAAGCCCGCTCGAAAACTCCGATTCACCACCGTCGACGACGTGCGCCGCGAAGTGCGGTCGCTCCTCGACGCCGACCGCGCCGGGAAGCTCTCCACCACGGGCAACTGGTCGCTCGGCAAGTCGCTCGGGCACCTCGCGACGTGGATCGAGTACAGCTATCGCCCCGAGGGTGCACCGGTCAGTCCGCCGTGGTTCATTCGGTTTGGTGCTCGCCTCCTGAAGTCTCGACTTCTCAACAGCGCGATGCCTGCTGGCATGAAACTCATCAAGTCGCCCGAGGGCACGCTGGGCGTGGACGAGATGAGCGCCGATGCCGGAGCGGCCCGTCTGTTTCCCCTCCTTGATCGCCTGCAACGCGATCCACCGATCGCAATCAACCCGCTCCTCGGGAAGCTGACGCACGAGGAGTGGACGAAGCTCCACCTGCGCCACGCTGAACTGCACCTCGGTTTCTTCAAGTAGGGTGCATCTCCGAGGCACCGTTTGTCCGATCCGCAATAGGTGCATCAGAGATGCACCCTACGTCGGCCCATCGTTCCCCTTAGCAGTCTCCGGCTCCGCGAGCGGAGGCAGCGCACACAGTTCCTCCCCACACGACCCCGGCTGAATCCCCGGTGCCACCGGCTCCGTCGGGCAATCCTGCGGCCGGACCGGCAGGCCGAATCCGCTCCGCAGGCTCTTCCGGTGCGCCAGGATCTGCCGGAGTTCGCTGTTCGTGCCGACGATTGGCGGGTCGTTCTTCACCGCGTCGGCCAGCATCTTCCAACTCACCTCGCTGGCGATCGCGCTGTCGCGCGCGCTGGGCAGGCCCATGTTCCGGCCCGACTGCAGCGAGCGCGCGAAGACGTCGATCATCACGTCCAGCTTCTTGTCGTTGAAGAGCGCGGTCTTCCGCATCGTGGTGTGGACGCCGTGCAGGTCGACCGTCGCATCCTTGAAGTTGTGGCTCATCCGGCAGATGCCCTTCGTGCCGATCACGTCGACGTAGCAGTTGAACGTCTTCTCCTTCGCGAGGTGCCCGTAGACGAAGCCCTGCGTGATGTCGAAGACCGCGCCGCTCTCGAACGTGCCGTGGCATTGCACCCACCACGGCTGATCGTGTGCCCACATGCGGATGCCCTGCGCGTGCCAGGTCTTGTACTCGCTGCCGGCGTACCAGCGGGCGACGTCGACGTAGTGCATGCCGCAGTCGTGGAAGGGTGGGCCCTCCGGTTCATGGCCTTCGCCGGGCATGTGGCCGGGCGTCATGTGGCAGACGCGGATGATGCCGATATCGCCGATCTCCCCCTCGGCGATGAACGCGCGAATCTCCTTGTGGTACCACGCGTTTCGGTTGAAGAGGTTCACGCCCACCAGCAGGCCGCTCGCCTCGATCTCGCGGACGAGTGCCCACTCCGTCTCGATGTCGGCCGCGATCGGCTTCTCGGCGATCACGTGCAGCTTCTTCGCGAGGGCCCGCCGGATGAGCGCCGGCCGAGCGTCGGCGAGCGTGTACAGGCCGACCATGTCGATCGGCGGTCCGTCGAAGACGTCGTCCGGGCTTGCGGAGATGACCGCGCCGGGCACCGTCTTCGCCGCGAGTTCGCGCGTCGGGCCGTGCACGTCGCAGATGCTCACGATTTCGAAGCGGTCGTCCGCCTGCATGGCGCTGACGAACCCGCGCCCCATCCGACCAAACCCGACCACGCCGACGCGAATCTTTCGTTGACTCATGATGACTAGCCGCTCGCTGGCACGGGGGTTTCTGTTGAGCACAAGGCGTCCCGAGCCGGTGCGGAGTGTATCGGAATTCCGCGAGGGGAAGCGTCGATTTTTACGCCACTTCGTCCGCCGATTGGACCGCTCCGCGATCTCACGGCCGACCCTGACAAAACCTGACATTTCGGGGGCTCAAACCCCGCGCCGTTGCGCCAGAATCGCGACTCGGGCGCGTCAGTGACGTCGCCGTGACAAGATCGTCTCGCCGCTCTGGCCGCGCGCTCAGTTTTGTCCAGTTTCGTCCAATTCCGCAGCACGAATCTGATGCCACGATGACATGACTGGTCTGAGCCATCGCGTCCAGCGCGGACGATTCGCGTCTGTCGATTGTCAAAGAGCCCCATCGCGATCACCGCGCAGTATGGGCGCGCGATCGATCTTAAATCCATCCTGAAAATCGGTACGGTGACGGCGTGGTGTCACTCGGCGCAGAGCATCGCACGCGATGATGATCGATGTGGATCGCGTGACGCGCAACGCCAGAGCGCTGCGCAGGGAAGGACGACACAAGCGTGCGCGTGCTCGCCCAGTCCTCCCCTCAGGCAGCGGCACTTCAGTGCCGCTGCCCGGAGCGCCGTCGCTTCCGACAGGCGTCAGCGTTCAACCGGTCGCGTCGTCGGGCTCGCTTGCGTCGTCGAGACCGCCTCGTCGCGATCGGATGCAGGTTCCGCGTCGCTCGGCTCGGGGAAGAGGATCCAATCGGCGTCGATTCCGTTGTTGCCAAAGTTGCCCGCGCCGTCGTTTGACGCACTCGGCGTCTCCCGCGTCTTCCTCGCCAGGCGGCCACCGTCGTCGTCGCCGTCGGCACCGACGCTGTAGACGAACGGCTTGCCGTCGCGGATCGCGTAGCGCAGCGGCTTGCCGTCGAACGGGTCGAGCGGCACTTCGGGCAGCAAGAGCGGACGCAGATCGTCGAGCGTCGCCGGATACGAGCCGGTGCGCCGCTTGTGCAGTTCGCACGCGATGACGATCAACGCCGCGTCACGTCGGGCGAAGAAGCGTTCCGCGACGCGCTGCGAGCCGCTGTAGTTGGCCAGCAGTGTCAAGATTAGGAACTGCCGCGAGCCGAGTTCGCCGTCGTGGATCAGTTGGTCAAACCGTTCGCGAAATCGACTCGGCTTCGGCGTCGCGCGGAGCGGCGTCGCCATGTCCGCCTCGATCAGCCGGGTGAGTCGATCGAACTCCTCCAGCACTTCGCGTCGGGAGGCGATCGCGCGCGGAATCGGCGCGAGCGCGAGCAGCTTCGGCTCGTAGTCGACGCGGCTCTGCGCGAAGACCCTCCACACCCGCAGCCCGAACGATGTCAGCCGGCCGTCGCCGTTGCCGTCGTCGGTGTAGACGCGTTGCACCATGTCGCGGAAGCCGAGCCACTCGCCGGAGAGGTCGAACACGTCCGCCGCCACGCGTCCCTTCGGCATCGCGTGAGCGATCCGGATGAGTTGCTCGTCGGACAGCAGCGACGGATCAATCGCGAGCTGGTTGCTCAGGCATTCCACCGCGCGAACCTCGATCCCGATGCCGACGAGCTGACATACGAAGAACGGCCCCTGCCGGAACTGCCGCCCCACGCCGAGAACATCTTCGATGCGACGTGCGAACCGAGCGCCGTCGCGCTCCGATGACGCGACGACGGCGTCCGATTCCAGCAGTTGCGACATCTCACGTCCATGACTGAGGTACGGCAGCAGCACGGCGAACATCGATTCGCCTGCAAGGCGGTTCTCCTCCTCACTGAAGCCGATCAAGCCTGCACTGCCAGACATTGGCGCGTTGCCCCACGGATTCCCCGGCTCGTCGTTCGATCCGCCAAGGCCGAAGACGAAGCCCAGTTCGCGCTTACGCGACGCAATGCCGATCTGCTCGATCAGCGTGCGGCTCTTCGCCACGTGGTCGACGAGTTTTGCGAAATTCGCATCGCCCGGCCTCGACTCCAGGACCTTCGACCAATCTGCATCGCCCGGTTGTGTTGCCGCGGCCTTGCTGCGGATTCGCTCCTGCTTCACCAACTCGCGGATCACCTCCCGATAGATCGGCCACGCCCGCTCGCTCTCCGGCACCGCTGCCAGCGGCGCGTTGAGCTGCGCCACGTAATTCACGCTCACCGTCGGCCTGCCGAACCAGAAACGGGCGAAGAGCAGTCCGTACACGACCACCAGCACCAGCACCGCGCGGATCGCGAACCGCTTCACATGCCACGCGATCGGCCGATTCCGAATCTTCGCCCGGCGGATCAGCTTCGCGGTCGCCTCGGCGTCGCCGAACTTGTTGACGAGGTCGTCCGGCGTCGCGCCGGTGTCGACTCCATCGCGGAAGTGCGCGATCAGTTCCGCCTGCACGTCGGCCCGCTCGATGAGCCAGAGCTTCGTCCGCTTCACCACGGTGCCGATGAGTTGGCGCGTCGGCTCCGGCAGGCCGCTCGCGAGGAGTTGGTCGCGGAGTTGCCGCTTTGACGGCGCGAGCCGGCCGCGGAGGAGCGACGTCATCGGCGTCGATGCGAGGCGAGAGAGAAAGGTGAGGGTGGAGGACATAGGTGTCATCCGTGCGGCGCAACGGTGATGCGCCGACCATTGGGGAAATCGATCTGGTGCATCGGAGATGCACCCTGCGGTTCACGCCGGGGTGCTGCGCACCCGGATCCGGTCGCGCAGCGACCCGGCGTGAACGGAAACGCACATCGGTTGCGTGCCTTCCGCGTCACGCGTGCACGTGCGCTCACGCGCTCACTCGCTCACGCGCCGACGAGTCCGAGCTTCGACAGCGCGCCGGTGAGCGCCTCCCACTGCTGTTTCTCGTGCGTGAGGCGCTTCTCGCCCTTGGCGGTGAGGCGGTAGTACTTTCGGCTGCGCCCGTCGACGACCTCGGTGCGGCTCGCGATCAGGCCCTTCGCTTCGAGGTTGTAGAGCAGCGGATACAGCGTGCTCTGCCCCATCGCGAGGACGCCTTCGGTTCGGCGGTCGAGCAGTTCGATCAGCTCGTACCCGTACCGCTCGCCGACGGCGAGCAGCCCGAGGACGGCCGTCGGGCCGGCGCCGCGCATCAGTTCGGTTTCGATCTTCATGCGTCACCTCTGGCTTGCATGATACTTTGTGTGGCATAGTAATCAATGCGAAATCTGCTTTGTGGTTGTCGAATCGTTTCAGACCCACGGCGCGTGCGGGCTCGCGTTCCCTTGCGATCGCTTGCGTGGACGTGATGACGAGGGAGCAGCGTCGACGAAGCCAACGGCCGTGCGTCCGGAGTGGGGTGTGAAACGGACGCCTTACCTCACGCGTAGCGGCCAAGCCCCTTTGCTCAGGTCGTTCAACAATTGCCCCGCCTTGCCCGCGGGCAGTCCCTTCGCGGCGGCCGTCTGGTCGGCGGGCACCCAATCGACGGTCCCGTCGGCGTATAGCACGTGAACGCCTTCGCTGTCGTGATTGTCCAGCAGTTCGACGACCAGCACGGCATCCGCCGGCAAGCTCGAGAGCGTGCAATTCGTGCCGGCCGGGAGGGTGTAGTCGTAGCTGCGGTATTGGTGTGTGCTGGCGAACAACTGCTGCGGGCCGGGCTCGACTGGCATCGTTGCTGAATTCAACGGCTCGGCATTCGATGAGGGACACGCGAACCACTCTGTTGCTAGCCGCTGATCAGTAGCCAAGATGAGCAAAGACGGTGGCAGCGAGTCGTGATTGTCGTTGGTGTATCGTTGAAGTGCAGCGCCGATAGAACGGAGATTCCAGACGCATCGCTCGCGATTCCGCGTTTCACGTGCTTTGCCTAGGGATCGACTCTGCGACTCATTCACTTCAAGCCAGACGAGAAGCGCGACGAAGCCGGTACCTGTAATCAGGTAGAACAGATTACGCCACGCCCGACGGGCGTGCTTTGGTCGCGACCGCGTCTCGTAGTCCAGTGGCACAACGTTGATCTTACGTCGGTACCGAGACAATCACCGAAGCATCAGTTCTGGGCGCGAATTGCCAGTCTGCTCGCCGTGATTTGATTCGTTTCACGGCGGCTTTGGTTCAAGGCGATGTACTCTGCGTTCAAACGCCAGCGTTCAAACTGGCATCAACTGCCCCAGCCCGTTCCACCGCCGCTCGCACGCTTCGGGCGATGCCGGCGGCGTCCAAGCCGGTTTCGGCGAGTTGTTCGGCTCGCTTGGCGTGGGCGATCAGGCGATCGGCGGGGTGGCCGAGCAGGGTGAGGTTCGCCGTCGGCAGGCCGGTCGCGAGGGCGTGTTCGATCACGGCTGTGCCGAAGCCGTTCGTGACGACGTGGTCTTCGAGCGTCAGCACCGGGTGCCCGTCGCGGAGGACTCTTGCGAGCATCTGGGCGTCGAGCGGCTTGCAGAAGCGGGCGTCGACGAGTTCGACTTCGATGCCTTCTTCGCTCAGGAGCTTGGCGGCTTTCATCGCTTCGGACATCAGGGCGCCGTAGACGAGGAGGGTGGCGTCGGTGCCCTCGCGAAGGACACGGGATTTGCCTAACGCGAGCTCTGTGGGCCCGGGATGTTCATCCCGGGCTTTGGTGACGTCGACGTAGTCTTCAGCGGGCACGGTGTCGCGCGGGTAGCGGATGGCGCTGGCGACGTCGAGTGTCAGCGCGAGGCGCAGCATGCGGTTCAGGTCTGCCTCGTCGCTCGGGGCCATCAGCACCATGCCGGGCAGGGGGCGGAGGAAGCTTTGGTCGCAGAAGCCGTGGTGGACGGCGCCGTCGTCGCCCACGAAGCCGGCCCGGTCCATCGCGAAGACGACCGGGAGCTTGTTCAGCACCACTTCCTGCCACACTTGGTCGAAGGCGCGCTGGATGAACGTGCTGTAGATCGCCGCGACCGGCTTCAGGCCGCTCTTCGCCATGCCGGCGGCCATCGCCGTCAGGTGGCTCTCGCAGATGCCGGTGTCGTGGTACTGGCCAGGCAGCACCTTCTCGAACTTCGAAAGGCCGGTGCCGTCGGGCATCGCCGCGGTCAGGCAATGGACGCGCGGGTCTTCCTTCGCGACGGCGATGCACGCGTCGGCGAATGCGGTCGTCCAGCTCTTGCCGCCACCGGATTTGATCTCGATTCGGCAGCCGACCAGCTCGGGGCCGTCGCCGCCCTCGATGTTGAACGCGCCGGGGCTGTGCAGGCGCGTCGGGTCCTTGATGGTCGGCTCGTAGCCCTTGCCCTTGGTCGTCTTCACGTGCAGCAGCACGGGCTTGTCGACGTGCTTGATCTCGGCCAGGAAGTTGATGAGCCCGGGCAGGTCGTGGCCGTCGACGGGGCCCATGTACTTCAGGCCGAGCGTTTCAAACATCGCCGCGCCGGACCACATGTAGCCCTTGAGCGTGCGCGTGAACGAGTCCCACGCGTGCTCGATGCGGTTGCTCGCGCCCGTGGGCAGCTTGTGGACGAGCTTTTCGCTGAATCGCTTGAACTGCTCGTAGGTGGTGCTGACGCGGACGCGTTCGAGGTATTCGCTGAAGGCGCCCTGCGGCTCGGAGATGCTCATCCCGTTGTCGTTGAGGATGATGAGCAGTTGCCGGCCGAGCGTGCCGGCGTTGTTCAGGCCTTCGAGCGCGAGGCCGTTCACGATCGACGCGTCACCGACGACGGCGACGACGTGGTTCTTCAGCCCGAGGGCGGCATCACCGCGCGCCATGCCGACGGCGGTGCTGATCGCCGTGCCGGCGTGGCCGACGGCGAACAGGTCGTACGCGCTCTCGTCCGGCATCGGAAAGCCGCCGATGTGGCCCTTCTTGCGGAGGTGCGTGAAGTCGCTGCGGCCGGTCAGCATCTTGTGCGGATAGCACTGGTGGCCGACGTCGAAGAGCAGTCGGTCGGGGCCGGTCGGGTGCGGACCGAAGTCGTAGACGGCGTGCAATGCCAGCGTGAGTTCGACCACGCCCAGATTGGAAGCGAGGTGTCCGCCGTTGGTGCGGACGGCGTCGAAGATCGCCTGCCGCATCTCGGCGGCGAGCTGTTCCAACTGCTGAATCGAGAGCCCGCGCAGATCGGCCGGGGAGTGGATCGTCGGCAGGAGCGGGGCGTTGTCGGTCGGGGCAGGGCTGGAATTCATGGCGTTGCCGAGATCCTTCACCGGGGAAGTGTAGCGGAGGCGAGCGGGGGAGTCGAAGGCGGGAATCGGCTACAGAGACACAGAGGGCACAGAGAAGAGAAGACGGGAGCAGAGAATTCGTTGCGATGTGATCTTCAAAGCCCGGGGTGTACACCCCGGGCCCGAAGGGCATTCGTTACCGCTCGGGCTCAGTCCTCCACTCGGGGCCCGGCATATGCATGCCGGGCATTGAAAGGCGCGGTCGTCTCTCCGTGCCTCCGTGCCTCCGTGCCTCTGTGGCCGATCCGAATGATCACTTCGCCGCCAGCGCCTTATCGATCAGCCCCGTCAGTTCCGGTGAATCCGGCGCGACATTGCTCGGGAATCGGCCCACCAACGTACCGCTGCGGTCGACGACGAACTTCGTGAAGTTCCACTTGATCTCCCCCGCGAACTCACCGGCCGAGTCCTTTTCCGTCAGGAACTTGTAGAGCGGCGTTTTCGCGTCGCCCTTCACGGTCACCTTCGAGAACATCGGGAAGGTGACGTTGTACTTGCTCGAGCAGAACGCCTTGATGTCCTCTTCGCTGCCCGGCTCCTGCCCGCCGAAGTCGTTGCAAGGGAAGCCCAGGATGACCAGGCCGCCGTCCTTCTTCTCCTCGTACAGCTTCTGCAGGCCGGCGTATTGCTTGGTGTAGCCGCACTTGCTGGCGACGTTTACGATCAGCACGACCTTCCCCTTGTAGGTGGACAGGTCGACGTCCTTGCCGTCGATGTCCTTCATGGTGAACTGCAATGGCGATGGAGCGTCGGACGGCTTCGTCGAAGGTTCCGCGGTGACGCTCGTCCCCGCGACGACGCTGCGGGCATAGAGCCCGAAGACGGCAATGCCAACCAACGCGATCACGCCTGCCGAGAGGAGAATCTTGCTCATCATGATGGCGAGATGATAGGCACGACCAAGCCCCAAGTTTAGCCGGCGAGCATGCTCGCCGCGGTTACGCGGAAATCCCGCACGTCGCCTGACGCTTCAGTTCACCGGCAGCAGCACCGAGTCGTCCGCATCCACGGGCGACGCGAGGATCTGCGCCTGCCGATTCATGTAGATGTTGTCCTGCTTCGCGCCGCTCAGGCACGACGTCTGCCATTGCACGTGGCCGTCGCCGTAGAGGACGTTTTGGCCTTCCTTCTCGTGGTTGCGGCTCAGGCCCTTCTCCTGCACCGCTTGCGGCGCGCCGGGCGTGGGGGCGGTGACGTCGTCGTCGGTGCCGTCGCGGCCGGGGTTGATGTCGGCGGCGATGGCGAAGTCGGGCCTGACGTGCGTCGACCACCGATAGCCCGCGCGAGTCGCCGCGGCGCTCGGATACGGGTTCGCGAAGCTGTAGCCGAGGTTCTTCCGATAGTCGGTGAAGTTCGATCGCCTGGCGACGTCCGCGCGGTCGGGCTCGAACACGTTCACGTCGTTGTACGCGCAGATGAACAGCTTCGGCGGAAGCTTCTGCACGCGCATCAGCAGGAAGACCGCGGCGGTCACATCGTTCGCCTGCGGGCCGTCAGAGGCGAAGGGGTCCGTCGCGGCGCCGCCGGTGCCGAAGCGGATCGCCGTGTCGTCTTCGGCATATCGGGTGCGGGGGAAATCGCCGTGATTCGTGCTGGCGTACATCACGAGTTGCTGGCCGATCTGCTGCAGGTTGCTGGCGCAGGTGGCGATGTAGGTGTTGTGCCGCGCCTTCTCGATCGCCGGGATGAGCAGGCCGATCAGGATGCCGATGATCGCGATCGCCACGAGGATCTCGACGAGCGTGAAAGCATGCCGGCGCGGTGCGACAGAGGGCATTTCGGCACGATACCGCGCGTCTGGCCGCTTCCGATACCGCGTGCTTCCGCTATCCTGTTCCCCCCATGACACTGAATCTCGCCCTCGTCGGCGCCGGCGGAATCTCGCGGGCGCATCTGGCTGCGGTGGACGCGCTCAAGGGCGCCGTCAAGGTGACCGCGGTGATCGAGCCGAACGCCGAGGCGCGGAAGGCCGCCGTCGAGCGGACCGGCGCGAAGGGCTTTGAGAGCGCCGATCAATTCTTCGCGAGCAAGCCGCGCGAGATCGCACAGGCGGCCCTCGTCTGCACGCCGCCGTCGGCGCGGATGATCATCGTCGGGAAGGCGCTCGCGGCCGGCCTCGCGGTGATGGTCGAGAAACCGATCGCCCACAAGCTGGCCGACGCCCAGGCGCTCCTGGGCATGAGCTACCAGTACCGCAACGTCGTGGCGGCCGTCGGCTACTGCCATCGGTTCACGCCGGCGATGATCGAAATGAAGAAGCGGGCCGATGCGGGCGAACTCGGCACGATCGTGCGGTTCGAGAACACGTTCGCGTGCTGGCACCCCACGATGGAAAAGCACTGGATGAGCGACCCGGCCGCCAGCGGCGGTGGAAGCTTCATCGACACCGGTTGCCACTCGCTCGACCTGTATCGCTACCTCATCGGCGACGGGGCGATCTCGTCGGCGACGTATCACGAGCTATGGAAGGGGCGCGGCGAGAGCAACGGCAGCGTCGTCGTCCGCCCGGCGAAGAACGCGAGGCACAAGCAGGCCCTGGGCATCATCAACTCCGGCTGGCAGGAGCCGGCCAACTTCACGGTGCGCCTCACCGGCACGAAGGGCTCGCTCTTCTACGACTACGAAGCTCCGGAAGCCCTCGTCCACACGCCCAGCGAGGGCGAACGCAAGACGCTGAAGGTGCAGACGCACGAAGTGCGGTTCGAAAAACAGCTGCTCGCCTTCGCAAAAGCGGTCCAAGGCGAGACGCCGGAAGTGAAACCCGCCACGTTCGACGACGGCACGCAGGTCGCGAAATTGGTTGACGAGGCGGGACGGGTTCGTGTAATTATATAAGTGCAGAAGAGTGCGTGGCTCCTTCTCCCGGTACGCCGGGAGAAGGCTGGGATGAGGGTCTGATTCACGAACTGGTTAGAAGACCCTCACCCTAACCCTCTCCCGGAGTACCGGGAGAGGGGACTGGAGACGCGCTCTCCTGCCGAGGAGCGAGCGCGCCATGACTTCCCCCTCCATCTCGTCCGATATCGTCCGTCAGCCGCCTTCTCCCGACATGCTTTCGTCGGTCGAGAAGGCGCCGGTCACCGTCTACACCAGCAGCTCCGTCGCGAGCCACGCCGTCGCGAAGGAGATCGCCGACCTGATCCGCTCGCGCGTCAAGGCGGGCCAAAAGGTCGTGCTCGGCCTTGCGACCGGCTCCACGCCGACCGGCGTCTACGCCGAGCTCGTCCGCATGCACAAGGACGAGGGACTCAGCTTCAAGAACGTCATCACGTTCAACCTCGATGAGTATTACCCCATGAAGCCTGACGAGCTGCAGAGCTACGTCCGCTTCATGAACGAACACCTCTTCAGCCACATCGACATCGAGAAGGCGAACGTGCACGTCCCCGACGGCACGATCGCACGCGAAGCCGTCTGGGACTACTGCCAGAAGTACGAGCAGATGATCCGCGACGCCGGCGGGATCGACATCCAGATCCTCGGCATCGGGCGGACCGGTCACGTCGGCTTCAACGAGCCCGGCTCGGGCAAGGACAGCCGGACGCGCCTCATCACGCTCGATCACCTCACCCGTCTCGACGCGGCCGGCGATTTCTACGGGGCCGACAACGTCCCGCGCAAGGCGATCACGATGGGCGTCGGCACGATCCTGAGCGCCCGCAAGGTCATCCTGATGGCGTGGGGCGAAGGCAAGGCCCGCGTGGTGCAGAAGGCCGTCGAGGGCGAGATCACCACGCAGATCGCCGCGAGCTTTTTGCAGCAGCACCCGAACGCGCGGTTCGTCCTCGACGCCGCTGCGGCCGCGGAACTGACGCGCTTCAAGGCGCCCTGGCTGCTCGGCAGCATCGAAGATTTCGGGCTCGAGTGGGACGCCGCCATGACGCGCCGCGCCGCCATCTGGCTCGCCACGACGCTGCAGAAGCCGCTCCTGAAGCTGACCAACGAAGACTACAACGAACACCACCTGCAGGACCTCGTCGCTTCGCGTCCCGGCGGCGCGTACGACCTGAACATCGAGGTCTTCCGCAGCCTGCAGGCCACCATCACCGGCTGGCCCGGCGGCAAGCCCGCGAAGGTGGCGGCCGACAGCAAGCACATAGATCCGCCCTCCGCGCCGCGGTTCCAGCACGGCAAGGGCTCGGAGATCTTCCCGAAGCGCGTCGTCCTCTTCAGCCCGCACCCCGATGACGACGTCATCAGCATGGGTGGCACATTCATCCGACTCTGCGATCAGGGGCACGAAGTCCACGTCGCGTATCAGACGAGCGGGAACATCGCCGTCTTCGACGCGGCCGCGCTGCGGCACGCCGACTTCGTGCAGGAGTTCACCCAGGCGTTCGGCTTCGGCAAGGAACAGGCCGAACTGATCGAAGAGAAGATCAAGAAGTCGATCAGCAACAAGAAGCCCGGCGAGGTCGATCCGCCCGAGCTGCAGAAGATCAAGGGCATCATCCGCCGCACCGAGGCGAAGGCCGGCGCGATCTACAGCGGCATCAAGGACGAGAAGCAGATCCACTTCCTCGACCTGCCGTTCTACGAGACCGGCCGAGTGAGGAAGGGCACGCCCGGCGAGGCCGACTACAAGATCACGATGGACCTGCTCGACAAGGTTCAGCCGCACCAGATCTATGCCGCCGGCGACCTGTCCGACCCGCACGGCACGCACCGGCTGTGCTTGCACGTGGTGTTCGAAGCGCTGAAGCGTCTCGCCGCCCTGAAGCGGCCGTGGCTCGAGCAGTGCTCGCTCTGGCTCTACCGCGGCGCGTGGCAGGAGTGGGGCGTGGACGAGATCGAGATGGCCGTCCCGCTGAGTCCGCAGGAAGTGCTCCGCAAGCGCTTCGCGATCTTCAAGCACGAAAGCCAGAAGGACCGCGCCCCGTTCCCCGGCAGCGACGCAAGAGAGTTCTGGCAACGCGCCGAAGACCGCAACCGCAAGACGGCCGAGGTCTACGACCAACTCGGCCTGGCGGAGTACGAGGCGATCGAAGGGTTTGTGCGGTGGAAAGGGCTGGACTGAACGGGGGTAGGCAAGAGGCAAGTGGCAAGAGGCAAGAGTGAAATGCCTCAACTGCTCGCTTCTGTCTTCCCCTCTTGCCCCTTGCCTCTTGCCGCTTGCCTCCTTCCTCATGCTCAACGTCGGCATCATCGGCCTCGGCTTCATGGGCAGCACGCACCTGCGGGCGTGGTCGCACGCGCGCGAGGTGGCCGGGCTGAACTGCGGCGTGATCGCCGTCGCCGATGCGAAGCCCGAACGCCGGGCCGGTAAACTCAGGCCGCTCACGGACAACATCAACCGCGCGGGCGACGCCGATGCCGACGTCCCGCTCGCGTTCGATCCCACCGAAGTGAAGGGCTACGAAGATCCGCTCGACCTGCTGGCCGACGACCGCGTCAACGCCGTCAGCATCTGCACGCCCACCGATACGCACGTCGAGCTGTGCCTCGCCGCGATGCGCGCGGGGAAGCACGTGCTGCTGGAGAAGCCCGTCGCGCTGAACAGCCGTGATGCGGCGAAGCTTGTCGACGCGCAGGCGAAACACCCCGGCGTGATCGTCATGCCCGCGATGTGCATGCGGTTCTGGCCCGCGTGGAGCTGGCTCAAGGCGCGCATCGACGCCGGCACGTTCGGGGCGGCCCGCAGCGCGACGTTTCAACGCCTCGGCACGCGTCCGCAGTGGTCGAGCTTCTACGCCTCGAACGAGAAGACCGGCGGCGCACTCTTCGACCTGCACATCCACGATGTCGACTTCCTCCGCTGGTGTTTCGGCACGCCGACGCACGTCTCCTCGACCGGCTACTTCGCCGACGACTGCGTGCATCACGTCACCACGCAGTACTTCGGCACGAAGTGCCCGCACGTGGTGGCCGAGGGCGGGTGGGACCATCAGCTGGCGTTCGGGTTCCGCATGCGCTACGTCGTCAACTTCGACGACGCGACGGCCGAGTTCGACCTGGCGCGCGATCGGCAGCTGCTGCTGAGCCGAAAGGGCTCGTCCGAAGTGATCGAGCTGGATCAGCTGCAGGGCTACGAGCACGAGGTGATGCACTTCGCCCGCTGCGCGATGGCGAAACGCCGCTCCGACGTCGTCACACTGGACGACGGCCTCGCGGTGACGAGACTGCTCGAAGCGGAGGAGAAGTCGGTGCGCACGGGCGCGCCGGCGACGGTCTAAGCGTTTGTAGGGTGCATCTTCGATGCACCATTCCGTTCGTACGTCAGAGGCGGTGCATCAGAGATGCACCCTACGTTTGTCACCAGAGAGCGAGCACCACGTGTCCATCATCCGCCTCGGTTGCCTCGGCACCGACAGTTCCCACCTCCCCGAGTTCTCCAAGCGCATCAAGGCGCTGCACGACGCCGGCAAGACGAAGTGCCTCGTCACCTGCTTCCACACCGACGGCCGCCACGACATGCCGGCCGATCAGGTGGCTCAGTGGGAACAGACCACGATCGGCCTCGGCGCGAAGAAGGTCGGCACGGTCGACGAACTGCTCGGCCAGGTCGACGGCGTCCTCGTCCTCGCGGTGAACGGGCATCGCCACTTAGAGCTCGCGCTGCCGTCGCTCGCGAAGGGGTTGCCCACGTATGTCGATAAGCCGCTCACGTGTGACCTCTCGCAGGCGAAGCAGCTCCTCGCCGCGGCGCGCAAGACGAGCGCGCGGTGCTACAGCGCCAGCAGCCTCCGCTTCGCGAAGGAGGTCACCGGCATCCCGCGCGACACGCTCGGCGACCTCGTCGCCATCGACGCCACCGGCCCCGGCGAGCTGAACCCGAGCATGGAAGGCCTCTTCTTCTACGGCGTCCACACGATCGAAATGGTCGATGCCCTCTACGGCAAGCCCGGCGTGAAACGCGTCCGCGCGATCACGAGCGACGCGCGCGAACTCGTCGACCTCGAATACGCCGACGGCCGAACCGCGCACCTGCGGCTCGAGCGCAAGGGCAGCTACGACTTCGCCGGCACCGTCCACGGCAGCAAGGCGATGTACCAGTTCAAGGTCGACTTCAACGGCGTCTACGACCGACTCGTCGAAGGCATGACCGGCTTCTTCGAAGGCAGGAAGGCTCCCGCTGAACTGCGGGACATCGTCGAAAACGTCGCCGTCATGGAAGCCGGCAACAAGAGCATCCGCACCGGCGGGGCGTGGGTCGACGTCGAAGCGATCGCGTGAGCGATCAACGCTCCGCGCGCCGCGCGAACTGGATCCCGCGGAACCAGACCGACTTGCCGTCGAGCAGCATCTCGTGGTCGCGCAGCGTCCACTTGAGGCGCGCGTCGAAGCCCGCCTCGCTGGCGGTGCGGATCACCTCGGCCTCGCGGAGGATGCGGAAGGGGTAGGCGCTGCGCACGCCCTTGTAGGTGACCGGCTGGATCGCAATGCGATCGCGCGGCCAATCCGTCAGCGGCAAGCGGTCGAGCACGAGCCACGAGACGTCGCGGTCGAGCAGTTCGCGCACGGTCTGATACGGGTCGGGCAGGTGGAGGATGGTGCCCGACGAATAGACGAGGTCGACCTCGTCGCGCGGCGCCTCGGCGAGGTTGGCCGTGAAGCTCAGGCCGCGCCGGGCGAAGAAGCGGTTGCCCGCGTCGGCGCTGGCGGGCGTCTCGACGACGGTCCAGTCGATGTGCACCTCCGGCGGCAGGAGCCGACGCGCGGCGACGTAGTGCCCGCCCATCTGGCCGCCGAAATCGATCACACGGAAGCGGTTCGGGTGCCTTCTCTGGCCGAACGCCGCGCCGATCGACGTGATGAACCGTTCGTCCGACTCGCTCAACTCGATTGCCGGCCGGGCGGTGGACAACTCGTCCAGGAACGGCGCGTTCTCGCGGAACGATTCGCGGAAACGCTCGACGGTGTCATCGATGATCGACGACGATTCGTACCCCGTGCCGCACGCCGCCTCGGCGTCGGCGAATGTGGCGTAGTCGCCCGTCACGAGCGGCTTGGCACGGTTCCGAATCTGCCGAACCAGCCGAAACAGCGGCGGCGGCAGGAGCTGACGGACGAAATCGCGATTCATCAGGACCTCTTCCTTCGCACGCGTCCGCTCGAAAGAGCTGACGCAAGGCCCTGCAAAATATGAATCAAATCTCATGTATCGCAACACAGGAGAAAAATCACATGTGTTTATAACGGGCTAACGCGTAGCGCGGCGGTACACATCCCCTGCGGCAATAGCTCCGGATCATTCGATGCGTTCATCCGCCCAGTCGAACGTCTCGAGTACGACTACTTCAGGATCGCGTCGATCAGGTCCCCCACGCTCCGATGCGATTCGATCGGGTGCCGCAGCGGGCGGCGGGCGTGGATCTCATACGTATTGCGCCGGCCGTCGCGGTGCCGCGTGAGGTAGCCGGCGGCTTCAAGCTCGCTCAGGATCTTCTGCACCGCACGTTCGGTGATGCCGACGCGCTGCGCCACTTCGCGGACGCGCTGGGCAGGGTCGGTCTGCAGGCAGATCAGCACGTGCGCGTGGTTGGAGAGGAACGTCCACGTCGTCGAGGTCGACGCGCCGGCCGACTCGGGCGGCGAGGCCTCGGCTTCGCGGCGAGCGGCGGCCGACTTGCGATTGGGTCGTTGAGTGGACTTCATGGATCGGGTGGCTGGCCGGACGTCGGAACTATCCGCAGTTCAGGCGGTTGGATCAAGCGGGCGGCTTGAATCACGACACATCGAAATGTGTCTGATCAAGTCAGCGGCTGGATTGATTGCTCGGCGCTGCGACGGGCTCGGCGAGCTTTCGCCAACGCCCGGCGTCGTCCGAACGCCCCCGGTCCGCCGCAAGATCGGCGAGGAACGACGCGGTGCGCTGCTGATGCGCCGCACTGACGGCGGCACCTTCGTCGTACGCCCGGCGGAGCGTTTCGTCGGCCCGGGCCAGCTCGCCGGTCAGCCACAACGCCCGGCCCAGGTTGCGGCGGAGCGTGGGCGTGAACGACACGTACGCCTTCCGCTCGGCGATCTCCACGCACGCGGCCAGTTCCGTCACCGACGCCTTCGCGCGATCGGCATCCTTCGCCTCGACGGCGACCATCGCGAGGTTGTTCCGCGTCGAGAGCGTCGAGCGGTGATCGTCGCCGTAAAGTCGACGGCGGACGTCGAGCACCTGCTGCATCTGCGCGATGCCCTCGTCAATCTTCCCGAGGGATGTCAGCGCGTTGCCGAGGTTCCCGCGGGCCGACAGCACGTACGGATGCTCCGGCCCGAGCGCGGCGAGCCCGACGTCGAGCGCCCGCTGATACGTCGCGGCCGACTCGTCCCATCGCTTCAGGTGCCCGAGCAGGTTCGCGCGATTGGCAAGCTGGAGCACCATTTCGGGCGTTTCTGCCTGCTTCGTCCGTTCGAGCGCGGCGACGTTGTCGTCGGCGTGCTTCAGCGCCCGCGCGAGTTCGTCCGGCGCCTGCCGCTGAGCCGCCACCGAGATGATCGTGTCCCGCGCCGCCAGCGCGAGGCTGTGGTCGGGCCCGAGTGCTGCGACGGCTTTGGCGAGCACGTCCTCCGCGAGTCGGACAGCGGCGTCGAGCTCGCCCTGCCGATCGAGCGCGGCGGCGCGGTTCCGCATCGCGCTCAGCGTGGTCGGATGCGCGGGGCCGTAACGCTCGGCGCGGTAGGCGATCACGCGTTCGAGCACCTGTGCCGCGCGGCCCGGGTCGCCGGCGTCGATGAACGCGGTTGCGGCGTTGTTCTGGATCGTCGACAGCTCCTCTCGAGAGAGCGGCCCGGCGTCGCCGCGCTTCGCCATGAACGCCTCGGCCCGTTGCAGCACGTCGCCGTACAGCGCGCCGCTGCGGGCCATGTCGCCGTTCGCTTGTAGCAGGGCGGCCTCGCCCATGTCGGTGGTGATCGCCCAGAACTCCCGCCGGGCGGCGAGCGCGGGCGCGGGATCGACCGCTTTCATCTCGGCCCGTAGCTCGTCGAGCACCTTCTGTGCGGATTCGAGCCGCGTGTCGTTCGCCAGCATGACGAGTCGTTCCTGGCCGAGCTCGATCGCCGTGACGCGCGAGTATTGATCGGGTTCGTCGGAGGCACGACGGGCGGCCGCGATCGCGGCGACGAACTGCGCATCGGCTGCGTCGACTTCGTTCAAGCCGCGAAGCGCCCGCGCGAGCATGCCGCGGACGTCGGCCTCGACGACGGGGTCGTTCCCGACGCGGGCGGCGATGTCGGGCTCGGCCGCGCGGATCGCGTCGAGCAGCGTGACGCTCGCGCTGCCCGACGGTGCCGTGACGTCGGCGGCTTCGAGGAGCGAGCCGACGAACGCCCGGGCGGCGTTGGCTCGCTTCGTCTGCTGCGTCGCGCGGTCGAGCGCGGCGATCGCCTTGCCTTCGGATGCTTCAGCCTGATGACGCGCGATCGATTCGCGGTAGAAGGCGAACGTTGCCGCGCCCGCGCCGATGACGATCGCGCCGAGCACCGCTGCTGCGGCCGTCAGGGCGAAGCGATTCCGCTTCGCGAACTTCCGCAGCACGTACGTCCGCGTGGGCAACCGCGCGGCGACGGTCTGATCGTTCACGACGCGCCGAAGGTCGTCCGCGAACGACTGGGCCGACGCGTAGCGACGCGACGGTTCCTGCGACAGCGCGGTGAGCAGCACCGCGTGCAGGTCGCCGCCCGAGGTGTCGCCCGCTATCGGGCCGATCGAGTCGCGCGTCACGTTCGGCTCGGCGAGGCGCGACAGCGCGCTCGGCACCGAGAGCGTCCGAACGTCCACCGGCACGCGGCCGACCAGTAACTCGTGCAGCAGGATGCCGAGCGCGTAGACGTCCGATCGCAGGTCGGCGGCGGCGTCGCCCCGCGCCTGCTCGGGCGACATGTAGCCGAGTGTGCCCATGAGCAGGCCGGCCGTGGTGCGGTCGGGCGTCGGCGCTTCGGACTGCGCTTCATCGAGGATCGTCGCGATGCCGAAGTCGAGCACCTTCGGCTGGCCGTACGAGCCGTTGTCGACGACGAGCACATTGGCGGGTTTCAGGTCGCGGTGCAGGATCGCCCGCTGATGTGCCGCGTGGACCGCCTCGGCGATGTCGGCCGTCAGTCGCAGCCGATCGTGCAGCGAGAGCTTCTTCGCCGATGCCCAGTCCGTGAGCGGCATGCCGTCGACCCACTCCATCGCGATGTACGCGATGCCCGACGCATCGCCCGGCGAGGTCGGCTCGCGCGCCACGCCCGCGTCGATGACGGACGCGACGCCGGGATGCGCGATGCGGCCCTGCGCAGCGACCTCGCGCGCGAAACGCCTGCGCGCGTCGTAGCCGAGCGCGGCCCGGCGAAGGATCTTCAGTGCGACGGGGCGATCGAGGCCCTCTTGGCGAGCGAGGTAGACGGCCGACATCGCGCCTTCGCCGATCAGCCGGACGAGCGTGTACCGCCCGACGCGTTGCCCGGCCATGTCGGACGGGCTCGGTCCGGAAAGGCCGATGAACGCGTCGACGCGCGGATGCACGAACCCGCCGTGCGACTCTGCCCGCACGATTGCGATCGCCTCGCGCCGCGTGACATCGTCGACATCGGCCGCTGCGTTGACGAACGCCTCCCGCTCGGCCGGCGGCAGTTCCATCGCGTCGGCGACGAGGTCCTTCAGTCGCTGCCAGTTCGGCGCGGGCGGCTGCGGGGCGTCGTTGGGGTCGGATGTCGACATACGCGCGATCGCCTCGGAGTGAGCCTCACGCGGTCGGCTGGAGTCGATTCGAGAGCCACCCGCGCGCGAACGCCCAGTCGCGCTTCACGCTGCGAGGCGACCGCCCCGTCGCGACGGCGGTTTCTTCCACGCTCAGCCCTGCGAAGAAGCGAAGCATGACGACCTCGCACGCGGGGGCGTCGTGCGTCTTCAGTTCGTCGAGCGCGACGTCGAGGTCGAGCATGGCGTGGGCGCTGTCCTCGTCGCCCGCGGAGACGAGTTCGACCGGGCCGTCGTGTTCGCCTTCGGAGAACGGGATGCGCTTCCGGCCGCCTCGATCGCGGTCGGGCGCGCGGGCGTAGCGACGAGCCCGCTCGATCAGGATGCGCCGCATCGCCACCGCGGCGGCGGCGAAGAACTGCTTCGGGTCGGACCAACTGGAGTCAGGCGACCGCATGAGCCGCAGGTACGCCTCGTGCACGAGGGCGGTCGTCTGCAGCGTATGGCCGGCCCGCTCGCGCGACATCTGGTTGCGGGCGATGTCGCGCAGTTCGCCGTAGACGCGATCGAAGAGTTCGGGCGTGGCCGCACCGTCGACGGCGGGGGTCGTCGGCTCGGTCGAGAGGTTGTCGGCGTTGGCTGGCCCCATAGGGGGAAGTGACGGCAAGCAATATGCCGGGGCGGGTCTGCGGCCGTCCAGCGAAAAAGGCGGGGATTCCGTTGCGCCCCGCTGCTGGAGTCGCCACGGAGCGGTCCAACGCATTCTTGCCGAACTGCGTGGGGATCTACTCGGTCCGTAGAGGCCGTGCAGTTCGAATTTCAACCCATTACGGGCGAGACGCATCGCGTCGCCCGTGGACGAATAGCCGCGAATCCGTCCCAACGACTTGACGCGGGAGATAAAGGACGCTAAATACAGGAAACACAATTCGTGTATTGAGATTCGTAATAAGGAGATCGCCCATGTCGTCGCCGTCCAACGTCACGTTCGTCCCGCTTCCGTCGTGGTCCCCGTCCGGCGTGGTGGACCGCGCCGTCGGTGCCGCCCCCGTGATGGGCAGCGTCGGGCAGGTCGCTAAAGCCGTCCCGATCACGGTCGCCCGCGGCGACGGCATTGGCCCGGAGATCATGGACGCCACGCTCCGCATCCTCCTCGCGGCCGGTGCGCGGCTCGAGATCGAGGAGATCGAGATCGGCGAGAAGGTCTACGCCCGCGGCAACAGCGCCGGCATCGAGCCGTCCGCGTGGGACTCGCTCCGTCGCACGAAGGTGTTCCTGAAGGCACCGATCACCACCCCGCAGGGCGGCGGCGTGAAGAGCCTGAACGTCACCACCCGCAAGGCGCTCGGCCTGTACGCGAACGTTCGGCCGTGCGTCTCGTATCACCCCTTCGTCGACACCAAGCACCCGGTCATGGACGTCGTCATCGTTCGCGAGAACGAGGAGGACCTCTACGCCGGCATCGAGCACCAGCAGACCGATGAGGTCGTGCAGTGCCTGAAGATCATCTCGCGGCCCGGCTGTGAGAAGATCATCCGCTACGCGTTCGAGTACGCGGTGCAGAACAATCGCAAGAAGGTCACCTGCTTCACGAAGGACAACATCATGAAGCTGACCGACGGCATGTTCCACCGCATCTTCGACGAGATCGGCGCGGAGTACCCGAACATCGAGAAGGAACACTGGATCGTCGACATCGGCGCCGCCAAGCTGGCCGACTCGCCCGAGGCGTTCGACGTGATCGTGATGCCGAACCTGTACGGCGACATCCTGAGCGACGTCGCCGCGCAGATCGCCGGCAGCGTGGGCCTCGCCGGCAGCAGCAACATCGGCGAGCACGCCGCGATGTTCGAGGCGATCCACGGCAGCGCCCCGCGCCGGGCCGGCCAGAACGTCGCGAACCCGTCGGGCCTGCTGCTCGGCGGCGTGCTGATGCTCAACCACATCGGGCAGTCCGACATCGCCGAGAAGGTCCACAACGCGTGGCTCCGCACGATCGAGGACGGCGTCCACACCTACGACATCTTCCAGGAAGGCGTCAGCAAGCAGAAGGTCGGCACGAAGGAGTTCGCCGACGCCGTGATCGCCCGGCTCGGGCAGTCGCCGCAGCAGCTGAAGTCGGTGAAGTACAACGCGAGCAAGAGCCTCGCCTCCCGCGCCGTCATCAAGCCGCGTGCGAAGAAGGAACTGCTCGGCGTCGACATCTTCCTCCACTGGGACGATGCCGAGCGCAGCCCCGAAGTGCTGGGCAAGCGGTTCGAACGCGCCATCGCGGGCGTCGCGGGCACGAAGCTGAAGATGATTTCGAATCGCGGCGTGAAGGTGTATCCGGACGGTTTCCCGGAGACCTTCTGCACCGACCACTGGCGCTGCCGCGTGCTGGCCGAGAGCGGCACGATGACGCACGACCAGGTGATCGCGCTCCTCAGCGCGGTGAAGGCGGCTGGGCTCGACTTCATCAAGACCGAGCACCTCGTCGCCTTCGACGGCAAGAAGAGCTACTCGCTCGGCCAGGGCGAATAAGGCCACACAACCCCCCGGCGCATCCGGGGACACCCAATACGACGCCCACGACGAAGAGTCGTGGGCGTCGTCGTTGGGTGAAAGCCGGCGCGCAAGGCCGATGCGAGTTCGCTTCGATCGCCGTTTGCGCTTCGGCTCACGGCATCGACACCAGCACGTCCGTCGCGTCGGCGGAGCCCTTCACGTCGGTCTCGGTGCCGCCGTCGAGGAGGTCCACGGCATTATCGCCGCCGGCGTAGATCGTGTCAGTGCCGGCCTCGCCGAACAGGCTGTCGGCGTTCGCGCCGCCGGTCAGGGTGTCGTTGCCCGCGCCGCCTCGCAGCACGTTGCTCGCGGCGTTGCCGGTGAGCGTGTCGTTCGCGCTGCCGCCGGTCGCGTTCTCGAATTGGGTGGACTGGCCCGCGATCGCCGTCTTCACGGTGCGGCCGGTCATCGTGGCGAGCGTGTCGCTGGCCAGGTTTACCGTCACGCTCGTCGTCATCGTCGAGAAGTCGAGCAGGTCCGAGCCGCCGTTCGCGGCTTCGCTGACGATGTCGAGTTCGGTGCCGACGGCCGCGGTGAAGACGTAGCTGTCGTTGCTCGCGCCGCCGTTCATCGAGTCGTTCCCCGCACCGCCGATCAGCGTGTCGTTGCCCACGCCGCCGGTGAGGGTGTCGTTGCCCGCCTCGCCGTCCATGGTCGCGCCACGTGTGCCCGTGACGGTGACGACGTCGTTGCCCGCGCCCGCCTTCACCGAGACGGCGGTGAGCTGCGTGTCGGCGAAGACGGACGTCGTCGCACCAAGCGTCGCATACACGATGCCCGGGATCTGCTTCACAGCGATTGTGTCGTTCGCAGCGGTGCCGGCCACGTTGAGCGTCGTGCCAGTGCGGTTCGCGAACGCGCCGCTGACGGACTTCGCCTTCAGCGTGAGCGAGGTGGTCGACTGCGTGAGGTCGAACGCTCGGCCGTTGCCGGCGTCGAGGAACTGCGTGCCGAACGTGCCCGTCGGCGGCTTCGTGAAGGTCGCCACCGCGAACGACGCGTTGGCCGCGGGAAGGAAGTTGTTCAGCAGCACCGCGTTGATCGAGCCGCTCAGCGTCGAGGCGACGGACGAATCGAGGAACTTGAACTTGCCGTAGCTGGTCGAGCTGGCGATGCCGACGGTCATCGCGCCCGCTGCGTCGACGACGGGCGAGTACACCTCGATGTTGCCCGGGGCAGCCATGATGTTGCCCTTGTTGACGATGCTGGCGACGCGGATCGTCTCGTTCGCCATGTCGGAGATGATCAGGCCACGATTCGTCAGGCCGCCCACGTAGCCGCCCTTGCCGCGGACGACGATGCCCGCGCCGAGGATGCCGCTGCCCGTGAGCACGGTCGATTGCGGCGACGACGATTGACCGTTGAAGACGACTTCCGCGTTGCCGTTCAGCGTGGACGTCGCGCCGTAGAGGTAGAACCCGCCACCCTTACCGGCCATGCCGTTGATGGTGATCTTCTTGCCCGGGGCGACGTTCACGTTGCCGTACGCGCTCACGTAGGTGCCGGCAGGGATGTTCAGGTCGCTGTTGAGCGTGACGTTCTCGAGCGAGCCGTAGCTGTAGCTGACCGACCCGTCGAGGACGGGCGCGGCGGGCAGCGTCATGTCGAGCGTGCCGTTCTTCAGGCGACCGCCGCTCCAGGCCCATTTGCCGACGGAATCAAACGCGAACGCCTTCCCGCCGCCGTCGTAAGCGCCGCTGAACGTGAGCGGCGAGTTCGTGCGGACAACATTGCCCAGCCCGGCGGGGCCGATGTTGGCGTTCAGGCGGACTGTCGTGTTTGTGAGGTTGATCGTGCCGGCGTTGCTCCAGTCGTAGTGGAACGCGGTCGAGCCGCCGATGATGCTTACGTTCTTGCCGGCCGTGTTCTTGAGCCATTCGATCGACACTGTCGCGCCGCCGGTGCCGACGGACGAGATCGAGCCCATGTTGGTGACGCCGTAGATCTGCCAGTTGTCCAGCGCGCCGCCCTCGATCTTCACGGTGCCCTTTAGCGTCGATCGGCCGTAGATGCTTCCGGTCTTGCCGCGAAGCGTGATGCCGCTGCCGACTGTTCCGTCGTAGAGCGTGAAGGTGTTGCGATAGGCGTAGCCCGCAGTGGTGGAGAAGAGGACCGATCCGGTGCCGGTATAGCTCGCGCCGCCGCCACCGAAGGAGGCGGTGCCGGTCGAGTCCGTGCCGGCGAGGGTGATCGTGCCGTCGAGCGTGGCGGGGGCGTTCGCGCCGGCGTAGCTGTAAATCTGCCCGCCGCCGGAGATATTGATCGCGTCGCCTGCGAGCACGCTCACCGCACCGTACGCGGAGAGCGATCCGCCCTTGGCGACGGCCAGCGTCTGCGTGCCCGCGCCACCGCCGACGGTCACCTTGCCGCCGTACGAGTAGCCGTTCATCGTGACCGTATACGAGCCGGCCGCGTTGATGATCACTTCTTCCTGGTTCGTCGGCACGTGGCCGAGCGACCACTTGGAGGCGTCGCTCCACAGGCCGCTCACGCCGCTCTTCCAGACGTTGGCGGCCATGAGCTGGCGAGCCTCGACCGACTCGAAGTGCTTGACGAAGCGGGACTGACGGGCCGAACGGCGGTTGATGGATTGGCGGGACATGGCGAGTTCCTTTGCGGTTTAGCGAGTGGGGGACAGATGGAGCCGACTCAACGCATGCGGAGACCTCCGGCGAGGCCTGCCACGGAATATCCGACGTGATTGAACCTTGCCGGAACTGCGAAGGTGTGCTGCACCGATCCCTCAGTCCCTCAGTCCCTCAGTCCCGTCTCCCTGTCCTCCCCGCCCACCACCCGCTATTCTCCCCAGCCATGACCGCCACCGACGAGAGCATCAGCAAGGGCAAGGTCCTCCGCACCGAGGCCGGCCGGGTCGTGTTCAGCCCGGCCAACACGACTTACGAACTGCACCTCGACGCCGCCGCGTATGCCGGGCCGACCGGCAAGCCCGTGAAGGGCGTCATCCGTGGGACGGCCCGCAAGGTGTACACGATGCCGAGCGGCGGGAACTTCGTGACGCCCATCCTCGGCACGCCGCGCATCGTGCAGGGACGAGTCATCACGCTCGACGAGAAGACCGTCACCCTGCAGGCCGGCGCGCGGTTCGTCATCACGCTGCCCACCGGGCTCGACACCGTCGACCTGCACACGGGCGGCATCAGCGTCGGCAGCATCGTCAACGCGGTGCTGCTGCCCGGTGCGACGTTCGAGATCGCGTGACCCTTTCGCTCGCGCTGACGCATGTCTGATTCCATCGACAACGAATCGAAGAAGCCTTCCACGCCGGGTGCTGCGCACCCGGATCCCGCGGAGCCTGAGAAGCTCCTCCGCGCCGCAGCGCAGCTGCGCAGCGTGCTCGGGTTCATCGCGTACGTCGTCGCGGCGCTCTGGATCGTTTCCGCGATCAAGCTCGTCCCGCTCATCTTTCAAAACCAGTCGATCGACGACCGTTTCGGCATGCTGGTCAAGGTGATCGTCTGGCTCGCCGGCATGCTCGCGCCGGCCGTCATTTGTCTGCAGCTCCGCAGACGCGTGCCGAGTGCGAGCGGCCTGGCCACGGTGGCGACGGCGATCGGCTTCGTTCACACGATGATCGGCTGCGCCGCCATCGGCATGTACTGGGGCCAGTACACCGTGCTCGAGCGCGGGTTGATCATCACGTGGGCGAGCTGCGGCGCGATCGTGTTCGCGATGGGCGTGCGGGCGGAGTCCAGCAAGCCGCAGGAACCCGAGCCGCCGCCGAAGCGTCACGTGCCGAAGCCGGACGTGGACTGAGTCTGCAAACCGGGAGATAGGATTATGGCACTGCCGCCCAAGGGAGACGTGACGCGACCCATCTACCTCGCCGCGAGGTCGATGCTGGTGCTCGGGATACTCTGCCTGATCGGGTCGACTTGTGGGCTGATCGGGACGATCGGCATGTTTGCCGCGATGCCCGCAGCGCCGGCGCGTACCGGCGGGCCGCCGACGACGGGTCAGTTCATCATGGTGATCGGCGTGGTGTTGCTCGTGATCACCGCGATCTACGCGGCCATCGGCGTGACGTTCATCATCTGTAGCGTCCGCATCAAGCAGGGCAAACGATGGGCCGTCACCACTGGTCTTGTGCTCGCGTCCATTGCAGCGGCGTTCTGCGGTCTGAGTCTCTTGGGCAACTTGGCGGGGATGGCCACCGGGCCTGCCGTCGGTTCGGATGACTGGATCGGCACTCTGATCTCTGCGCTCTTCCTTGCCGCCTTCATTCAGCTGATCGTGCACCTGAAGCAGTCGTTCGTCGGCATCGAGCGGATGGCTTACGGCTCGCAGCGCGGCTTCGACGTCGTCATGCCGACGGCGCAGCCGTACAACCCGCAGCAGTATCCGCCGCGGCAGAGGTGACGGTGCCACGACTTGTACTCAAGTTGTGCTTCGCTCTCGGCGTTCGCATCGCACTCGGCTCGACGGCGCGCACCACGACTTGGGTACAAGTCGTGGCACCCAGATACGCGAGCCGAAGCGCCGGTCACAGCTTCAGCTCGCGGCCGAAGAAGTCCTGCTTCATCGCCTTCTTCGCGAGCGCGAGCGTCTCCTCGGCGACGGCGTTCGCCTTCTGCGTGCCGAGCTTGAGGGCGTCCATCACGTCGGCTTCGCTGATCTTCGCTCGCCTCGCGCGGATGGGCTCGAGCACGGTGTTCAGGCACTCGATCAGCTTCTTCTTGATCGCCACGTCGCCGACCTGGCCCTTGCTGTAGAGCTCGCGGTGCTCGGCCAACCATGCCGTGTCGGGGTTGAAGGCGTCGTGCAGGGCCCACAGCGGGTTCTTCTCCGGGTCGGTCTCGCCGGGGTCTGTGGCGCGGAGGCGTTTCGGGTCGGTGTACATGCCGCGGACCTTCTTTTCGACCTCTTCGGCGCTGTCGCTCAGGAAGATGGCGTTGTTGAGGCTCTTGCTCATCTTCAGGAGCGCGCCGGACGGGCCGGGCGGTCCGATGCCGACGAGTCGTTTCACGCGGCCCACCTTCGGCACGATGATCGGGAACAGGCCGCCGCTCTTCACCGCATCGCGGTCTTCGGAGTGCGGGCTCACGCCACAGTAGAGCTGGTTGAACTTCCGGCTCACCTCGCGGCACAGCTCCAGGTGCGGGATCTGGTCCTCGCCCACCGGCACGACCTCGGGCCGAAACGCGATGATGTCCGCACACTGGCCGACTGCGTACATCGGGAAGCCGAACGGGTAGACGTCGCCGAGGTCTTTGTCCTTGATCTCCTGCTGGAGCGTCGGGTTCCGCATCACGCGGTTGAACGGGATGAGCATCGCGAGGAAGAACGTCAGCTCGTCGATGGCCGGCACCTCCGACTGGATGAACATCGCGGACCTCTGCGGGTCGATACCGCAGGCGAGCCAGTCCGTGGCGACGTCGACGATGCTCTGCCTGATCTCGGCCGGTTTGTCCGCGCGAGTGGTGAAGGCGTGCTTGTTCGCGATGAGGAAGAAGCAGTCGTACTCGTCCTGCAACTGCAGGCGATTCTCGATCGACCCGACGTAGTGGCCGAGGTGGAGCTTTCCGGTCGGCGTATCGCCGGTGAGGAGGCGAGGCTTAGAGGGCATTTTCGATTTCCGATTTCCGATGTCCGATTGAGGCGCCCACAAAGCGAGCACCGCCACGTTCGCATTGGACGTGCGAAGCCTTCGATTGGCAATGGGAGAGCGCCGCGATGACGCCGAGCCAGGTTCAAGCGCCCAGGCAACCTTCGGCGGTCATTTCGCAGCCTGTGTCGTCGGTGTGGGTGCGTTCATTTGCTTGAGGGACTGCACCAGGAAGTCGACGTCCGTGAACGGGTCGCCGCCGGTGCGCTTCCAGTGTACGCGGCCCTTGGTGTCGATCAGGATCGTGGAGTGCAGTTCCATCTCCTCGAAGTCGTCGTACGACGTGAAGCGACGAGCGTTTGCGTGGTCGCGGTCGGAGAGGAGCTTGATCGCCAGCTTGCCGAGCCCTTCGGAAGACTTGTTCTTCTCGGGCGGGCTGCTGCTCACGGCGAGGACGACGGCGTTCTGCGCGACCAGATCCGCGCTGCGACCGTTGATGGCGACGAGCTGTTCGACGCAGTGCGGGCACTCTTCGCCGAGGTAGAAGACGAGAAGGACGTTCTTCCCGGCGAAATCGGATAGCCGGACGGGATTGCCGTCGGAGTCGAGGCAGTCGAGCTGCGGCGCGGCGAACGGTTCCCAGTCGAGCGGGCCGATCGCGGACTGGGCGTCGACGGTGTACGGGCGTTCCGGTGCGGGCGTGTTCGCGACTGGCGCGGCGTGCAAGCCGAGCGCGTCCACCTCTGCCTTCCATCGCAGGCCAGCGTCGCAGCCCGACCAGACGTAGGCGAACTGCCCTGCGTACTCGATCGCTTTCTCACGATGGCCGAGCTTCGCGTGCGCCTGTGCGAGGCCGGCGAGCGTGAACGCGTCGTTGCGTTCGACCTTGAGCGCGCGGTCGTACGCCTCGATCGCGAGGCGATTCTCGCCGGCGCGCAGGTACACGTCGCCGAGCAGTCGGACGGCGGGCCACGCCGAGTCGGGTGGGTCGTTGGCGTACATGTTCGCGTCGCGCTGGCGCTGCTCGATCGCGGCGGCGTCGGTGAGGAACCGCGTGGCGTCGAGCAGGTTGCCCTCGGCGGCGCAGAGCAGCCCCTCGGCGACGTTTACGCGCATGGCGATGGCATCGGCGAGGGACTTCTGCATCGCCGCGTCGACGACCTTCGCGGTGCCGCCGCTGGTCGCCTTCTCGGCCTGTGCCTGGACCAGCTCCTTCAGTTCTGCGAGTCGGCCGCGCGCGTCGAGCGTCTTGCCCTGCCCGATGTAGGCGAGCGTTTCGGCGTAGGCGCGGATGGACTTGTCGTCGTCGTCGTCGCGCCAGGCGATCGCGCCCGGCTTGAGGATCTCGTCCCAGCGTTCGAACTTGATCAGCGCGCGGAGCCGCGCGGCCATGCCCTGATCGAAGCTGCCGTAGTCGCCGCCCTTGTTCCGATTCGGGTCGCGAGGCGCGGCGAGCAGGTCGGCCGACCCCTGAAGCGAAGCCTCGGCCATGCCGAGCTGTTCCTGGATGTAGCAGAGGTAGTTGCGGTTGTGCGCGAAGTTCCACGTCTCGAAGGGCAGCGCGAGCCGCTCGTTCATGTAGCGCAGTTCGACGCGCGTCGCGGCGTCCATCGAGCGGGCCGCCTCGTGCCACATGCCGATCTTCGAGTAGTTGTGCCCCGGCATGTGATTGGCGTGGCCGATGCCCGGCGCGATCCGTCCGTATGCCACGCAGCTCGCGATCGCCTGCTCGGCGAGCGTGCCGTCCCAGTTGTGGATGCGTACGTGATGCGCACCGGGATGGTCCGGAGCGCGGCGCAGGATGTCGCGGACGATCATCTCCGTGCCCAGCGTGTTGCCCGCCTCGATCGACGCGAGCGCGACGAGCGTCTCGGCTTCCACGTCGTCCGGGAACTTCACGGCGAGTTCCTGCAGTTTTTGGCTCAGCACCTTCCCGCGGCTCGCCTGCTCGGCGCTGATCGCGGCATCCCACGCTTCGATGTAAAGCCTTTCACGCTCGGCGACGCCGCCCTTTCGCCTGACGGCTTCGCGGAGGAAGTCCTTGTATCGCTTCACCTCGGGGAAGTCGGCAAGGCCCGTCGACCAGTTGATACCGCAGCGGGCCAAGCCCCAGTACGCCATCGCACAGTCAGGGTCGAGTTTCAGGCACCAGCGAAAGCTCCGCTCGGCTTCCTCGTACCAGAACGAGTGCAGGAGCGCGTTGCCCTGATCGAACCACTTCTGCACTTCGGGGTTCTTTGTCGTGACGGGGAAGTGCGCAGAGCCGATCCCGTCTATCGGCCACGGCTGTTGCCGAAGCCCGGTGTCGAACGCGCTGCCATGACGCGAATGGCCCGGGGAGTCGCTCGCCGCGAGCGGCCGTGTCAGGCAGACCGCGACGCACACAACCAGCACGAATCGCCAGGCGATCATAGACTCCTCCGACCCCTGCAAAACAGCTGCTGCTGAGATCGAGGAGACCGCTCGCCGATCCGACGGGCGTGAGTGTATCCGCCGCGGCACCCAGCGGGTGGCAAATAACCGATTTGTCCATGCCGCCGCTAGGCCACTCACGGCGATTGATGCTGACTAGGGCCCGACGTCGCGTTTACGGGGTGGTAGCGCCGCCTCGCGGATTCGAAAGCACGAAATGTGAATCACTTCGCAGCTTTGTTTGCCGCGATGAACTCGTCCGCTTCCTTGATGCTCGCTTCCATCTCCTTGATGAGCGCGTCGATGTCGTTGCCGAGGGCAACCTCGGTGCCCTTGAGGCTGCCGATCGCCTGGGCGTTCAGGTTGCCCTTGATGAAGAGGACGCGGTCTTTGAACTTCTGCAAGATCGGGTCCATCGTGGCGGCCGCGCCGTCCATCTTGACGAGCAGTTCGTCGTAGCTTGCCTTGGTCTTGTCGCGGAGGCTGGCGTTGCTCGCCTTCAGGCTGGCGTCCTGCATCTGGTTGATCTCGCCGTCCCACTCGTTGAAGAGGGCGGTGCCGACGTTCTTCACGTCGGTGATCTTCGACTTCACGCCGGCCGCCTTGCTCTCGCTGGCCTTGTAGGCGGCGTTCAGCTTGTTGTACATCGCCTCGAGGTCGCCGCCGTTGAAGTTGACGACGCTCTTGAACTCTTCCAGCGCCGTGGCGAACTGCTTCTTCGCCGCCTCCTGCTCGTCGCGGGCGTACTGCACGCGGTTCACGAGGCGCTCCCGCTTGGAATACCCGAACCAGCTCTCGGCCGTGTTGTAGTAGGCTTCCCGCGTCGTCTGACACCCGGTCAGCGATGACAGCGTGGCGACGGAAGCGACGGCGATGCAAAGCGAGCGAACGGCGAGGCGAGTCATGGGTTTGTCTCCGAGTTCGGGGTTGCAGGAATCATGCGCGAAGACTGCGCGGGAAGGCAACTGCGTATGTCGCTCGCGCGCGCTGACCCACTGCTCCACGCCGGGGTGCTGCGCACCCGGATCCGGGTGCACAGCACCCCGGCGTGAGCGCGCGATCCATCGGCGCGTTCACCGGGTGGACGCGAGCTCCGTCGCGCGTACAACACACGCATCATGTCCGACGCGCCCCCCGAAATCCGAGTCTTCCCCACCCCGGCCGACCTCGTGCGGGAGTGTGCCGGGCGGATCGTCCGCGCCGCCGCCGACAGCGCCGCGGCGGGGGAGTTCTTCTCGCTCTTCCTGTCGGGCGGCAGCACGCCGAAGGCGCTGCATCAGTTGCTCGCGTCGGACGAGTTCCGCTTGCAGATCGACTGGGCCAACGTCGAGCTCTACTTCGGCGACGAGCGCTGCGTCCCGCCCGAGAGCGAATTGTCGAACTACCGCATGGCCAAGGAGACGCTGATCGACCGCGTGCCGATCCCGCCGGACAACGTCTATCGCATGAAGGGCGAACTCGACCCCGAACAGGCCGCCAAGGAGTACGGCCAGATGCTGAAGCAGAAGTTCCAGGACGGCGGCCCGGACGTGCTCCTCCTCGGCATGGGCGACGACGGCCATACCGCGTCGCTCTTCCCCGGAACGACCGCGCTGTCTGAGACGCACCACCGCTGCGTCGCCAACCACGTCCCGCACGACTACATCCCCAAGGGCACGAACTGGCGCATCACGCTTACGTACCCGTTCATCAACCGCTCGAAGCAGGTGCTGATCCTCGTCACCGGCGCGAGCAAGGCAGCACGCCTGAGCGAGGTGCTGGAAGGCGAGCGCGATCCCGCCAGGCTACCCATCCAGGGCGTCGCCCCCGAGGCCGGCAAGCTGACGTGGCTCCTGGACCACGACGCGGCTGGAATGTGACAGAAAACGCTGGATTTGCGATCAATAACGAAGGACAAGTGACCAAGGACGCATGACGCCAGCCGCGGACCACTGACTGCGGACCACGGGCAAAGCCAATTGACACGCCCGAATCTTCGCGTACAGTCTCCGATCCGCCGTCGGGACGCCCGAATCGCCCGGCGACGGTCGTCCGGCCCCTGTGCGGACCACTACCCGGAAGAACCCGGGGCTATAGTGAAATGGGATCACGCGACCATGGCATGGTTGAATTCGGGGTTCGAATCCCCGTAGCTCCACTCAACGCGACGCCCGGCCCCCTCGGCCGGGCGTCGTCGCGTTGACGGGCGAGCCAACCCTCCCGCGCCGACCTTCCCCAATCCGCCCCGCACGCCGGTCGACCCATGCGGATGTGTCGCATTTTGGAACATCCGCTCAACTTCCAACTGATTTTCGCGTGATCGCTGTCGCATCGAGGGAACATTTTCGGAGCATCTACGGAACATTTCCGAGCCTGGCCTGGTGCATTCGGTCGCGTTGGGGCGCGTTCGGGTGCATCGGCCGCACAGGGTGATGTCGGGCGTCTCCGTTCCGCACCGGGACGCAGGGCGCTGAGATGTCAAAGAGCATTGGTCGAGTCGAACGCGGCATTGTCGTCGATCGTTCGGTGTGATTGGAAGCCCATTCGCGTTTCCACGCCCGGCCCAACCGACGGCCGATCCACGACTTCGGCCGGGCGGCCGAAAAATCCGCGAAATCGCCTCGGCAACCGCTCCCCGCAACGCGTCAAGCCCACATGGGGTATGCTACCGCAACGGCCGCTGCACCGCCTACGCCCCGACAAACCGGCAACCGCCAGCAGGAGGAACGAACGCACTGTGAAAACTAGCTACGTCCCCGTTTCATTCTTTCGTCGCAATCGATTTGGCATTTGGGTGACAGTTGTCACATTGATTATTGCTTATCTGGCCCCGGCTCTCTTGCTCTTTCAATCGCTGGCTTGGCCAGCGTATCTCTTCCATCTAAGCGTGATTCGCGAGAAGGAGCTTGAGCTAGATCAAGTGGCTAGAGTTGTTAATGATTTCTTGAGATCCGGTGCGGACCCCGAGAGTACAGCTGCAGGATATGTTGTGAACCCCGCAGCCTTCGTTGGCTTCGTGCGGATAGAGCAGAACAGGCCTGATAATGACGGCGAAGCGGCTAAGGCAACGCTTCGAGTGATGAGTTCGAGTGGCACCTTTGACGTCCGGAGCGACCGGGCGCTCTCGGCTTCTTCATGGTTGATCCGGGATCGGGTAATATATGATGGCATCAGGCCTAGAAAGCAATTGGGAATTGATTGTAAGGGACGTGTTTTTTGACCGAGAAACTATCTGGCATATTGACGTCACTCGCTAATTGGAGAATGAAACCGGGCGATTAAAACGGGGACGTAGCTGCTCTGTCTCAACCCTCCGCCAGCAGGAGAATGAAACGGCGACGTAGCTAGTTGATTGTGCCTCATCGCAACCTGCCGCTTCTTCACCGCCGAAGGGAAACGGCTCACGGTGTCTCTGCCGAAGCTGGACGACGCGAAGACGGCCGAGACGACGGAGTTGCACCCGACGTACACCTACGGCTACGACGCCGCCGGGAACCAGTGGACCGACGTCGACCCGTACGGCCGGGTGACCGCGTTCGGCTACGACGCCCAGGGTCGCCGCACGTCGCGGACGCTGCCGGGCGGGGAGGTCGAGCTGTGGCGGTACGACGACCGCGGCCGGGCCGAGTGGCACCGCGACTTCAACGGCGTCTGGGAACAATCCATCTTCTACGATGCCGGCGTCGTCGTTTTGGTCGGCGCGGGGTGCTGTCCGTGTCCCTCTCGATCTCCTCTGTAAACACCGAAGCCGACGGAGTTACCTCCGTCGGCCGCGGTGCACGAAACTCTGCGGTTGGGTGTCGCGTCGCTCACCTGCGACGGCGGCCGAGCACGGCTGAGATCGCGATGGCGATCGTGGCGAGCGAGGTCGGTTCGGGCACGGCCGCTTGCGCCAGTGCCCAGTCGCCACCCACGGCGCCGCCAGCGGTGTTGTACTTCGATGCAAGGATCAGCAGGTCGTCGAAGTTGACGGCGCCGTCGCCGGTGAAGTCGCCGTCAGACCACGTCTTGGTCTGCGATGCGTTGTAGTTCGCGGCGAGTTGGAGCAGGTCGTCGAAGTTCACCGATCGGTCGAGGGTGGCGTCGCCCGGCGTGGCGATCGTGGCGAAGACGCCGGTGGGGGTGTACGTGACGGCCCACGATTCCTTGGTGGTCAAACTCACGCCGGTAATGCTGGAGAACACGCCGGTGCGTCCCGATAGCGTCGAGAGAATCTGGCGCGACGCATACAGGAATGGGATCGTGCTGCCGATCTTGTTCAGCTGCAGTTCGCCATCCAGGGTGGCGGTGCTGTTCGAGTTGATGCGGTCGATGTCCGACGAGTTGAAATCCAGCCGCGTGACGGCGGTCGACCCCAGGAGGAGGCTGCCCACCCAGAGGGAGCCGATGCCCGCGTCGGGCGTGCTGACGTTGCTCGGCGCGATCGTCCCGCCGCCGTCGATCACCACCGGCCCGCTGATCAGGCCACCGCCCGCCAATCGTGTGCCGATCTTCACTGTCACGGTTGAAGTTCCCGTCGACGACGAACCGGTCGCAGCACTGTTCGCCACCAGCACGCCGCCGCGGACTACGGTGTTGCCGCTGTAGGTGTTGTTTCCGCTGAGGGTAAAGGCGCCCGCGCCTTCTTTGATCAGCACCGCGGGACTGCCGCTGATGACGCCGCCGAAGGTGCCGATGCCGTTGGTGGTGCTGGTGGGGTCGTCATTTTGTCCGATGCCGAAGTTGGATGCGCTTCCGAGGTTGATCGCACCGAATCCATCGAGGCTGCGCACGGACTGCGAACGGTTGGCGTCGAGCAAGAGGGTCGCCCCGTTGAGGACCTGCATGCCGATCTTCGACACGGCCAGGTCGGCGGATAACTGCAGCGTGCCTGCGCGGACGATGGTCAGCCCATATTGGGTCGCCGGTGCCGACAGCACCACCCTGCCCGCACCCGTCTTAGCGAAGTTCGCGACGAAGCCGGAGCTCTCCAGGCGGCTGGAGATCGTCACGGTCACGCCGGCCGGCGTTTCGATTCGCCCTTCGCCGCTCTCGAAGTTGAGCGGTATTCCGATCGTGCCCGACCCGTTTCGCACGAGAGTGGGAATCGAATTGGCGTCGGACTGACTGAAGATTACGCGGTTGCCGATCGAGCCGAGGTTGATCCCGGCGTTTGCGGTCACGGAACCCTTCTTGATTGTCAGCGTCCCGACGAACGAGTTGCTTCCCGACAGTGTCACCGGGCCGGCCCCGTCGAAGGTCAGGCTCCCAGCGCCGGAGATCGCGCCCGTCAGGTTGATCCCGCTTGGCGAAGCGCTGAGTCGGAGGTCCTTCCCGTTGAGGTCGATCGTGCTGCCGACGTTGATCGTCCCGCGGTTCTGGGTGCCATCGCCGTTGTTGCCGATGTAGATGTTATCTCTCAGCCGGAGGGGCGCGTTGACCGTCTGCGTCTTGCTGGTCGAGTTGCCGATGCCGCGATTCAGGCTAAGGATGGCGTCGTTGCTGTTGTTGATCGTCCACGAGGCTTCTCGTCCGTCGGTGGGATCGAAGATGAGTCTGCTGATCCAGTAGTCCTGATTCACGGTGTTGGTCGTGTGCTGGAGAATGTCGGACATGTAGACGTCGTCGTTTCCGTTGTTGTTCGGACGATTGAGTCCATCCCAATTGGCTGCATTGCTCCAGTTGTTGGTGGCTCCCGCACCAATCCAGAAGACGTCCGCTCGCGATGCATTACAGACAACAAGGGTCGCCATCGCCACTGCCACGCCGTACCGGGTCGTTCGCTGGTTCATACTTGTCCTTTGGGTTCGAGTTGCCACCAGATAGGCACGTCCAAGCGGTTTCCGACAGGTGAGAAAGATTTTTCGGATTGGTCGGAGAGCGACGCCTGCGTCGGGCCGATCGGACGCGTCGGCAACTCGACTCAGCACAGCGATGGCCGCGACACAACGAACGGAAGTCGCGTGCGAGTGACAGCGCCCCGTCACTCACGCGGGCGTCGCCGCCGATTTCTCGCTGGAAGTCATCTCGATCGCGTGACCATACTGCGTGGTGGCCCCGGGGCTCTTTGACAAGTCGTGCAGTAGGAACTGACGAAGATGCTGCGCTCGCAAATGTTGTTTTGTTGTCGCGCAATCGAGCGCATTTGGACAAAACTGAGCGCGCAGCCGTGATTCGGGATCGCGCGGGATCGACGGAACGATCGGCGTGACGTCCGCCCTGGAGGCGGGCACAGTGCGGCATCGATCGCTCGACTTCAGTGACTGACCGGGCGGCGAGTTCAGCGCGTCTGCGGGCCGACGATGACGGTGTGCTCGCCGGGGCCGAGGTCGAGCGAGCCGTCCTCGTCGGGCTTGATGGCGCCTCGCTGTCCCGCGTCCACGGCGATCCGCCAGCCCGCGTCGGCCACGCTGTCGTCGAGCGATAGCTTGCACGGGCCGATCACGGTGAGGGTTCCGCCTCGGTCCGCATCCCACTTCTCTGTGCGAATCGTCGTATCGCTGGCGGCGTTCCTCACGACGAGCGGGATCACCTCGACGCGCTGCGCCTTTGCGCTCACGCGGAAGATGCTGGCCTTCGCGTCCCAGCGGTTCTCGCCCGGTGCGATCAGGCGAGGCGACTGCAGGCGGATCGTGGACTCCGCTGGCGCTTCGATCGCGAGTCGGCCGTTGTCGTCGATGAGCGCCGCGACGCCTTCACTGCTCGTGAGCGAAGTGACGACGAGCTTGTGCGCCTGATCCGGCCTGATCCGTCGGGCGAAGATGGCGCGGACTCTTCCAGCGTTGCCCGTGTAGCCCGGCGCGTCGCCGTCCGGTTCGATCTGCCAGCCGTCGCCGCCGCGGAGTTGCTGGTCCTGGTAGACGCCGTCCTCCCACATCAGCGGCACGGTGCCCGGCGCGAGATCGGTGACGATGACGGCCATCCGATCGAACCCGCCTCGCAGGGTGAACGCGGCGACGCCTTCATCGGCGCGAACGGTCGCGGGGAAGTCGCTGAGGATTGTGCCAACGCGGACGTCGCGCACGCTCGGAGCGCCCGTGGTGGCGAAGCGTTCGCGTTCGCGCTCGGGCTTGAGCCAGATCGGCGCGGGCTCGCCGTGCGGCATGAGGATGACCTCGGCGTCGACGTAGTCGCCGGGCTGGAGCGAAAGCTTCTCGACCGGCACGGTCAGCCAGTAGGAGCCCGCCTTATCGCTGAACCGGGCAGACATCGCGGGCTGATCCATCTCGACTCCGCCGAGGCGTGCTTTGAAGCGTCGAACCAGCACCTGCGAGTGGAAGTTGTTCAGGCCGACGAGTCGCTCGCGCTGATAGGCACCGAGCACCGCGCCGTCCCGAGTGAGCGGCTCGCCGGTGAGGGTGGCGGTCATGTCAGCCTTCGTCGTGATCGTCTTCAGCGTGCCGCTGGGATCGGTCCACAAGAGTTGGGAGGGCGTTTGGAATTCGAAGATGTTCACAAGTCGCAGCGCGAGGCGAGCGTCGCCCTTCAGTTCGACCGGCTTGTGCCAGTCGTACCGAAGGCGGGCGACGGTGCGCATCTCGTCGCCCTGCGGCATCTCGATGACGCCGACGCGAGCGGTCGCGGCGTCGTCCGAGGTGCGGAAGTGCATCGTGAACCGCGCGAGCAGAGGGCTGATCGATTCGAAGTCGGTCCGCTCGTACACGAGCCGCGCGTCGTTGTTGTACTGAAGGAATCCGGGGAACTGCTCGCAGTGGTGCTGCGGTTGATCGGTCCAGAACGGGCCGCTCATCGGGCGGTAGTCAGGGATGTGGAAGAAGGTCGGCTCCGGCGCGTTGCGCCAGCCGGCCTCCATCCAGTTCATGGTGAAACAGGTGGTCTCGCTCGCGCCGGTGCTGAGATGCCAATAGATGTGGAAGAACCTCACGCTGCTCACCTGCTTGAGCGGCGACTGCCCGTAGCCGTGCGTGAGGAGCTGCACGCGCAGGTCGCGCTTCTCGCTGGCCGCGAGCGTGAGCGGGACGTACGCGTCGCCGAACGCGCTGTCGTCGGGCTCCTCCTTCTCGCCGGCGAAGTTCTTGCTGAGCTGCGCGGGGATGGGGATGGGGAAGCCGAACTTGTCGGCCACGACGGCGGCTTCCAGGTTGCCGACGCCGGTCATGGTCTTAAGCAGGACGGTGCGCGGCTGCTGATCGTTATCGATCGCGATCGACGTCTCGATCCGACGGCCGGGGTTGCGATAGCTGGCTTCGAAGCTGAAGGCAGACTTCTCTTGAGTCGTGCGAAGGACGTAGAGGCCGGACGCCGGGTCGTAACCGTGAACGACGGAGCCCGACGTGTGAAAGCGATCGACGGGGACCGGCGCGAGGTCGTTCACGAACGCCTGCGCGGGAGTCTGTCCCGGCGCGAGCGCACGAACGACGACCGCGCCGCAGCGACCCGACTTGTCCATCGGAAGCGAGACCGATCCGGTGGTGTCGTCAAACGCCGCGCCTTCGGGCAGCAGCACACAAGCGTCGCTTGCGCCTTCGCCGCGGAACCGCAGGAGCGTGCGTCCCGAGATCGTCTCAGCCTTTGCGCCGCGCAGCACGGGCCAGGCAAGCGTCGCGCTCGCGCCGGGCGATTGCCCCGGCTCGGTCGTCGTCGCGATCACCTCGATGCGCAGCTGGTCGCGATGCGCGTGCAGGACGATCTCTCCTCGCAGGGGCGGGTCGACCTTCGCCTGCGGCGGGACGCGTTCGACGCGGATCCAGTCGAACTCGGTCCGCCCGGTCGGCGGGTCGATGCGAAGTTGCCTCAGTGCGCCGTCGCGGTTGAGCGGGAGCGTGACCTCGCGCCAGTCGCCCGCCTCGATACGGGTGGAGCTTCGTCGGCCCGCGTCGTAGCCTTCGCGGTCGCCGCGGTAGAAGGCGTCGATGGAGCCGTCCGTCTTGGTGCGGACGCGCAAGCGAAGCTGCAACGGGCCGTCGAGGGAGAGGGCGGGCGATTCGAATTGCGGGTCGTCGCCCGTGGTGTCGACGGCGAGCGCGCCGTCGGCGAGGTCGACGTTGGTGTTGTTCAGCGCGTGCCAGCCGACCGTCGTGCGGTCGACAGGGTCGAAGCTGAACTGCTGCACGACCTCGCCAGGACCGGCCGCCCGGACGAGCGCCGCGACGGCGTCCGCGGTGACGAGCGGGACGTCGAGCAGGTGAGCATCCCAGTAGTAGGGGCCTGCGCTCCAGACGTTCATCCGGCCGCGCGAGGTGTGCGCGGGCTTGTAGCTCTGTCCCTGCCACGTGACCCACTGCGGCACCGCCTCGGCCGGCGCGGGCGAGAGCGTTCGACCCGCGGCATCGACGACCGACAGCGAGATGCCGCCGTCGCCGACGAGGTCGATCGCGCCGACGCGCAGCAGCACGACGCGAGCGGGCAGCGTCGTCACCTCACAGCGATACGCGTCGCCCTCGACGGCGAAGCGATCGCGCTGGGTCCAGTCGACCCACCGCACGGTGACGGCCGAGCTGCTGGTGCAGAGGGAGGCGAGCAGCACCACGAGCACGCAGACGAGCAGGGAAAGGTTCATCGGGAAAGCCGCCGAGAGGAGGGAACGATGGTGGCGGTCGCGTCCGCTCCGCTGCGAACGCAAGGCCGTCTCTGCGGCGAATATAGTGGAATAAGGTTTCACGTGAAAGTTATGTTGTTGCGGCGTACCGGATTGGGGCTGAGTGATGATGGGGCGTTCGCCGGTTGGCGAGCGAGAGCTCATCGCGATGATGCACGGCGAGAGAAATCGATGCTGCGCCGAACACTCCTCATTCTCACGACGATTTATGCGATCACGCTCGTGACCGTGACGCACCTGCCGCCCGCACATCTGCCTGCGACTGGCGTTTCAGACAAGGTGGAGCACGTGACCGGTTACGGCCTGCTGGCGACGCTGGTGGCGACGACCGTGATGCTCCACACGCGGCGCGTGCCGGTGGTGATGCTCGTGCTGTCGCTCGCGGCGTTCGGGGCGATCGACGAGGTCACCCAGCCGATCTTCGGCCGAACCGCAGACGTATGGGATTGGGCGGCCGACCTGACGGGCATCGTGCTCGCGACGGCGATCGTGTGGGCGGTGAACTGCGTTCGGAACACGGGGTGCGCGCGAGATGAGGTCCAACCCGGCGCGACGCCGTGACGTCGGACCGAATGATCCGGTGAGGCGAAAGGGAGAATGTCATGCGGGGTCGATCACCGATTGCGACGGGTTTGCGGGTGCCCTATAGTCGCTCGTCCCCGCGGGTTCCGCGGAGTTCGGGAGTATTTGAACGACATGGCCCACGTCATCGCCCAGCCCTGCATTGGTACGAAGGACACCTCGTGTGTCGCCGTCTGCCCGGTGGACTGCATTCACCCCACGAAGGACGAGTCGAATTTCGACGGGGCGGATCAGCTGTTCATCGACCCAGACGTCTGCATCGATTGCGGCCTGTGCGTCGACGAGTGCCCCGTGCAAGCCATCTTCCCGCAGGAAGACCTGCCGGCCGAGTGGGCCAGCTTCATCGAGAAGAACGCGAGCCACTTCAAGAAGTGATCCGTCGCTCGCTTCGAACGCCTACGCATAAATCCGATCTAACGCCGACCCGTTCCGGTCGATATCGAGGGAGTGGTGGAAGCGCCCCGCACCAAGGTCGATCTGTCGCGCCTCCGTGCGAACGTCGAGCGCATCCGTGCCCGCACCGGCGTGGACGTGATCGCCGTCGTGAAGGCGGACGCGTACGGGCACGGCGCGGTGTCGATCGCGGATGCGGTGCAGGACCTCGTGACGGGTTACTACTGCTTCAACGCCCAAGAGGCGATCGCCGCGCGGCTCGGCGAACTCACGGGGAAGCGGACGATCGTCGCCGTGCCCGGCGAGTCCTTCACGGCTGAGCTGGCGGAGGAATACCAGATCGCGCCGAGCGTCTACACGGTGGAAGCTGCGAAGCGACTCGCCGCGGCGCGACCGGTGCTGTGCGTCGACACCGGCATGCAGCGATTCGCCTGCCCGGCCGACCAGATCGACGCGGTGCTGAAGGCCGCGCCGCAGATCGACGAAGCCTTCACTCACGCGTCGCGCCGCGAGCAGGCGATCGAACTAAAGCGTCTGCTGGGCGACCGAGAGATGCGCCTCCACGCGGCCGGCTCGGCGCTGCTGAACGATCCCGACTGCACGCTCGACGCGGTCCGCCCCGGCTTCGCGATGTACGAAGGCGTCGCGACGGTGACGGCGAGGCTCGTCGATGCGCGCCGCAGCAAGGGGCCGGTCGGATACACGGGCTTCACCGACACGACGCACCACGGCGTCATCCTGCTCGGCTACTCACACGGATTGCGGAAGGGGCCCGTCGTTGTGAACGGCAGGCGGCAACGGATCGTCGAGGTCGGCATGCAGTCGAGCTACGTGAGCCTCGATCAGGCCGACAAGCCGGGCGACGCTGTCACGCTGATGGGCGACGGCGTATCGCCGAGCGATGTCGCCGCGGCGTGGGGATGCTCGCCACACGAGGCGATGACGCGGCTCGCGTCGATGGGCGAGCGCGAGTACGTCAGCTGATCGCAGCGAGGGGTCCGAATCACGCCCGCAGTTCCGCTCCGAACTGCGACTTCATCGCCGTCACGATCGCGTCGGTTGTCGCCGTGACTTCGTCGGTCGTCAGCGTGCGAGACGCATCGCGGAAGACCAAGCGGAACGCGAGGCTGTGATGGCCGGACGCCACCTGCTTGCCTTCGTAGCGGTCCATCAGCGCGAGCGACTCCAGGCTCGCGCCCGCGCTCTGACGCATCGCGGACTCGATCGCCGCGTAGGGCTGATCGACTTTCAGCACGAACGCCAGGTCGCGCGTGACGGCCGGCATGCGGGCGAGGGGCTTGTACTGCGGCGCGGGCGACTGTGCCGCGAGGACCGCTTCGAGGTCCAGTTCGAACGCGTACAGCTTGAACGTCATGCGATCGATCCCCGCAGCGGCGGCATCGACTTCGCCGATCCAGCCGAGCGACGCGCCGCTTGCGGCGACGACGCGTGTCGCCGTGCCCTTCACGAACGGGGCGGCGTCGATCGGCTTGTACGCCGCGCCTTCGACGCGCGCTCGCACGAGCAGCGCGTCGAGCGTGCCGCGGAGGTCGTGGAAGTCGATCGGCTGCTTGTTGCGCCACGTCCCGCCCGATCCACCCGCGACGACGCCGAGCGACCAGCGGCCGAGCTTGGTCGCATCGTCCACCTTCGCGGTCGCGTCGAACGCGCGGTCGATCTCGTAGAACCGCACCGCCTCCACGCCGCGACGGATGTTCGTGTCGACGACCCGGCTCAGCCCGTTCAGCAGTGTGCGACGGACCGACTGCATCTCCTTCGTCGCGAAGTTCGACAGCTCGACGACGGTCGGGCTGGTCGCGGCGTCGTCGAGCAGCCACGATGCGGCGTTGCCGCTCTCGAGCGTCGCGTTGCGCGTCTCGAAGAACCCGCCCGCGACGAGTTGCTCGGCCAGCTTGCGACGGAGTTGGTCGATCGCCGACCGCGTGCCGAGCGTCGGCGGCGCGCTGCTCGGCGTCGCGGGGACGGAGTCGTAGCCGATCATGCGGGCGACGTCTTCGATCAGCACGACGGGGTCGTTCGCGTCTGCGCGCCAAGTCGGCACGGTCACTTCGAGCGAAGGCGTCACGGTCATCTCGAGCCGGGTCAGGCTGTCGAAGATCGTCTCGGCGCTCACGTTCACGCCCAGGTAGCGGCTCGTCCGCTCGCTAGACAGCTTGAACGCCGGCGACGGCGTCGGCGTGACGTGGTTGTCGGTCGCAGGGCCGGTGAACGCACCGCCGGCGACGGTCGCCAACAGTTCGATCGCGCGCTTGAACGCGAGTTCGCAGATCGCGTTCGGGTCGGTGCCGCGTTCGAAGCGGTAGCTGGAGTCGGTCGAACCTTTCGCGAGACCGAGGTCGACGCTGCGGACGGTCTTGCGGATGTTCACCGCGTCGAAGTGGGCGGCCTCGAGGAGCACGTTCGTCGTCGCGCTCGCCGTCTCGGTTTCCGCGCCGCCCATGATGCCCGCGAGGGCGACCGGGCGTTCGCTGTCGCAGATGACGAGCGGGCGGTTCGCCTTCGCCGCATCGACGACCTTCGACTCCTTGCCGAGCAGCTTCAGTTGTTCGCCGTCACGCATGCGGCGAACGACGACCTTCGTGCCGCCCTTGAACGTGTCGGCATCGAACGCGTGCAACGGCTGGCCGTACTCGAAAAGGACGTAGTTGGTGATGTCGACGACGTTGTTACGCGGCTTGATGCCGCAGATGAGCAGCTTGCTCTTCAGCCACGCGGGCGACGGCGCGACCTTCACGCCGCGGACCAGGCCGCCGATGTACCGCGTGCACAGACGGGGTTCGTCGATCTGCACGCTCACCGGGCCCGTCGATTCGAGCGAGAGCGATGCCACCTTCGGGTGTTTCAGCTTCAGCTTCAGCAGGGCTGCGACTTCGCGCGCGATGCCGATCATGCCCAGGAAGTCCGGCCGATTCGGCAGCACGTTCAGGACGGCCAGCTTCTCCTGCGTCGGGCGCACGCTTACGAGCGACTTGCCCAGCAGGCTCTCGTCCGTCGTGTGGAACATCCCCGTGCCCTGCGCGACGAGGCCCATCTCGCCGTCCAGACAGATCATCCCTTCCGACCGCGCGCCGTGGACGTTGCCCGGGCGGATCTTCGTGCCCGTCGGCAGGTCGCTCCCGCTGATCGCGACCGGCACGCCCCAGCCGACCTCGACCGGGTGCTCGCTCGCGCACACGATCGGCGTGAGCGTGCCCTTCGACAGCTCCACCTGCAGCGCGAACAACCCGTCCGTCAGCGGCTTCTTCTCGCGGATGAACCCGATCTTCACGATCGGCTCCAGCTCCGCCTGCAGGTCGTGCAGTTCCTCGACCTCCAGCCCCACCTTCGGCAGGGCGTCGATCAGCTGTTCGTGCGTGCAGCCGCCGTCGATGTATTCGAGCAGCCACGCGGTGTTGATGGTCATCGGCATGGGTCACACTCAGGCAAGGGGGGCGGAAGGCAAGTGGCAAGAGGCAAGGGGCAAGAGGTAAAGACAAGATGCGGGGACCAAGCTCGTCGCATTCCCCTCTTGCCGCTTGCCCCTTGCCTCTTGCCTCGCCTCATCAAAACTGCGAAAGAAACGCTTCCTCGTTCGCGTACAGCAGCCGGATGTCGTCGATGCCGAAGCGGGCCATCGTCAGGCGGTCGATGCCCATGCCGAACGCGAAGCCTTGGTACTGCTCCGAATCGATCCCGCCGTTCCGCAGCACCTCGGGGCGGATCATCCCGCTGCCCAGGAGTTCCATCCATCGGCCGCGGTAGTACACGTCCACCTCCGCGCTCGGCGTGGTGAAGGGGAAGTAGCTCGGGCGGAAGCGGATCTCCACGCCGTCGCCCAGGATCGCCCGCAGCGTCGTGCGGAGCGTCCACTTCAGGTCGGCCATGCTGATGTTCTTGTCGACGCAGATCACGTCCAGCTGGTGGAAGATCGGGTAGTGCGTCGCGTCGATCTCGTCGCGGCGATAGCACCGGCCGGTCGTCATCGCGCGGATCGGCGGCGTGCCGATCATCTTCATCGCGCGCGTCTGGAACGCGCTCGTGTGCGTGCGCATCACGTGCCCGCTCTTGGTGTAGAACGAGTCGTGCATGTCGCGGCTCGGGTGCCAGCCGGGCGTGTTCAGCGCATCGAAGTTGAACTGCTCGGTTTCGATCTCCGGGTAGTCGTCGTAGCGATACCCCATGCCCGACAGGACCGACTTCAGCTCTTCGGTGGTCTGCGTGATCGGGTGATGCCGCCCGGGCGACAGCAGCGTGCCGGGCAGACTCACGTCGTACTTGCGGGCGCTCACCGCCGGGCCGTGCTTCGCGAGGAGCGACGCCTTTGTTTCTTCGAGGGCTGCCTCGACGCGGTTCTTCGCGTCGTTGACGGCCGCGCCGAACGACTTCTTCTGATCGTTCGGCACCTTCCCGATCGACCGGCTCAGGCCTGTAACGGAGCCGTTTCGGCCCATGTACTTGATGCGTGCGGCCTCGACGGCGTCGAGCGAAAGAGCCGCGCGGATGTCCGCGACGGCGTCGTCGGCCAGCTTCGCCACGTCGGCCAGGGTGGGGATGGATGCGGTGTCACTCAAAGCGTGTTTCTCCAGAGTCCGGCGAGTCTAAAACAAGTCGATCGGCCGCGAAAGACGGGCGGGTTTTCGTGGCTTTGATGCGGTTTTCAGCGCTGCGCTTTCACGCAGCACCGGCCCAACCCATGGCCGGAGCATCGTTTCGGCCGGTCTGTCGAAACCTTGGGGCGCGCACCCCACAGATATGTTGCACGGCGTTGCATTTCGGAACCATTGCACGTGCCGGAGCCCCGTGCCACGAGTGGATTGCAGCCGCTCCGCTCCGCGCGTGCAAACAGGGGCGTGCCATACCGTGCGATGTCATCCGCCGTCTCACTTCTGATGGCCGGCATCCGGTCTATGTAGATGTCAAAGAGCGCCCGCCACACGCCGCGTTTCACGCGACGCGAGCGAGCCGCATTGTGGTCAAGAGGTCGATTCGATTGGAAGCGCATTCGACCGAGCCGGGACGGCCGAAGTCCAGGCCGACCCAACGCTTCGGCCGAACGGGCGAAAAATCCGAAATCGAGGTCGGCCGGCGTCCCGTGCGCTCAGAGCCCGGCGTGCACATGCCGGGCACGCACGGGAGGAATCGCCGGTGGGCTGTGAGCGGTCGAGCACTCTGGGCCCGGGGTATGCACCCCGGGCCTTGAAGAGGCCGCGACATCCGTTCAACAATCGAGCGGCGAGGTCCGGTGTGCATTAAGCTGGCGTCGGCATGTCTCGCTCGGACAAGCGTCAACTCTGCACCATCAAGCTGACCGCGAGCGATCGGGCGGCATTAAGGGACGGTTCTAGCGCGGAACTGCGCCGGCAGGTGGAGTGGACCATTCCCAACCGCGTGCCGTCGTTCGATCGAGCGTACGTAGACGCGGGCGGAACGGACCTGTGGGGGCCGGGTCCGTACCTCAAGGTGCCCAATCGAGATGTGCGAGACGGCGGCGAGTATGTCGATCGAATCTTCTGCCCATGGGGCTACCCGCCGAGAAAGCTACGTGTCATGCGAACTCGCAGCAGCGTAGCGATTGAAAAGATAGGCTTGGAGCAATCGGATGCATGTGCGTGGTGTTGGGTCCTTACCGTCATGCTCACGAAGTAACTGCGGCGATGCCCGCGTCGCCCGCAGCCCCAAAGGGGCGACCGGACTGTAGCCACGGGTGGAGCGCAGCGAGGGCGTGAGCCCGAGCGCAGCGCAACCCGTGGAAACGGGTGACTCAGGCGCCCGCCCCGGCAGGGGCGGAGGGACGCCGCGGTGCCGAGCGAGTCTCCTTCGCCCCTCCGGGGCGAGCGTATTCACGATCCGTCTCCACGGGTTTCGCTCCGCTCGGGGCGATGCCCCTCGCTTCGCTCCACCCGTGGCTACAACCCCGCGCCCCTTCGGGGCGAATCGGCCAGCGAACGGCTCTTGTAGGGTGCATCTCCGATGCACCGTCTTTGAGGCGCCAGACGAACGCGGTGCATTGGAGATGCACCCTACGAGGCTTCGCCTCCACCGTCCCGCCCATGGACGAGCGAAGCGAGCTTCGCCGCAGGCGAACCCTGCCGAGCGCAGCGACCGCGACCGACCGGTGACTGCTTCGCACAAAGCGACCATCACGGGCGAGACGCCCGTGCCACGAACAGCGCGGGCGACCGCCGGTGTTAGCGGCCACATTCTCTGTTTGGGGTTGGACACGAATACCCGTGGCCATGCACGAATACGCCCGGTATTCTGTCGCAGTCGCCGCGTTATGTGGACCGGCGGGTCAAGATGAACAGAGGTTATGCCGCAGATCGAAACCAATTCCGTCACCGATCGGATCGCGCGCATCCAAAGCGGGTTACGCGAGGCGGCACGGCGGAAGCTAGCACCGTTCGGATCGTCGGATCGCGATTTCCACCTTGAGCCACCGACGGTCGAGGCCGAAGTGTCCGACTTCGAGCGAGTCTGCGGCGTCACTTTGCCTTCCGAATATCGCACGTTCATCACGACGCTCGGTGATGGCGGTGCCGGACCCGGTTACGGCCTGCTGTCGCTCACGCGCGGGCTCGAGTACGACGTCGAGCCGGTCACGCCCGAACTTCTTCGCAGGCCATTCGAGTTCACCGAGTTCACGGACGCCCTCCATCTGCTCGATCGCGAGACGGACGAGTATGCGCCGCGACCGGGCTCCATCACGATCTCGGACGCAGGCTGTTACCTTCGCCACTTCATTGTGGTCACGGGGCCAACGCGAGGGCAGATGTGGGTGGACCACACGACATCTGATAGCGGGTACTGGCCATTGGGCGTTGATTTTCTCACTTGGTACGAGCGGTGGCTCGATGGCGTGCTCGCCGGCGGAAACGGAATCTGGTGGAGTGGATTTGTCCCTCGTGGCCACCCGGCCGGCGCTCGGCCACCAGGTCCGCGGCTGCGGCATAACCAAACGCTGCAGCGGACCGGGGCCGCGGGTATCTTCTCTAATATGCTAAAGTGGTTCGGGCGCAGCCCCGGCCAGTGAACGACGGTTCGTTATACAAAAGCCCGACGCGACACCCCTCCACGCCCGACAACGCTCCGCGTCGCGCGGTCCAGTCGTCCGTTATCGGCCGCCGTCCGGCGGGCATTCCACCGGCGGGCGGGTTGTGGGGGCGTTGGCGGGGGGGTTAGGATGTCTCGGCTCGGGCGGCAGTTAGGTTCTGCGCCGCTTCGGTCGATAACCCCGTTGACGGACGGCATGCAGCCCTTTCCCACGACGAATCCCTTCCTGACCGACTCGCTGACCGGTGCCGCCTCCACGGCCCAGTCGGCCGCGTCGTCCGTCGTGACGTCGCTGTCGGTGGACGACGTGCTGAAGCCCTACGTCTGGGTCTTCTACATCAGCTTCATCGTGTCGATCCTGCTCACGCCGGTGATGCGGCACGTGGCGTTTGTATTCGGGATCATCGACCGCCCGGACAACAGCCGAAAGGTGCACCGCGAGCCGACCGCCTACCTGGGCGGCGTGGCGATCTTCGTCGCGTGGATCTGCGGCGTGTCGATCGCGCCGTTCCTGCACTGGCATTTTTGGAACGCGAACCACATCTCGCAACAGCCGACGATTCTGATCCCGCTGACGGTGCTGTACGGCGCGACGGTGGCGTTCGTGCTCGGCATCTGGGACGACACAAAGGGCATCCGCCCGCGGACGAAGATCGTCGGGCAGGTGACGGCGGCGATCCTGCTCCTCGTGAGCGGGGTGGGGCGGTCTCTCACGGGGCCGTTCCTGTTCGCAATCTGGGACCGCATCAACCGCGCGCAGCCGCTCGGACTGGTCATCTCGCACGACGTGCTGATGTGGTCGGTCTTCGCGACGAGCTGCGCGCTGACGATCGCGATCGTGGTCTTCTGCTGCAATGCGTCGAACCTGATGGACGGTCTGGACGGTCTGTGCGGCGGGGTGACGTCGATCATCGCGATCGGCTTCCTCGCACTGGCCGTCGTGCTGGCGATGCGGCCCGACTTGAGCAACCCCGCGCATGTGAACACGGATGCGGTGCGGGTGATCGTCGCGCTCGCGCTGCTCGGCGCGACGATGGGGTTCGTGCCGCACAACTTCAACCCGGCCAGCATCTTCATGGGCGACGCCGGGAGCCTGTTCCTCGGGTTCATGAGCGCGCTGATGATCGTCATGCTCGGCGAGGCCGACCCGCGCTGGCTGCTCGGCGCGATGGTCATGTTCAGCCTGCCGGTGCTGGACACGGCGCTGGCGTTCGCGCGGCGTTACGTGGCCGGGCGGCCGTTCTTTAGTGCGGATCGGCAGCACATCCATCACCAGCTCATCGCGCGCGGCATGGGCGTGAAGCAGGCCGTGCTGTCGATGTACGCGATGGCGATCTTCTTCGTGCTGCTGGGGATGAGCCTGATCTTCCTGCGGGCGCGGTACGCGGTGGCGATGTACCTGGTGATCTTCGGGTGCATCGTGGTGGCGGCGTACAAGATGGGGATGATCCACGAGCGGCACAAGAAGCAGGTGGAGAGCGAGCCGAAGCCGCCGCCGACGGGCGACCTGACGCCGCTGATCGACGGCGCGCCGGCGACCGTGCCCGTGAACGGCGAGCTTGAATCGATCGGATCTGAATCGCGCGAGGACTCGACGCGAGGCGTTCAGTCATGAACGTCCTGATCTACGAGCCCGACTTCGCCGGCCATCGCCTCACCGGGGTGCGCGTGCTGCTCGAGGCGCTGCTCGAACTGGGAAGGCTCGACGTGGCGATCACCGTCGCCCTTGGCGAGGGCGGCCGCGAGTCGAAGCCGTTCGAAGTGCAGCTCGCGGCATTGGCGAATCGATTCAAACTGCGGACGGTGCCGTACGCGTCGCGTGGGTCCGTGCGAGGCGATGCGCAGGCGAAGGCCCGCGCGCTCGTCGATCTGCTCCGCGCGGGGCAGTTTCAACACATCTACATGCCCTACGCCGATGGCGTGACACAGGTGCTCGGCGTGCGCGGGCTCGTGCCGTTCTCGGGGTATCGATTTCCGAAGGACGTCGTCGGCGAAGGCCTCACCATGCGCGGCGGCTACGCGTATCCCGGCGCGTCGCGCGGGAAGTCGTGGGCGACGCTCACCGCGTACGGGCTCTCGCCGTGGAAGCGGATCCACCTGATCGATCCGATCCCGTTCCGCTGGATTCGCAAGAACAAGCCCGGCCTGCTGCGGAAGGCATCGCTGCTGGCCGACCCGATCGACACGCGCCCGGGCATCGACCGCGCAACGGCCCGGCGCAACCTCGGTCTGCCCGAGTCGGGCCGGCTCGTTGGGTGCGTCGGCATGATCGACCAGCGAAAGGGCGGCGACCTGCTCGTGAAGGCGTTCGCCTCGGCGAAGCTGAACGAAGACGACCGCCTGCTCCTCGGCGGCAAGCAGGACGCTGCGGTGAAGCAGGTTGTCGCGCAGCTCGACCCGGCCGTGCGGTCGCGCGTGATCGAGTTCGATCGTTATCTCTCCGAAGACGAACTGCACTGGGCCACCTGCGCGCTCGACCTGATGGCGACGCCCTACCCCGGCTTCATCGGCTCGGCGAGCATCGTCATCCGTGCGGCCGTCGCGGGCCGTCGCGTGCTGGCGGCCGACACCGGCTGGATGGGCTACGTCGTCCCGAAGTTCGGGCTCGGCCGAGTTGTGAACGTGTTCGACCACGCCAAGCTCGCCCGCGCGATCGAAGAGGAACTGCCGCTCGCCGTAACACACGTCGCGCCGGAGTCGGCCCGGCAGCTGGCGAGCTTCTACTCGATCGACAACGTCCGCGCCGGCTGGACGAGCCTCATCCGCGAACGCCTGGGCATGCCCCAGCGCGAGGGGCGAGTGAATTGGCCCGACAGCGATTAGGATTCTGGTCCCTAGCCCCTCGTCCCTCGTCCCTGATGCTCGCCATGTCGCACCTGCTGAACAAGATCGTGCCGATGCCGCTGAAGGTCCTGCTGCGCCGCGCGGCCGACGGGCTCATCCCAAGCCTGCGGCACCTCGACATGGGGAAGCGGATGAAACGACTGAAGGCGCTCGGCGTCGACCCGAAGGTGATCTACGACGTCGGCGCCGCCCGCGGCGAGTGGTCGCGCTTCGCGCACGAACTCTGGCCCGCCGCGCGGATCGTCGGCGTCGAGCCGAACGAGCGCAACGTCCCGCTGCTCGACCAGGTGAAGCGCGACCTGCCCGCGTTCGATTACCGCCGCGCGTTCCTCGGGCCCGAGAAGAAGGTCGTGAAATACGTCGAGCGCGACACGCAGACGAGCCTCGTCGACAACGCTGGCGTCTCCGGTGCTGCCAACGCCGAGGCGCAGATGACCACGCTCGACGACGTCGCCGCCGAGCTCGGCGCGGCGCCGCAGCTCCTGAAGATGGACGTGCAGGGGTTCGAGCTGGAGGTGCTGAAGGGCGCGACGCGCAGCCTCACCGGCATCGAGGTGATCCTGCTCGAGGCCAACTTCATCCGGTTCGGCCCCCAGCTGCCGCTCGCTCACGAGGTGATCGCGTTCCTCGCCGAGCGCGGCTTCGTGATCTACGACGTCGCCGGCATCTATCGCCGCCGCGTGGACGACTCGCTTGGGCAGCTCGACCTGATATTCGTGCCGGAGAAGAGCAAGCTGCGCGCGTCGAGCGAGTGGTGAGGGAGCGGCGTCAAGCGCCGGCGATGCGACGGTAGTAGTCGGCGGTTAGGCGGGCGGTCTTGTCCCAGGTGAACTCGACGTGACGGAGCCGGCCGGCCGCGATGAGGGCTTCTCGGCGCGGGCCGTCGTCGACGACGCTTTCGATCGCGGCGACTAGCGCGTCGGGCTTCGCCGGATCGAAGTACACCGCGGCGTCGGCGGCGATCTCTGGGAAGCAGCTCGTGTCCGAGCAGATGACCGGGCAGTCGTACTGCATCGCTTCGAGCAGGGGCAGGCCGAAGCCTTCGTACTTCGACGGGTAGACGAATGCCCGCGCGTGGCGATAGGCGGTCGCGAGCGCGCGGTCGTCGCCGCCGCGGAAATGGACCCGACCGGTAAGTCCCGCCGCATCGATCTCCGCCAACTCCGCCGGCGATGCGGGCGGGCCGAAGCACATCAGTGCGAATCGCCGCTGCAGCGTCGGCGACGACGCGTACGCGCGAAGCGTCGTCGAGAAGTTCTTGTAACCCGCGCGCCCGCCCACGTGCAGCAGGTACGGCTCGTTCAGCGGCGACCGTTCGGCCGGCTCCGCGCGGAGATTGGAGCCGTGGTGGATGACGGTCGTGCGCTCGTGCGGGACGCCGTACAGCTCGATCAGATCGCGGCGGGTGTTCTCGGAAATGCAGATGTAGCCGTCGACGCGCCCGTTGACCGCAGTCGAGACGCGCCAGCACGGGTCGACCGATTCGGCGTTGCATCGTTGCCCGGTGAGGTCGTGCACGGTCACCACGCGCGGGCCGCGCCGGTCGGGGGCGAAGTCTGCGTAGCTGGTCGAGTGATACAGCGCGTCCTTCCGACGCGCGGCGAAGCGCGAGAAGAAGAACTCGTTCACCGGCTTCGCCAATCGCGTCGTGCCGCGCTGCGGCCAGCGAGGAATGCCGCGGCTCGCGTGCAGCGATGCGCGGAGCGGTGCATCGACGTACTCGCAGAGGTAGCAGCCGAAGAAGACGTCCGCGTCGACGCCGTTCGTGCCGAGTCTTTTCAACAGCTCCACGAAGTACCGCGACACGCCGCCGACGCGCTGCATGGCGAAGATGTAGTGATCGAAAAGGGCGATCATCGCGGCGTGAGGATGATCCAATCCTGGGGCGCCTTTCGCCCCTCGAGCGCGACGTCACGGTCGGCCGGCGCGAGGCGCTCGAGCAGGTGTTCGGGCGGGCGATCGACGGTGCGGATCGTGCGTGACGTGTGCGTCGCGTCGAATCGTTCGTGCAGCCGTTGGCTTGCGCCGGGGACGAGGTGGTCGTGCATCTCGACGAGCAGCGTGGCGCGCCGCAGGTTCGGCGCGAGGTCGGGCTTCAGCAGGGCGTCCTCGTATCCTTCGCAGTCGCAGATGATGAGCGGCTTGCGCGAGCCTTCGAGCGCAGCGTTCAGCGAGGCGGGGTCGCCCTCGCCGCGGATGTCGATGCGGTCGCGAACGCCGTTGCGGCGGGCCATGTCGCCCTGGAGCCAGCGGGCTCGTTTGCTGATGTCGAACGTGATGACGCGCAGCTTGGGCATCTTCCACGCGAAGCCGACGGCGTAGTACCCCTCGGCCGCGCCGAAGTCGACAAGCAGGTCGAAGTCGCCGCGCAGGTACTCCGCGATCACGTCGTGCAGCTCGTGTTCGTAGGTGCCGACCACCTTCGGCAGATACGCGCTGCCGACAGCTTCGCCGACGTAGCGCATGTCCTTGAACGGTCCGGCGAGGATCGTCTTCGGTTCGCCGAGCTGGCGCATGACCGATCGGATTCGCGTGTAGCCCGCGGCCGGGGCGATCGATCGCTTGGTCGATTCGATCCACATTGCCAGGGGGACCGGTAGCGCCTCGAGCAGCCGCTTGGTGAGGTTCCGCATGTTTGGGTGGAGGATAGTGGTCCGGGCACGCCGGGCAAGATTGCCGGCCCGCTGCCCGCGCAGGCCCGACATCGCGAGAAAACGCTGAAACAAGTCGCGGGCGATCGTCGGCGTGAGCACCGCGATCACCGCGAAGTAGATCGCCACACCGGCCACCGAGACGATGCCGATCGCGGTGACCCGCGTCACACTGGTCGACGGATCCATCGTCGTCAGGACAAGCCACGCGAGCGGCACGAACGCGATCGTCGAAGCGATCACCGGCGCGGCGCAGATGCGCGCCATGTCGAACCACGACGCGTCCTCGCCAACGTAGAGCTTGAAGCGGACGGACTGGTCGATCCAGCAGTAGATCCACACGCCGACGGAGGCGCCGATCGGCCCGTACGCCCAGGCGAGCGGCGAGACGATCGAGCAGAAGCCGATCGCCGATCCGATCGCGATGACGAGTTCGCGCTTGAACTGTCCGCGGGCGAGCACGAGCGACATCGCCGGCGCGAAGCATCCGGTGCTGAGCGTGGCGATCGAGAGCAGCTGAGTCAGGAAGATCGCGTCGTGAAGCCGCGCGGGCGTGATGACGCGGAAGAGTGGATCAGCGATTGCGGCGAGGAGGATCGAAAGCGGGATCGTCAGCGTCGCGATGAGCCGCGATGAGCGGTAGACGGCCGCCACCTGTCGCTTGGGGTCGCCCGCGATCGACGTGAGCGACGGCATCAGCACCGCGGTGAGGTTCTGCGAGAGGAGCCGGGCGATCTGCGTCGCCATCAGGAAGGCGTAGTAGTAGACGCCGACGATCGCCTCGGCGAAGAAGAGCCCGAGCGTGACGTAGTCCGCCTGCCCGACGATAGACCAGCACCACCGCGAACAGAACCGTAGCGAGGTCGCCCCGAGGATGACGGGCCAGCGCTGGATCTCCGGCGCGAGCCAGCGGACGTCTGGCGGCGCGGTGCGGAAGTACAGGACGGCCAGCACGGCCGAAACGCACAGCGGCGGGAGCGCCAGCGCGTACACGCCGGCACCGCTCGCGGCGAGCGCGATCGAAACCAACGGGTTCAGCAGCGCCGCGATCGAAGCTAGCCATGCCGAGCGGGCGAAGCGCAGCCCCGTGGAGAGCTTGCAGGTGGATACCGTGCTCAGCGCGTTGACGAGCGCGCCGGGCGACATCGCCGCGAGGATCCAGAAGTACGACCAGTCGCTGCGGATCACCGAGGCGACCGCGCCGCTCACGAGCATCAGCGCCATGCCCAGCGCGCCGAGGGTCGCGGAAAGCCAGAACGTGGCGTTCTCCCACCCGGCCATCCGTTTGCCACGCTGGATGAGGAAGTCTTCCAGGCCCGGCTTGCTGATGAGCATCGCCGCCACGCTGGCGGCCGACGCCAGGATGAACTGGCCCCACACGTTCGGCGCGAGCAGCCACGCCAGGATGATGTTCTGCGCAAAGCTGGTGACGCGCGTCAGCAGCGAGACGGCTGTCATGAAGACGACGCCCCGCCCGGCGATCGTGCCGAGCGCCTCGCCCTTCGACGCTTGACGCACCGCCGGCGCGGCATAGTCGAGGGTGGGCGTGTTCGTCTCGGCCGATTGCGACATACGCGAGACGCGGCATCGTACGGGAACCGCGCCTCTTCGTCGTTATCGGCAGGAACGCGTAGCCGCGCGCGTGAGGAAGCGGCAGCAAAGTTCGGCTCCCTCCCCCGCTTGCGGGGGAGGGCTGGGGTGGGGGCGGGTGAATCGCGAGACAACTATGAAGCTGAGGAGTGTCCTAACGCAGTTGTGTAGTCCGGCCCTCTCGCCCCCATCGAGTCTCCCCCGCAATCGGAGGAGGAAACGGAGCGGAGCCCGCCGTCTCATAACGCTTCGTACGCGTGCTCGATTAGCTCCATCAGTCGGCCAAGACCCGTGGCGTTGGTGGCGAAAGTGCCCGCGTCGCGGTCCGGATCGAACGTGACGGGCCTGAGCCCGCAGCGGCCCAGCTGGTAATGCAGCAACAAGCGGTTGAGCAACCCTGAGAAGCTCGGCACGAGCGCGTCCTGTTGCAGCTCGACCTGCAGCTCGACGATGTCCGCCAGCGCGGCCGACAGGCGCATGTGCGGGCTGTTCACCCGGCGGACGACGCTCTCGATGCGTTCCAGCTTCGGCTCGGCGGGCATGGTGTGGCTCAGGCCGCAACTCAGGCCCGTGTACCAGCGGAGGACGGTGGATTGCTTGAGCGGCGAGCGTCGGGCGAGGTCGCGTTCGATCGAAAGGAGAATCGCCGCGTGATTGCGAAGGCGATGGCCGATGCGGGAGCGGAAGCCGCGGTGCTTGTTGTCGCGGGCGAGAGAGGCATGGACGTCGCCAGGTGAGAGCGAGATGCCGTCGAGTCGGAACGAGCCGTAGGTGGCACGTTCGAGGAAATCGCGATCGGGCGACCAGTCGGAGCGCGGGTGCTGGGCGCGGAGGCGATCGATGGAGCGCGACCACGCCTGCACGTCGACCGCGGCGGGAACGGCCGTGTAGCGACGGGGGCTCGCCCGCACGATCGGCGAGGCCGGCCGCGGGTCCGGGGGATGTCGGCCGAGGGTGGACATACAACCCCGCGACGGGGGGACGCTCCAAAGGCGGGAACGCGCAGCGAGACAGTCGCGCAGCGCGGGCGACGGTTCGAACCGTTGCCCGCACCGCGCGGGGATGCGTATCGAGTAAACAAGATTCGTGCCGAGAGCGTTTTCCGGGCATCAGCGACGAGAACTGCCCCAAAACGGCCCGATTCCAAGACAACTGGCTGCCATCGGGTGCCGAGCGAACGCGCAGCACTCGGATCGGCCCGGTGGGATGCTTAGTTTTTGGTCGGCGGGATGGTTGTCGGGTCAAGAACCACGTCTTCGAAGCCCGGGGTGCATACCCCGGGCCCGGAAGGCGAAGAGTTTGTCAATGTCAGTAGGCGGTTGAACGCACCCGAGAAGTGAAGCCGGTCCGGTGTGCGATTCGTCCGCTCTGGGCCCGGGGTGTGCACCCCGGGCTTTGAATGTGAAGACCTCGATCCGCCCCTAGCACACCGAGTCCAGCACGTGATCGGCCACGCGGATCGGCACTTGCGAAGCGATGCCGAGGGCGATCGCATCGCTAGGCCGGCTATCGACTTCGATGCTTTCGCCGCCGCGGTCGATGACGAGTCGGGCGAAGAAGGTGTGGTCCTGCAGGTCGACGATGTCGACGCGCATCAGCGTGCCGCCGAGCTTTTCGATCACGCTGGCGAGCAGATCGTGGGTGAGCGGCCGACTGGGGTTGGCCCCCTTGAGCCGGCGGTCGATCGCCATCGCCTCGCTCGAGCCGATCACGATGGGGAACTTCCGCTCCCCGTCGACCTCCTTGAGGACGATGATCTGCGACTCCTGCATGTCGCTGATGATGATCTTGTTGAGTTCGACGTCGACCATCATGGGGCACACCTCGCGAGCTTTCGATGATACAAGCGCGATCGAGCGAAGACGATTTCGGATTGCGGATTTCGGATTGCGGAGGAGGCGGTTCCACTCCGACGAGTGCGCCGACGTCAACCACAATCTGCAATCCGCAATCCACAATCCGCAATCGAATCCGGCCCGTTTGACCCCCTCTCCCCCCATCCTTACGATCCGCGATTCGACTCTCGACTGACATGCTCGCCATCATCAGCGACATCCACGGCAACCACGAGGCCCTCAAGGCGGTCCTCGCCGACATCGATCGGCGCGGCGGCGTCTCGGAGATCATCTGCCTGGGCGACGTGATCGGTTACGGCCCGAACCCGATCGAATGCATCGAGACCGTCATGGAGCGGTGCAGCGTCACGATCATGGGGAACCACGACTTCGCCGTCTTCTACGAGCCCTACAACTTCAACGTCGGCGCCGAGCAGGCGTGCTACTGGACGCGGCAGCAGTTCGAGGACGACCCGGACACCGATCGCCGCAACGCGCGGTGGCGCTTCCTGGGCAGCCGTCCGACGATGGAACGCCGGCAGGGCATGCTGTGCGTGCACGCGAGCCCGCGTCGGCCCATCAACGAGTACATCTTCCCCGACGACATCTACACCAATCCAAACAAGTTCGGCCCGATCTTCGAGCGGATCGAGCGGGTCTGCTTCGTCGGCCACACGCACGTGCCGGGCGTCTTCCTCGAAGGCCCGGACTTCTACAGCCCCGAAGAGCTGGACAACCGGTTCGAGCTGGGCAGCGAACGGGCCGTCGTAAACGTCGGCAGCGTCGGCCAGCCGCGCGACCGCGACCCGCGGAGCAGCTACGTGTTGTTCGATGGGCAGTCGGTGCAGTTCATGCGCGTGGCGTACGACATCGAGAAGACCGCGAAGAAGGTCGAGGCGATCCCCGAACTCGACAACTTCCTCGGCGCACGCCTGCGGGACGGACGATAGCCCGCGCGGCCAGCAGGGACCCCTTTCACAACGAGAAGCAGCATCAGTGTCTCAGGAACGACAGGAAAACAATCGTCGGCTCACCACGGCCTTGCTGATCGGCGTCGCGCTGATCCTCGTGTGGCAGCCCTTGGTGACGTGGGTGGGGCGGCAGCTCGGGTACGACCTCTCGCCGCGCGTGTCGTCGACGCAGCCGACCGCGGCGCCGAGCGATTCGCCGGCGACGAACCCGGCAATCGCATCGACTGCGACGGCCGGCACCGCGCCCACGACGCAGTCCGCGAGCGAAACGCCCGCCACCGCCCCGGCGGGCACGTGGCGCATCGTCGCGTCCGTTGAACCGACGACTGCCCCCGCGAACACGCAGGCCATCGGCTCCGGCGAGATGCGCGACAAGACTTGGGCGCTGCAGGTCGTCAGCACGCCGCGCGGCGCGGGCATCGAGTCCGTCGCGCTGAACGACTACCTCGCCACCCAGTACGACAAGGCCAAGCCGTACCGCTTCGGGGAAACCTTCCCCGACGACAAGGCCGACGCCGCCCGCGCGCTAGCGACTCGGTCGATCGTGATCGGCGGGCAAGAGGTCGACCTCTCCCGCGCGGTGTGGAACATCAACGCGCCGGTCATCGGCACCGTCGCGCAGGAGCAGAGCTACACGATCGACCTGACCGACGGCGTGCGGAAGCTCACGCTCAAGAAGACGTTCCGCGTCCTACCGCGGACCGAGTCGGTGAAGCTCCCCGCGCAAACCGTCTCCGGCAAGGAAGGCCGCGCCGGCTTTGAGGTCTACGTCACGCACGAGTTGAAGGCCGAGGGCGGCGCCGTCGACGACGTCCGGCTGAACATCAACGGCGTCCTCTTCGCGCCCACGGAAGTCGAGCGCAACCTCGATACGTACTTCGTCGTCGGCTTCCTCGACGCCTCCGATCGCTTCGACAAGACCGCGCACTTCGGCGGTAGCTTCAGCGCGAAGCAGCCGAGCATCGATTTGCTCAAGCCGAACCGCGACGGGCAGCGGCCGCTCTGGTTCGCGACGACGACGACCTACTTCAACGCGATCGTGCGCCCCGAATCGACGACGGGCGACCCGAAGCAGAGCAGCGCCTGGTGGGACAAGGCCGAGGCCGTCGCGCTCAGGCCTGACGGTGCGACCAGTCTTGAGAAGGACATCGTCACGCGGATCGCCACCAAGCCGCTTCGCATCGAGTCCAGCGCGACCACGCTGAACATGGCCGTCTTCTTCGGCCCGCGCAAGCGTGAGGTCCTGCAGAACCCGTACTACCTCAGCACGTACGTCAACTACGGCGAGACGCTCGTCGTCGTCAGCGGGCCGTGCTCGTACTGCACGTTCAACTGGCTCGTCGAACTGCTCTACTGGATCCTGAGCGGCTTCCGCTGGCTCACGAAGGACTGGGCGGTCTCCATCATTCTGCTCGTCGCGCTGGTGCGCCTCTGCCTGCACCCGATCACGCGGTTCAGCCAGCTCCAGATGCTGAAAATGGGGAAGATGGGTCCCGAGTTGGAGCGCCTCAAGAAGAAGTACGGCGACAACAAGGAAGAGCTGAACCGCGCGATGATGCAGCTCTACCGAGAACAGGGCGCAAGCCCGATCTTCGGGTGTCTGCCGATGTTCCTGCAGATGCCGATCTGGATCGCGCTCTGGCAGGCGATGAACACCACGTTCGACCTGCGCCACCAGCCCGCGTTCTACGGCCTGTTCGGCAACTGGTGGCTCACCGACCTGAGCCGCCCCGACCACCTCATCGACTTCCACTACCTCGGCTGGCAGACCTGGCACTTCAACATCCCGCTCTGCTTCCTGCCGATCTCGATCAGCGGGTTAAACATCCTGCCGCTCGTGTTCGGCGTGCTGCAGTACATCACGATGAAGCTGCAGCCGCAGCCCGCGGCCATGAGCGAGGAACAGGCCGCCCAGCAGAAGCTGACGCAGCGGATGATCCTGGTGCTGATGCCGGTGATGCTGTACGCGAGCCCGAGCGGCCTGATGATCTACATGATCACGAGCTTCCTGGTGGGCATCTGGGAGAGCAAGCGCATCCGCGCCGAGTACAAGCGCCGCGAGGCCGAGGCCGAGATGTTCAAGACCGCCCCCGGCCAATCCCTCACCGCCGGCCGCGCCGCAGCCGCTGCCAAGAAGGGCTGGCTGGCGCGAAAGATGGAAGAACTCCAACAGCGCGCCCAGCAGATGCAGGAACAGGTGGAGAAGCAACGCCGCGATCAGGGCCGGAAGAAGAAGTAGACGGCGTTCGTCGCACTACATTGATCCAAGCGAACGCGCTGCGCCCGGCTTCTGAAGCCGGGCGTCGCGCGTTTGCAGGCGATCGGATAAACGCGCCAGTCGACCCGACCCGCCTGCGAATCGATGCTTTTGCTGCGAAGCATCTTGTCGCGGGTCGCGAAATGGTTGGGCCAATCGACCTCTGCGCGGGTAGCGTCCGGCGGTCCAAACTCAGGGAGTCCTTTACATGCTGGTCGAATCGCTCGAACGTCGCACGCATCTCGCCTACTCCTTTGCCAATGGCACGCTACGGGTCACCGGGACGAGTTACGGCGACCAGATCATCGTGTCCCGGCCGAAGGCGGCGCCGACGTTTCTGCGCGTGTCGCTCAACGGGAAGTTCTCTCGATTTCCGCTCAGCAGCGTGAAACGCGTTGAGCTCTTCGGCATGAAGGGCAACGACGAGATTCGATTCTCCGCGAACAACGTGCCGGTGACGTCGATCGCGGTCTACATGGATGGCGCGGGCGGAAACGACACGCTGGTCGGATGGGACGGGGCCGACACGCTCGTGGGAAGCTGGGCGAACGACTCGCTCGTCGGCAACGGCGGCGACGACCGTCTCGACGGCGGCGACGGGAATGACCAACTGCTCGGCGGCGCGGGCAAGGACACGCTGCTCGGCAGCACCGGCGACGACTTCGCGGACGGCGTGATCGGCGAGGACTCCGTCAACGGCGGCGCGGGCCTCGACCGTGGTACGGCGATGGTCGCCCCCGGCTCGGCCGAGAAGATGGTCTACTCCGCCAAGTGGGGATTGCTCTTCATGCTCAACAGCGGCAGTGCCGTCCGCACCGTCGATCTAAAGACCGGCACGCAGTTCAACCTGCGGCTCGCCACCAACGAGTTCACCGATATCGACCTGTCCCCGTCTGGCGACTTCCTCTTCGCCGCAGATTTCGGCAGGGAAGAGATCGGCTACGGCACCCCCGTCCGCCCGAGCGCCGTCCATCGCTACAACCTCCGCACCCGCTCGTGGGAGGGCCCGATCACCGTGAGCGGCGTCGCCTACCGGATTGAAGCGGTGGACGACTCGCGGTTCGTCACGCTCTCCAGCGACCAGTGGACCTCCATCGGTCTGTATCGCTGGGCAACCACCCAAGCCACCCAACTGAGCACCATCGGCGGCGACTACAGCGGCGACATCGAGTACGACGCGACGACTGGAAGACTCTTCCAAGGCAATAGCGGCATTTCGAGTCCTGAGGTTCACGTCTACCGCGTCAACGGTGACCAGTTGCAGAACGCGGAGTCGACGCCCGTCTACGGCGAGATCGGCGACTACGCCGGCGGATCGACCGTGCTCTCCACCGAAAATGCAACGCTCGACTACGGTGGTTCGGCGCTGGAGTCGCTCGACGTCAACAACGTCAAGCGGAGCTTCAACGACGTCATCGAGGCCGCCACCGCCAACTACGCGATCAGCGGCAGCAAGATCTACGATGCCAAGACTGGCGCGGTGCGGATGAACCTCGGCTTTGAGAACGCTGTCATCGGGCTCGACCCGAAGTCCGACGCCTTCTACGCGTACAACCCGAGCGACGACAAGCTCTATTACTTCGCGTGAACGACCGCATCGTCGGAAGGCATCACGGTAGCGAGCGAATCTTGACGTTTCGGTAGCTCACCCGATCGCCGTGATCCTGTAGCACGATGTGGCCGCGCGCCAGCGTCGCGAACTTCGCCATGTCGGCGAACTTGCTCGACTTCAGCTTAGTTTTGAACTCGTCGCTCGCCGTGTCGAAGTCGGCCGTCTTCACGCCGTTTAGTTCGAGCGTGATCTTCGTGCCCTTCGCGACGATGCGGGCCGTGTTCCAGCGGTTCGCGCCGAAGCTGGCATCCTGCGGCGGGGCGTAGAGCGCGTAGGCGGCACCCGCGCTGGTGATCGCGCTTCGGCCGTCCGGGTGGCCGGCGTTGTCGAGCACCTGCATCTCGATGCCGGTCATCCACGGGGCGCCTTCGGATTCGTCGCAGCGGAAGATGATCCCGCTGTTGCCGGCCGTCTCCACTTTCCAATCGAGCGTGAGTTCGAAGTCGCCGAACTGTTCCTCGCTGATGAGGTCGCCCCCGCCGCGCGTGCGCATGAGCGAGCCGGTGACGACCTCCCACCCGGCCGGGGCTTCCTTCTGCTTGTAGCCGCGCCAACCCTTGGTGCTGCGTCCGTCGAAGAGCAGCTTCCAGCCCGCGGACTTCTCGGCGTCGGTGAGGACGTTGTACGCGATCGGCTGCGTCGTCGGCACGCCGATGCGCGTCTCGGCATCGTTCTTTCGCGGCAGCCGGTTCAGCGTGTACCACGCCTCGGTCGTCCACAGAGATCGCCCGCTCTCCGCCCGCAGCGTGCGCGGCAGACGCAGGTACACCACGCGCCCGTCGCGCAGCCCGTCGATGTAGAGGAAGACCTTCTTCCGGTTAGCCGAAGGCGTGACGCTGTTCACCCACAACGATTGCTCGTCCACCTTCGGCCCGCCGTACTCCTTCGTCGGCTGGTAGCGCCACTGGCGGACCTCGTAGTGCGTCGGCTCGAGGTCGGCATCGCTCGCGATCGGCTCGGTGAACTCCACCTCAAAGCCGTTCGTCATCGCCCGCACTGCGAGCGGCTCGAACGCGGGCGAGCCCGTGAAACTGAGCTTCTCCAGCCCGAACCGCGCCTTGCCAGTCTGCCCCCAGTTGCCCGTCGAACCGATCTCACCCACATACAGCGAGCCGTCCGGCCCCCACGCGATGCGGTTCACGCCCGCGTTGAAGCCCTGGCTGAATCGAAACACGCACCCCTGATCGACGGATCGATCTTCGCCTTCCTCGGTCTTCCAGTTGATCGTTTCGACGAACGTCCGCTTCAGCCCGCCATGCGTGACGTCGCCGTGGATGATCTGCCCCTTCCACGGCCCGACCATCAGCTCTGCCGGCTGCGAGGGCGAGTTGCCGATCTCCCCCTGCGGCAGCCACACGACGGGCGGCGTCACCGGGCGGTCCTTCCACGCGTGATCGGGCACGGTGTGCGCGCCGTAGAACGCGCCGTCCTTCAGCTTGATGAGCTTCGACGAGGGGAGCCAGTCGCCCTGGTTGTCGGTGATGTAGATGTCGCCCGTTGAGGGCATGAGCCCGATGCCGTTCGGCGTGCGGATGCCCATCGCGACGGGTTCCACCTTACCCGTGTCCTTGTTGATGCGGATGACCTGACCGCGCTGCACCTTCGCGGCGTTGGGCTTCGTTTGCGGCTCGGTGTTGCGGCCGCCCGGGTTAATCGCGACGGCGAGGTTCGCGTAGAACCACCCATCCTTGTAAGCGAGCCCGAACGCGAACTCGTGGAAGTTGGCCGTGACGGGCCAATCCTGACTCACGCACGCGTACTCGTCGGCGACGCCGTCGTTGTTGGTGTCGACGAGCTTCGTCAGCTCCTGCTTCTGCAGCACGTAGATCGCGCCGTCGACCACCTTCACTCCGAGCGGCTCGGCGAGGCCCGTCGCGAACTTCGTGCGTGCGAGCGTCTTCGTATCGATCAGGTACACGTCTCCCGACGGGTCCCACGTGCACATCACCATCCGGCCGTCGGGAAGGAAATCGATCCCGCCCACGCGCGGCTCGAACTCGCCCGCGCGGTGCAGCGGCGTGACCGTGAACGACGGATGCACCGTCACCAGCGGCATCCCATCGCCTGGCGTGAAGGGGCTCAGCGTCGGCACGAGCTTCTTCTTCCCGGGCGACGTCACCTGCACCACATTGGACGTGGTGAAGAGCTTCGCGGTGGGGATGTTGACGAACTCGTCCGTGCCGGGCGTCTTCCAACGGAGGGTGAGCTGCTGATCGCCGCTGTTCTCGAACATGCGGAGCTTGATCTCCGCGATGCCGCGTTCGAGCTGGATGCCCGCACTCTTCGGCACGTTCCCGCCGTGCAGACCGTCGTGCGAGATGACTAGCCGGCCGTTCAGGTAGAACTCGCTGCCGTCGTCGGAGCGCAGCTCGAACTCGTAATTGCCCGGCTCATCGAGCACGAGCCAGCCCGACGCCTCGGCGAGGAAGTTGTCTTCAAGCCCGAAGTCCTCCTTCTTCCGCAGGTCGAGCGTCGGCACCACCTTCGACACATTCGGCGTCTGCCCCGGCACGAGCTGGAGCAGGCGGGATTGATCCACGTCTACGTCGTAGACGTAAAGCTGCACGCCGGGCGTGCGGTTCGCCTCGGGCGGAGCTTCCGCGCGAAGGGCCGACGCGACAGCGAGCGACAGCAGCAGGGCGGTGGTACTTCGCATGGTACAGAGTGGAATGTTTTGCGTGGCACGGGCGTCCCGCCCGTGGAGAAGGAAGAAACACGGGCGAGACGCCCGTGCCACGAAACGATTGTCCTACTGGGCGAATCGAACGATCTCGCCGTAGTCAACGATGATGCGGTCGCGATCCGGTTTGAGCGTGTAAATGCCTCGCCAGCCGTGATCTGGCTGATCGAACCAAAGCGACACGCTCTCGTTCTGCAGCGAATAGCTCTGCCAGACTCGCTTGGTCGTGGTCGGTCCGTTCAGTGGGTCGAGCAGCGTCTTCAAATCAATCTCTTCCCCCCGACTTCTCGGCTGCGGCCCATGCTTCGTGTCGTAGACCGTGCCGGTGAATTCGACGTCGCCGCGCCACACCTTCACCAGCTCGCACTTCTGCGTGTCGAAGGCGGCCATCACGCCGTTACGGAAATCGATCACGAGCATCCGCGGGTTGCCGTCGAGCACGCAGCGGAACACCCGCGGCTGCGAAGTCGGTGCGGTGGCCGGCTGCGTTGAGGGAGCGGGCGAGTCTGCCAGAGCGAGCGACGTCGCCACCAGCACCGACAGCAGAACGAGGAGCGTTCGCATGCCGGGAAGGGTAATCGATCGGGGGAGCAGAGACGAAGAGACGGAGTGACGAAGAGACAAAGTGGGACAGCACGGAATCGTCATCTGCGAGGACGCAGCACGGTGTGACGTTGTAGAGCATGCGAGATCGCAAGCGTGTTCTGAACGTGGCACGGGTTTCCAACCCGTGATTGACACGCGGGAAGGAGAACACGGGTTGAAAACCCGTGCCGCGACATGCGATTGCACCGAAGCACAAGGAGGCAAGTGGACGCGGATTCCCCTGCGGCGTTCAACGCCGCACCAGCTCCGCCAACGCCTCCACCGCGAGCGGCGGGCTGGCGAGGACGGGCACCGTCCGCTCGCTGGCCAGCATCGCGTCGACGGCACGGGCCATCGAGGCTTGAGCGAGCAGGACGACGTCGCTCGTCGCCGAGAGCTTCCGCACGGCGTCAACCACGAGCTTGTCGTGCGTTGCCCCATCGCCCGAGATGACGGCCGAGAAGGCGCCGTCGACGAGGACTGCTTCGACCGTCGCGCCTGCAGCCGTCCGCTTCACCAACTCGACCGTCGGCGCGAGCGTGCTCGGCAGGGTGGCGACGACGCCGATCCGCTTGCCGATCGACGCCGCCTTGCGGGCCATCGCTTCGTCGACGCGGAGGACGGTCGCCCCCGTGAACGCCCGCGTCGCCTCGACGGCAGGGCCCATGCTGGAACACGTCACCATCACATGCGTCGCCCCGGCATCCGCTGCGATCTGAATCTGCGCCGCCACGCGCCGGGCCGTCGCGGGCGGCACCTTGCCTTCGCGCAGCAGATCGCACAGCAGGCTCTCGTCGACGACGTGCCAGCATTGCGTGCCGACCAGGTGCTTGTCGATCAGCGGCTTGAACACCGCGGGCATCGAGGCGGACGTGTGGATGAAGGCGATGCGGTTCATGTCAGTTGCTTTCCTTGGTGGCACCATCGCGAACGCGGGCGAAGAAATCGTCCGGCCCGATCTGGCCGCCCTTGAAGACCATCTCCATGCGGTCGATCCGCGCGTCGGTCGATCGCACGGTGCAGAGCGGCGCGCCGCGCACGAGCGTGCCCGCGAAGCGGATGCGCGTGACGCCGAGCGCGCGGGCGATGTCGCCTGACGTGTCGCCGCCGCAGAGGAGCAATCGCTTCACCTGTGGCGCGGCGTGCAACACCTCGCGAACCTTCGTCGCCAGCGTGTCGCTCGCCAGCGATGCATCGAGCGGCCGGGAGGAGTCGGTGTGCAGGATGACGCTCTGGCCCGAGGCTAGTGAGCGGACGATTGCGTCGACGTCGACGTGCGTATCCGGGCGAACGATGAACGATGCGAAGGAGCGATCCGGTCCCCTCTCCCGGTACGCCGGGAGAGGGTTAGGGTGAGGGTCTTTATCACTTACTGTGCCGCTCGGGCCCTCACCCCGGCCCTCTCCCGGGGTACCGGGAGAGGGGGGCGATGCCGCCGCGATCTGCCGCGCCGTGACCGGCGAGCAACTTCCGCACGCCACCACGATCGGCCCGTCCGCGCCGCGCGCCTTGCTCGCGCCTGCGCCGTTCCGCGGCAGCTCGTCCGCCTTCACGAGCGATGTGCCAACCGACGAAGGTCCGACGACGAATCGCGCTGGCGCGATGAGCCTGCCGATGAATTCGTGATCGCTCGCGTGCAGCGCATCGACGAGCGTGACGCCTTCGCCGAGCGTGGCCTTGCCACTGCGGAGTTGTTGGAGCGCGACGAGCCCGATCGGTTCGCTGGTCTGCTTCGACAGGTGCACGCGCAGGTCGGCCTCGTCCATCGGCGTCGTGGGGTGCCGGCTCATCGACGGGTGGCGATCGATGCGGTAGGGCACAGGCTCGTCGCCGAACCGGGCGAACAGGTTGCCGAACACGCAGTACCGGCCGAGATCCGGCGCGCCGCCTACAACAGGCACCGGTCCGCGCCGCAGCGCCGCCATGCCGAGATCGATCGCCCGGCCGATGCTGCCGATGTGCGGGGCGCTATCGAACGTGCTGCACACCTTGTAGTGGACACGCCGGGCTCCGAGTTCGCCGAGCCGCGCGAAGATCGGGCCGAGGTGGTCGCTCATCTCGTCAGGCGACATCGCGCGGGCGCGCGTCGCAACGCCGACGGCATCGAGGTCGCCGATCTCGTCGCGCGTCGGCACGGCCGTGAAGAGCGCGACGCGGACGCCGAGCAGGGCGAGGCTCTCGAGCGCGTCGGTCGAGCCGGTGAAGTCGTCGCCGACAAAGGCGAGGGGGATGTGGCCGCGGGGTGACATGTCGGGGAGGTTAGCCGCGCATCGTGGGCGGCGACACGACTACTTCTTCCCAAACATCTCGATCTGCTTCGCCAGTTCCGGATGCGTCTTCGCGTACTGATCGAGTGGGATGCCCAGCACGGCCGCTTCCCACGCCTGCTTGAGCGCGACGAACCCCGCGGCCGGCCCGCTCGGGTGGGCCATGATGCCGCCGCCTGCGTTATAGAGGACGTCGGTCGTCTTCGTCCGGCGATACGTCTCCGGTGCCTGCAATCCCGTCTGGCCGCTCGAGACGACGGGGAGCACGCGCGAGCCGTTCAGCGGCGTCAGGCACGCTTCGATCGACGCGACGACGCTGTCATCGCTCTCCCAGAACTTGTTCGCGATGCCGTTCACGTGCAGGTGATCGACGCCCGCGAGGCGATATACCATCTGGAACGCGGCGTACTCCATGCCGAGCGACGGACAGCGGTTGATCGCGCCCCATCCGTTGCGATGGCCGTGGATCGCGAGTTGACCGCGGTCGCAGATCTTCTTCGTCGCGGCGATGCCGACGTGGTTCAGGCTCAGCATCGCGCACGTGCCGCCCCGGCGGACGATGTGGTCGTAGTGGCGGTGCATCGCGTCGTAGTCGTCGGAGATGTTGAACGCGAACATGGCCTTGCGGCCGGTGCGGTCGGCGTGGCGGTTCACGACGTCCATCACCGCGTCGATGCGACTCTCGATCGGCGAGTGTGGCGGGTTTGCCATCAGCTCGTCGTCCTTCAGGAAGTCGATGCCCGCGCCGAGCAGCGTGTCGACCAGCTGCGCCGTCTGCGAAACCGACATGCCGACGGAGGGCTTGATGATCGTCCCGATCATCGGCCGACCTTCGACCGACATGAGCCGACGCGAGCCGTCCACCCCAAACGCCGGCCCGCGGAAGGCGGCGGTGAACGCGGTCGGCAGCGCGATCGACAGCAGCTTCAGTCCTGAGAACTGCGATAGTTCATAGAGATTCCCGCTGACGGTGGCCATCAGCGTCGGCAGATTGGCGCCGACGTTGTGGAAGGGCCAGGCGACGGTGATCTCGGCGCGGTGGAATCGCGTGCCCTTCGCACGGCAGCCGGGCAGCGAAGGCGTGTCGACGGAATCGAGTTCGACGATCTTTTCGACGCGGGCGCGGTAGTGCGCGGTCAGCTCCGCCGACTCGCCCGGCACGGCGACGAACGTGCCCGACGACTGCTCGCCCGCCAGCACCTCGGCCGCCTGAGCGATGGGCAGCGGGGTCTCGATCCAGTAGCGGGCGCGAATGAGGTTGTCCGAAGTCGAAGGCACGGCGGGCATTGTGCGGATTGTACGCGGGTGCGCGGTTGTACTTTTGACGATACGTGTTGCGGGTTCAGGAGATCGCGCGGCGCTTGAATCGCCCGTGAATTCAAAGCCCGGGGTGCATACCCCGGGCCGGGAGTGGGAAGTCGACGCTTGAAGCCTGCGCGTTCCCATCGCGCTGCGGGCCCGGGGTATGCACCCCGGGCTTTGCGTGTGCAAGTACGGTTTGTCCATCGTGCATCCGATTTCGCTCGACCCGAAACAACGAACATTCAAGCTGGCACCCACGGCGGTCCGATAAGCCTTCCGTGGAACTGCGCCTGCCCGAAGACCAGATTCGCGCGTTGATCGACGAGGGCCGCTGGCAACAGCTGGCCGACGAGCTGATCGACTGGCCCGAGCCGTGGGCGGCCCGGCTTCGACGCGTCGCCCGGAACGTGGCGGCGCTGCAGACGCATCGACCGCGCGTGGCCGAGCTGCTCCTCGCGACGCAGGCACCGGCGGATGTCGAGTCGCCCCTCTACGGCGTCGAGGCGGATCGGCTTTCGCTCCGCTCCTTCGGCGACCTCGGCCCGCAGTGGCAACAAGGCTCGGCCGTCGCGCTGCTCGCGATCGGCGACGGCTCGCCGCTCGCCGCCCTCGCCCGTCACGCACCCGAACTTCCGCACAAGCGCGAACAACCGCTGTACGTGATCGAGCCGGATGCGTCGCGCCTCTGGCCCGCCTTCGCACAGGTCGACCTCGTGGCGGCGATCGCGCAGCCGCGCATCGGCTGGTACGTCGGCCCGCGCTGGGCGGACGAGTTCTTCGCCGACCTCTGTCGCGATCGCACGACGCCGTTCCCCGTCGCCCACGTCTTCGGCGACGAGCGCGGCCCGACGATCGGCCCCGATGTCGAACGCGTCCTTCATGCCCTCGCCTCCTACGACGTTCGCAATCGCCAGCTCGTCGCCGACCACTACGACCAACTCGAGCGCAGCGACGTCGTCCGCGCCATCGCGGGCAACGCGCTGCGACGCCCGCGCGTGCTGCTGCTCACGTCGCGTTTCACCACGGTGCTGCAGCACAGCACGCGTGACGCCGAGGACGGCTTCGCCCAGCTCGGCTGGGAGACGAAGCTCGTCATCGAGCCGCACCCGTGGCACGCCGCGAGCAAGCCCGCCGTGATGGCGGCGATCAACGAGTTCAAGCCCGACCTCGTCTTCCAGCTCGACCACCTCCGCCGCGAGCTCGGCGAAGGCATGCCCACGACGATCCCGTGGGTCGCGTGGATCCAGGACCACCTGCCCGGTCTGACGAAGGAAGAAGCCGGCGCGAGCGTCACCGACACCGAGTTCATCCTGACGGCCACGCCCAGCGTGTACGTCGACCGGTATCGATACCCGCGCGAAAGCGTGATCGCCGTACACAAGGCGACGCGCGTCCCGCCGCGCCCGGCGACGTGGGCCAGCGACGGCGAAGACCTCGTCTTCGTCTCGACGGCGTCGCGCACCGGCGAGCAGATCGCCGAGGCGAACCTGCAAGCGTTCACCGGGCCGGAAGCCGACGCGTTCCGACGCGCACAGCTCCGGCTCATCCGCGCGTACCAGCAGGGCCAAACCTTTGCCACCGCGGCCGAGCTGGCCGAGCCACTCGATGCGGAACTCGCCGGCACCGTGGTCACGCGCGAGGCGCGCGAGCAGATGCTTCGCCTGATGATCCACCCGCTCAACGACGCGCTGTACCGCCAGCAGGCGCTCGGCTGGGTCGTCGAGATCGCGAACGAGCTCGGCCTGTCGGTCGGCCTGTACGGCAAGGGGTGGGAGAAGATTCCGCAGTTCGCCCCGCACGCCCGCGGTTGGGTGCAGTACGGCGAGCCGCTCGAAGCCCTCACGCGCCGCAGCAAGATCAACCTGCAGATCACGCCCAACGCGTGTCTGCACCAGCGACTCCTCGACGGACTCGTCGCGGGCGGGTTCTTCCTCGTGAGGCACCACGTCACCGACGATTTGCTTCCCGAGCTCGCATCGTTCGTCACCGCGCACCTGCCCGACGACGTCGATCGCATCGACGCCGCCCGTCGCGCGATCGCGCCGCAGCAGCGCGAGGCATTCGAAGAACTGATGACGCGCGCGGCGAAGCACATGAGCGTGCTCGGCGAGGAGATCGACCCCGTAGCGCAGGTCCGCGCCGCGATCGAGGCGAACAGTTTCGACGCGACAGGCCAGCTGCTGCCGCGGCTCGGCGAGGTGTCGTTCGATTCGAAGGCATCGCTCCGCGGGAAGATCGAATACTTCCTGAAACACGAGGCCGATCGACGCGAGATCGCGCGGGAGCAGCGCGAGAGCGTCGAGGCGCGTCGCACGTACGTCGCCGCGATCAGGCAGGTCGTCGCGACGGTGAGCGAACGACTCGCGCGAGGCGTAACGCAGGTCCGCCAAACCCGGAGCGCGGCATGAGGCTGAGCTACGTCATCGTCACGCACAACCGCGTCGACGCGCTGTTGAAAACGCTCGCGCACCTGCACAACCCGAACGTGACGCCGCTGGAAGTGGATGAGTGGGAAGCCTTCGTCATCGACAACGGCAGCACCGACGGCACGTGCGACGCGGTCGCGAAGCAGTACCCCGGCGTGAAGATCATTCGCCGCGATGGCAACGAGGGGGCCGGCGCGCGGAGCCATGCGTTTCCGATCGCGCGCGGCGAGTACCTCATCCTGCTCGACGACGACAGCTATCCGACGGGCGACTGCGTCGCGAACTCGCTCGAATACATGGACGCCACACCGAGTTGCGGCGCACTTGTTGGCCGAGTGGTGCTGCCAGACGGTTCGCACGAGGCGTGCGCGTTTCCGAACGTGATGCTGAGCGGTGCGGTGTGCCTGCGGAAGAGCGTGGTCGACCGCGTGGGCGGGTTCCGGCCCGAATTCTTCCGCAAGGCGGGCGAGTACGACTACAGCTTCCGCTTCTGGCAGGCCGGTGCGAGCGTGGAGCGGTTCGAGGACGTCGTCTACGCGCACGACAAGGTCATGACCGGGCGCAGCAGCGCGCTCGCGCATCGGATGGACCTGCGGAACAACCTGATCATCGTCGAACGCTTCCTGCCGCGGGCACTGCGGGCGGAGTATCGACGCGACTTCGTCCAGCGCTACTCGGCCCTTGCGCGCCATGCGGGCCAGATCGGCGCGGCCCGCCGTGCGCGACTCGAGGCGGCAGCGTGGCGCATCCGTGAAGCCATGAGCGGCAGGCAGACGCTGTCGTGCGCAGCGCTCGAAGCGTCGTTGAATCTGAAGCAGCAGCGCGACGCCGTCGAACGCTGGGCCGATGAGCAGAACATCCGCCGCGTCGTCATCGCCGACTTCTCGAAGAACCTCTTCGCCACGTACACCGCGTGCGAACGGGCCGGCGTGGAGGTGCTCGCGATCGCAGACGATCACCCGGCGTACTCGCACATGGCTTACCGCGGCGCACCCATCCTCCGCGTCGACGACGCTCTCGCGCTCCAACCCGACGGCGTCATCCTCAGCAACGTCAACCCCGCACAAGTCGGCCCGAAGGCGGCGCAGCTTGAACGCAAGTTCGCGGGTTCGGTGCTGACGCTCTGGACCGGCCGAACGTTCGCCGAGTGGAAGGACGAGCAGATGATGCGGGCGCTCGCGGCGTGATTCGCGGGTTCGCAGTTCGTGGTTCGCAGTTCGCTGTAGCCGCGGCGTAAGCGAAGCTCGACTCGGCAAGTTGTGGGGCGTCTTGGACGTCAGATGAAAACCGCGAACTACGAACCGCGAACCGCAAACCAGCGCCTCCTCCACTGCGGCGTCTTCAGCGATCTGTTCATCGCCGACCTCGTCCGCCACGCGGGCATCCGCGCGAGCGCGTTCGGGCTTGAGGTGCTGAAGGGTGACCGCAACGACGCGTTCGATTCGATCACGACGGCCGACGAGATCGCGAAGCTCACGCCACGCCATCCCAGTCTCTCGTGGAGCGAGCAGCGCGAGCGTGGCGACGCGACGCTCAAGCTCGCCGGGTTCGATCGGCGGTTCGACGGGTTTGACCTCTACCACCTGCACACGCTCTTCGTGAAGGGCTTGTGGCAGCTCGACCTCATCCCGTTGGAGAAGCCGATCGTGCTGAGCATCTGGGGCAGCGACCTGCTCCGCGTCGCCGGCGAGTACGAGTACGGCCGGCAACTCGCAGCACTGCGACGCGCATCGCTCGTGACGGTGCAGTCGCTCGAACTGCGCGAAATCCTCCTCGCGAAGTTTGGGCGAGAGCTCGGCCCGAAGGTGCGATTGACCACGTTCGGCTCCGCGCGATTGCCGCTGCTGAAGACCCGTCCGAGCGATGCTCGCCTCGACGCGTTCCGCGCCGAGCAGGGCATCCCGAAGCGCGAGTTCACCGTCGTCCTCGGCCATGCCGCTACCCCGTTCGATCGACATCTGGAAATGCTCGCCGCGCTCTCGCGATTGCCCGACGCCTGGCGCGATCGCATCGCGTTCATCCTCCCCATGGCGTACGGCGGGAAGTCGGACTACGTCGACTCCGTCCGCGCCACGATTGCGAAGTCCCCGCTCAACGCCGTCGTCCTGCCCGCGATGCTGAACGACGAGCAGATCGTCTGCCTGCGGCACCTGTCGGATGCGATGGTGTACCTCCCTGAGAGTGATGCGTTGTCCGGATCCGTGCAGGAAGCAATCTACGCCGGCGCGAGCGCGGTCGTCGGCAGTTGGCTCCCGTATAACACGCGGCTGCGTCGATCAGGCGTGTTCTATCGCGATGTGGTGTCGTTCGACGAACTGCCCTTGATGATCGTCGAGGCGTTGTCGAATCGCGCTGCGGATCGCGAGGCGATCGCCCGCTCTCGTCCTGCGATCGAGGAACTCAGCGATTGGTCGAAGTGCGTGCGGGGGTGGTTGAGCGTCTATCGCGAGGCGTGTTCGGAACCACAGATGAACACAGATGAACACAGATGAACACAGATGAACACAGATAGGAGGAAGAAAAGTAGGAAAGTCATCGCGTCGAGTGATGCTCGATCCTCTTCTCCTTCTCCTTCTCCTTCATCTGTGTTTACCTGTGTTCATCTGTGGTTCCCCTCGATTAAGCCGAATGCGAGTGCCCGTCCATCCCGCCACCGCCGCCGCCGTCGATTTTCAGGACGCCTCTCTGCCGCTTCACCGCGATCACGCGCTGCTTGATCGCGTCGAACAGCTTTCGCGGCTCGGGCAAACTCCGCAGCGGGAGCACCGGCGTGGTGCGGTCGCTGCTGTGGATGTCGATCGTCCCCACGCCCAGGATGCGGTCGAACAGGCTCTGGTTGAACCGCACGTCCTCCACGTGCCACAGCTCGATCGAATCGATCCGCTTCGCGAGCAACCCCTGCTCGTGGTCGATGCGGTAGTTGCTGATGCGGTACTTGTTCTTCTTCACCAGCAGCCCCGGCAGGATCGCGATCACGATGCCCAGCGGGATCATGATGACGTAGACCCAGAAGCTGATACTCCACTGCGACCAGTAACCGATCAGAATGGGCAGCACGACGAGCAACGCGCCCGGCACGATGCACCCCGCGAGCAGCCCCATCTCGCCGCGCAGCTTGGGCGAGCCCTCGTAGAAGACCACCTCCTCGTCGGCCGCGGGCGCGACGTTGCCAGACATCGCTTGCGACGCGGGTTGCGGTGCGGGCGAAGGCGTGTTCGGAGTGCTCATGCGAGAGAGGGTACCGCGTAAGAGGAAAGATGTTTAGCCGGCTCGCATGCGAGCCGAGGGGTTGGCGTGCGTCGAGACGCCTCCACCGGCTCGCATGCGAGCCGGCTAAACGGGGATGCGCTGCGCGGGAAGCGCCTCGGATGTCCCGCGCGTTTGACCTGCTCACCCGAACGTCGGCGCAACGAAAAAGTGTTCAGTTTCGCCCAATTGCGCTCGACTGCGCCGCAAGAATCGATCGCCGCGGAGGTAGTTGGGGTGCGTGCGCTTGTGTGAGGTTGAAGTTGCGCCCCGTTCACCACCGTGCAGTATGGTCACGTAATCGAAACGAAATCCAGCCCGAAAATCGGCGAGGGGTGACTGGAGGGTGTCACTGCAAGCGCGGCGAATGCACTGCCGGCGCAAGCGGGGAAGTCGTGTCGTATCGTGTGAGGCGGAACCAGTAGTCGCGTGCCTTGTTGTTCGTCTCAAACTGCACGACGATCGTCCTCGCGGTCGATTCGAGCAGAGTCACGCGTGCCGAGAACCCGTACGGGTCCAGCTGCTCGCGCGTTGCTCGGGCAGCGAAGCCGTAAAGCTGGTTGAGCAGCGGCCGGAAGAATCGGTAGGGCAGATCGACCGATTCGCCATCCGCGTTGGTGAGGCGAAACAGGCGGTCGTCGACGCGAACGCCGGTGATCTGTCGCTCGACGTCGATGAACATCGCGAGCAGGTTCGGCAGGAACGCCGCCAGCGTGGCGCGCGGCGTCGGCGTGCCGGTCAGGTCCCACATCGCGAGGATGCGATCGGCGAACATGTCGATAGAGTAACGCGGGCGTACCACGCAAAGCACCCCAATTGCGCGATGGTCCGGGTGGCGCAGGCATGTACCCATGCCTTTCCGTGCGCGGAGATCAGCAGAGGCATGAATAGACGTCTGTGCCGTCCGACGATCGGCTCGTTACGTCGCCAATTCGTCAGCCAGATGCCCGATACAGCGTTCAGACCAATCGCGAAAATTCGCATCCGAGGTGGCTTCGGGGCGGAAATACTTCGCCAAGAACTCGCTGGGATAGGCGGGAAGCTGGGTGAAGTCCCATGCCGAGTCGAGCGAGTGCACAAACCCATCCGTCAGCGCGGCCAAGCTTCCTGCGATAATGCCGTAGCCGACATTCGTGATCGCGTTTTGCCCCATCGATCTGCGAAACGTCCAGCAGTGACCCACGTCGATTGCCTTGTCAATCGCGGTCTGGAACGGTGCATACCTCGCGAGGGTACGCTCGCTTTCCCACATGTCTCGGATCTGGTCGGCGTCGGCTTCGAAGTACGCGTCCGTGCCGCCGGGAACATTTCCGAACCTGAACCAGGCGTATGTGTCTTCCGCCCAGCGTGCGGGGCTCTTCAAGTCGATCGAAATAAGTGAGTCGTCCACCTTTCGTCGAAGGCTGAGCTGGATCGATGGGCGTGCGCTGATTCCGACCGAATCGAGAAAGCGATGCAACTCGTAAGCTGAGCGCTTGAGGACCGCGGCAAATGTGGGGATTTCTGCGGTCGCCGGATACACCTCGAATGTTGTACTCATCTGTAATGCTCCGCAAGCCGGCAACGTGATGCGCGGAGCAGCATATCGTCGCCCTGACTGGCGTGCGCATCAAATGCTGAACTCCTCCGCCGGTCCCGACAGGTGGCCGGACTTTTCCAGCTGGTCGAGCAGGCTCATTGCGGCGCGGTCGACATCGGCATTCGCATCGACCCACAGGGCGATCGCGCTGTCGGAGAGTTCGGTCAGGACGATCGCGATCAGGCCGGCCTGTTTGAGCACCTCCAGCACGCTCGTGCGGGTGCGGACGTCGGCCTCGTCGACGATCGCGGCGACGTGGCCGGCGCTGAGCAATTTGCGGTCGAGCGCATCCGCAACGCGGCGGGCGATTGTTGCGTCGCCGGTGACGGTGACGGTGGTGGCACGCTGGCCGAGGCGGGCGGCACGCAGGGCCGGGCTGACCGGGCCGGTGTCGCTCATCAGGTCGTCGACGGCGCCGTCGATCATGCCGGCCGCCACGGTGTTGCCGGTGATGCGGTCGATCAGGATGAAGCTGCCCGTGGTGCGGTTGTCGTCGTACTTGTCCCACGCGATCGGCCGGCTCGATTCGATCACGCACTGCGCGATGTCGTTCATGTCGAGCTTGGTCGCGGGGAGTTTTTGCAGCGTGTTGACGTCGACGCGATGACGGATCGCCGCGACGGTGGCGTTGGTGAGCCGGGTGGCCGCCTTGATGCGGTAGGGGGCGTGCAGTTCGAGCGGCTGCGCGCCGAACCAGACGAGGTGCGCGACGAGCTTGCCGTTCACGCGCGGCGTGCTGCTGGCGATGCTGATCGTGTCGCCGCGCGAGGCGTCGACCTCGCGATCGAGCGTGATGGTGACGGCCTGCCCGGCGCGGACCTCGGTCTGCGGGCCGATCGCGTCGAAGGTCTCCTTCACGCGCGCGGGGATGTTGGCGGGCAGGACGACGACGTCGTCGCCCGGCTTGAGCGTGCCGCTGGCGAGCGTGCCCTGGTAGCCGCGGAAGTGCATGTTCGGCCGCGAGACGAGCTGCACGGGAAGACGAGCGGGTGCGGACTTCGATTTCGGATCGGTGGGATCGAGCGATTCGAGGAGGTCGAGCATCGGGACGCCGCGGTACCAAGGCGTGTGCGTCGACGCGTGCGTGACGTTGTCGCCGAGGAGCGCGGACATCGGGATCGCGTGCACGCCAGCGAGGCCGATCTGTTTGTTCGCCTCGTGGAAGTCGCTGACGATCTTGTTGAAGGTGGCTTCGCTCCAGCCGACGAGGTCCATCTTGTTGACGGCGAGGACGACGTGGCGGATGCCGAGCAGCCGGACGATGAACGCGTGCCGTCGCGTCTGCGTGACGACGCCGTGCCGCGCGTCGATGAGGAGGATCGCGACGTCGGCGGTGGACGCGCCGGTCGCCATGTTGCGGGTGTACTGCTCGTGGCCGGGACAGTCGGCGATGATGAAGTCGCGGTTGGGCGTGGAGAAGTAGCGGTAGGCGACGTCGATGGTGATGCCCTGCTCGCGCTCCGCCTTCAGGCCGTCGGTGAGAAGGGCCAGGTCGATCTCGCCGCCGGTGGTGCCGTAGCGCCCGGTGGCTTGTTTCACCGAGGCGAGCTGGTCTTCGAAGATGCCCTTGGCGTCGTAGAGGAGCCGGCCGATGAGCGTGGACTTCCCGTCGTCCACGCTGCCGCAGGTGACGAGGCGGAGCAACGGGGCGGCGGATTGCGAATGGCGGATTGCGGATGGTTCGAGCGTGGCGGTCATGGGAGTTCGTGGAGTTCAGGTGAAGGCGATCGGAGGCGATTTGCGTAGCCGCGAGCTTGCTCGCGATTCCGTGCCACGCGCGAGCAAGCTCGCGGCTAAACGGGGTGGACCAGTAGGTGCGAAGTCCGCGAGTCGTTCAATCGCGAATCGACATTCGCAAATCGCAACTCAGAAATATCCCTCCCGCTTCTTCTCCTCCATGCTGCCTTCGCGGTCCTTATCGACCACGCGGTTTTCGCGTTCGCTCTTCCGCGCGGCGGCCACCTCGGCGATGAGGTCGTCGATGTTCTTTGCGTCGCTCTCGACGCAGCCGGTGCAGAGTTGGCAGCCGAGGCTGCGGAAGCGGATCTGGCAGGTTTCGATTTTCTCGTCGCCCTTGGGCTTCACGAGGTCGTGGGCCATCAGGCGGGTGCCGTTGCGGACGAGCGTGGGTCGCGGGGCGGCGAAGTAAAGGGGGACGATCGGCAGGTCGTGGGCCTTGATGTATTGCCACACGTTCAGCTCGGTCCAGTTGCTGAGCGGGAAGACGCGGAAGCCTTCGCCTGGCGCGTGGGTGGTGTTGTAGAGGTTCCAGAGTTCGGGGCGCTGGTTCTTCGGGTCCCACTGTTGATGGCGATTGCGGTAGCTGAGGATGCGTTCCTTGGCGCGGGATTTTTCCTCGTCGCGCCGGGCGCCGCCGAAGGCTGCGTCGAAGCCGTGCTTTTGCAGGGCTTGCACGAGCGCGCGGGTCTTGAGGAGGTCGGCGCACTGGGAGCAGCTCCAGTTGTCGGCGTTCGTGCCGATCTGGGCGAAGGCTTCCTCGTTCTTGTGGAGGATGAGGTCCATGCCGTACTCGCGGGCCATCTTCTCGCGGTAGGCGTACATCTCGGGGAACTTGAAGGTGGTGTCGACGTGCATCATCGGGAAGGGGATCTTCCCGGGCTGAAACGCGCGCCACGCCACGTGCAGCATGGCGGTGGAGTCCTTGCCGATGCTGAAGAGCATGACGGGCTTCTCACACTCCGCGACGACCTCGCGGAAGATGTGGATCGACTCGTCTTCGAGGTGCCGCAGGTGCGGGGGGGTTGGGGATCCGATGTTGGGCATGGTGGATTGGGGAGCCACTAAGACGCGGAGGCTCGAAGGGAAGCACGAAGAAGAGCAAGGAAGAGGATGGGAAGCCGTGGTGATAGGTCGACGATGTCGACGTCGAAAGCGTCTTCCTTCTCACGCCATTCTCTTCTACCTTCGTGCTCTTCTTCGTGCCTTAGAGCCTTCGTGGCTCCCGTGCGGAGGACGGACAATAGCGGCGAAACCCCCGAAAGCAATGAATTCCGACATTCCGATAGGCGATTGACACGCCAGTCGGAACCCTCTACCGTCCTCCTCCCCGATGCGCACCGAACGCCCTGAACCCGTCCTCAAAACCGCCCCCGAAGACTTCAACGAGATCGAGAAGTTGAAGCTGGTCGGCGTCAAGCGGACCGAGCGTGGCGAGTCCGAAGTGTTCGGCACCCTCATGCAGGACTTCCGCGACTTCGCCTCGGGCGACGTCGGGCACGACACGGAAGCCCTCGCGAAGAGCCACGGCATCTATCTCGAGTACAACCGCGCCAAGACGGGCAAAGAGAAGGACTGGATGTACATGGTCCGCCTGTCGTCGCCGGGCGGCGGGCCTTTCACGCGGAAGACGTGGCAGGTCATCGACGAGATCAGCCGAAAGTACACGCCCGCGCCGGGCGGCGTGCCGTCGATCCGCCTCACCACGCGGCAGAACGTGCAGTTCCACTGGGTGAAGAAGGAAGACCTGATCAAGGTCGTGAGCGAAGTCGCCGCGACCGGCTTCCTCGGGCTCAACGGGTGCGGCGACAACACGCGCAACGTGATGGCGTGCCCGCTGTCGCGCTACAGCACGGTCTACAACGCGCTCGCTCACGCGCATGAGTATGGCAAGTACTTCGAGCTGCCGGCCGCCCCGCACATTCAGATCTTCGCGATCGATCCGAACGTCACCCGCTTCGACGGAAGCAACGTCGCCGCCCCGCGCGAGCACGCCTACGACTACGGGCAGGGTCTGCTGAACCGGAAGTTCAAGATCGCCTTCGCCACCGTCCACCGAAACCCGCTCACCGGCGAGATCGAACGCGACAACTGCGTCGAAGCGCTGACGAACGACATGTCCGTCGCGCCAATCGTCGAGCACGGCAAGGTCGTCGCGTATCAGGCGTACATCGGCGGTGGGCAGGGCGAGCGGAACGGCAAGGCCAGCTCTTCGATGCTTGGTCAGCCCGTAGCGATCTTCACGCCGGACAACCTCATGCGAGGACTTCACGACATCGTGAAGGTCCACGAAGAGTGGGGCGACCGTGCGAACCGTCATTGGGCGCGCATCAAGTATGTGGTGTGGAGCCAGGGCATCGAGTGGTATCAGGATCGGCTCCGCGAGAAGGGCGCGACGTTCGAGAAGCCCGACACCACGCTCGATATCGGCCCGCGCAAGATGCACCACGGCTGGAGCACGCAGGAGAGCAACGGCAAGCTGGCGTACGGCCTGTACGTGGAGTGCGGCCGACTGGTCGACCGCGACGGGTCCGGCCGCGATGACGGCTCTGGTGCCACGTCCACCGCGGGCAACGCCGAGAAGCTACAGACGCTCGTCCGCGACGTGATGAACACGTTCGACGTCGAACTGCTGATCACGCCGAACCAGGACGTGGTGTTCACGAACGTCGATCCCGCGCAGAAGCAGGACTTCGAGGCGTTCATCCACTCGCCGAAGTACAGCTACGGCACGCGAAACGGGAAGCCGTATAGCAAGCTGCGACTGCTCAGCGGTGCGTGCGTGGGATTGCCCACGTGCCGGCTCAGCTACACCGACAGCGAGCAGTTCGAGCCCGAGCTGATCGACCAGCTCGAAGCGATGGGCTACGGCGATCTGTCGGAATCGATCGGCATCACCGGCTGCGAACGACAGTGCTTCCGCCCCGGCACGAAGAGCATCGGCTGGGTGGGCCAGGGCCCGAACCTGTACATGCTGAAGGTCGGCGGCGACGAGGCGGGCCGGCATCAAGGCATCCCGCTCGTCGAGGGCGAGAAGCTGTATCTGCGACAAGTGCCGCGAGCGCAAGTCGCGACGGTGTGCGCAGTCCTGTTCGACAACTACCTCGCCAACAAGCAGGCCGGCGAAGACCTCGGCGCATTCCACCGCCGCATCGGCACGGCCGGCGTGCTGAAGCACCTCCGCGAGAACCCGAAGACGGCCCCGCTGACGGTGAAGGGCGCCCCCGCGGCGTTCATCCCGGAGAAGCACGCGGTCTAGAAAACGCGAAGGGGCGAAGAAGACCGAGAGTTGAGGAGTGGCCACGCTGCGACGAAGTCGCTGGTTCAGGTGAGTAGCTGAGTCGGAAAAGACTGCTCGATGTCGACAGATACGATTCCATCCCCGTCTTCCTTCGCCCCTTCGCCCCTTCGCGTTTCCCCTCGCGCCGCGCTGAAGGAATGGCAAAGCGTCGTCGCCAGCCTCGAAGCGGGCGAGACGCGCGTCATCCTCCGGAAGGGTGGCATCCTCGAAGCGAAGACGGGCTTTCGCCTTGAACACGAGCGGTTCTACCTGCTGCCCACGCAGTGGCACGAACAAGAGAGTGCCGGCACGCTCGATCCGAAGTCGTTCCAACTGCCGAAGCCCGTCGTGCGAAGCATCGCCACCGTCGAACGCGTCCAGACCTTTCAGCCCGGCGACGATCTTTCTGTCCTCGACGGCCAGCACGCCTACACGCCCGCACACGTGGCGAAGCGCCGAGACTTCAAGACAAAGCTGCCGCTGCACGCGATCTTCGTCCGTGTGGAGAAGCTGCCAGAGCCGATCGAACTGGAGGCGGATGTGAGCGGGTGCAGAAGCTGGGTGGATTTGGATTGCGAAATGCGAAATGCGAAATGCGAATTGAGCTCGAATGCCGATTCGCAATTCGCAATTCGCAATTCGAGATCAGCGTTCACGCTGGTCGAACTCCTCGTCGTCATCGGCATCATCGCCATGCTCGTGGCGATCCTGCTCCCCGCGCTGAGCGGCGCGCGGAACAGCGCCAGCAGCGTGAAGACGATGAGCGACTTGCGGCAGCTCACGACGGTCTACCTGCAGTACGCGAACGAGAACGGCGGCAAGCTCCTGCCCGGCTACCTGCCGACGAATCCGCCGGGCGTGTATGACCGCGTCACCAAGACCACCATCACCGGCACGCCCGCCCGACGCTGGCCGTTCCGCCTGGCGACGACCAACTCCAGCATCTGGAAACTCATTCGCCCGCAGCGCGAGGTGACCGACCTCCTCCGCAGCCCCGAGAACGCCAGCACCTATCCCGTGTTCGGCCTGAACACGATCTACCTCGGCGGGCACGACGCGCCCACCTTCGCCGGCTTCCCTGCGCCGAAGTCGCACGTCGTCTACAAGCTGAACGACGTGCGTCGATCGAGCCAGCAGATCGTTTTCGTCGAGGTCCGCATCGGCGGCAACTCGTCGCTCGCCATCACGGGCGACGAGGCGCAACTCGGCTTCCACTACGCCACCCCGCCCCGCGCGGCCGGCCTGCACTGGACGGTCTCTCGCGATGCGCTGCAGTACACGAGCCCGCTGACGGGTGCGGCCGGTTTGCCGACGAGCCGGGCGGGATTGAAATCGATCGCCACCGCGATGCTGGACGGCCACGTCGAACGACTCGCGCTTCGCGATCTGGAAGACATGCGCCGCTGGTCGCCTCGAGCGGATCGGCCTGATTGGGATTATGTCCCGTAGCATCCGCCACCAGCCCATGACCTAGTGCAAAGAGCTCACGGGCTGGTAGCCCGTGCCACATAAGAAGAAGAGAACGCAACATGTCCGAAGCCCGCACACTCAACTACGCAACGCCCGAAGCCCGTCCGCTCACCGATGCCGCCATCACCGCCGCCAGCACGCTCGCTGGCGTGGCGCTGCTCGTCGCGATGGGGAAGGGCATCGCCGCCGCGGGCGACGCGATGGACTTGCCGAACGCGTGCTGGCAGCTGCTCACCGCTCGGGCCGTCGCGGGGGCGCTGGTCGTCAGCACGCTGGTGACGATCCGCCGGGACATGCTCGCGCTGTTCGGCATCGCCTACGGCGCCGCGATGCTGATGTCGCACGGCGGCCCGATGCTGCTGATGTGGTGCACGCTCGCAGGCTTGGCGACGTGGGGCGTTCGTGCCCTCACCCGCAGCCGCGTGCAGGGCTTCCTCGCGATCGTGATCCCCACGCTCACGTTCGCCCTCGTCATGACCGGCGGCAGCCTCGTCCGCGCGATCGAACGCGGCACCCAACTCGACTACCTCCGCGACGCCGGCATCCGCGCTGCCGTGACGGTGCTGACCGCGCTCGCGGTCTTCGGCGTGGCGAAGGCGGTTCGGCGCTCGATGCGGTGAGTTGTAGGGTGCATCTCCGATGCACCGTTTCTTGACGCAGGGAAGATGGTGCATCAGAGATGCACCCTACGCATGCGGCGAATTGACGATCGCCCTCCCAGTTCGCTATGCGCCGTAAACCTTGATCAGCACCAGAGCGATCATTCCGCACGCGATCAGGATGCACAGCACCGCGCCGCATCCGAGCGATGCGTCGAGCACTTCGTCGGCACCAAGGCCAGTTCGAGTTCGATACCGCCGCGCCAGAGTTGCGTGAACCGTCATCGAAGCGATGAGCGCCGGTATCGTCCACAGCAAGACCGTCGCGAGTCCTCCCGGGAACAGGCCGCCGACGAGGCATGTGCCCGGTATGGTGACGATCACGCAGTTCAGCAGAATGAAGCTGATCCAGCGATCGCGATCTGCTCGCGTCTGTTCGGGTTCGGCGGTGGGGACGTAGTACGACAAGATCGGTGCAGGCGCGTCCGCATCGGTCGCTGATGCGTCTGCTTCGTGCTGCGAATTCTCCCGGTTCTCGTCGCCCTGCATGCTTGCATCCGCAGGCGGCTCTTACGAGCCGCAGGCTCGGCGGGAGCCTCGCCCTCCCGTCTGCGCATTCACTGGCAACCGACAACTAACAACTGGCAACTCTTCCTCCCCCTCACTTCAACCACCACGCCAGATCGATCTCCTTGAAGATGCTGTCGTGCGCGTCGATCTCGGCCAGCTGCACCTTTTCCATCTCGCTGAGTTCCTTCTTCGCAGCCACCTTCTCGGCGATGAGGCACAGCCGGTCGAAACGCGTCGCGTGCAGGCTGATGCGCTGGATGCCGTAGTCGACGGCCCCCTGGCTGTGGATGACGAACGCCCAGTCGGAGCCCTGCAGCAGGAGCAACTCGCGGGCGGCCTTCACGAGGAGGTCCTTCAACGCCGGCTCGGTCCGCCACGGCAGGCTGTGGAGCAGGCGCAGGAAATTCCCCTCCGCGCGGTACTCCATCTCCCAGTACCAGCGGTTCTGGTCGTTGATCCACACGCTGTGGTTGCCGTTCTCGCCCCAGCTGCCTTCGGGGAGACGCATCACCTTGTCCGGCGGGCGGCGATACAGCGCTTCTTCCGCCGTCAGCAGGTTCACCTGCGGGTCGTTCGCGAGGGTGAGGATGACGTCCTTCAGGAACTGCGGCCCCTCGAACCACCAGTGCCCGAACAGCTCGGCGTCGAACGGCGCGACGACCACGCCTTCGCGGCCCGTGCGGTTCTTGTAGTCGGCCAGCGTGCCCTTCACGATGTTCGCGAAGTGTTGCGCGTGCGCGTAGCTCTTGCCGGCGATGTCGTCGGGGTAGTAGGGCTGCTTGTCGCTGAGCGGCGTCTTCGTGCTTGTCACCTTGTGATAGCGAAGTCCCTTCTCGCCGTGCTTGCGGTGGAACTCCATGTAGACGCCGTCGCCGGGGTAGCCGATCGAGCCCGACCAGACTTGCTCCGAGACTTTCGGGTGACGCGCGAAGGCGAACACATCCGGAGCGCGCTGACTGCTGACGACGCCGACGGGTTCGAGCGGCTCGCGCCAGCCCTTGTGCTTGTCCCAGTACAGGATCTGCTCGTTGGCGGGCTTGTAGTTCTGCTGGTCGAACGTGCCCATCGGCGTGCCGTTCGTGATGAGGTGCGTGTCGACGAAGAAGTGCGTCACGCCCGCTCGCGCGATGTGCGTCTCCACGCCGGCGCGGTGGCGCGGGTTGTCGTACAGCACGCTCGGGAGCCAGCTTCCCCATTCGGGGCGATACGCGCACTCCGGCAGCCACATGCCGCGCGGCGAAATGCCGAGGTGCTTCTTGCTCGTGAACGTGCCGGCCGTCATCTGGGCGGACAGCATTTCGTCGTTCAACACCAGCGGCATGTAGCAGTGCGTAGCGTTGCTGGTGAGGATCTGGATTTGCCCCTCGCGGAAGAACCGGCCGAACTCGGCCGGGATGTTGCGGTCGATCCGTTCGAAGTGTTCCAGCTTCTGGCCGTACCACTCCTCCCACTTGCTGGCGAGGTAGGCGAAGTGCAGTTCGTTCTTCGCTTCGAACTCCTTGCGGTCCTGCTTCGCGCGGTCGATGCGGTCGTTGAGGTAATCGACGAACCCCTGCTTGAAGCGCGGGTGTGCCAGCTGCTCCAGCAGCACCGGCGTGATGCCGATCGTGAGCGCAGCGCGAGCCTTGTAGAGCGCGACGGCGCCGACGAGGTCGAGGATGGGCAGATACGTCTCCGCCGCGGCTTCGAAGAGCCAGTTCTCGCCATGCGGGTAGACGCCGTGGTGCAGGACGTACGGGAGGTGGCCGTGCAAAACGAAACAGAGACTGCCGAGTTTGTCGCTCATGCGGGTTGTGAGTGTAAGGGAATCGCGCGAGGAAGTCGGCGTCGGGGAAGGCCCGGTGACAGATGCCTGCGCTTTGCGATTCTTTGACGGGCCGTCATCAGGCGAATAACGTCACGCCCCATCGGGAAAGCTTGGAGGCCAACACTGCTGCGACTCTCGACATTCGTGAATGCGTATCGCCTTCGCGGCGTCGTCCGCAGGCCGCTCGTGGCGTCGTTCGAACACGACTACGGCCGATCGCCGGCCGAGGTGCGGGTCGAACTGCATTCCGGCGGGACGCTGTCGCTTCGCCGGCACTCGCAGGACATCTCCATCTTTCGCGAAGTGTTTGCCGCCGATGTGTATGGCTTGCGCGGCGAGTCGAGCCGCTTCGATACCGTGATCGACGTGGGTGCGAACGTCGGCATGTTCACGGTCGCGATCGCCGGCCGGGCGAGTCGGGTCATCTCTGTAGAACCCATTCCCGGAAACGTCGCGCAGTTCCGCAAGAACACGGCCCATCTGCGGAACGTTACGCTCTTTGAAGGTGCGATCACGGAAGCGTCGGGCTCGATCGAGATTTGCGCACGCCGCGAGCGCGACAGCGGCCGATTCAGCAGGTACGAACGGGCCAGCGAGGCCTCGCTGCGGTTCGCCGTGCAAGGCGAAACGCTCGCACAGCTTTGCGAGAGGCACAACGTCGACCGCATCGATCTGCTCAAGATCGACATCGAGGGAGGCGAATACGACCTCGCCGCGGCCGAGCAGGACCGGGCGCTGCGGCGGGCGCAGTGCGTGGTTGGCGAGTACCACCAGATTGCCGGACACACGCGCGACGACCTCGGCCGATCGCTGGAGCGGGCGGGCCTGCGGGTTTCGTTCGCCGAGGCGAAGAAGCGGCCCGGGCAGGGGACCTTCCGCGCGGTTCGAGCTGCGTAGACCTACGGGATTCAGTTTCCGAGTACGCCGGGCGGCGTAGGGTCGCGGGCGGCCGGGGCGTCGTCGTCGGGCGGGTGATCGCCTATATTGTCGCAAGGCGGGCCCCCGCAACACGGACGTCGCGGGCGGCGTCTAGACCTTTGATCCGCCAACTTTGCAGGACCCGTCTCCCATGCGCCTGAACCCTCGCCGCTCGTCGATCGAATCGCTCGAAAGCCGTCGCCTGCTCGCCTTCAGCGCGGCGATCCAGTTCCTCGCGCCGACGGGCGAACTCGCCCCCGGCTTCCGCGCGGACGGCGGCGCTCCATACAGCACGAAACGGAACAAGCTCACCTACGGCTGGAACAAGGACAACACCAAGTACGCCGCCAGCCGAGCCGATCAATCCGTGCCGGCCGAGCAGCGGTCGCTCGTCCACCTGCAGCGGAAGGGCACCTACTACTTCGAACTGGAGGTGCCCGTCGGTGCCTACGACGTCGAGATCAGCGCCGGCGATTCGGACTACACCGACTCCACGCACCGCTTCGACGTCGAGGGCACGCCGCTGATGGACTTCACGCCGACGTCGAACAAGCGGTTCAACGTCGAGACGGCACGCGACGTGTTCGTCAGCGACGGCCGGCTCACGATCCGGGCGGCTGAGGGCAGCGCTAACACGAAGATCAACTACCTCCGCGTGACTGAGGTCGCGCCGGGCTCGACGCCTCCCGCGGTGAGCATCGCCGCAACGGACAACCGCGCGGGCGAGGGCGGCAACCCAGGCGTCTTCCGCATCTCCCGCACCGGCAGCACGGCCGACCCGCTCGCGGTGTCGTTCCGCGCGGGCGGCGGGGCGTTCGAAGGAGTCGACTACCCGAAGGTGAACTCGCCGATCACGATCCCCGCCGGCCAGAGCTTCGTCGACGTGCCGATCGTGCCGATCGACGACGCGTTCGCCGAACAGACCGAGACGATCACATGGGTGATCAATCCGAGCGACGCGTACACGACGGCTTCTCCAACGAATGCGGCGACGATCAAGGTCAGCGACAACGACGCAACGCCGGACACGCCCGTGGTGACGATCCGCGTCGTGGACGGCGTGGCGAGCGAGCCGGGCACGGGCGAGGGCGCGGGACTGTTCGAGTTCCGCCGCACGGGGTCGACGGCCAGTGCGCTCACGCTCGACGTCATCTTTGGTGGCCGGGCGAAGGCGGGCGTCGACTACGTCGCGAGCCCGTCGGGCTCGGTCGTCATTCCCGCGGGGCAACTGACCGCGCAGTACACGATCGCCGTCATCGATGACTACCTGGTTGAAGGCAATGAAACGGTGACGTGGCAGATCAGGCAGTCGGCGAACTGGATCGCGCCAACGGGATCGGACATCGCCACGTTCCGCATCATCGACGACGACCCGGCGAACCCGCCGACGCCGACGGTGAGCGTCTCGCCTGCGACGCCGATCACGTACGAGAACGTGCCTGCGTCGCCCGGGCGGTTCCAACTCATTCGCGATGGCTGGCTCGGCACGGCGCTAACAATCAATTTCACGATCGGCGGCACGGCGACGTCGGGCAGCGACTACCAATCGATCTCGCCGCTCTCGGCGACGATCCCCGTCGGCGCGACCGTCGTCGACATCCCCGTCGTGCCGATCGACGATTCGATCGACGAACCTGACCAGGAGTCGGTCGTGCTGACGATCTCCCCTTCGGGTGCGTACAACGTGGGCTCGCCTTCGAGTGCGACCGTGCAAATCTGGGACGACGACGAGCCCGCCGTGGTGCTGCCCGTCGTCGCGATCGAAGCGATCGACAACGCCGCCAGCGAGGGTGGCGACACCGGCACGTTCCGCTTCAGCCGCACGGGTTCGACGGCCGCGGCGCTGACGCTCAACCTCACCATCGGTGGAAAGGCGACGAAGGACGTCGACTACGCCGACAGCGCGTCGGTCGTCAGCACGATCACCATTCCCGCCGGTCAGTCCTCGCGCGACGTGACGATCACGCCGATCAACGACAGCACTTACGAGGGCACCGAGAGCGTCACCTGGGTGATCGATCCGTCGTCGAACTACACCGTTCAGAATGGCTTCAACAGCGCAACGATCCAGATTGCGGATAACGACCCGAACCCCGATGCGCCGTTCAGCAACATCAGCTGGACGAGCGCGCCGACCGCGGGATCGAACTTCAGCGAGGCGACCGGCGCGGTCGTGGACAACGTGCTGTATCGCTTCAGCGGGTTCAACTCGTCCTTCGTGCCGCAACCCGACGTGTGGAAGTTCAACGGCACGACTTGGACGAAGCTGAAGAACGCCCCGTACACGTTCACGCACGTCGGTCACGCGGTGGACGGCAACACGGTGTGGTTCGTCGGCGGCTACATCGGCAACGGCGCGGGCGGGCAGATCTTCGGCACGACGCAGGTGTGGAAGTATGACACGACGAACGACACGTGGTCGCAGGGCCCGAGCCTGCCCGCCGCCCGTGCGGGCGGGACTGCCGGCATCGTCGGGCGGTTCCTCTACTACGCGGGCGGCGAGAACCTCAACCGCACGCAGGACACGACGACGGTCTATCGCCTGAATCTCGACAACCCCGGTGCGGGCTGGACGACGCGCGCCTCGATGCCGCAAAGCCGCAACCACGCCGCGTCGTTCACCTACAACGACAAGCTCTACATCATCGGCGGCCAGACCGGCTTCGACGCGAACAGCGTCTGCAAGACCGACATCCAGATCTACGACCCCGTGAACAACACATGGCAGGTCGCCGTGCAGAAGCTGCCCGCACCGAGAAGCCACATCAGCAACGGCACGATCTTCTACCGCGGCAAGGTGATCATCGTCGGCGGCAACTCAGCACATAACGTCGCCGTGCGGACGGTGTATGCGCTCGATCCCGCGACGCTGACGACGACCACGTTGAACCAGTTCCCCGACACGCGTTTCAGCGCGGTCGCCGGCATCATCAACGGCCGAATGATCGTCAACGGCGGCTACTCCGGCGCGATCCGCTCGACGAGCTACTGGGGCGACTTCATCGAGTGACCCCATAGCACCGGGCGCAAGCCCAGTGCCCGAACGACGGACTGTCTTGAACCGCCCATTCGCCTGCGTGCGATTCGCGCAGTTGCAGGATTGGGCACGGGGCTTGCGCCCTGTGCTATGCGGGGGCGCGGCGCTATGCTGGGCGCGACATGCGCGTCCTCGCGATCGACATCGGCTCATCGTCCGTCAAGGCGGGCGTGCTTCAGCACGCCGGGCCTCCGAAGCGCATCGCGCGCGTGCCATTCAAGACGACGCTGAAGGGCGACCGAGCCGAGTGCGACGCGGAAGACATCCTGCGAGCCGTGCGAGACGCGATCGCGCAGCTCGACGTGCGGAAGGTCGACGTCATCGCCCACGACGCGATGGGCCCGAGCTGGCTCGCGATCGATGCGCGCGGGAAGGCGCTGACGAAGGTCGTCACGCATCAAGACAGGCGGTCGACGCGCGAAGCGCAGCGCATCGAAGAAGCGATCGGCCGAAAGCGACACTTGAGCATTGTCGGCGCGCGACCCGTGCCCGGCGGGATCAGCTCGACGACGTGCCTCTGGCATCTGCAGAACGCGAAGCCGGCGATGCGGAAGGCTTCGCTCGTCGGACACTTGTCGACGCTGCTCGTCAATCAGCTGACCGGCGAGCGCGTCATCGACCCGAGCCACGCCAGCTTCACCGGGCTCTACCACACGACGAAGCTGGCGGGGTGGCATGATGAACTCATCGATGCCGTCGGCGTCGACCGGTCATTGCTCCCCGAAGTCCGCGAGTCGAACGAAGTCGCCGGCACGGTCACGCGCGAGGCGGCCCGACGATTCGGATTGCAGGACGGCACGCCCGTGCTGGCCGGTTGCTTGGACGGCTCTGCGGCGATGTTCGCGACCGGGGCTGCGACAGGGCAGCTGCTCAACAGCGCGGGCACGACGGACATCCTCGCGCTGGTGATCGACAAGCCTCGGCCAGACGAGTCGCTCCTCACGCGCGGGCTCGGCGTCGAGAAGTGCTGGCTTGCCGTCGCGACCATTTCCGCTTCCGGCGCGGCGCTCGAGTGGCTTCGCAAGGCGATGTTCAGCGAGATGCCCGCGAAGGCATTCCACGCGATGGCGTCGAAGCGGAAACCCGTCGAGAGCGGTCTGTCGTTCGACGCATCGCTCGCCGGCTCGCGCACGCGCGTCGAGCCGACGACGGGGTCGATCGCGGGATTGAAGTTGTCGACGACGCGCGAAGAAATTCTCGATGCGCTGCTGGCATCGCTGGCGAGGGCATCCGCGGCGCGGATCGACACGTTCGCACGACTCGGCGTGCCGATGAAGCCGCGCGTCATCACCACTGGTGGCGGCGATCGACTCGCGGCATCACTCAGGCGGGAGTGGCCAACGCGGTTCAAGTTCGAGTCCATCGACGAAGCGGCGCTGCGCGGGCTCGCGCGGTTGGCAGAAACATCGCAGACGAGATGAATCGCACAGCGGGAGGGCGAGGCTCCTGCCGAGCCAATGCGGAGGCGCGATTGAGGGCCTTCGTATCTCGCATCCGCAGGCTCGGCGGGAGCCTCGCCCTCCCGAATGCGCGTCATCCCTTGCGCCTCACCTCACACGCTCATCGACGCGTGCAGGGCTTCGTTCGTTCTCATCTTCGTCAGCGCGTCCAGCAGGCTCTTCATCGCCTGTTGCGGCGGCATGCCGACGAGGTGCTTTCGCAGCCGCCGGTTGCAGTCGAGCGCGCGCGGGCTGAGCAGCAGTTCTTCCTTGCGCGTGCCGCTCTGCGTGATGTTCAGCGCGGGGAAGATGCGGAGGTCGGAGAGCTTTCGGTCGAGCGTGAGCTCCATGTTGCCGGTGCCCTTGAACTCTTCGAAGATGAGGTCGTCCATCTTCGAGCCGGTGTCGACGAGACACGTCGCGAGGATGGTGAGCGAGCCGCCTTCTTCGAGCTTTCTCGCGGCGCCGAAGAGCTTCTTCGGGATCTCCAGCGCCCGGCTGTCCATGCCGCCGGACATGGTCTTGCCGGAACGTGCGTCGGCGTTGAACGCTCTGCCCAGTCGGGTGAGCGAGTCCATCAGCACGATGACGTCGTGGCCCATCTCGACGCGGCGCTTGCAGCGTTCGATGACGAGCTGCGATAGCTCCAGGTGCTGCGCGAGGTTGTTGTCATTGCTGCTCGCGTGCACGTTGCCCGGCACGTTGCGGCGCATGTCGGTCACTTCTTCGGGGCGCTCGTCGATGAGCAGGAGGATGAGCTCGACGTTCGGGTAGTTCGCGCGGATGCCGCGGGCGAGGTTCTGCAGAAGGATCGTCTTGCCCGTGCGCGGCGGAGCGACGATCAGCCCGCGCTGTCCGAACCCGACGGGGGTGAGGATGTCAATCGCGCGGGTGGTGAATTCGTCGGGGTTGTGTTCGAGGCGGATCTGCGGCGCTGGGTCGAGCGCGGTGGCCTCGTAGATCGGCTTCCGGGCCGAGTAGTCTTCGACTGATCCGCCCTCGACGGATTTCAGCTTGCCGACGTACTTGCCGCGCGTGCCCTCGAAGCTGAGGAGCACGCCGGGCCGAAGCTTGTACTCGTTGACGAGTTGCCGCGGGACGAGCAATGGGCTCGACTGGCGCAGCAGGTTGTTCGGATCGCGGAGCTGGCCGTCCTTGCGCTCGTCGGCGAGGTAGAGGACGCCGGTGGTGACGACGGGCGGCGCGGCGGGATTGCCCTGTTGCTGATCGCGCTGCGGATCCCGCTGGGGCTCGCGATATCCGTCGCGCGGCTGGGCGTTGCCGTTCGTCGGCTGCGGCGCCCGCTGCTGCATCGGCGCGTACTGCGGGCGCTGCTGCTGCATCGGTCGGCCGCCGTTGTTGTGCGGGCGCTGTTGCGGCGGGCGCTGCTGGGGCATCGGCGCGGGGCGTGGAGCACCCTCAGGCATGTAAACGGCGCGCTGTTGCTGCTGCGGGCGTCCCTGCTGTGCGGGGCGTCCGTTTGGGCGTTGCGATGGTTGTCCGTACCCGCCGGCGTTGCCCTGGCGCGATGGTTGCTGCGCCCGGCCCGGCCGGCCTTGCGAATGTCGGTCGTGCATACGAGTCTTCACTTGTCCTAGCGTGCGTAAACGGACTGTGCGCAATGCCGATCGGGCGAAAGCCCTCTTGCTTAGCACAGGTCTTCAATGGCGCGGGCAACAACAGGACGAAAATGACCGTCCAGGCCGTCTGCTCGCGCGGTGTGCACGGTGATCGCGACGCACCAAACGTGCGATCGTCGGCCCGCTGCAGTCCGCTCACGACTTGTGGGGAACGACTCGTCGGGATAGGCCCAGGTCGACGTTGCGTCGACGCGTACGTTTCACGCGAGTCGCGTATAAGTGTACGTTAGTCACATCGACCAACGCAAACGCATAACGGAGTAAAACCATGGAAATCATCCCGAAACTGCAGGAAGACATGAAGGCCGCCATGAAGGCGGGCGAGAAGGACAAGCTTCTCGTTATCCGAACGCTGCTCTCGGAGGCGAAGAACGCCGACATCCAAAGTCCGAAAAAAACGCCCGAACAGATGGTGGAGGCGTACGGAAAGAAGCTGAAGGGCACGATTGCGGAGTATGAAAAGCTCAACAAGCCCGACGAGGTCGCCAAGCTGAACGTCGAACTCGCGATAGTGGAGGCATACCTCCCGAAGAAGCTCGACGAGGCGGCCACGGGAAAGCTGGTCGACGAGTTCCTCGCCGCGAACAGCTTCACCGAGAAGGACGCCGGCAAGGCGACCGGCATGTTCACGAAGCAGCACGCCGGCACCGTTGATGGCGGCCTCGCGGCGAAGCTGATCCGCGCGAAGCTGGCGGGGAAGTGATCGATCGCGCCGGGGCGGCGAGATGGGCTACAAGCGCGCGGTGAACAGCGTTAGTAATCGCGACGCTCGGTCTTCGCCCCGGCGGGGCGAAGGACTGTAGCCACGGATGAAGCGAGCGAAGGGCTCCGCCCGTCGCGCCGCGCAACCCGTGGATGCGCAAAGCGCATTCGTCCCGCCCCGGCAGGGGCGGAGGAATCGCTCGACTGCCGGCGGTTGCTGCGCCCCTTGCGGCGCTTTGAATTTCGCGACCGATGTTCCACGGGCTGCGCGGCGCGAAGGCTCTGCCTTCGCTTGCTTTACCCGTGGCTACAGTCCGGTCGCCCCTGCGGGGCTGCACGTGTGCTTCGCCCGATCTCGCTAGAATCCTCGTGGCGACAGGGCAGAAAGTAGACGCGCAGCGCGTTGCCATCGGCGCCGCGCCGCGCGACACTCCGCGTCCATGCGACCTCGCTCCTTTCATTCAAAGGCGGCCCTGTTCTCATCCTTGGTGGTCTGCTCGGCGGTTGCTGTTTCGTGTGCGCGACGTGATGCGATGACGCCGGCGACCTCGCCCGCAACGGCGACGCTTGCCGCGCCTTCGCTCGCCACGACGAAGCCGGTCGATGCGCCCGGCCTGCACCAGCTCGTCGCGTACGGCCCTGCGCTGTACAGCGGCGCTGTGCCCGAGGGAGACGAAGGTTTCGAATCGCTCCGCGCGATGGGCATCCGCACCATTATCAGCGTCGACGGCGCGCAGCCCGATGTGGACCGCGCGAAGAAGTTCGGCCTGCGGTACGTCCACCTCCCCATCGGCTACGACGGCATGAGCGAGGACCGCGCGAAGGAGATCGCCCGCGCCGCCCGCGATCTGCCCGGGCCGATCTACATCCACTGTCACCACGGCAAGCACCGCAGCGCCGGCGCTGCGGCGTCGACCGCGGTTATGCTCGGCTACCTCGATAACGACGCGGCGCTCGCCCGCATGAAAGTTAGTGGCACAGCACCGGCCTATCCGGGCCTCTTCAAGTGCGCTGCTGATGCGCGGCCCGCTTCAAAGGCGGACCTCGACTCAGCGGACGCAAGCTTCCCCGAGCATTGGAAGACGAGCAGTTTCGTGCAGACGATGGTCGAGATCGACGACGTGCACGATCGCCTGAAGCTGATCGACAAGGCCGGCTGGACGGTGCCGACCGATCACCCCGACCTCGTCCCCGCGGCCGAGGCCGGAAAGTTGGCCGACCTCTATCGGCACGCGATCGAGTCGGAAGACACTCGGCAGCTTGCGCCCGAGATGGTCGAGTGGCTCCGCACAGCGCAACGCAACGCGTCAAAGCTGGAAGAGTCGATCGTGGCCGGCACCTCGCGCGAGCAGGTCGCGGCACAGATGAAGCTGGTCTCGCAGTCCTGCAATGACTGCCACGTGAAGTACCGGAATTGATTCACGTAGGGTGCATCACTCCCCAGTCTCGCCCAGATCTGCCTTCGGCTCGATCGTCGTCTCGCCGTCCTTTTCGGTTTTGGTTTTGCCGAGCACGGTGCCGTGCTGGTCGACGTAGAACCGGCCGCCCGAGTTGGTGGCGTTGCCGGCGATGATGCCGGAGTTGATGACCTTCGTGCCGCGGGTCATGAAGAGGTTGCCGTCGACCTTGCCGAAGATGTGCACGCGTCCGCCGAAGTCGACGTAGAGTTCGCCGTAGATGTTTCCGCGGACGTACATCTTGCCCCCCTCGAGGACCTTCACGTTGCCGTGGACGGACCCCCAGAGGGTATACTTCTCGTTTTCCACGGTGACGTCGCCGTGAACGGTTCCGCGTTCTTCTCGCATGCTCATGACGGGCGAAGAGGATACTTGATTGCTCGCGCCGTCCCAAACGCCTTTTGCGGCGGGATTTCGAGGATGCAATCTCTCTTGCGTGACGCGTTTCCCGTTTAGCCGGCTCGCTTGCGAGCCGGGGAGGCGCGACTGGTACGAGAGCTCCCACGGAACTCATCGTCCCGCGGCTCGCATGCGAGCCGGCTAAACGGAAGATGAGTTTTGTCTCTCTCAGGATGATCGACTCCACGACTCTCACGGTTTGACGCTCTCTTCACCTCCAACATCCGACTCGAAGCCCCTCGGGCTCATCGCCGGTGAGGGCGAGTTCCCCATTCTCGTCGCGCGCGGCGCGCGGGCCGCGGGTCGGAAGGTCATCTGCGCTTCCCTCGGCGGATTCGCGCGCCCGGAACTTGCCGACGTGGTCGACGTGAACGCATCCGTCGGGCTGATGCGGCTCGGGCAGTGGGTGCGCGTCCTGAAGAAGCACGGCGTGTCCGACGCGATCATGGTCGGCCGTGTCCCGAAGCGCGCGATGTACGCGCGCGGGCGGATCGGCCGGTGGTTGCAGTTCGTGCCCGACCTTCGCACCATCTCGCTCTACTGGCGTCGGATCCGCCACGACAAACGCGACCACGCGCTCCTCGAAGCCGTGGCCGACGAACTCTTCGCCAGCGGCATCAGGCTCATCGACTCCACCACTTACGTGACCGAACACCTCGCCACCCTCGGAACGATGACCGCGCGTCAGCCCACGCCGCGACAGTTGGAAGACGCCCGCTTCGGCTTCGACCTCTGCAAGAGCGTGAGCCGGATGGACATCGGCCAATCGCTCGCGCTGTTCGATAAAGACGTCATCGCGGTTGAAGCGATGGAGGGCACCGACGCGATGATCCGCCGTGCGGGCGAACTGTGCCGCACGAAGGGGTGGACATGCGTGAAGGTGAGCAACGCCAAGCAGGACAAGCGCGCCGACGTGCCGACGGTGGGGGCGCAGACGATCGACAATCTCGCGGCCGCAGGGTGCGGATGCCTCGTGCTCGAGGTGGGCGAGGTGATGATGCTCGATAAGCCGAAGCTGATCGAACGGGCGGAGCGGGAGGGGATCGCGATCGTGGGGATGAGCGTGGCGTGACCGCGTTGCGCGGCCGAAGCCAGTTCGCACTCCCAAAGCCCGGCATGCACATGCCGGGTCCAGATTGCTTACGTTTGTAAAGGCGAACGACAGCGCTCTGGGCGTTGTGAGGGCGCTCCGGGCCCGGGGTATACACCCCGGACTTTGCGATTGCGCTCCGGCCTCCCGCGGGTTGCGGTGTCAGTTATCGGGCTCGAAACCTCTGGTTTCCGCGGTCTTCGGAGCAGCCCGCATTAACCCGACCGTTGGTCCAGTCGATACGACCTGATAGGTGCGCCCATGCCGGGTGCACGGATTCGTGATCGCAAGGACTCTCCGTCATGGCCTCAACGACGACCCAACCCAACAGCTCCACCTGGTTCGACCTCGTCGTGATCGGGTCCGGCCCGGCCGGGCAGAAGGCGGCGCTGCAGGCCGCCAAGCTCGGGAAACGCGTCGCCATCATCGATCGCCAAACCATGGTTGGCGGCGTCTGCATCCACACCGGCACCATCCCCAGCAAAGCCATCCGCGAAGCCGTCCTGCACCTCACCGCGATCAACGAGCGCCAGGTCTACGGCGCGGGCTACGCCGTCAAGCACGACATCACCATGGCCGACCTGCTCGGCCGCGCGAACCACGTCGTCGCTTGCGAGACCGACGTCATCTTTCACCAGATGCGCCGCAACGGCGTCCGCATGCTGTTCGGCGACGCCTCCTTCACCAGCCCGAACGACGTCCGCGTCACCCGCGGCGACGAGGCGATCGACCTGCACGGCAAGCACATCCTCATCGCCACCGGCACCGAGCCGGCGCGGCCCGCAAGCATCCCGTTCACGCCTGAACGCGTCATCGATTCGAACGATCTGCTCAAGCTGAAGACGCTGCCGAAAAGCCTCATCATCGTCGGTGGTGGCGTCATCGGGTGCGAGTACGCCTCAATGCTGGCAGCCGTCGGCGTGAAGGTCACGCTCGTCGATGGACGATCGCGGCTCCTCGAGTTCGTCGACGACGAACTCGTCGAACACCTGCAGTTCCGCCTGCGTGACATCGGTGTGCGTCTGAAGCCCAACGAGTCGCTCGCGCACGTCACGCTGCAAGACGACTGCGTCGAGGCAACGCTCGACAGCGGCAAGACGATCCGCGCGCAGACCCTCATGTACTGCGTCGGCCGACAAGGCGCGACCGACAAGCTCAACCTCGCCGCGGCGGGCCTGAAGGCGGACGATCGCGGCCGGCTCAAGGTGAACGAGCAGTTCCAGACCGAGGTCCCGCATATCTTCGCCGCGGGCGACCTGATCGGCTTCCCCGCCCTCGCCGCCACCAGCATGGAGCAGGGCCGACTCGCGACGCTGTACATGTTCAAGCAACTGGTGACGGAGGATGCGCCGCGCATCTTCCCGTACGGCGTCTACACCATTCCCGAGATCAGCATGATCGGGCAGACTGAAGCGCAACTCACGAAGGCGAAGACGCCCTACGAGGTGGGCATTGCCCGCTATCGCGAGATCGCACGCGGGCAACTTATCTCCGACACGAACGGCCTGCTGAAGCTGCTCTTCCACCCCGAGAGCCGGCGCCTGCTGGGCGTCCACGCGATCGGCACCGGCGCGACGGAACTGATCCACATCGGGCAGGCCGTCATGAGCGCGGGGCTGCCGATCGATTACTTCGTCGAGACGGTGTTCAACTACCCCACGCTTGCCGAGTGCTACAAGGTGGCGGCCCTGGACGGCGTGAACCGCGTGAGCCGGCGGCACGATGAACAGAAGACGGACGACATCCTGCCGCGGGCGATCGCAGCGTGAGTCCGTAATGGTGTAGCCGCGAGCTTGCTCGCGTTTTCCGCGCCAACCGCGAGCAAGCTCGCGGCTACACAGGAGATTCGACCCCGCTGGTGTGCCCGGTCTGAACCCGTTCCGAAGGACGATGGCAAACCGAAAGCCCCGTCGCCGATAGCGTTTTCATGACGTCATCCGCGACAAACGGTTATCAACTCCGTCAAATCATTGACCTCGTTTGTCGAATGGGGCTATAAACCTACCTGCGGAACGTCACTGAGCGAGCACACCGGTCCGGCTGGAGGCGTCGGGCTGAGGTGCATGTGAGGAAGTCTGGTTACACCTTGCGGCGCACCTGCGCGCAGCCTCTCGCGTCACGCGTGGGGCGGCGGGCTTGTGCATTGCGAATGCGATGGAGCGATCGGGCGCGTTCGAGCGCCAGGTAGCCTTCGCCGATGCCGGTCTCGCAACCGGGCCGCGTAATCCCAGAGGACATCATGCCTGCCGACCCCATCGCCCCAGCGCCTCCGAGCAACAACGGCGACGCGCTTACGCACCACGCGCCGCTGCCCGCGCTGACTTTCTGGCAGAAGCCGGCCGTTCAGCAGATCCTGCCTCTCGTTACCTCGTTCGGCTTTCACCTGCTGCTGATCGCGCTCGGGTTCCTCCTGTTCAGCGCGGCGCAGCGGATCCTCGCGCCGGAAGTGGTCGATCAGACGTTCGTCCCCACCACCGAACTCGGCGATGCCCCCAACCCCGGCGGCGTGCCCAACCCAGGCGACCAAGGCGATCCCACTCGCGCTGCCGCCCAGAACGTCGATCGCACCATTAAAGAGTCCGACGACTGGTCCAAGAACAAGAACAAGGACACGTCGAACCTCTCCAACACCGGCGCGGCCGACGTGAACGCGGCGACTTCCATCATGGGCCAAGGCGTGCGGTCCGGCGGATCGACGAGCGGCCTGAACCGCGGCATCGGCGAGGCTGGCGGCGGCATGGCGGCGTTCGGCGTCCCCGGCGGCGGCGGCGGCGGGAAGACGAAGGGCCTCTTTCCCGGCGTCGGCCGCGGCGCGAACAAGATCATATACGTCTGCGACGCGTCCGGCTCCATGTCGGGCCAGCGCCGCGCACTGCTCGTCCGCGAACTCGGCGCAGCGGTGCGCCAATTGAAGCCGCCGCAGATGTTCAACATCGTCTTCTTCCGGAACGAGGAGCCCAACGTCTTCTCGCCGCAACTCACGCTTGCCAGTTCGGCGAACAAGGTGAAGGCCGACGAGTGGACCGCCGAGAAGTACGAGGCCCGCGGCTCCACCCAGCCGATCCCCGCCATCGAGGCGGCGTTCAAGCAGGAACCGCAACTGATCTGGCTCCTCACGGATGGCGTCTTCGACGACGCAGCCGCGGTGGAGAAGCGAATCGAAGAACTGATGAAGCTCAACGCGAACAAGCTCAAGATCAACACCGTCCTGTTCGTCAGCAGCGCCGACGCCAACTCCGGCGAAACCCGCGCCGCCACCGAAAGCCTGCAGAAGATCGCCCGCATCGGCGCAGGCACCTTCCGCCTCGTCCGCGAAGAAGACCTGCTCAGCGAGTGACGCAGCGCGGCTTCGCTTCCCTTTTCCCTTTCGCCTTTACTCTTTTCTCTTCGCCCCTCATGCCTCGACCCAACTCCCGACTCATCGGTCTCTCGCTCCGACTCGTCCTGCTCGGCGTGATCGCGCTCAGCGCCGTGGCGTACCTCGGCTCGCAAGCGTTCGCCCAGGCCGGACAGGCTGCACCGGCCGCCGCTCCTGCAGCTGCGGCTGCGGAAGGTGCAACGAAAGGTCGCATTCCCGAGAACCTATTTCAGGTCATCTTTTGGAACATCGATGCGATCTTCATCATCATTTTCCTCCTGTCGGTGGTCGCGCTCACGCTGATCATCCAAGGGTTCATCCGCACCCGCGCAGAAGTGCTCATGCCCGAGGCGTCGGTCGCCAGCATGCGAGACATGATCGCCAACAAGCAGTACCAGGAGCTGATCGACTTCACCGAGGCAGACCCGAGCTTCGTCGCCAAGGCGCTCAACCCCGCGCTGAAGCGCGCCCCGAACTACAACAGCATGAAGGAGGCGCTCGAGATCAGCGTCGCCGAGCAGACGGCCGACAGCTTCCGGAAGATCGAGTACCTCAACATCATCGGCAACATGGGCCCGCTGCTCGGCCTGACCGGCACGGTGCTTGGCATGATCGAGGCCTTCACCAAGATGGCCGGCGCGGGCAGCACCGACACCAGCGTGCTGGCGGCGGGCATCAGCAAGGCGCTCGCCCACACGTTCCTCGGCCTGTTCCTCGCCGTCCCCGCGCTGATGGCGTTCGGCATCCTGCGCCAGATGACCGATAAGCTCACCACCCGCGCCGGCATCGTCAGCGAAGAACTCCTCCAGATGATGAAGCCCGCCGAGAAGTCGGCCAGCAGCGTCACCCCCGCCGCCCCCGCCCGGCCGCAGCCGGTGGCGCGGTGAACAGTGTGCAGTAGGCAGTGCGCAGTAGGCAGAAATGCACCACTGGCAACTGGCAACTAACAACGGGCAACTCTGCGCATGAAAAAATTCAAACCCCACGACTCCCACGCCGAGCACCCCAACGTGATCCCGTTGGTGGACGTGATGCTCTGCCTGATCGTGTTCTACATGTTGGCCGCCAAGATCGGCGTCAACACCGGGGCCGACCCGACCATCGACGTTCCGGTCGCGAAGTTCCTGCAGCAGCTCGACATGACCGGGCAATTCGTCCTCAACGTCAGCGTCAGCAAGAGCTCGCCCGGCGACCCGGTCGTAACCGGCCTGCTCGACCCGAAGGGCGAGTTCAACGAGGTCTCCGGCACCGTCCAAAACATCGACACAGCGCCCGGCGCGGGCGGGCTGAGCCAGCTCGATCGCATCCTTCGCGAACTCGTCAAGCGCAAGCCCGACATGAAGCTCGTCCTCCGCACCGACGGCGAGGTCACGTACGGCGCGTTCATGCCCGTCCTCATCAGCGTCAACCAGGCGAAGATCAAAAACATCTTCCACAACGTGAAGCCACCCGAAGAGAAGGTCGCGAAGTAAGCCACGAAGGCCCGCAGCCTTCACTGGCAACTGACAACTAACAACTGGCAACTCTTCTCCCCCTCCACATGAAGTTCGGCAGCAAAGGCCCCGTCAAGTTCGAGTCCGGACCGAACCTCACGCCGCTCGTCGACGTGGTGATGGTCATCCTCATCTTCCTGATGCTGGTCGGCCAGTTCATCGGTAACGAGAAGTACCTTCAGCAGCGCAGCGGCATCCTCGAGCAGGCGGCCGACGTGGTCGCGAGCCCGAGCGAGAAGCTCGACCAGACGATCACGATCAACGTGCGGCGCACGGGCGAACGCTTCACCGCCATCATCGACGGCAAAGGCGTCGCCGACGCGGACAGCGTGGCCGCGCTCCTGTCGCAGAAGCGGGCCGCCCTCCAGAGCGCCGGCCTGATGCCCGCCACCGATGACCCGTCCGACACCGAAGGCAAGAACGACCGCGTCACCGTCGCCATCAGTCCCGAGCGTAGCGTCCTGCACCGCGACTACATGAGCGTGTACGACGCCGCCCTGCGAGCGGGGTTCAAGAAGGTGACGTTCACCGTGCAGCGGTGATAGAGCAGGCAAGAGGCAAGTGGGAAGGGGCAAGAGGGAGGGTGACTCGGCCATAAAGCTTCTGATCTGCAACTTGTGCATTTCCCTCTTGCCCCTTGCCTCTTGCCCCTTGCCTCCCCCATACAATCCTCCCCCATGCCCCGCACTCGCCGAATCCTCCTCGCCACGCTCGCCGTTTCGATCGCCGTGTTCAGCTCGACCGGCCTTGCGCAGGAGTCCGCGCGCGGGCTGAAGTCGCTCGACGACAACCTGCTGCTCGAGGAACTGGCCAAGCGAAACCTCTCCACGATGCTCGAGCGCGCGTTCGTGTCGACCGGCGCGCCCGACGATGTGCAGAAGGGCATGCGCGCCAGCGTCGCGCTGCGCGCCCTGAAGGCGAACGTCAGCAAGATGAAGCCCGCCGAGCGGCAGGCGACGGTGAAGAAGGTCGCCGAAGGCATCGCGCTCATCCTGCCGCGCCTGAAGGACAGCGAGCAGATCGCCAGCTACGCCGACCTTCTGAAGGCGGCCGGCATCGTCGAGGACACGCGGATCATCGAGGTCTTCGGCGCGAGCGATGCCACCCGCGCGCAGCTCAAGCCCGTCGTGCAGACCGTACTGAAGCTGCTCGAACGCTGCGGCGAGGTCGCCACCGCGGAGGTCGACAAGCTCAGCGTCAACGTGAGCCCGAACGATGCGAAGAAGCTGAAGCAGATCGAGTCCGTGCAGAACCTCGTCGACGGATCGGCGTTCCACCAGCGATTGCTCGCGTACCAGCTCGCCCTCACGCTCGACCCGGCCGACCCGGAGCGGAAGGTGGTCGTCAACGACGCGGTGAAGTTCCTCGCCGACTACGCTACTGAAGAGAACCCCGGGCTGAATGAGCTGCGCGTCCACATGGGCAAGATGCTCGCGCTGCGCGGCGACGACGAGGGCTACGCCAAGAGCCGCGAACTGCTCGACGCCGTCATCCAGAGTGAGGGCAAGCTCCAGCCGCCCGAAGGTGCCGATGCGAAGACGTGGGCCGACGATCAGAAGTTCCAGGTCGCCGAGGCGTACTACTTCCGCGCCGTGACCGAGCTGTACGCCCGCGACGGCGCAGGCGCCGAGAAGGCGTTCAAGGCGTACGCCGATTGGCGCGCGAAGAACCCGCTCCCACCCGAGCAGGCGACCGCCGACGAACTCGTCCGGCAGATGTTGCAGTACCGAGTCCTTACCCTGCAGGCCGATACGTCCGCCGGCGCACAGCAGGCCGCCTTCCGCAAGCAGGCGTCGGACCTGCTCATCGGCATGGTGAACGCCAACCCGGCGCTAGAGGGACTCTTCGCGCAGCAGTTGATGGCGAAGCGCGACCCGGCCGCGCCGGTGAAGGGTGAGGACCCCGTCCTGCTCCGCGCCATGATCTCAGAGGGCGAGGCCGAGGCGTATCGCAAGCGCAGCACCGAGGGTTACGCCGTCGATGCGAAGGTCGTCCAGCGTGCCCTCGACTCCGCCGACGAGGTGATCGCGCGGAAGGACAAGGACAAGCTCGACGCCCGCACCGTCGCCAACGCGATGTTCCTGCGCGGCTACTTCCTCGAAGACCTCGGCACGTTCGAATCGAAGACGCGGGCCGTCCAGGCCTACCTCGACTTCGCTGCGGCGTACAAGGAATCCGACGCGAAGCGCGCAAGCGATGCCCTCGACAACGCCCAAGGCCTGATCGGCGAACTCCGCACCGAGAATCGCACCGATCCGGGAGTGGTCGCCGCGTACGAGCGGTTCCTGCCGCTCGCGATCGAGCCGCCTTTCAATCGGTCGCAGTTCACGTTCCTCTGGGCGTATCACCTGCAGTTCACGCTGCAGAAGCCCGTCGAGGCGATCGCGTTCTACCAGCGGCTGCCCGCGAACGATCCGAACCGCGACGCCGCGATCTACTTCACGCTCGTCGCGAAGAGCGCGCAGCTCGACCAGGTGAAGCAGGGCGACCCGCAGGCGAACGTCCTCGCGGCCGACATCGTCAAGCTGAGCGACGCGGTGGGCCGCGCGGCGCAGAACTCGTCACTTTCGGGCGACGACAAGGCGTCGTGGCGCTACCGCGCCGTCAACGCCACGCTCATCCGCGCCGACGCGCAGGCGAATCACCTCAAGGACAACAAGGGCGCGATCGCCACGCTGCAGAGCTTCGAACAGCTCGTCGAAGGCGTCCCCGGCGGCGATGATCTGCTCGGCGAAGCGCTCTTCATCCGTGTCCAATCGCTCATGGCGACGGGCCAGAACGATGCGGCCACGCAGCAGCTCGTCACGCTGCTCGAACGCACCGGCGGCGGTCGGGGCCTGAGGCTCGTGAACTCGATGCTCGATCGCCTCGGGCGAGATTTCACCGATGCGGAAGTCGCCGGCGACCGGGCCCGCATGGCGTCGCTGCAGGACAACCGCGCGACGCTCACCGGCTATCTGCTGCAGTGGTTCGAGAAGAGCGCCGACCCGCAGATGAAGCAATACGTCTACGGCATGCGCGTGCAGGAGGCCGAGACGCAGCGACTCGCCGCCGACCTCGATCCGGATGCGTCGCGCCGCACGCAGCGGATGGAGCAGGTCCGCCAGCGGTTCGAGCAGCTCGACAACGCCAAGGGCACGCGCCCGTGGGCGAGCAATCCGCAGCAGCTCCAGCCGGGCGAATCGCAGTACGATCCGTTCGTGCGGCTCAGCCTGGCGCGGATCGACTTCGAACTCGGCAAGTGGAAGGAAGCCCGCGACGGCTTCAACTTCCTCATCCGCAACCAGGCGCTCGGAGGCCCGTTCGTCACCGTCAACAGCGCCGGCCAAGACCCGCAGCAGCGCGACAACGACGTCTACTGGGAAGCCCACTACAAGCTGTTCCGCAGCCGCCTATCGATGAACGACCCAGCGGAGAACACCAAGCTCGACCTGCGAGGCCTGTACATCCGCTTCGGCGACAACACCGGCGGTCGCAAGTGGAAGGACCAACTCGCAGCGTTGCAGAAGGAGATCGACCCGGAGTGGACGCCTCCTTCCGCGACGACTCTCCCCGCGTCGACGCAACCTTAGCACGACTTCGCACGTTTCGGCGTGGCGACTGAAGTCGCCACCCCACGAGACGCGCGATTCATGCGAGTCCTCTCAAGATCTCGCACCCGCGCGCGAGCTTCTCGTCCGTCGTCGCGTAGCTGATGCGGAAGTGCGAATCGCGTCCGCTGAAGACGTTCCCGGGGATGACCAGCACGTTGTTCTCAATCGCGCGAAGACAGAACTCCGTCGCGTTTCCGCTGCGGAGTCCGGGGAAGATGTAGAACGCGCCTTCGGGCTTCACGACGTCGAACGTGTCCTTTAGTCCGTTGTAGACGATGTCGCGCTTCCGTTCGTACGCGTCGACGTACGACTGCATTGGCACGTCGAGCGCCTTGAGTGCCGCGAACTGGAACGCGCTCGGCGCGCACACGAACGTGTACTGCTGCAGCTTGGTCATCTGCGCGATGACCGGCTCGTAGCCAAACGCGTATCCGAGACGCCAGCCGGTCATGCCGTGCGATTTGCTGAAGCCGCGGAGGACGATGGATTTGGGATAGGCACGAAGGCACGAAGGCAGGGAGGCACGAAGAGAAGGCGCATTCACTTCGTGCCTGCGTGCCTGCGTGCCTGCGTGCCTGCCGTACACAAACGGCTCATAAATCTCATCGCTCAACAACAGCAGGTCGTGCTTGCGCGCGATCGCAACGGCCGCGTCGACCTCGGGTTGGGTCATCACGTAGCCGGTCGGGTTGCTCGGGCTGTTGAGGATGATGCACTTCGTCCGCGGCGTGATGGCCGCCTCGACCTTGTCAGCCGGGAACTTGAAGTCGGGGTAGCTGTCGATGACCACGCTCTTCGCGCTGATCATCGTCAGCAGGTGCTTGTACATGACGAAGTACGGGTCGAGGAAGATGCACTCGTCGCCCGGGTTGAGCACGCTCGTCAGGCACAGCTGAAGCCCGCCCGACACGCCCGAGGTGATGAGTACGTCGCCGACGTCGAAGCCGAACTCCTTCGCCGCGTCGGCGCGGAGGCGTTCGCGCAGCGGGGCGATGCCTTGGGTTTGCGTGTAGCGGTTGTCGCCACGACGGATGGCGGCGATGGCTTCTTCCTTCGCGGGCTCGGGCACGTCGAAGTCGGGCAGGCCGATCGAGAGGTTGATCGGGTCTTTCAGCTTCGCGGCGAGGTCGAACACCTTACGGATGCCCGAAGCGTCGACGGCCCGGGCGCGGTCGGAGATGAGGCGAGCGTCGTCAATCATGGGCCGAGCATTGTGGGGGATGTCGGCCGCGGAGTCACCACCAGATGAACACTGTCGAGATCCGTTATGCTCTGTCTGCAGTTCGCTGCGACTGGCACCACATGCAGTTGCATGTCCCCGATTCGTCGGTCGCGCGCGGGCTGAAATGCTCGTCGCGCGGGCAGTGTTCGTTCGGGTCTTTCGCTTTCGGGCCGATGGGGCAGCCGCAGCCTTCGGTGGGTTCGTCGCGGGCGATCTGGCTGAGGAACGGTCGGCCGCAGTAGCTCTTGCCGCACTTCACGACGACCAGCGGGCACCGCGCGCACACCTCGGCGCGCTGGGTCCAGCCCGCGTAGTCGCGCCCGCCGATGCCGGCCGAGCGGAAGAGGCTCGTCGTCCGCTTCACGCCCGCCTGTGCGAGCTTGATCACGATGCGCGACGGCGAGAGGGCAAGAGCCATGTATCAGTTATCGGCCCATGCCGGCGCCAGGCTTGAGCGGCATGCTCGGTCAGCTTCTGATCCGGTCCAGCAGCAGCACCGCCACCAGCGCGAAGATGACGACGGGCGTAAAGCTCATGATCGCGGGCCAGGTCATCGCCCAGGCGGGGTTCGGCGCGGGTTGGCCGGCCAGGCTCTGGCTGATGAACGCGCTCGCGAGGCACAGCCCGACGAGTGTGAAGACGCGTGTGGTGGCGGTCTTCAATTGCAACGGCTCGCGCGTCAGCACCGCGGGGATCGTCAGCCCGACGAGCACGATGTTCAGCAGGAAGCCCGCCCACCGGCTGTCGCGGACGCGGAGCAGGTCGCCCAGCCCGACCGCGTTGGGCGATGCGATCAGCTGGCTGATGCGGGCAGAGCTGAGCAGATCGACGAACTGGCCGTCGAGCGAGAGGCTGATCGTCTCCGGGGTGATCGTCCCTTTGTACGCGGCGACGGCGGTCGTTTCGGGCAGTGCCTTGCCGGCCCACATGCCCGGCTGCAGTCGGCCGTTCTCCAAGTCCCACTGCTGCTTGTCAGGGTCCCACACGGCGCGGTCGGCGCGGAGGAACGTCACGTTCTGCTGCCCGAACTCGATGATGTCGACGACGTCCATCGACGGCTGCGGGTTGTTCGTGCTGATCGGGTGGAACGCGCCGGCGTAAAGGACCTTGTCCTCGCCGTCCGGAATGGCGCGCAGCGCCTGCCCCGCGCCGAGCGACGCCGTCGCGCCGCGCTCGCGCGTCAGCTCGGGGAACAACTTCGGGACGATGAGTTCCTGGTTGATCGGCAGCAGCAGCAGGTTGAGCACCAGCGCTGCGAACAGGATCGGTGCCGCAACACGGAGCAGGTGCACGCCCGCGCCGAGCAGGGCGACGAGTTCGTTGTTCCGGCTCATCCGCATGAGCGTGAACGACGCCGCCACCACCGGCACGAGCCCGCCCAGCGCGCCGAAGATGCGGAACACCTGGAAACGGTAGTAGTCCACCATGCCGAGGACGACGTCGATCGCGCCGTCGACGGACTTCACGCCATCATTGCCGGTGATTTCGACGAACTCGTCGAACTTCACCACCATGTCGATGGTGATGAAGAGCCCGAGCAGGACGAACAGGAACAAGACGTAGTTCCAGAGGAACGAGCGAAGGACGTAGAGGTCCATCGTCGTCACGAACGGCCGCGAGCCGCGCTCGGGGGTTTCGCGGGCGATGGATTTCGGGGGAGCGGGAGCCTTCGCAGAGACGGCAGGCGCGGCAGCCGGCGCAGCGCGCGGAGCAGCAGGTTTCGAGCTTGGCGTAGCACTGGGTGCGCTACGCGCGACGGGTCGCGGAGCGGGGGCAGATGGCGCAGCAGAGCCGGGCGTCGGATCGCGCGGCGTAGAAGTTGAAGCCGGGCGCGAAGACGAGTCGCGCGTCGTCGTTCGAGGGCTCGCCGGCGTCGCTTGCGCCTTCGCCGGTGAAGCAGATGCGGTGTCTCGCGCCGAAGTCGTTGACGAATTCGGCGCGGAAGTCGGGGAACTGACGGTCGAACCAGCGGGGGACACGGACGGCGCAGCGAGCGGTTGCGCGTCAGCCCCTTCCGTCCCGCGTCGAGTTCTGCTGGTGTTCGACGCCGGTGCCGCGGGCGGCTTCGGCGCTGCGCCCGACCCGCCAAGACTCGCCGCCGGCTTCGGCAGCGAGATCGAGAAGACCTGAGACGGCGCATTCGCCTGCGTGACCGGCACCGTCGTGATCTTCACCCGCGGCGCGAACGGATTCGCCTGCTTCTTCGGCGGCGTCGCCGGCGCACCGTCCCCTTCCGCAGGTTTCGGCGGATCGGACGGTGCGGGGTTGTTGGGATCGGACGACACGATGAGCTAACGATTGTGCAGACTTTGAACGACTAACGAGGAACCAGTATCCAGTAACCACCCCTCACGTCGCCCGCAGTTTCAGCAGCATGAACAGCCCGATCACCATCACCGCGATGTTGCCGCTCCAGACCGTCCACAGGCCGGCCTTCAGTGGGTTGGCGTAGGCGGTCAGGTTCACAATCGCGTCCGGCACGTTCTCGGCCATGTGTTGGCCGGTCATGATGAGCAGTAGGCAGATGATCGCCGGGATGGTGCTCAGCGCGAACGCGCTGACGAAGTTGCCGCTGCGGAACCACGTGCCGATCACCGCGCCGACGAGGATCAGCACCAGGCACGACACCGCGAACGCGAACCGGCTGTGCAGCTCCGCCTCGACGTGGTTCTGCTGGCGGATGTAGGCGCCTTGGAGGCGTTCCTTGGAGCGGCTTCGTTCGAGCCGACCGTCGCGGAGGAACTCGCCGGCCGTCGTCTCGTTCAGCTTCCGGATCGCCTCGCTCATCGGCAGCACGTACGACTTGTTGATGCTCTGCTTGGCCGAGTATCCCTGCTTGTTGGCGATGACGGCGTCGAGCAGGTCGACCCGGACGGCGAGCTTGCCATTGTCGTTGTTCGGAAAAACGGTGAACTCCGCCCGGTTCGCGAGCGCGGAGAACGGGCCCTCGCCCTCGTCCTGGCGGAACTGAAGTCGCGGCTCGTCGGGCGTGCCCGCGGTCACAAAGAGCTTCTCGCCCGCGAGCTTGATCGACGTATTCGCCGGCACGTCGAGCCGGACGACGCCGTTCTCGCCTCGCAGGACGATGCTGCGGCGCTGTTCCAGTTGCGATTGCAGGTCGCCGAGGAACTGCCTTTGCTGGTCGAGCTTGCGGAAGTTGACGAGCAGCTTGCCGACGCGGCGGCTCATCTCCGGGTGATCGCGGATCGTCATCAGCCGGCCGAACGGCATGAAGCGGGCGGTCTCGCGGACGAGCGATTCGAGCGGGAAGAACGGCGTCGTCTGCGTGCCGATGACGGTGGAGATGGAGTTCTTGGCGCGCCCATCCCGGGCGGTCCGCGGTTCGCCTGATTCATCGACGGGGAACCGCGCGCCGTCCTCCAGGCGAAGGCTGAGCAGCACGTCGGCCTCGGGGCCGGCGTCGTCGGCGGGCATCTCGATGTACGCGACGGCCCGGCGGGCGATGAAGAACTCCTTCGGCCGCTTCGGCTCGCCGTCGTTGGCGTTGCTCTCGTAGGTGACGATCGTCACGTTGTTCAACTGCACCGCCTGCCCGCGCGGGTTCGACGGGTCGGCCGTCAGCACCTGCGCGTCGCGCGCGCTGATCGTGAGGTCGCTCCCCTGCGAATTGAACAGGATGCGGCGATCCCGCTCGATCTTCGTCGAGATCAACTGGGCGAGGTTGCTGTAGATGACGCGTTCCGCCCGCAGCAGGTTGGCCGGCACGACGAAGAGCATCATCGCCAGCGACGCCGCGAAGACCACGAACGCCAGCAGGCATGCCGGGAAGAGGATGTGCAGCCAGCCGATGCCGGCCGCGCGCATGGCGAGCAACTCGTTATCGCTGGCGAGCCTGCCGTAGACGAACGTGGTGGCGAACAGTGCCGCGACCGGCCAGGAGTAGTTGGTCATCGCCGGCAGGAAGAAGCCGAGCATCTGAGCCATCTGCGCCAGTTCGAGCCCCTGCTGCGTGAGCGGCCGCATCAGGCCGGCGAAGCTCATGATGCCCGCGAGAGCGCCGCTGGTGAGCAGGAAGACCCAGATCAGGTCTTTGAAGATGTACCAGAAAAGCGTCTTGCTCACGTTCGCGCGTTCCCGTGTCCTTGGGACGAGGAATGGTAAGCGGGGAGCCGCGGATTTCCCAACCGCTCGCGCGACGACGCGGTCGCGGGGCCGCGGTGCGCTCTGTCCGCGGTGACTCAGGCTTCCGGTAGCTGTGAAGAAAAGCTACGCCCGTTCTTTCCCCTCACCCCTCCGACGTCGCAGCGCGGCGACGGCCCCTGCGAAGATCGCGCCCGCCAACCCGGGTTCGGGCACGAGGGACGGCGCCGCGGCCAGTTCAGCGATGCCGGCGAAGCTTCCGGAAATCGACCGGTTGTAGTTCGACGCGAGGAGCAGCAGGTCGTCGAAGTTGACGCGGCCGTCGTAGTTGTAGTCGCCTTGGTACCACGCGGCGGATGCGGACGCGTTGTAGTTCGCGGCCAGCGCGAGCAGGTCGTCGAAGTTCACGGTGCCATCGAGCGTGGCGTCGCCGGGCAGGGTGGTGCGGAGCAGCAGCGAAGTGCTGTCGACGGTGCGGTTGAACCAGACGCCGGACCCGCCCGGGAAGAGGCGCGACGCCTCGATGTACCCGATCGCGAGGTTGCTGGAGGCGTTGAGTCCGACCGCGGTGAACGGGGCGAGCGCGCCGCCGGCGGTGTTGGTGTTCCAGCGGCGGGCCAGGCTCGTCGCGAGCAGGCCGCGGATGTCGCCGGGGCCGTCGACGGCGTTGTAGTTGATGACGAGTCGGCCTTCATTGAGGTTGAGCGTGGCGGAGTTGGCGACGCTGACGACGCGCGTGACCACCGGTGCCGCCGCCGTAGCTAAGGGTGCCGCGCTCGACGAAAGCGCGAGGACGCCACCGTTCGCCACGATTGCAAAACCTGCGCCGCCGCGCAACGTGACAAGCGTGCTGCCCTCCTTGATCAACTGTCGCCGGCTCACGGCTAGGTCGTCCGCGGCGTCGGAGCGGCTGGCGTTGAGCAGGTTGTCGAACGTGAGGGTCTGCGCTGCGCCGTCGGCGACGAGGCGCAGGCCGGACGTCGCCGTCACCGTCACCCGCGCGCGGAACGCCGTGAACCCGTTCTTGATTGTCAACCGTGCGTATCCGTCGTCGGCCGATTCGAGTTGGATGCCGTTGGTCGCCGCGCCCGACAGATTGAAGTTGTAGCCGTTCACGCCGTCGACGAGGAGACGCTTCGTGCGGATGAGCGCGTCGACGCTGACGGTGGTCGTCCCGGAACTGTTGACGGGGCCGAACCGCACCATCTCTCGCGCGTCGGTCGGCGTTCCGCCCACCCAGTTCGCGCTCGCCGAGACGTTCCCCGCGGTCGTCGTGTTGGACCAGCCGGAGTTCAGCCAAGGAACGGAGAGGTACCCGACCGTTCCGTTCGTCGGCAGCGCGAAGAACCGCGCCAGTAGAAGGCTGGAGCTGCCGCCGCTGGCATTGGGAACGGTGAACTCCTGCATTGGGAGCAATCCCAAGGCCATGTCGACCGACGTGGACGTCAGGTTGAAGGCCATCGAACCCGTTCCAAACAATGGCAAGGTCGGCCGCAGTGGGGTTGCCGGCAGTGGGTTGAAGTTGATCGAACTGTTGACCCACCCCCCGGCGACGCCGGCGCCGTCCGGCGCGAACGACACGGTGCCGACGATCTGCGCCGAGCCCGTCGGCTCGGGCAGCGAGGGCGGGGGCGGAGGTGGAATAGACGGCGTCGGGAACGGGATCGGCATGAGCGTCACCGCGCCGGGGCTCGTGCCATTCGCACCCGGGCTCCGCAGGCCAAAGCCCTGAACGGAGACCGTCATCGTGCCACCCGACGACAAAGCCTTGGTGACCGTGGTGTCGGGGTAATCCAAGCCAAGGCTGGTGACGTTCGCCGACGTTGACGTGAAGGGGTACGCGGGGCTTGCGAAGTCGATCGTCAATCGGCCCGTGGCCGGGCCTTCGTAGATCTTCCCATCTGGGAACGGTCCGCCGATCCCCAGTAAACCTTGCCCGGGGATGATCAGGTCGATCGGCTCCGCAAACGCCGGCACGGCCGCGATCGCCGCAGACGCCAGTCCCACGAACGCCACGATCGGACGTCGGCCACGCAGATTCATCGTACGACGCATGATGTTCTCCCGCTCGACGCCGGATCGGGGCCTGCCCGCGAACCACGCACTGGCGAGCCGTGCCGGTTGTGTCAGAGTGGGTGAGCACCGTCAACACAAAAATGCAACGCGAATCATTGGCAGCGTCGGTTGCGGATACGGTGACAGGGCCACGTCACTGTGAGCCGGAAACACCGCATTTTCGGGCTGGATTCTTTCTCGATTCGGTGACCATACTGGCCGGGTGTGAGACGCTCTTTGACAAGTCAAACAGGCGGGCGAATGCGACCTATTCCTTCGAGTCAGGTCTTCGCGCGTGATTGGATGCGTTCGACGTGCGGTCGAGGCGCAACGCATGTCAGGCGATGCCTGGGAGGGGACTGACACGTGAAAACGCAGTTCTGGCGCAACGGCATGGGTTCGAGGTCGTCGAATGTCAGGTTTTGTCACGGTACTTCATTTCACTGCTTACCCATACCGCCGTCGCTGCGTCGAAGTCGTGCACGCCTTCCCGTAGACTGTCTCGGTAATGCAGGAACTGCAGTCCGTCGTCCTCGAAGTGTTGGCCGTCTACCTGATTGTCGGGGCGGGGATGGCGTTGCGGGGCGTGGGGTGGCTCACGCGGGAGGCGGATGCGTCCGTCACGAAGTTCACAGCGTTCCTCTTCATCCCGTGCATGTTCTTCTCGAACGTGGTCGGCGACGCGAAGTTCCAGCACTTCGGCGCGACGGTCGCGCCGATCAGCGTGGGGTTCTTCACCACCGTGATGGGATTCGTCCTTGCCGGGTTCCTCGCGCAGACGCTTCGCGGGAAGGTCGGCCTGCCGACGCCGGAACACCGCGGGGCGTTCACGCTCTGCACCGGCATGTACAACTACGGCTACATCCCGTACCCGCTCGCGCTTGCGCTCATGAAGGAGGCTTACCCGACGATGATGGTCCACAACGTCGGCGTGGAGATCGCGCTCTGGACGGTCGGCATCGTGGTCATCACCGGCGGATTGCAGCCCGGTTGGTGGAAGCACCTCTTCAACCCGCCCGCGATGGCGATGGTGCTGGCCGTCGCACTCAACGCACTCGGCTGGGCGCCGTACATCCCGCATCCGATCCACAAGGCGACCACGATGCTCGGCGCTTGCGCCATCCCGGTCGGGCTGCTCGTCACCGGTGCTGTGGTGCTCGACCTGCTCAAGCAGATCCAGTGGCATCGCGGTCTGCGGACGTTGCTGAGCGCATCGCTGCTCCGGCTCGGCGTGCTGCCGGTGCTGTTCCTGCTGCTGGCGAAGTATCTGCCGATCGACAAGGAGTTGAGGCAGGTCATCATCCTGCAGGCGGCCATGCCGGCGGCGATGTTCCCGATCGTGCTGACGCGGCTGTACAAGCAGGACACCGAGACGGCCGTGCGGGTGGTCATCGGTACGGCTGTGTTCGGGCTCGTGACGATCCCGCTTTGGATCTGGGTGGGGCGATGGTGGGTGGGAGTTTGAGGAATGCCCAATGCCCAAGCCCGAATGCCCAATGATCAATTCGGTCCCGTCTCTTCCGCATGTTTTGGGCATTAGGATTTGGGCATTGGGCGTTCTTTCTTGACTGTCGCCCGAACGTATCCGACGTCATCCGTGCCATGCGTCTCGACCTTAACTTTGTCGCCTACGGGCTACCGCAGTGGTTGGCGGAGATCCCCCTTCTCAGCTACGCAGGTTTCGGTTTGGCGGCGATCTTCCTCGCGATGAGCTACGCACAGGACGCGAAAGACCTGCGGTTCTTCTCGTTATCAGCCCTCGCGTATGGGCTCGTGCCGCTCTGGCCGATGATTTCGGGGTGACATGCGGCCGGCGTTGCGGTCCAATGGGTCCTCAGGACGGGCAACGCACGTGACCGAAGACGGACCTCTATTCGACGACGAAGACGACGACTCCCCGGAGAGCGACTCCGAGGCGTTCTCCTTTTCCGATTTCACGCCCAAGCACACAGATCCCGACGGCGAGGCCGCCTTCCCACCGCCGGCCGACGTAATCGACGTCCACTGCATCCACTGCGGCAAGACCTTCGTCAGCAGCGACATGGTGAAGCGCTGGATCGACTCGACGGCCGAGTATGCCTGGTGTTGCCCGGACGAAGAATGCGACGGCGTCGGATTCTGCTTCGACATCTGGCCCGTCGACCCCGATTGGCGCGACGAGCACGGCGATCCCGTCACCACCGACGCGCTCCCGGCAAACTTCCCCGAGAAACGCGAGAACTGCGTCTGGCTCGAGTCGGACGAGGAGATCATGTTCGAGGACGAGTACCGCGTGGGCGGCTACGAGCGGCAGAAGCAGATCGACACGCGCGAGGACGCGTTCTGGCCACCCGGCACGAGCCCGCGGAGCGACGACGCCGAGGGCGGGCCGATGGGGACGGATGACATCCCGTTCTAGCAGGATACACTTCACTATTTTGCCAGCGGGCCATCTTTCCTGCGGGTAGGGGTATAGCGATTTTGTCGTCGCCATCAGTCGGCTTCACAAAAATCGGCCGTTTTCTGGCGGTCGACCGAATATGGGGCTTGACGTTTTTGCTGCAATCTCTAGTCTTCACTGCCGAAAGCGATGTGCCGAAAACCTGGCGAACGGTTGCGCGACGCGGGGTGCGTCGTTGCGATGAGGTTCTCTCGGCTCCGCCACTGCGGGGCACGTTTCATTAGGGCTCGGCGCGACGTCGCGAACCAACGCGATCGGAGAGAAATGCACATGTCGAACAAGCTGACCGCTCCCGTTCTGGCCGCCGCTGCCGTGGCGTTGACGTCGTCGCTGGCGTCCGCCGTGGTGTACACCGTCCCCGGCTATACGGCCGGCCTTCCCGGTGGCAGCCCGCCTTACGCCTTCAATGTCAGCTCGTCGATCGCCAGCACCGATACGTGGACGCGGCCCACGCCCATCTCGCAGTGGCGCGTGCCCACCTCTGCCACCAGCACCGGCCGCAACTACAACGCGCAGAACTTCGTCCCCGCCGACACCGCGTCGTACATCTGGTCGACGAGCGGCAGCGTGACCGGCGTGCAGACGTTCCTCTACAACGGCACGTTCACGCCTGCCACCCCGCTCGCGAACCTGATCGCCGCCTCGAACGGCACAAGCCTGTGGGGTACGCCCGTCCTCACCGCGGGCCAGACCTACGTCGTCGTCACGAGCGCCTCGAATGCCGGCGTGACCGGCAGCTACAACGTCCGCTTCAACCGCGGCGCGCTGAGCACCGCCGGCGCTCAGAACATTCCGAACAACACCCCGTCGGGCGTCAGCTACACGATCAACATCACCGATCCGGGCAACGTCACCGCGTTCAACTCGGTGTCGCTGCTCGGCATCCGTCATCACGCGATCGGCGATCTCCGCATCACGCTCACGCACGTCCAGTCTGGCAAGGTCGTCGACATCATCGATCGCGTCGCCGACGGTGGTCACATCGGCCGCCTGCTCGGCAACTTCGGCTCGACCGACTACACGTTCGTCGACTCGGGCGGCTCTGCGTACCCGGCCACGTTCAGCGATGTCACGGCTGGCACGTACAACGTCTTCAGCAACGCGGGCGGCGTGAACGACGCGACCGCGGGCAACTTCCCGCTCAGCAGCTTCATCGGCGACACCATCGCCGGCACGTGGGTGCTGAACGTCGCCGACGTGTCGAACGATGCGGGCGGCAACGACAGCATCGGCTCGATCGCGGGCTTCCGCTTCGATGCCAGCGTCGCCGTGCCCGAGCCGGTCAGCCTTGCCTTCGGCGCTGTCGCCGCAGGACTGACGCTCGCCCGTCGTCGCGTCGTTCGCTGAATCGCCCGGCGTCTGTGGTCGCTACGCCGCTACTTGTGAGACAACCTGAATTGCAGACCCCGGCGATTGCGTTCGCCGGAGTCTTTCGTGGCCCCGATCACACCTGCTCTTGCCTGAAACGGAGAGATTTCCTGCCATGTCGTCCAACCTGATCCGCCCCGTCGGCCTGGCCGTGCTCGGCCTTGTCGCATGGTCTTCATCCGCCCGCGCCGGTGTCACCATCACCAACGGCGACGCCCGCCTCGGTTTCGCCGACTCGGCCCCCGCCTTCGAGACGCCCGCATTCGGCAACGGCGAACTCCGCTTCAACGGCCCCAGTTCGGGCGACTACCTCAACAAGTACACGTGGTACGTCCGCGGACAGGGCAGCAACACACCGTTCAGCTGGCCGGTCACGCCGACGCAATCGCCTTCCGGCAGCACCGTGCCCGACGCCGTGCGACTGAGCTACGCCAACGCCGGCATCGGTCCGATCGGTTCGGCGTGGTGGAACGCGACGGTCGACATGTCGCTCACCGACGGCGCGAGCGCCAACCAGGGCAACGCCCTCACGACTGTTCGCTTCAGCGCCTCGACGAGTAACTCGGCGAGCCGCACGTTCCAGATCTTCTGCTACTTCGACCCCGACGTTCACCCGGCCGGCTCCGACTCGGGCGAGAGCGTTGCCGCGACGCGATCGGGCTCGCTCGTGAACGCGCAGTTCACCACGACCACTTCGACCGACGTCGTGAACGTCATCGCGACGGGCAACCCGACGATCGTCCAGGTCGGCGAGGCCAGCAACACCATCTCGGGTACGCCGCTCCGCAACATCGTCGGCGCGAGCACCAGCAACCCGATGAGCGCGTCGACCGACCTCATCCAGTCGCCGACGCCAATGAATGTCGGCGGCTTCATCAACGGCAGCGCGATCGGCCTGCAGTGGACGGTCACCCTCGCGCCGGGACAGTCGGCACAGGAACTGCAATTCGCGATAGGCGTGAACCAGCTCGCCGTGTTGCCCGAGCCGACGTCGATCATGGCGACGCTCGGTGCCGGCGCGCTCGTGCTGCGTCGCCGACGCTGCGCGTGACGAACGCGTTCAAGGTCCGGGGTGCATACCCCTGGACTAGACGTCAGTCGTTGCGCGGTTAACTCGACCCTCCGATCCGGGCCCGGCATATGCATGCCGGGCTCTGCCTTGCGCGCTCAAGGTACTGCCACGAACGCCGGACTGCGTGCGCCCCGATGTGCCCGCCCGTCGAAGCCCCGATTCGTCGGATGAGCCATGCGATCTACCCTCGCTCCTCTCGCGAGTGAAGGGATCGAGCACCATGGCCAACGCGTCACGCAATGAAGGCAAGAGCGGGCAGAAGCCCGAGCAGCATCCGCCGCAAGCGCAGGCGTCGCAGCCCGGACATGAGAGCGAGATGACGCCCGAGCCGGTCGCGATCCAGCCGGGCTATCGCGGCAGTGCGAAGCTGTTGGGCAAGCGCGCCGTCATCACCGGCGGCGATAGCGGCATCGGCCGGGCCGTCGCGCTGCACTTCGCGGCCGAGGGTGCCGACGTCGCGATCGTCTACCTCGACGAAGAGAAGGACGACGCCCAGAAGACCGCCGACGACATCGCGAAGTTCGGCCGGAAGTGCGAACGCATCCCGGGCGACATCGCGACGAAGCAGTTCTGCACCGAGGCCGTCGACCGCGCCGCCAAATCGCTCGGCGGCATCGACGTCCTCGTCAACAACGCGGCCGTCCAGTTTCCGAAGCAGGACATCGCCGAGATCGTCGAAGACGAACTCGAACGAACCTTTCGCGTGAACATCTTCGCGATGTTCCACCTCTCTGCAGCGGCGATGCCTCACCTGGAGAAGTCGACCGACGCGAGCGTCATCAACACGACGAGTGTGACGGCGTACCGAGGCAGCCCGAGCCTGCTCGACTACAGCGCGACGAAGGGCGCGATCGTCACGTTCACGCGAAGCCTGAGCGGGATGCTGGCGAAGAAGAACATCCGCGTGAACGCCGTCGCGCCGGGGCCGATCTGGACGCCGCTGATTCCCGCGACGTTCCCGCCAGAGAAGGTGAAGAGCTTCGGCTCAGACGTCCCGCTCGGCCGCGCGGGGCAGCCGTGGGAGTGCGCGGGGGCGTATGTGTTCTTGGCGAGCAGCGCGTCGACCTACATCACGGGCCAAGTCATCCACCCTAACGGCGGGGAGATCGTGAACGGGTGATTTTGCCCCCGGGCTTGCCCGCGGGAACGAGACGGATCGACGTTGTTCATCAGGGATGGAGTTGAGACCACTTATTGAAAGGAACGCATCATGGCTATGGAAACGCTTGCGGATTTGTTCGAAGAACAGATCAAAGACCTGTATAGCGCCGAGAAGCAACTCACGAAGGCGCTGCCGAAGATGATGAAGGCGGCCGCCAGCGAAGAGTTGAAGAAGGCCTTCGAAGATCACCTCGCCGAGACGACCGAGCAGGTCGCCCGGCTGGAGAAGATCGCCGAACTCTGCGAGTTCAAGCCCACGGGCGAGGTCTGCGCCGCGATGAAAGGACTCATCGAGGAAGGGCAGAAGGCAATGGACGAGGAGGGCGAAGACCCGATCCTCGACGCTGGCCTGGTGGCTGCGGCGCAGCGGATCGAGCACTACGAGATGTCGGGCTACGGCACTGCGAAGCGCCTCGCCGAACTGCTCGGCGAGGACGAAGCGGTGAAGCTGCTCGACCTCACGCTCGGCGAAGAGGAAGCCGCCGACGAGAAGCTCACCGAGGTGGCCGAGCAGTCGCTATACCCGGCCGCCCAGTCGGATGAGGAAGGCGAAGAAGGCGACGACGAGGACGAAGAGGAGTCCGAAGAGGACGAGTCGGACGACGATGCGGCGGAAGCATCAGAAGACGACGAAGAGGACACCGGCAAGGCCACCGGCCGCAACGCCCGCGGCGCCGCGGGCGGCGGCAAGGGCGCGAAGAAGAAGTGACCGGAAGCTCCCGGTTTCAAAAACGAGAGAATCAGAGCCCCGCAATCGATCGAGGCGTCGCCAGAGCGAGAAAGCGCTCCGGCGGAGCCACGAGAGGTTGCGGGGCTCGCTCGTTTGCACGGCAATCGGCCGTCCCGCCCCTGTCGCGGCGAATCCCGGCGCATATACTTCCGCAGTCCCGGAAAACGCCATGATCGACACCCAAGCATTGCCCGACAACATCCTGACCACGCAGCTGAAGAAGGTCGTCAACTGGGCGCGCCGCAACAGCCTGTGGCCGATGCCGTTCGCGACGGCGTGTTGCGGCATTGAACTGATGGCCACCGCCAGCTCGCGTTACGACCTCGCCCGCTTCGGGGCCGAGGCGATGCGGTTCAGCCCGCGGCAGTCCGACCTGATGATCGTGGCCGGTCGCGTCGGCATTAAGATGATGCCCGTGCTCCAGCACATCTATCAGCAGATGACCGAGCCGAAGTGGGTCATTAGCATGGGCGCATGCGCCAGCACGGGCGGCGTCTTCGACGCATACGCCACCGTGCAGGGCATCGACCAGTTCATGCCCGTCGACGTCTACGTACCCGGCTGCCCGCCGCGACCGGAGACGCTCATCGAAGGCATCATGGCGCTCCAGCGGATCATCGACGAAGAGGGCCTCCCGCCCGCCGGCCGACGCCGCGCGCTGCAGCTTCAAATCGAGCCCAGCTACGTGCCTAAGCCGCAGCCGATCACTGTTGGCGGCGTGCCGATCAGGTGACGAAATGCCCAATGCCCAAGTCCTAATGCCCAAAGGAAGACGGGCAACGTGTCATTGTTGGGCATTGGGGTTTGGGTATTGGGCATTCGAGTTCCCTGGCAAGTGACGAAGTCCCCGCTCAAATCCCCCCTCGCCCTCGCGCTGTTCATCGGCAGCGCGGTGATCGGGCTTGCCGTTGATCTGGGGACGAAGTACCTCGCGTTCGATTCGCCGTGGCAGCTGCTCGACCATCTGGAGCGATTCAACGGCCAGTGGGTCGCGATCGGGTCAGACGCCCGCGAGGTGAAGCTCATCCCACACGTGCTCTACCTCCGCGCCACGGTGAACGAAGGCGCGGTGTTCGGCATCGGACAGGGGAAGCAGGCGCTGTTCGTGCTCGTCAGCATCGTCGCGACGGCGTTCCTCACGTTCCTCTTCGCGCAGGCGAAGTCGAAGTTCGAATTCGTCCTGCTCGGGCTCCTCCTCGCGGGCGTGCTCGGGAACATGTACGACCGCGTGATGTACAACTACGTCCGAGACTTCTTCTTCATGCTGCCCACCACCAGTTGGCCCGGCACGTGGAGCCTGGGCAGCTACCCCGGCACGGGCTCGCGACTCGTTTTCCCGTACATTTTCAACGTCGCCGACGTGCTCCTCTGCTGCGGTGTGGCGGTGCTGATGGTCCGCAACTTGCTCCCTGAAAAGAAGCCGCAGGACGAATCGCCCGTACCCGCCCCGACGGCATAGCGAACGTTGCGGGCGTACCATTCCTTCGCAAGCAAGGCGTCTCGATTTCGGGCGTCTTCCGGTTACAGTCTCGCGGTTCGCTATGTCGATGTCGCTCCGATTCGAGATCTTCCGTGAAGGCCGACGCCTCGAGGGTTACACGCCTGTCGCGCCCATGTGCGTCGCGCAGGAGAGCATCCCCATCCCCGGCGAGATCGGCTTCCGCGACGGCATGCTCCGCACCGGCATGGCCGACCAAGCCCTCGGCGCGGCCCTGCTGTGGGACTGCGGCGAGCCCGGCGAGTTCCATCTCGAAACCACGCGGCTCATGCCGCGCCCGAACAAGACGCACTGCCTCAACGTCGAACTCGCCCGCTTCCGCTTGATGAAGCTGCTGCAGAAGGTCGAAGACTGGGGCCTCATGGACATGCCGCAGGCGGAGTCGATTGTGACGCGGCTCAAGGCGCTTCAGGAACGCTTTGCCGAAGCGCTGGTCGCCATGCCCGACGGGGCGGCCGCTTCGCCCGTTGCGGATGAAGTCATCCGCGAGTCGATCGCGCTCGGCGACGAACTCGCCCTCTTCAACGCCGACCTCACGCTTGCTCGCCGCAAGCAGCAGAACGCCTTCGCGCGGTTCGTGTTCGGCAGCCGGGTCGACTGGACAGTCCGGAGCCAGCGCGCGAAGGACCTCCTCGCCGATCACTTCGATTACGCCGTGCTGCCGCTCACCTGGAAGCTTTTGCAGCCGAAGGAAGACGCGTTCGACACGGCCGCGCTCGACGAGTGGGTCGAGTTCCTCACGCGGCGACGCATCCCGATCATCGCCGGGCCGATCATCGATCTCACCGAAGAGGCGCTCCCGGATTGGGTCTACATGTGGGAGAACGACCTCGACGTGCTGCGCGACCTGATGGTCGACTTCGTGCGGAAGATGGTGACGCGGTATCGCCGCGCGGTGAGCGTGTGGAACGTCGTCGGCAGCATGCACAACCCGGCCGTCGGGCACCTCAGCTTCGAACAGACGATCGAACTCACGCGCCTGCTCGTCGCGCAGGTGAAGAGCATGCTCCCGCAGGGCCGAACGCTGGTAACGATCCGCGACCCGTTCAGCGAAGCGCATGCCGGCAAGCACCCCGGCACGCCGCCCATGCTCTACGCCGACACGATCGCGCAAGCGGGCGTAAGCGTCGATGGCTTCGCGCTCGAGTACCAGATGGGCGTGCCGAAGCCCGGCTCGCACACGCGAGATCTCTTCCAGTTGAGCGTCGCGCTAGATCGACTGAGCAGCACGGGCAAACCCGTCTACGTCACCGCGCTCGGCTGCCCCGGCCGATCAAGCCCGGACCCGCAAGACGCCAGCGAAGGCAAGCTCGACCCCAGCCGTGCCGGCCGATGGGGCAAGACGCCCTGGAACGCCGACGTGCAGGCGAAATGGCTCGAAGCGGCATCGAAGGTCGCGCTCGGCAAGCCGTTCATCGAAAGCATCACGTGGGCGAGCCTGACCGACTCCGGCGCAAGCCTGCCCGCGGGCGGCCTCGTCGACGACATGTTCAAGCCCAAGCCTGCATTCGAGGTCTTCCAGCAACTCCGCCAGACCTACCTGCGCCGCGAACCGGCTAAGAAATGACCGATGCGTTCCCTGATCTCCTGCTCGCCAGCGTCGGCACGCAGTCCGTCGTCTTCTGGACGGTCTTCCACGTCATCATCCTGATCGCGATCTACGTCGACCTGTTTCTCCTCAACAAGGAGAACCACAACAACAACATGAAGCTGAACCTCTTCACCGTCGCCATGTGGATGGCGGCGGGGCTGGGGTTCGGCGCGCTGGTGTGGAACTACAAGGGCGCGACCGGCGCGATGAACTACTGGACGGGCTACCTGCTCGAACAGTCGCTCTCGGTCGACAACCTGTTCGTCTTCCTCGTGCTGTTCCGCTACTTCAAGGTGAACAGCGAGAACCAGCGCCGCGCACTGGTGTGGGGCATCGTCGCTGCGATCCTCATGCGAGGCGTCTTCATCTTCGCGGGCGTGGCGCTCGTGAGCATGTTCAGCTGGCTGCTGTACCCGCTCGGCGCGTTCCTCATCTACACGGGCCTGAAGCTTTTGAAGGCAGGCGACGACGACGCCGTCGACCCCGAGAGCAACGCCGCCCTGAAGTTCTGCCGCCGGTTCCTACCGCTGAGCAATGATTACGACGGCAGCCGATTCACGACGAAGCAGGATGGGAAGTTCGCCTTTACGCCGCTCTTCGTGGTGCTGCTGGTCATTAACTTCACCGACGTGATGTTCGCGACGGACTCGATCCCGGCGATCATCGGCGTCACCACCGATCTGTTCATCGTCTACACCAGCAACATCTTCGCGGTGTGCGGACTGCGGGCGCTCTACTTCGCGCTGTCGGGCCTGTTCGACATCTTCCACCTGCTGAAGTACGGGCTTGCGGTGGTGCTGACATTCATCGGCGTGAAGATGCTCGCCGAGGGGCCGATCGAGCACTACCTGCACGTCGACAAGATGACGCTGACGATCCTCTCCCTGATCGTCGTGGCCGGCACGCTGGCGGCGAGCGTGATCCTGTCGCTTGTGATCAAGAAGAAGGAAGAGCCAGAAACGCAGAGCACGTAGGGTGCATCTCCGATGCACCGCGTTTGGGGTTTCGCAGATGGTGCATCGGAGATGCACCCTACAGACGCCGAACTGCCTCCACGTCCCGCGTCAGCTGAGCCTTCAGCGCTTCGACGCTCGGGAACTTCTGCTGATCGCGCACCCACGCAAGCAGCTCGATCGTCATCGGCTTGCCGTAGAGATCGCCTGCGAAGTCGAGCACGTGCGCCTCGATTGCGACGGCCTCGCCATCAAATGTCGGCTTCGTTCCGACGCTCAGCGCCGCAAGATGCGACTGGTCGTCGAACCGACACCGCGCCGCGTACACGCCTGGCGCGGGCAGCAGTTGGTCTGCGTCGTCGCACTGCAGGTTGGCCGTCGGGAAGCCGATCGTGCGGCCGCGCTGGTCGCCTTTCACCACGCGGCCATCGAGCGAGAATGGCCTGCCCAGGCACGCTTCCGCGTCCCGCACTCTCCCGTGCGCGATGAGCCAGCGGATGAGCGAACTGCTCACCGGCACCACCGCGAGGTCGGTCAGCTGCACGGTCACTTCCGTCGCGATCGTGAGCGGGATGCCATCGCGGGCGCACCACTCGCGCAGCACGTTGATGTTGCCTCGCCGGGCCCTGCCGAAGTTGAAGTTGACGCCTTCGACGAGGTGGGCGACGCGCGCGTCGTCTCGAAGGATGGCGTAGAAGTCTTCCGCGTTGACGCCGAGCACGTCGGGCGTCGGCGCGAGCGTGACGAGGCGATCGACGCCCAGCGCGGCCAACAGTTGCCGCTTCCGCTGGGACGACGCGATCCGCGGCGGCGCGAGGTTCGGGCGGATCACCGTCAGCGGGTGCGGCTCGAACGTGACGACCACCGCCTCGCGCCCGTCGCCTCGCGCGGCCACGCACTGCGCGACGATCGACGCATGCCCGACGTGCACGCCGTCGAAATTCCCGATCGTGACGGCCGCGCCGTGCGGGATACGCTTGAGAGAATCGAGGCCTTCTTCGAGGAGCATCGGTTCACTCCTCCGTCAGTCCGCGCAGGAGCGATTCGCCGAGCTTGCGGAGGGAGCGGTTCTTCAGCAGGGCGACCGGGTCGATCTGCGTGATGTCGACGTCGCCCCGGTGCGAGAAGCCTTGCGAGGCAGAGGCGAAACCGCCACCGATCTTCACGTTGGCGTCGACGTCGTAGCGGAGGCGTGACGGGTCGCGGATGATCGCGGTGCCGAGGTTGAGCAGGTCGTCGAACTTCACGGTGATGGGCAGCGTGACCGGCGCCGTACCGTTCGCGGGGATGGTGACGTCAGGCTTGGCCGAACCGGAGGCGACGTTCGTGCCGGCAAGCGCGAGCTTGTACGTCGACTTGCCCACGGGCACGTCGCGGTCGTTGGGGTTGGTGACGTTCAACTTCACGTCGAGCGTGAACCCGTCGGCGTCGATTGCGCCGACGCTGGCCCCGTCGACCGCAACCGTAGGCGGCTTCAGCGATTGGCAGCCCGTGCAGGCGAGCAGGACCAGGAGCAGAGATCCAAGAGTCCGAGTCATGGCTGGCGAGTATACGGAGGCGTCGCCGCGATGCCCGCGCAGTTCACGGGGCGACCCCGCGCAGGATCTCCACGCAGTTTCCGTATCGATGGGTGCCGAACTGCAAATCCGCGATTCTGCTGTCAGCCCATGGCTCCCAGCAGTCGTCTGCGTTGCTCTCGCCCTCCCGCTGCTGATCGTGAAGATGCTCGGGGAATCCTCGATCGAGACGGGCCGCAATTGACGCCTACCGTCGCGGCACCATGCCGACAAGAACTTCATCGCGTAAGACGACCAAACGTCCCACAAAAGACCCGAAGGGCGGCCTGACCGCAGCCGGTCGGGCGGAGTTCAAACGCAAGGAAGGCGCGAACCTGAAGCCCGGTGTGAAGGGAAAGGCCGACACGCCCGAGAAGATGAAGCGGAAGGGCTCGTTCCTGCGACGCCACTACGCAACGCTGCGCGGCGACCTGGTGGACGAGAACGGCAAGCCAACCCGGCTCGCACTCCAAGCGCACGCGTGGGGCGAGCCCGTTCCGATAACGAAAGCGGCCGCGAAAAAGCTCGCGGACAAGGGGACGAAACTGCCAGAGAAGTACCGGGCGTCGAAGGCGAAGAAATGATTCACGCGAAGATGTCGTCAAGCGGCAGCGTGAAGCCCGCGACGACGTCGCTGGCGTCGAGCAACTGCCCTTGCGTAAACAGTTCTGGAACACGACCGGGCCGGTAGATGGTGACCGTCTTGCGCTTCGGATTAATGAGCCATGCGAGCCGAGCACCGGCGGCGATCCATGCGTCAATCTTCTCTTCGATGTCGAACACGGTGTCTGACTCGCTTAACACTTCGACCACGAAGTCGGGCGCGCCGATGAAATAGCCTTCTACGCCACCCGCGGGCCAGCGGTCGGCGCGGATGAACGAGACGTCCGGTGCACGGACCGTATCCGGGGCCTCCTCGATCATGAACCCGGTCTCGGATGCGAAGACCGCGCCGAGCTTGGCGCGTTTCACATGTGCGCCCAGCGGAATGTGAATATTGCTCGCGTAGTACCCGTGATTCGTATGCGGAGGCGGCATGGTGACGAGTTCTCCCCGGATCAACTCGTGACGGTTCGGCTCGTCTCGAATCGCGGCGAACTCGCGCCAGGTGAGAGGCTTGGTGGCGACGCCCATACGGCAGAGTATAGCGATAACCGGCTCCGCCCGCTGGTGATTTCCGTCCGCCGTTGACGCCATGGACCGTCAGTCGTAGCGTCGCCGGGATGCTTTCGATCGATGAGAAAATCGCCCTCCTGAAGCGGCGTTGCGAGCGGATCGTGTCTGAAGAGGAGCTCCGCAGGCGGCTCGAGCAGTCGGAACGGACCGGCGTGCCGCTGCGCATCAAGCTAGGCATGGACCCGACGGCGCCGGACGTCACGCTCGGGCACTGCGTGCCGCTGAAAATCGTGAGGCAGTTCCAGGAGTGGGGGCACAAAGCGGTCATCATCGTGGGCGACTACACCGCCCGCGTAGGCGACCCGTCCGGCCGAAACGCGCTGCGCCCGCAACTGTCGGGCGAGGAGATCGACGCCAACGCGAAGACGTACGTGGCGCAGATCGGGAAGATCCTCCTCACCGATCCCGCCCACCTCGAAGTCCGCTTCAACGGCGAGTGGCTCGGCAAGATGAGCATGATGGACGTCATCAAGCTTCTCTCGCGCAAGACCGTCGCGCAGCTGCTCGCACGCGAAGACTTCGCGAAGCGATACGCGAGTCAGACGGACATCTACCTGCACGAACTGTTCTACCCGTTGCTACAAGGTTGGGACTCGGTCGAGATCAACGCCGACCTGGAGATGGGCGGCAACGACCAGCTCTTCAACAACCTCGTCGGGCGCGAACTGCAGGAGAAGGTCGGCAAGGTCGGGCAGATGGTGATGGTGACGCCGCTGCTGGTCGGCACGGATGGCGTCATCAAGATGTCGAAGAGCAAGGGCAACTACATCGGAGTCACCGATGCGCCCGGCGGCGCGAACGGGATGTTCGGCAAGGTGATGCAGCTGCCGGACAGCGTGATGGAGATGTACTACACGCTCGTCACCGATCTGCCGGAGAGCGAGTGGAAGCCGCTCGTCGCGTCGAACCCGCGCGATGCGAAGGTGAAGCTCGCGAAGCACATCATCACGTGGCTCCACAGCGCCGAGGCGGCCGATCAGGCGGAGAAGGACTTCGTCACCGCCACGCACGGCGGTGTTCCGGACGAGATCCCGGAACTCGCGATTGCTGCAGGCGAACACAAGCTCGCGCCGCTGATGGTGCAGGCGAAGTTCGTCGCTAGCAACAGCGAGGCGATCCGGAAGATCAAGGAGAATGCCGTCAAGCTGAACGGCGAGAAGGTGCCTGTCGACGCATTCAATAAGGCGTTTGCCATCGCCGACGGCGCCGTGCTGCAGATGGGGAGCAAGCGATTCGTGCGGTTGAAGGTGGGGTGATCGCCCCAGAAATGGTTTAGCCGGCGAGCATGCTCGCCGGCTAAACGGGGATCGATCGAATTGTCGGGAGTCGAGTAGTGGATCAGCGGCGACGACGCCGGGCGAGGCCCAGCGTGCCGGCGGCGGCGATCGCGAACAGCGTTGTGGGTTCGGGGACGCCGATCACGCCCAGCGTCACCAAGCCGGGGTTGGCTGCGGCACCGAGGACCGTGTAGTCGCCCACCTCGGCGTTGTCGTACGACGAGTTGACGAAGTAGTACTGCACGCCCGCGGTGAGGGAAAGCGTGATGAGCGAGTCGCCGGTGGCGACGCCGCCGTCATCGTCGAGAGCGATCAGGTTCGTCAACGGCGAACCCGCGCTGAACGAAGGTGAATAGATGAAGAAGTACGAGTCGATCGCCGTCGAGCGCTGTTCAAACGTGTAGCTGCCGCTCGCGCTCACGGAGAACGGCTGCACGTCGTGGTAGACGGCGGTGCCGACGGCAGAGAGCGAGGCGAGGCCCGACGGGCGATTGAAGATCGGATCGCTCGTGGCGAGCGAGCCCGTGTAAAGCGTGGTCGGCGACGGCGGCGGCGGCGGGGCGACGTCGGAGTAGGTGATGCGAAGCGTGCCCGAGTTCACCGTTTCGTCGTTGCCGGTGTCGTCGAACGCGTCCCACACGTACACCGTGAGCACGCCGTCGGCCTTCAACTGAAACGGTCCGCTGTTGAAGCGATTGGACGGGTTCGTGAAGGCTCCGCTGCCGGTGTAGTTGCCCGACGAGTTGACTCCAGATGCCGGGCTGTGATCCCAGAACGTGCCCGCCGAGCCGAGGTTGGCGCTGTCGTTCGTCGAGATGACGAACTCGCTGCGCCAGCTGCCGTTGAAGGTGTCGAAGTTCAGGTTGATCCACTGGACACCCGTGATGTAGGCATTCGGGATGAGCGTGAAGTTGGCCGTCGTGTTCGTCAGATCGGAGAAGGTGCCGTTCGCCTGATAGCCGGCGAGGTTGATGTCGTAGGTGAAGGTTGCCTCGGGCCCGTTGCTCGGTCCGGCCGGGGCGATGTGGTCCGGGCGGATCCAGTGGCCCGTGCCGTCGAGCGCCTTGCCGCTGTTCAGAGAGCGTGCGTATCCGTTCGCATGGGCGAGCGACGCCGACGCGCCGAGGGCGACCGCACCGACGGCGAGCTTGACGAGGAGCGATGAGCGGATTGAGCCGGTAGAAGTGACGTACGACATATGATCTCTTCCTTCCTGATGCTCGCGGATTGCGCGCGACATGTCGGCCGACCATGGCGCACCCCTGATCGGCGGGGGCGACGCATGTCGCGATGGCGCGTAGACGTTGAGCTACTGTGGACCTGTCAGGCCGACGACAAAGGGCCGACGGTTACCGACGTTGACGTGAACTGCGTTGTTCTTTCGGCCGGGCGCACCCTGCAGGGCCAAGCCGTGACGGACGTGGTTGGTACAGCAGCCGAATATATGGACCCATAACTAGAACGCAAAGGAAAAGTGTGGGCTTGTACCTATAGGATTGTGCTTTAGTGTGCCCCGTTATGTGCATGGAGTGGCACATTCAGATCGTGCTCTGAACGACCAAAAATTGAAGTTTCCGGTGCAATCCGCAGGATGTCATGACAAGATCGACCCCGCCCAAAGATTTTTCTCAGGCAATCGAATTTCCGATTGCTCGGTCCGAAATGACAAGATTACCGGGCGCTCGGCATAACTCGTCTGGCAGAATTATTCGCCGCTATTAGCTGCTGGTTGTCGGGTTGGCTCACGCACCCAGCTTGGCGCGGAGGCGTTCTTGCACCAGCTTCGGGTTCAGGCCCTTCCCGCTCTTCATCACGATGCCGATGAGTGAGCCGATCGCGCTCTGCTTGCCCGCGCGGAAGTCGGCCAGGCCGGGCGGATTGCTGGCGAGCATCGCATCGATCGCAGCGTCGATCGCGCCGGTGTCGGTGCTCTGGATAAGCCCGAGCTTTTGCGCCGCCTGCTCGGCGCTCGTCGCACCGTTCGACAACTGCTCGACGATGATCTGCTTCGCGACTTCCTTGCTCGCGGCGATCTTCCCCTGCTGCGTGAGCAAGCCCACTTGTGCCACGAACTCGCTCGACGCGCCGAGCGCGCCGAGCTTGCTCTGCCGATCATTGCACAGTTCGCGCAGCGCCTCCATCAGCGCGCCGGCGCGCTTCGTTTCGACGCCTGCCTTCAACAGCGCATCGAAGAAGTCGCCGGTCGGCTTGTCCGCGAGCAGCGTGGCGGCGTCGCGATCGCTCAGGCCGAGCTGCTTCATGTATCGCTCGCGGCGGGCGCGCGGGAGTTCGCCGATCTGCGCCTTGATCTCGCTGAGCCACGCCTCGCTCACCTCGACGGCGACGAGGTCCGGGTCGGCGAAGTAGCGATAGTCGGCCGCCTCTTCCTTGTCGCGCTGGTGGACGGTCGCCTGACGCGTCTCGTCCCAACCGTACGTGCTCTTTCGGCCGAGGTCGCCGGTCTCTTCCCACTGGCGGATCTGCCGCTGCACTTCGTACGCGGTCGCCTTCTCGAGCACTTCGAAGCTGTTCAGGTTCTTGATCTCGGTGATCGCGGTCTTGTGCACCTTCCCCTCGGCATCGGTGATGTGCACGTTGATGTTCGGCTCGAACCGCATGTGGCCGAGCTGCATCTGACCTTCGGATACGCCCAGAAACATGACGAGCCGCTGCAGTTCCTTCCCGAAGAGCGCGATCTGGCGCGGCGTCTTGAAGTCGGGCTCGGTGACGATCTCCAGCAGCGGCGTCCCCGCGCGGTTCAGGTCGACGATGCTGTGATCGATTGCGTAGCCGCCCGGCGCTTCGTGCATCAGCTTGCCAGCGTCCTCTTCGAGGTGCGCGCGGCGAATGCGGATCGGCGTAACCGATCCATCCGCGTCGTCGACGAGGTCGAACGTGCCCGTCTTGCACAGCGGCAGGTCGTACTGGCTGATCTGGTAGTTCTTCGGCAGGTCGGGGTAGTAGTAGCTCTTGCGATCCCACTTGGTGTACGACGCGATCTCGCACCCGAGCGCGAGCCCGGCCATGATCGCGTACTCGACGGCCCGCTTGTTGATGACCGGCAACACGCCGGGCAGCCCGAGGATGACGGGGTCGACCGCGGTGTTCGGCTCGGGCGGCACCTGGTTGGGCTTGAGCGCGCCCGAGGCGTTCGCGACGGCCGTAAACATTTTCGTCTTCGTCGCGAGCTGAACGTGGATTTCCAGGCCGACGAGCACCTTGTAGCTGACGCACTTTCGGGAGGACATAGGCCGGTAGAATAGCGATCCGCCCCTCGCTAGATAAGCCCGGCCGCACGACGATTCACTTGGGGAGCCCCCATGAAGCGATCTGGCGGCACGCGACTCGTCATTCCGGCCACGCTCCGTATGATCCGCCCGATGGAGCCCGTCCTTCCCGGAAAAACGCTCGGCATCCTTGGCGGCGGTCAACTGGGGCGCATGTTCGCCATCGCGGCGCGGCGGCTGGGGTACCGCATCCACTGCCTCGACCCGATCCAGTACGGGCCCACCGGACAGATCGCTGATGTGGAGATCAACGCCGCTTATGACGACGTCGATGCCGCCCGCGCGTTCGCGCGCGACGTAGACGTCGTAACGTTCGAGTTCGAAAACGTCCCCGCCGAGACGCTGGCTGCCATTGAATCGATCAAGCCTGTTCGCCCGAGCCCTTTCGTGCTCGAGACGACGCGGCACCGGCTTCGCGAAAAGGATTGGCTCTCGTCGAACGGGTTTCCTGTCGCGCCGTACAAGCGGATTGACTCGACCGATCAGCTTCGCGCTGGGCTCGCCGAGTTCGGATCGGGCATCTTGAAGACGACCGAGTTCGGCTATGACGGTAAAGGGCAGTGGCGCTTGCCCAACCCTGACGCGATCCCGGCCGAGCTCGCTGCACAGCTAAAGCCAGGTCGCTTCGTCCTCGAATCGCTCGTGAAGTTCGACTGTGAGTGCAGCGTCATCGTTGCGCGGACGCAGTCGGGGGAGACGCTCGCCTACGACGTCTTCGAGAACGCGCACGAAAGAGGCATTCTAGACGTCACCGTGACGCCGGGTCGTATCGACCCGGATGTCTGTGCGAAGGCGAAATCCCTGGCGATCGACATCGCGACGAGGATCGGCCTGATCGGCGTCCTCTGCATCGAGATGTTCGTCGTGGGCAACGACGTCATCGTGAACGAGCTCGCGCCGCGGCCGCACAACAGCGGGCACGTCACCATCGATGCATTCGTGACGTGCCAGTTCGAGCAGCAGGTCCGCGCGGTGTGCGGCCTGCCACTCGGCAGCGTCGAGCGCAAAGCGCCCGCTGTCGCGATGGCGAATCTGCTCGGTGATCTGTGGACGAAGGGCGACAAAGGCGCGCAGCGCGAGCCCAACTGGCACGCGGCCCTCGTGAGCGATCCGCGCGTCAAGCTTCATCTATACGGTAAGAGCGAGGCGCGACCCGGCCGAAAGATGGGCCACCTCACTGCGACGGCAAGCACGCCCGACGAAGCGCGCCATCTCGTCGTCGCCGCGCGCAGCGCACTCTTAACCTGACGCGCATCACATTTAGCGCCGTCCTATCACAGTTCGCTGACATTCCTGACGCGACCTTTACGTGTCGCGGAGAAGTTCCCGAGGACTGATCGCCATCGCCGCGGATCGCCGCGCCGAAGGTGTCTTCATCGGTCCACACGGAGAACTCCTCACATGTCCGCCCAACCCAGGATGGGAACCGGCTCGTCGCACCGCTCGGCCGGCTTCACGCTTGTCGAGCTGCTCGTCGTCATCGGCATCATCGCGCTGCTCATCTCGATCCTGCTGCCCGCGCTCGGCAGCGCCCGCGAGTCGGCCAACACTGCGAAGTGCGCCTCGAACCTGCGGTCGATTGGTCAACAGGTCGCGCTTTACGTGTCGGCCAACAAGGGCACGCTGCCGCCGGCGTACACCTACGTCGGCCAGAAGTTTAAGGCGACCGACGCCGGCACCGATCAGCCCGATCAGGGCTACATCCATGCGTCGTGGTACTTCAAGTACAACGGAAAGGACCCGAGCAACGTCGAGCAGACCGTCCGCAACACGGCCGGCTGGGGCGAGTACCAGTGCCCTTCGATCAATAACGGCGGCCTGCCGGCGACGAATGCCGTCGACACGATCGACGGCAACGCCAACGACGCGGGCGGCGGCGTTTACGACCGTCAGGCGCCGCGCATGGCGTACACGTTCAACGAAGCGCTCATCCCGCGCAACAAGTTCTACATCGGCTTTCAGGGAGCGAGCGTCGCCTACACCACCATCAAGGCGTCGCAGGTGAAGAAGTCCGCCGAGACGATCCTCGCCACCGAGTGGAACCAGGACTGGCGCATCGTGAAGGGTCCGGCCCGAGTGGGCAGCGGTGAAGTGTGCAAGAGCCACCGACCGGTGAGCGGTTTCATTGGTGTTACCACGGGCAACGGCGTCCTCGAAAATCAGCCCGGACCCACCTTCGGCCGCGGGGGGCCGTTCGTCCGACGTGCCAAGCTTGCCGATCTCATCGGCGACCCCACGCCCACCGCCGTTGGCGACCCGCCGACCACCACGTTGAGCTGGGTGGGCCGAAACCACGGCAAGCGTCAGCTCAAGCAGGGGCGTGACACGCGCGTCACCAACTTCCTGTACCTCGACGGCCACGTCGTCACCAAGAACCTCGACGAAACGGTCCGCGCATGGGAGTGGGGCGAGCGGGTCTACACGATTCCCGCCTTCGGCAACCCCGACTCGAACTGGACGCCGTGATTGCAACCTCTTCCCCGCGTCGCCAGCAGCGGAAACGCGCTGACGACGCTTCGCAAACGCTTCGCTAGTGGTCCCCGAATGCGTCGCTAACGATTCACGCACGGACGCCCCACGCGTGGCGTCCTCCCCGGAAACACAAGGAGAACTGAAGATGCCTCGCGCCACCGCTCTCGCTATCGTCCGATCGTCGAACCGCCGCCTGGCAATCAGCGCCGCCGTCGCCACCGCGGCAGCGATCGCCGCGCCGGCCTTTGCTGGCACGTCCACCTACACCTACCCGAGCGGCCCGTCCGCGGGGCAGTCGGTGGACCTCGTCACGATCAGCATCTCGGGCTCCACCGCGATGCGCAACTTCACCACCTCCGGCGGCATCACGCTGCTCACGCCGGGCACGACCGTCACGCTCGGCGGCCGCTCCATCACCGCGTCGAACGCCTTCAACACCAACGTCCAGCTCGCCCCGAACGTCATCAACGGCGCAACGCCGCTCGACAGCTTCCCGACCGGCAGCACGGCGGTCACCTCGGGCACGTTCCCGCTCATCCGCTTCGAATGGCACGAGCAGGGCTCCGTCGAAGGCATCCGAGAACTCGTCCATTCGCAGATCGATAACTCGCTGCTGCCCTACACCATTTACAACCCTTCCGCGGGTAACCCCACGTGGATCAACCGCGGCAGCACCGGCGCGATCGGTTCCGCGCCTGACCTCACCCTCGGCGGCCGGGGCTTTACGCTCGTGAACAACACGGCTGGCGCACGCAACGCTGGCGCGCAGAGCGCCATCCAGATGGCGATCTCCGACGTGCAGCACCGCCAGGGCTTCAGCATCGCGGGCACCGGCGCGTTCAACGCGACGCCCACCTCGGCCGGCTACGGCAAGGGCAACCCGGCGCTCGCTTCGCAATCGAACGTATCGGGCGTGGGCGTCTCCGGCGCACGTCAGCAACTCGACGCGGTCGAGAACCTCAACATGACCACGAGCAAGGTCGACCCCGCGACCGGCGCGAACTACACGGCAGGCCCTTGGAACACGGGCGGGCTGAACAACCTCGTCTCGCAGACCGTCGCCATCACCGCGACCACCTTCAGCGCCAACCCCGGCACGGGCCTGGAGAAGCTGAACCGCACCGACGCGCAGTGGCTGCAGACGGCCGGTCGGCTTCAGAACGGCGCCGACTTCAACATGACGACGCGCGACGTCAACTCGGGCACGCGCAACGTCGCGGCGCTGAACACGGGCGTCGACCCGTCGTGGGCCGTCGGTGAGAACGACGACGGCAACACCGGCGACGGCACGCCCGCCTCGTCGGCCGCTCAGGTGAGCATCAACTCGGGCATCCGCTTCAGCGGCAAGACCGCCGGCGGCAACGCGCTCCGCCCGACGATTCAGAACTCCCGCATGGCGGTCGGCACGCTCAGCATCTCCGACGCCCAGGGCTCGGCCGGCAATGGCGCGGACGTCCCCAGCGGTTCCGGTGCCACCGCCGCGACGGCCGGCAGCTCTGCGACGCCGATCCGCGTCCTCGCCTACGCCAACTCGGCAAGCGATTCCGGCGCGACGTTCGTCCAGCCCTCGATCGGCAGCATCATCGACGGCAGCTACGCGATCTGGCAGAACCAGACGTACGTCACGGTGAAGGACAACACGAGCGCAAACGCCGCGGCGAACTGGGGTGACGTCGACTCCGACGCCAACACCGGCATCAAGGGCGACGGGCAGGGCGGCGTGAAGTTCCTCCGGTCGAACATCTTCGCGAGCAACGCGCAGTTCCCCGCCCCCAGCGTCGCGACGGCCGCGGATGCGCTGCTCGCTCAGGGCTTCCTCCCGCCGAAGTTCATGGCGGTCACCAAGACCGTTGACGGCGTGAACACCGCCGTCGCCAACCCCGGCCAGGATGCGGCCCTCACCGACGCGCTCCTCACCCGCGCCGACACGAAGACCTACCGCAACCGCTTCGCTGTCGCGCCCGCATCGGCGATCACCACGGGCACGTCGGCTGCCATCTACGGCGGTGCGAGCAACGCGGCGTTCCTCCCGTCGGGCACCGTCGCGAGCGGCGGTCGCATCGCGATCACCGCGAGCAACTACTTCTTCGGCGACTTCAACCAGGACGGCAGCCGCGACTTCGCCGACCTCGACGGAATGATGAAGGCGCAGGAAACCCTCAACGGCACCGGCCCGATCGGCGCGAGCAACCTCGGCACCGCCTGGAACCAGGGCAACAACAACGTGAAGGTGCCCACCGCAACACTCCCCGCCGGGCTGGTGGCCATCACGGGCCAGTCCGGCAACCCGCTCAACCCCGACGGCACCGCCGGCACGACGACCGGCCCGCAGAAGGGCGACCTCATCGTCAAGGGCGACTTCAACTCCGACGGCTCCTTCGACGGCAAGGACCTCTACCTCTTCGCCCGCGGCGCTTCGCTCGCCGACAGCGCCACCGCGACCGGCCTGACCGCCGCCAGCGGCGCGACGTTCGCCGACCGCGTCCGCAACCCCAACGCCGTCCTCCGCAAGAACGCCGCCCTCGACTTCCTCAACACGAACGCCAGCGCCGCTCAGAAGCTGCAGGCGACTGCGAGCCTGACGAACGACCCGACCGGCGCGAACGCCTTCAACAAGTTCGACGTGAACCGCGATGGCGTCGTCAGCCGCACGGACGCATCGATCGTCGACGCGTTCATCGGCGAGGACTACCGCCTTCTCTCCGACGTGCTCAGTGCGACGATCGCGAACAACGGGACGATCAACCCCACGCTCCCGCAGGTGCCGTTCAACCTTGTGAATGCCGAACTGACCGACGACGGCGTCGTCCGCGCCAACGGCGCGACCAGCGACTTCGGCCTGCTCCGCACGGCGCTCGGCACCGGCAAGCTCCTCGACGGCGACGCCAACTTCGATGGCACCGTCAACTTCGACGACCTCTTGAAGCTGGCTGCGAATTACAACACGCCCGGCGACCGCTGGAGCCTCGGCGACTTCGACCTCAACGGCACCGTTAACTTCGACGACCTGTTGAAGCTCGCCGCCAACTACAACTCGACGGTCCCCGGCGGCCTCGGCGGCGACTGGGCCCTCGCCCGCGCGGCCGTCCCCGAGCCGACGTCGCTCGTCGCGATCGGCGTCGCCGGTGCCGGTCTGCTGAGCCGTCGTCGTCGCAAGGCGAAGTGAGCTTCCCGCTCCCTCCCCCGCTAGCGGGGGAGGGCTGGGGTGGGGGTTCGTGAAGTGCGAACAGACGCTCGATCGTGAAAGCGGTCGAGCGTCTTTGCGTTCACCCGCAGACCCCCACCTAACCTCCCCCGCAAGCGGGGGGAGGGACCAGACGCATTTCGTTCGCACGCCTCGCGCCCTCGTGCTACGTTGCTTCGCATGTGGCGTCGACGGGCAATCCTTCTTGCGGGCGTAACATGTGCGGTGGCGGCGTGCGATCGGTCGAACCCGCCTGTGAGTCCGGCGACCGCGCCGAGCGCCGCCTCCTCTGCGACGACGCAAGCGACCTCCGCTCCTTCGACGCGCACGAGTGCTGCGAGCAAAGACGAAGCGCCCGCCGCACCTCCGAAAGACTTCGCTTCCCTTTACCACGTCATCGACCCGTCCTTCCCTTCGACTCAACCGCTGTCGTACGGACTCCCGCTCACCGACGCCGCCCGCGTCAAGCTCGATCGTCCCGTCTACCTCTGCCTGCGAGGCGACCTCTGGGCTCAGCACGCCGACGCGCCGCCGATCGAGAAGCACCTCCCCGACGCCGCGAATCAGCAGACGCACGTCACGCGCGACGACGTCGTCTTCATGGCGTGGGGCCTCGAAGGGGCTGGCCGCGCGCCGACGGCGATCGTCCGTGAGCGCGACGGCTCGTTCGCGCTCGTCACCCCCGAGAAGCGACTCCCGCTCAAGCTTGCCGGCGAGCCCGACTGGTCGCGCGCCAGCGTCTATCGCAAGTGGGTCGTCATCCCCACCACGCGCGGCATCGAACTCGTCCGCGACGACAAGGGCACCGTCGAATCGCTCGCGGTGAAACTCTCCGACCCGCTCCCCGGCACGACGTGTCACGCGCTCGTCGACCTGAAGGGCCTGCTCGCGTGGAGCAGCTCCACCGACGACCGCACGCCGTCCCAGGTCGCCCGCTTCGACGGCTCCGCGTGGAAGCTCCTCACGCCCGACGACCGCTGGCCGAAGTCGATCGTCCAGCTCACGCCGATGAGCGACGGCACTGTCCTCACGCTGCATCGCAAGGACGATCGCCTGCGCCTCATCTACGTCCTCCTCGACGCGGGCGCCGCGAGCGTCGACGAGAAGAAGATCGAAGAAGCGATCGCGAAGCTCTACTCCACCAGCCCGAAGGACCGCCGCGAGGCGATGCGCGAGCTGTCGAACTTCGGCGCGAGCGCCTGGCCCACCATCGAGAAGCTGGCCGAGGCGCAGCGGTCGGACGTCCGCGCTCGCCTTCGCCAGATCCTGGGCAATCAGACCGAGCCCTCGCTTGACGGCCTGCGTCCGCTGCCCGGCACCGGCCGCCTCCTCGCGCGCTACCCGGGCGAGGGCGTCCTCGTCCGCTTCAGTGCCGGCGTGCAGACCTTTGACGACAGCGGTGCCTCGCGCGACATCGTTCCCGCGCTCGTCCTCCTCCGTCCCGGCTTCGGCGCGTTGCTCTTGCCCGACGACGTCTCGACCGCCCTCACCGACGAGCCCGGCGCCCGTCTCCGCATCGGCGGCGGCGACGAGTTCGTCGTCGAACGACCGAAGGGCGAAGGCCCCGGCCGATGGATGGGCAACCACCTCGCGCCGATGCTCCGCGAGAGCGAGCGCGATCGCTTCCCTCGATTCACCGGCATCGACAGCATGGGCCGGTGGGTCTTCGCGAGCAGCGACGGGAAAGATTCGCTAGTCATCGACGTCACCATCCTCGACCCCGCCCCGCGCATGCCCGTGTGGGTGCTCGAGAACGCCAACGGCAGCATGGGCTGGGACGACGAAGGCTGGCCCTGCCGCAAGCTCGGCGCGACGTGGGCCCTTCGCGAGACCGCCTGGCAAGCGCTCACGCCCGAACGCTCGAAGGAAGTCTTCCGCGTGAAGCGCGAGGATTCGCCCGAAGCACAGAACGCGCCCACCACCGCACCCACCGCTCCGCTCCTCACCGACGCCCAAGGCAACGCGTACTCGAACGGCCTCGACGCGCTCGTCGTCCGCACCCGCGACGGCATCACCATCAACTGGCCCCTCCCTTCCGAAGCCCGCGGCCCCGGCGTGTTCGACAGCTCACCCGTCCTCCTCGAAGCGAACGGCCATCTCTTCCTCTTCAACGCCCCCGGCAAGTGCGTGCGTCTCAAGCCCACGCCGACCGACGCCGAGCCGTTCAAGGTCGAAGCGATCTTCACGCGCGGCCTCCCACAGCACGACATCCGAAGAATCTGGAAAGACCCCGCCGGCCGCCTCATCGTCGCCTCGGGCGGCACCCGCCTCGCCATCTGCTTCCCCACCGGCACGATCCCCCTCGCCATCCAAAACGTGATGAGCGACAAGTCGCTGCGCGAGGCGTTGGGAAGAGAGTAGTCCGTGGTCAGTGGTCCGTGGTCAGTAGCTGAAGACCGACGAACACTCTTCTACTGACTACTGACGACGGACTACGGACTCGCCCCGCGCGTCTCACGCCGCCTGTTGATGACCGAGCAACGGCACCTCATGCGACGCGGTCGGCGCGATCAATCGGGCGACGTCGTACTTCGCTGTCGGCATGAGCAGTGACGGGTCGCGGTCCACCTGTTCCATCCAGCGGTCGCGGAGTTCGCGCGCCTTTGCGATCAGCGTCGGGTCGTACCGCTTCGTCGATCCCGCCGGTGGCTCGCCCGCATCGGTCGACGCGCATCGCTTCGCCGCGCGCTTCGCTCGGACCGGCTGCGCATCGGGTGTCGGTTCTGTGACATCCTTCGGCTCAACAGGCTTCGCCTCGATCTGAGGCTTCGCCTTCGCGAACCGCAACATCGACCCCAACTTCAACGGCGGCTCGTACACGGGCGGGGGAGATTTGCGATCGACGATTCGCGATTTCCGATGGGGCCTGCGTGACTCCGTCTCTTCGTCACTTCGTCTCTCCGTCTCTTCCCTGCCCACCGGACCTGCGGTCGGCAATATCACCGGCATCACATCGCTCCAATGCACGCCCGGCGGGATCGGCAGGATGATTCGGTCTTCGCGGAGCGCCCCGCCCTCCGTCTTGCTCGGAAACCAGAACGGCGTGGTCGCGTCTCCGGCGCGGATTCTCTTCTGCCAGAAGATGTGGATGCGGGGGGAGCAATGGGACTGAGGGACTGAGGGGTAAGGGACTGAGGGGAATGCTCTGCCGTCTTCTTCCCTTGGTCCCTCAGTCCCGTAGTCCCTTAGTCCCTTCTTCTTCACCGACCCCGTCCTGAACGCCAACGGCACGAACCCCATGCTCTCCCAGAACCTGTTCGCGGCCAGGTCCTGCGCGCACCAGCAGCAGTAGAGCTTGCAGCCGTACGAACTCCGCTCAAACGCCGCCTTCAAGAGTGCAGCGCCGATGAACGACCGCCGCATCGTCGGATCGACGCACAGCTGCACGACGATCCCCAGCTCGTCGCGCTTCAGATAGCGATCGGAGTAGGCGATGTAGCCCAACAGGGTCGAGGGACGAGGGTCGAGGGACGAGGCATTCGCGCTCCCGTGCATTTCGCTCGTCCCTTGTCCCCCGTCCCTCGTCCCTGCCCGCTCCGCCACCAACACGCCGTGCTTCTCGATGTATCCCTGTAGCTGCGCCCGGGGGAAGAACCCGAGTTCTCGCGAGTGCGGCTTCTGCAATCGATCGATCGCCGGGATGTCGTCCACCGTCGCCGGGCGGATGGCGATGTCGACCGTCGGCGCGGGAAGCGGCAACGCGGATGTCGTGGCGAGGTGCATAGTTGCTCCGCGAAGTCCGTGGTCCGTAGTCAGTAGCGAAGAGGCGTGCGAGTGCTCGCCTTCTGCCCACCACTCACTGCCCACTGCTCACTGCTCGAACGGCACATCCGCGAACGCCCCCAGCACCCGGCCGTTCTCCGTTTCGATGTACGCCGGCTCCTGCGGGTCGTAGGTGATGCCGTTCGGCGATCCGCTCTCGCCGTCTGCGACGAGCGTGAGCGTGAGCGTCGTCGGCGTCGCGATCGCGATCACCGAGCCGACGTAGAGCACGCCTTCGTATGTCGCGGTCCACGCCCCCGCCACGCCGTCCGGCAGCGGTGCGATCGGGTCGTCGGCGTCGTTGTCGAACGCGAGCGACACGACCATGTCGCTCTGCCCGAACGCGGTGATCGTCGCCGACGTCATCGCGAGCGGCACGCTCACCGCCGCCGAACCCGCCGTCGATTTGCGTCGCCGTCGGAATGGAATCTGGGGGACTTTGATCACTGGGTGGTCCTTTGTCCTGGGTCCCTTGTCCTTCGCCAATAGTCAGTAGTCAGTGGTCCGTAGTCAGTGGCCGACCGCGCGCGCAGCAGAGCTTGCTCCGCCACGGACAGCCAACCACTGACTACGGACCCGCCGATCAGCAGCAGCGCTTCTTCAGCGACTGACTACTGACCACTGACTACGGACTCAGCCTCACGCCGCCTTCAGCATCGACGCGTCGGACTCCTCGCCCGACGTGTCCACGCCCTGGCCGCTCGCGGCGATGCCGCCGGCCACGTATGCGCTGATGGGGTTGCTCATCTCCGTGTACTGCCCGCGGGGCGAGTACCACACGGCGCTGAACCACACCTGCGCACCGGCCGGCACGCTCGCGGGCAACTGCACGTCGAACGTCGTCCGGGTCGATTGCCCCAGACACGTCCAATCGTCCACGTCGCCCGACGGTACCGCTCCCACATACATGAAGAGGGTACTGCCCTGCGCGCCGGCGGGCTTCGATCGGCGCGACGATCCCGCCGCGCGGGTCGTCACCACCATCGAACGGCCGATCGCCTTCACCACCTGCACCACCGGCGGTTCGCTCGGCGGGTTGACGGGCGACCCCGGATTGTCGCGCAGGTTGATCTGCAACTCGCTGCGCTTCTCCGTGGTCATGCCGGGCTGACCCTGCACGAGCCGCACCCACGACCGCGCGTTCGCCACAAGGGCGCGTCGCGCCTCGCGGAGGACCACGCGATCCGTCTTGCCCGCGTTGTCCGCTCGCGCCGCCGCGAACGCCGCCGCATAGCTCGCCACGAGGGCGGCATAGCTAGCGGCGATCGGAGCCGTGACGAAGAACGAAGTCGGATTGGCCGTCAGTTTGGCCGAATTCAACTCCGCCCAGGTGAGCAGGTCGGCATCTCTACTCGGAATGAAATCCTTCGACATGGGAAGGAATCTCCTTTCGCTGTTGCCCATCCCTGAGCCGACCAAGTCGCCCCACGGGTGAATCCCGCGTTCAGAAGGCGAGCGTCTGGCGAAATCATTCGGCGACCCGACTTGAGGACTTGTGGAAAATCCGGAGCCTCGCGCGCGCACGTGTAAGAAAATTCAGACAGAACTCGCACCTTGGCCGAGAAAATCACTTGGACGAGCATCGCGACAACTCGGCGTATCGGACACCTGATCGCAAAAAAAACGTGCATTCGCACTGTTCGAGCGGAGAATGCACGTTGCGGTGCCCAGATGATTCGATTTTCGCACCGCGGCAGCGGCCGCGGCGGACGGTTTACGGGCTTCGATGCTGCGCAGAGAGCGAGAACTACGGCCCTGCGGGAAGACCTGTAGAAGCCCCAGGCCGAGGCCCCGATGGCCCCGGGGAGATGCGGACCACAACCTGTAGTGTGCTGTAGCTTCGAGTTCACTGGAAGTGGTGTTGACCGCTAGATGCTGTCTAGATAGAGTCTCGCGCACTGCTTAAGCACGAAGCGAAGCGAAAGGACGGCGTGTTAAAGCTTTCAACAACTGTCTCGGGAAGCTTTCACCGGCACATGGACGACATCGCGTCGGCGGTCGACTTCTTTAAGTCGCGCGACGTTCTCGTTTTGTCTCCATCTGAGCCGCAGGTGGTTGACCGGATTGGCCCCTTCCTCTTTGTCGCAAGCGACCGGCATCGGTCGGTTCGACTTGTACAGGACCGCCACTTCGACGCAATCGCCCACTCAGATTTCCTCTGGCTGACGTGTCCAGACGGCTATGTCGGCCTCTCCGCTCGGCTTGAGGTTGGTTTCGCTGCGGCGCGCGGCGTTCCGATCTACTCCACGCACCTGCCCACCAGCGCCGCCGTGCGACAACACGTTCAGCACGTCTCTTCAATTGACGAGGCGGTACGGATTGTCGGCTTAGATGCCTCGGAGCCCAAGACTTGGTCGTCGATTCTTCTCGACCCAGCAGCGGCTGCCGAGAGAGCGCACGAAGACGTCGCCGCAATTCAGTCCATGTTCCGATCGCGGACAGCGTCAAAGGCACTCGAGGAAGTCGTTCCTGCATTCCTCGCCCGCCGCCGAGCCATCGCGCGCGCACTCGGGTTACGGCTGCGACCGACGTCGCTCCCGCGTCATCGGCGCAACTCGATGATCATTGGGAACCCGCTGCGGTCTGTTGCTGAAGTCTCGTTTGACGTTGTGCCAGGAGAATCCGGAAAGCGCCTCGCGGAGCAGGCAGGCATCGTTGATACACGGATCGCGGAGATCGCGCGCGCCAAGCCCCCCTGGTTTCGCCGTCAGCGTCCTGATCTGCTGTGGGTGCCGTCTTTTGTGCACGCGGCAGGCGACCACGCGACGGATATCTCCGTCGGCTCGGCGATCGCGCGCGGGGTTCCGATCTACTCGGATCAGTTGCCTGAAGACCTTACATATCGGCAATACGTCGACCGCGTCGAGTCGATCGACGAGGCAATTCACACTGCCCTACGGGCGCCGGGATGGGCCCACGATGGACCATCGCTGTTGCTCGATCCGGTGGCAGCAGGTGAATCGGCGCATCGAGATATTGAAGCTATTCGTGAGCTATTGCAACCAGACCGGGCAGGCTCGGCGTCTGATCCGTATCCGTTCGTAGCAAAACACAAGCGGAATCTCGGTCGAATTCTTGCGACAGGCGACTGCGGCGGCACGTCGCGGAGAGAGCGGGCGGGAACAGCGTGCATGGTAGGTAGTGGGGCATGAACAAGACGAAGATTGACTTTGAAGAGATTCGTAGCATACGGAATGAGATCAGGGTTCTTCTGAGCAAGCACGTCCACGTGCTCGAGGTCTATCGCGCGCCAACTTTTGGTTACGTCCATCGGTACGATGAGACGAAGTCAAGCGGAGACGTACCTGCGACGAAAGACGATCCATCGAAGGCCTCAACTGCCACATGCATTGAGTCCATTATGGAGAGGGGTGAATTGATCTCAGCGGCTGGTGACACACACAAGCTACTAGACTGGCTGTTGCTGGGAACTGACAAAGGCAGCGCAGGGCTTCCAGATGGGAATGCTTTTACGACCGCTTTCATGCTCGATGCCGCTTTGCAGTTGCACGACTATGAGACAACGCGGATAAAGGGTGAGATTGACCGCTGCGCACCGACGGACACCACAAAACGCGATGAGCTCAAGAAGCAACTTGATGCTTTCGCGCTTACGCCGGCGCAGGCGAAATTGCGCGAGAGCGCAATCCGGCGGTTAGAAGCGGGAATTTTGAGCGATCATAACGATGGCGCTGCAGCAACGCCGCCGGGTGGGAGTGTTTCTCGGGCCGAGCGGGGCGCAGCCAACATTGAGCCCTACCCGCCAACTGCGTTTCTAACGCAACTAGTGATTCGAACGCTTGCGCACGCGGGCTCGGCGAACGAAGAGGTTTCGAAGGCTGCGAGGAAGTGGGCACGGGCGGCGATGGAGCATGAAATTGCCCTATTATCTGCAAGCGACAACCTCGCTGATCCGTACGCACTCGCATACGCTGCAATAACCTTCGCATCTTTATCCAAGGAAAGTCGGCTAACTCCGCAAGAGAAACGGGTTCTAACTTTAGCGGTAGATCGAGTCTTTGCGTCACAGAATGCAGACGGGTCATGGCCGCGGAGCCGGCCACTATTCCACTATGCCAATGTTGGGAATGCGTATTGCTTTGAATATGAGATGTTAACGCAGTTACTCCTCTGCCAACACCTTAGCGATGACATCGAACGCCATGTGCCTAGATTGATTAATGCAGTCAAGTACCTTGACCGGACACGCTACGATTTAGAACTCGGCAATGGCGAGACTGGAGCGGCATGGGCTTCCGGGCATCATCCGCAGATTCGGGGCCCGGAGTCTTGGTCCACTGCGGCCGTGTACCACTTCCTGCACCTTATCGAACGCTTCTTGAGCCGCATGTTGCGCGATGACCTCTTCGCTCGACTAAAGGGCGATCCGCGCCCGCTCACAGCCAAGGCTGTGCCGCTAGCGGATTTTGGCTCCACGATGCTGGACTCGAAGTTACACTTGGATGGCGCCGACCAGTCCCTAAAGGCCACGATCAGGCAACGGTTTCTAGCACCCTTGACGCTTGAGGCCGCGTCAGTTGGCCGTGGACGGGCTTTCCCGAGCAGGGTTATGATGTCGATGCTGATGTTCGGGCCCCCAGGAACCTCCAAGACGACATTGGCGAAGGACATAGCGAAGGCGCTTGGCTGGCCGCTGTTAGAAGTAGACCCGTCTCACATTCTTCTCGACGGCTGGGACCGCGTGCACGCAACTGCGATCAAGCTGTTGGACGATCTAGCTGAAATTGACTGTGCGGTTGTACTGCTTGACGAGTTCGACGAACTAGTTCGCACACGCGGTGCGGGCAACGTGGGTGAAGGCGAGGGCGGCGATAAGGGCGAACCAATTTCCCGATTCTTCACGACTGCGATGCTGCCCAAGCTGATCAAGCTCAACAAGGAACGGCGTATAGTGCTGCTGATGGCGACAAATTTCGTTGATCAGTTTGATGACGCGATTGCGCGTGAGGGACGCTTTGATGCTCGAATTCAGGTTCTGCCCCCGTCGTCTGAAGCGAAGCTATCTGATACTCGATTTGCAAACATTAAGAGGCTTGAGACCATAAAGGACCTTGAGTTCCGTAGCGAATTGGAGCACCTGACGTTTGCCGAGACGGTCCGATTCAACGATGAGCTGGCCGGCGTATCGACTAAAGATGCAGCCAGCAAGGTTATTGAGAAGCTCAAAGACAAGGCGACTTTGCTAAAGGATGGCGGTAAGTGGAAAGCGGATTGTGAGACACAGCGCAGATGGATAAGGATATGACAGTTGCGCCACGCCGGCAGCTCGATCTTAGTCGATGGCTAGGCAACCATGCTGTTGAATCAATTGCCGACAGACTTCGGCCATTGATCGACGCGTCAGCGGTCACCAAGTTCGAAGTCGCAGGGCGAGCGCACGCGGACCTGCCCTTCTTGCGCCGCCGCGATCGGCTAGCCGTCGTACTCCACGATGTTCTGTCACGCCCATTTAATGACGCAAGTGATATCATAGTGGGCATGTTGCCGGGACCGCGCCAACTGCCGGGGTACGGTGGTTGGGCCGGTTGCTGGCTCTTGGTTCTCTCGCGGTACGTTAGCCTTTACGGTCTTGATGAGCCCCAACGGAGTTTTTTCTGTCTTGCGGAGATTACCCGCCGCTTCTCTAGTGAATTCGACGTGCGGCCATTCTTGAATGCACATCAACAACTGACTTTGAAAGTGGCGAGAGCTTGGACAAAGAGTCATTGTCAGCATGTGCGCAGGCTGGCGACGGAGTCGTTGCGGCCTCGCCTCCCTTGGGCCCCCAAGATTGCCGAGTTTGAGCGGGACCCGACTCCAATCCTACAGCTATGTGACGCACTTGTGGATGACGACAGCAGATATGTGTTACGATCCGTAGCCAACACAGTTGCAGACGTCTACAAGGCCAATCCCGAAATAGCGTTGTCGAAACTTAGGACCTACTTGGAGGAGCCGAGCGTGAAGCGTAAATGGCTAATCAAGCATGCCTTGCGCTATCCGCTACGCAAAGGTGACGCGCGTGCGGCACGCCTGCTAAGGGACGTGATCAAGTCGAAGGATTAGAGCGTGGAGAGTGGGGGTGATGCGTGGCGATCACACATCTAGCGCCCTGTGCATACGAGCTGGATTCACCGAGTTTGCGTGAACTTGGAGCTATAAACAAGGGGTTGGATTCTACGAATTTGGACGGTGCTTTATCCCGCGCTCGGCTTGAAACTCCGGCAATGTTCACCTCATGGATCGCGGGGCCCGCGAACCCGCAGACAGTCCTTTGGATCATGCCTGTCTTCTGGTGGCTTCGCTTTGCGAAGCTTCTGCAACTCGCAGGTGCGCTCACGGCGGTTTACGGCGTCCTGGGCGAACAATCGAAGCTGCGGATCGCCGCGAAGCTCCAAGCCGCTGCCGCAGAGGCCCCGCGCCTTAAGGCACCACGGGAGATGCCCGTCTCCACCGCATTTTGGTGGGGTGCAGCAGCGCTCGTGGCAACTGTCGCAATCATGGCCGCGACGTACCGAGACCTCTCAGCGCCCGCTCTCGGAATCTACAGCTTTCTCGGGCTCATGTTTGGATTGATCATCGGCTTCGGACGGTGGCTAGTCGGAAATGCGATCTGGACTGCGCGGCTCGCGGCGTTCCACGTGCGCCGCTTCGGAGTACCCGCCGCCGCGAAGCTCTTCAGCGCAGAGATGGGTGACCGATCCGCGATCGCAATCGGCCTACTGCTGGTCGTCATCGGAATGGTCTTGGACATCGCCTTAAGCTAACCGTCCGATCAAATCCGCATCGAAGCGCCTACCGCGAGCCGGGGCGATAAAGTGCGGGCCATCGCGGATGAAATCGGGGTGAACGCCAGCGTCGGCCAGTTCATTTTGCTGCCCGTACGGACCAAAAGGATGCCCGTACGGTTCATATTGCTGCCCGTACGAATCATTTTGCCGCCCGTACGGTTCATCTTGCTGCCCGTATGAACCGTATTGCTGCCCGTACAACTCATTTTGCTGCCCCTGCGGCGCATATTGCCGCCCGTACAACTCATCTTGCTGCCCGTACGGTTCATATTGCCGCCCGTACAGCGCAAAAGGACGCCCGGGCGGACCGTGCGACCGCCCGGGCGAGTGGTCGTTGGAGGTCTCGCGGGTCAGCGTTTCGGTTCGTCCGCTGCCTTCGTCATGCCGTACGAGCAGGTGCGGTAGAAGCGGGTGAGCGCGTGGGAGAACGCGTCGTTCTCGCGGCGGGGGAGGTCTTCGGTGGCGAGCGTGCGCATCGCGCCGGCGAGGTTGCTGCCGA